>Ga0315277_10004401_pt1 | contig 18867 bp, 18 predicted proteins | sample YL17G05_15_MG_FD_203695 | JGI IMG/M metagenome (GOLD analysis project Ga0315277, IMG submission 203695) | Sediment microbial communities from Yellowstone Lake, YNP, Wyoming, USA - YL17G05_15 | ecosystem: Environmental > Aquatic > Freshwater > Lake > Sediment | place: USA: Wyoming | collected...
ACTCCTGTCACTGCTCCATGAACATCGACGCTTACAACTAAATTCTTCATTATGAACCGCCGTATACGGAACCGTACGTACGGTGGTGTGAGAGGACGGAGGGCTACCGCCCTCCTCCTACTCGATAATAGCCGTCGACTTAAGTCGGTGGTAAACAGGTCAGAATTCCGATTTCTATCCTCCTTCAGACGACGTCAGAAATCGGAATTCTTCAAACCAATCCGTGCTGCCTGTACCATTCGTATGCTTCGGTGATAGCCTGCTCGACGGGAGAAGGATGGTAACCAAGCTCCCGCACCGCTTTCTCGCATGAATACCAGTTGTAGTGAATAATATTTGCAGCGAGTTCGGAAGTCAGAGGAGGTTCTCTTTTAATTATCCGGCCGAGGATGTCAAAAATATTTCCAGTGTATGTCACAAGCTGAGAAGGAATTTTGATGAACGGCGATCTGCCATGCACCCGTTCTGCGATGAGCCGGAGGAGGTCGCGGTGTGTGTAATTGCTCCCGCTCAGGATGTACCGCTCACCCGGCCTGCCCCGGTCTGCGGCACGGATGTGTCCGTCGATCACGTCGCGGATGCCGACGATGTTCGTTCCTCCTGACGTGAAAGCAGGAATTCGTCCACGCTTCACATCTATGATAAGCCGCCCGCCGTGCATGTTCCGATCCCCGGGACCAATGACGATACTCGGATTGACAATGATGGCACGCAGTCCCCGCTCGACTCCCTGCAGGATCTCGAGTTCTGCCAGATGTTTCGTGTAACGATAGACGATGGAATTTCCCCAGTTGTAGGCAGTTTCTTCGTCGGAAATCCCGCCGTCGGTCCTGTAGCCGATGGCTGCCACGGAGCTTGTATGAACGAGAGTCCCTATGCCTGAGTTCAGACAGGCTTCCACAATGTTATGGCATCCTTCGACGTTGACACGGAACTGTTCTTCCTTCCGGCCTTTCCAGAAAGAAACGACAGCCGCAGTATGAAAAACGGTATCACACCCTATCATCGCACGCCGGAGAGATGCGCTGTCAAGCAAATCGCCATGGACATGCTCAACATCAAGCCCATTGAGCATGCCGGTGTCCGACGTCATCCTGTGAAGTGCGCGGACCGAAAATCCGCGTCGGATAAGTTCTGCGACAAGATTCGATCCGATGAAGCCGGTCGATCCCGTAACAAGAACGGTTTTCATGTTTGTGTGTTGCTGAATAGCCGTCTGAATAGCCGTCTGAATAGCCGTCGACTTAAGTCGACGGATAGCTTTTAATCGTGTTTTTTCAGAAAATTGATAAGGTGTCTGTTAAATTCTTCCGGATTTTCGAGGTTGCTTATGTGTGCGGCATGCGGAATTATCTGTAGTTCGGCGTTCGGGATTTTTTCTTTCATCGAAATTGAAAGTGATGGAGGAGTGACCTCATCAAATTGTCCTACCATGATGAGCGCTGGGACGTTGATTCTGGAGAGTGACGGCGTTGAATCGGTACGCGCAGCAAGAGCGATGAGTGTCCCCGCGATAGTGCTCGTCGATGTCTGCTCGATGAGTTTGCGTATGAGCTTTACCGCATCCTGATTTTGCTGGAAGGATTTTTCCGCGAAGACGGTTTTGAGAAATGCGTCGGCGAATTTTTTTATACCGTATATTTTAACGTTCTTTGCCTGATTTGCGCGCTTTATCTTTTGCTCGTTGGTATCAGCCTCACTCCTTGTATTACAGAGGACCAGACCTCGGATCCGGTCAGGTTCCCGCTCTGCCGTACGCAGAGCGATATATCCACCCATAGAGAGACCCACGAGAACGCACTGTGATATTCTCAGGTGATCAAGGAGTCCGATGAGGTCGTCAACGAAGTACTCGATGGCGTACTGCGCACTTCCGACATCGCTCTGGCCGTGTCCGCGCACATCATAAGTTACTACATAATATTCGGACTTCAGGACATCGACCTGCAATTTCCACATTTCCTGGCTGAATGGAAATCCATGTATGAAAATAACCGGAATTCCGGTTATTAGTCCCTCAACATTATAATTAATATCGAATCCTTTAATTTTTACGTACATAACTATGTCACTCCGGTGAAGTTTTTTTGATATTGCTCAAATTCATATTATTGGATAAGCTCCGGTATCCGGAAGATAGATCTGCAATGGTTCTCTCTCATGCGGTTTGACCGGGACATACGCTTGAAATCTCCGCGGCTTTCGGGTGCACATCGGACCGGTAATGTACATTTCATCGCTGGTGTTTCTTGACGGGTTGATGAAGAATGGAGATGATAACTGAGGCGGATATTACGGAGAAAATAGTCACGAGCGAAAGAACTATCGGAATATGAACGAAAGGTTCGATAAGCATTTTCATACCGATGAAACCGAGAACTACGGAGAGACCGTACCTCAGGTATTTGAACTGCTTCATGAAGCCCGCAACGACGAAGTAGAGAGCGCGGAGTCCAAGGATGGCGCAGATGTTGGATGTATAGATGATGAACGTATCCTGCGTAATCGCGAATATGGCAGGGATAGAATCGGTTGCAAATGCAATATCGGTACTCTCAATCATGAGGAGAACAAGAAAAAGCGGGGTAGCGTGAATCTTGCCGTTTCTCTGAACGAAAAATCTACTCCCGACATAATTATCAGTAACGGGTAAATATTTTCGCGCGAAACGTATGAGCGGATTGTTTTCGGGGTGCACCTCGGCCTCCCCTTGAACCATAAGTTTGATTGCAGTGAATATGAGAAAAATGCCGAGTAGGTAGAGTATCCAGTGGAACTTTGCAACAAGCGCGGCGCCGGCAATAATAAAAGCGGCACGAAAGATGACTGCTCCCAGTATTCCCCAGAATAGGACTTTATGCTGTACCTCGCGCGGGACTGCGAAGTAAGTAAAAATGACGATGAAGACGAAGACGTTGTCTACCGATAGCGCCTCTTCGACAATATATCCGGCGAGGAATTCCAGGCCCTTCTGACCGCCGCGCGTGGAATAAATAAACAGACAAAACAGAAGCGCGAGAGTTACCCAGAACAATGTCCATGCAATGGCTTCCTTCAGGGACGGAAAATGCGCCTTGCGCTGGATTATACCAAGATCCAGCGCAAGCATTGCAATTATAAAAATGTTAAAAAGTACAAGAATCAGGTTATCGTTCAAAGCACTTCAGCATGTATAGATATCCATGGGGAAAAACTTGCGCAGAACACGAGGTATCGTAATCGATGTATTCCTTTGCCGAATAACGATTCTAACCCCGATTCAGGCGTTGTTGTTCCTTAGTAATAGTGGCTTTCTAAAAAGTTGTGATGCTTATAATAAAATAATTACTATACGCAAAATGTGCAGAGTAATATGAGCTTCCCTCTACGTTAAAGTATTTATTTTAGACAGCTCAATTCATAGGTTAATGTAAAAAATATTTTATAAAAATGCACATTTATTGACATGATGAAGCATATAACATAGACCGATGTTTTTCTTCCTCTAATTCTTCCCTTGCAACTCCGAGAAGTCTTTCTTATATTAATTCACATAAAACCGCAAATATTTTTGGAACCCGCATGCAAAACATCATCGAATACATCAATAAAAATAACGACCGCTACATCGAAGAATTAAAAGCTTTTCTTGCAATTCCCAGTGTGAGTACGAAGTCCGAAAATAAATCTGATATGGAGCGGTGTGCAAAATGGCTGGTTGACCACCTGGAAAAGATCGGAATGGAAAGTGTGAAAGTGTTTCCGACAGAGGGCCATCCGATCGTGTATGCAGACTGGCTGCATGCTCACGGGAAACCGACAATCCTGATTTATGGTCATTATGATGTTCAGCCCCCGGAACCGCTGGAACTCTGGGAATCCGATCCTTTTACGGGGTCAGTACGCGATGGGAAGATATTTGCCCGCGGCACGACTGACGATAAAGGGCAAATCATGATCCACTTAAAAAGTATGGAGGCATATCTCACCACGAATTCGTCATTACCCCTGAACATTAAACTGATCCTCGAAGGAGAGGAAGAAATCGGCAGTACACATCTTGAGGGATTCATTAAAGAGCATCGCGACCTGCTGAAAGCGGATATGGTGGTCATTTCCGATACCTCGATGTTTGCCGAAGGCGTGCCGTCAGTTTGCTACGGACTGCGGGGATTATCATACATGCAGGTTGACCTCGTGGGACCCAACCGTGATTTGCATTCCGGCTCTTACGGAGGTTCCCTGCACAACCCAATCCAGGCGCTCGCCGAGATTATTGCGAAGCTCCATGACCGGAACGGGAAAATAACGGTTCCGGGATTCTACAACGATGTGAGGAAGTTGACGAAAGGAGAGCGCGCCGCATTTAAGAAACTGCCCTGGAATGACAGGAAGTATGCGCGGAATCTCGATGTACGGACTCTATATGGAGAAAAGGGATACACAACGCTGGAACGTCTCTGGGCTCGCCCGACACTCGAATGCAACGGTATCTGGGGCGGCTTTACAGGTGAAGGCGCAAAAACTGTACTCCCGTCAAAAGCGTCGGCAAAAATTTCCATGAGACTCGTTCCGAATCAGCACCCTGATAAGATCGCGGTCTTGTTTGAAAAATACATAAAGTCGATTGCCCCGAAAAGCGTCCGGGTAAGTGTCCGAAACCTGCACGGGGGTGAGCCGGCGATTACACCCATCGACAGCCCCGGCGTGAGGGCTGCCGTTGAGGCATTGTGGAAAGGTTACGGCAAGAGACCGCTGTATCAGCGCGAAGGAGGATCGATCCCGATCGTTGTTCAGTTCAAGAAAATACTCGGACTTGATACCGTCCTGCTTGGATTCGGATTACCGGATGAGAATGCACATGCGCCAAATGAGTTCCTTACTCTCGAGAATTTCTTCGGCGGAATACGGACAGTGGCTCACTTTTATAATGAGTTGCCGGAGTTTATGAAGTAGTCGGCGGACGCATAAAAACTGCCTGCAGTCACAGTGAAAATATATACAAAGACCGGTGATAAAGGAAAAACGGCACTCTTAGGGGGAAAGAGGGTACCGAAGGATGCTCTACGAATCGAGGCCTGCGGAACGATCGACGAACTAAATTCGATGATTGGCGTCTGTCGTTCGGCCAACTCCGTCAAAGCGATCGACACTATATTAGCCGAGATTCAGGTTGATCTCTTTTCACTTGGCGCTGACCTCGCCGCGCCCCGTGAGAAAATGAAAATCGGTGTAAAGCAGCTGGATAAATCAACGCAGGTTCGCGTGGAGCACCACATTGATGAGCTGGAAACTCAGCTGGAGGAATTAAAAAATTTTATTTTTCCGGGTGGGAATCGATGTGCAGCACTAATTCACCTCGCCCGGACTGTCTGCCGCCGCGCTGAACGCCTCGTCGTGCATCTTGCACGCGAGGAGAATGTCGGTGAAATTCCCCTCACATATCTCAATCGCCTCTCAGATTTACTCTTTGTCCTTGCACGTTGGTCGAATGTGCTCAGTAATACTCCCGAAGAAAAATGGATCTCCGAGTAGGGGACCATCTTACGACGGAGCAAATCTTTTCGGTATTTCCGGAAGAATTTTTGAGTTGAGCGTGGCAGGAAAAAAAAGAGCACCGGCAAGTTTGGCATTCCAACTTGGGAGGCGAAGTCAGAAACCGTGGATCCCGGCCGATGCTCAGGTTGTATGATACAATAAGACTTGGAAAAAAGCAAGGAAAATTTTTTACGATAACTTCGATAATATTTTGCGAATGTGTCATTTCGCATTCATTTTGAGGGATGGATCTTTTGACTTTCGCAGGAAAATTTTCTATCTTGGATGCAATTAATTCCGTATAATCCATCATTTGTTTACACATCACTGCATGCTTACTGAGTTCGGTCGGGTTTTTATTTTTCTGATCATCGGAGGCATATTCGTCGTGGCAGGATTGGCTGCTGCCTGGCTGATCCGCCCCCACCGCTGGTACCCCGGAAAGCTCACAACGTATGAGTGCGGCGAGAAACCGCGCGGTGATGCCATCGTGATGTTCAATGTCCGGTTCTATGTTATCGCGCTTGTGTTCCTGATATTCGAGGTTGAAGTTGCGTTTCTATTCCCATGGGCGATGGTGTATCAGCAACTCGGACTCTTTGCCTTCCTTGAAATGATGGTGTTTCTCGGGATTCTCTTTGTGGGATATGCATATGTGTGGAAGCGGGGAGATCTGGAGTGGGATCGGCCGGTACCCTCAGTTCCTCTTACACCATCCGCAACGAACAATCTCGGCCAAAAAATTACCGATCAAGTTTCTCCCTAACACTCGATTCTCTATGGGATTGTTGGATAAGAAATTTTCGAATAGTAATGTCATTATCACATCGCTGGATGATTTGCTGAATTGGTCGCGGCTGTCATCGATGTGGCCCCTGCAGTTTGGTCTTGCATGCTGTGCAATCGAAATGATGGCGACCGGCGCATCGCACTACGACCTTGACCGCTTCGGCATATTTTTCCGGGCGACACCGCGTCAGACTGATGTAATGATCGTCTCAGGAACCGTTACGCTGAAGATGGCGGAGCGGATCAGGACGCTCTACGATCAGATGGCTGAGCCGCGCTATGTTCTCTCGATGGGGAGCTGTGCGACGTGCGGCGGTCCCTATTGGGAACACGGTTATCATGTGCTGAAAGGCGTCGATAGAGTCGTTCCGGTTGATGTGTATGTCCCGGGCTGTCCGCCGAGACCCGAAGCCCTCCTCGAGGGAATTCTAAAGCTGCAAGAAAAAATTCGATCAGAAAGTATGGCAAAGAAAACCGCGTAGAATCTATGACACATCAGGAAATATCAGAACTTCTCAAGCAGCGCTTTCCGGATGCAATCCTTGAAATCAAGACTACAAATGTGATCGATCCCTTTGTGAAGGTTTCTCAGCCAATGTGGAAAGAGATTGCCCTGTTCCTACGCAACGATCCGGCCATGCAGTTTGATTTTCTAATGTGCCTCTCCGGGGTCGACTACGGTAAAGGTGCTCTCGGGGTTGTGTACAACATCTATTCCATGACTCAGAAACATAAAGTGAACGTTAAAATCGACGTACCGGCGGATTCGCCGGAAATCCCATCCGTGGCCGATGTGTGGCCCACTGCAAACTGGCACGAACGGGAAGCGTACGATCTCATCGGGATCAGGTTCAGCGGGCATCCCGATCCCCGTCGCATTCTCATGCCGTACGATTGGGAAGGGCATCCGCTCCGGAAAGATTATCAGGTGCCCGAGTTCTACCATGGAATGAAAGTGAAGTATTGAAAAATTAAGTCACCATGACTGAAATTCTCGCTAATCCGCTATTAACATCCACCGGTCGTCAGCTGCGACGCGAGGAAGTGATTGTCAATGTCGGTCCGCAGCATCCAGCAACACACGGAGTACTCCGCCTGGAGGCAGTCCTCGATGGAGAAATCGTCGTCGATGTCATCCCCCACATCGGTTACCTGCACCGCTGCTTTGAAAAACATGCAGAATCCATGACGAACTACCAGCAGGTCGTGCCGTACGTAGACCGGATGGATTATTGCGCAGCTATGAATATGGATTTCGGATACGTGCTCGCCGTCGAGAAACTGCTTGGTATAACTGTACCGGAGCGGGTTGAGTACATACGGGTAATCATGGCTGAATTGCAGAGAATTGCTTCACATCTCATAGCAGCCGGTACCTATGGCCTCGATATCGGCGCCTGGACGCCTTTCCTTTACATGTTCCGCGAGCGAGAACGAATTCTTGATCTCTTCGAGATGACCTGCGGCGCCCGCCTTCTCTATAACTACATGTGGGTAGGCGGTGTGTCGCATGACCTCCCGCCGGGATTTGTCGATAAAGCAAAGGACTTCTGCAGTTATTTCCGCCCCAAGGTAAAAGAGTATAACGATTTGCTCAGTTTCAACGATATCTTTGTGCGCAGAACTGCAAATGTCGGGGTACTGCCCGCGAAGACCGCAATCGCGTACGGATGCTCGGGACCGGTGCTTCGCGGTTCGGGAGTCAACTTCGACATTCGGCGGGATGATCCATATTCGGTCTACAATAGGTTCGAGTGGGAACCCCAGATAGGCCGCGGTGAAAGGGGAACGACGGGAGATTGCTGGGACCGGTATATGGTGCGCATTCGTGAGATGGAGCAGAGTATAAATATAGTGGAACAGGCATTGAACCAAATACCCGGGGGTAATGTATCATCGGCAATTCCCAAGAGAATAAGGCCGAATCCCGGCGATGTATATGTGAGAACAGAATCCGCCCGCGGTGAACTCGGTTTCTATATTGTCAGCGACGGCAGCGGCAGTCCCTACCGCGTCAAGGGAAGATCCCCCTGCTTCTCAAATCTTTCGGTCATACCGGAGATATCGCGTGGATGCATGGTGGCAGACCTGATTGCTATCGCGGGAAGTCTTGATATTGTTCTTGGAGAGGTCGATAGGTAAGACGGATGGAACAATTCCTCAGGAATATATTCGATAATGATTTTTTCGTCTATGGCATCATAGGTATCATTCCTCTGGTCTGGATCATTCCCTACGCGCTTTTTGTTATTTACCTTGAGCGGAAGGTATCAGCGCACATGCAGGATCGCCTTGGCCCGATGCGGACGGGGGGATGGCACGGCTGGTCTCAGACCATTGCCGACATGCTTAAACTTCTGCAGAAGGAAGATATCGTTCCGGCAGCAGCCGATAAAAAACTACATAAAATTGCACCGTTTGTCATTTTCATCGGATCGTACGCGGCTTATGCGGTTATTCCCTTCAGCAGTCAGTATGTCGGAAGCAATATAAGTCTCGGTCTTCTGTATGTTATTGCCATTTCTTCCCTCGCCGTGGTGGGAATTCTCATGGCAGGGTGGGCTTCCAATAACAAATGGTCTCTGCTGGGGGCGATGCGGGCGGTGGCGCAAATCGTCAGCTACGAAATCCCGACAATACTTTCTATCCTCGTCGTGGTCATGATTGCCGGATCGCTGAACCTACAGGATATCAATGAAATGCAGTCGGGGTGGTTCTGGAACTGGTTCATATTTAAAAACTTCCCGTTTGTCTTTATTGCATTCATCATCTACTTTATCGCTTCACTCGCCGAAACGAACCGGACGCCGTTTGACATCCCCGAGGCAGAATCTGAACTTGTGGCAGGCTACATCACCGAATACAGCGGTATGAAGTTTGCGATGTTTATGCTTTCGGAATTTGTGAATATGTTTGCCGTGTCGGCCATCGCTGCAACAATATTTTTCGGTGGATGGAACAGTCCGTTCGGAGAATTTCTCAGCGGTCCGTTATGGGGAGTCTTCTGGTTCCTCTCCAAGGGCATGGTGTTCGTTTTCGTGCAGATGTGGCTTCGCTGGACTCTACCCAGGTTGCGAGTGGACCAGCTCATGTACGTATCGTGGAAAGTGCTGACACCTTGGGCATTCGGCTGTATCATCGGTGTCGGTTTGTGGATGGTGTTGTAGTGGCACCAAAAGACGTATGAAAAAATATTTTACTGATATTGCCAAAGCGGTATGGACGGTATTAATCGGAATGAAGATCACTCTGGGGCACCTCTTCGTTCCGGCGGTCACGATACAGTACCCCGATGTCAAACTGAAACTTCCCGAACGCGCACGGAACCGACTTTTTGTCAACATGGATGATTGCATCGGCTGTCTACAGTGCGAAATGGCATGTCCGGTAAATTGCATCACAATCGAAACGATGAAATCGTTACCTACGGACGACCTCGGTACGACCTCCACAGGGATGAAGAAGAAACTGTGGGTCACACGCTTCGACATCGATATCGCAAAGTGTTGTTACTGCGGTCTCTGCGTCTATCCATGTCCGACTGAATGCATCAAGATGACCGAAGTGTACGAATTCTCGGAATTCGAGAGGAATAATCTTCTCTACAATTATGTAACGTTGACACAGCCGGAGATCGATGTAATTAAAACAAAAATCGCGTCATCCGAAAAGGAGCAGGCGACAAAGAAAGCCGCCGAAGCGCAAGCGAAACAGACTCCAGCCCCTCCGGCGCCACCTCGCCCGGGTAAGGATGATAAGAAGGGGGGCGCTCAGAAGACGTGAGGACTGGTACGGTACAGATACTATGAACCTTTTTGACCTTGTTTTTTATTTCTTTGCGATTGTCGTTCTGTTCTCGGCGGGTATTGTCGTTTTCTCACGGAACATAATACACTCCGCCTTCGCGTTGCTGTTCACTTTTTTCGGTGTTGCCGGCATTTACGTACTGCTGAACGCCGATTTCCTGGCTGTTCTCCAGCTCCTGATCTACGTCGGCGGCATCCTCGTCCTGCTCGTGTTCGGCGTTATGCTGACGAATAAGGTAATCAACGTTGATATTAAGACCGGTACGATGCAAACTCTGCCGGCGGCGCTTCTAGTTTCAATGATGGCAGGAACACTCTGCGGCATATTCTACGGAACAGATTGGTTCGTCGTGGAAAAGATGCCCGAAGCGGCAACCACGATAAAGGATCTTGGTGAAATGTTCCTCACCACCTACTTACTCCCGTTTGAAATTGCATCGGTAATTCTTGTGGTAGCATTGATCGGAGCTGCAATGATTGCGCGCCGGGAAAAATCGGCAACAAAGTGATAGGAGGCCATTTCAAGAGGTAGCGAACTATGCACGTCAGTCTTACGCACTATATTATTGTAAGCGCCATTCTCTTCTCGCTTGGTCTGTTCGGTGTGATTACAAGAAAAAATGCGATTCTCGTTCTGATGGGAATTGAATTAATACTTAATGCTGCCAACATTAATTTTATTGCTTTTTCGCGGTACGGCGGTCTGAAACTCGATGGACAAGCAGTCGCCGTGTTCATCATCATTCTGGCAGCTGCGGAAGCGGCTGTGGCGCTTGCGATTATTCTGAATATCTATAAGCGGTTTCAGAACGTGAACGTGGATGAAATTAATACTCTGAAGGAATAACGATTTGTCGCCGGAACTTCTCATACAACTGTCTCTGACCGTACTGCTTCTCCCTCTGGGTAGTTTTCTTGTTATCATCTTTTTTGGAAAACGACTTTCGCGGCAGGGGGATTGGCTGGGAACTTCGATACTGTTTCTGTGCTTGGCACTTTCACTTTTCATCGTGTATGCGAAGTTGTCGTTTTTCACGGAAGAACTGTATTACACCTTTCAATGGCTTGATTTCGGCAACGTTCCCCTTATCGGCAATCTGACGATCTCCCTTGGTCTCGTTGTTGATAACCTTTCAGTCATCATGATGCTCGTCGTGTGCATTGTGAGTACGTTTGTTCATCTTTTTTCAATCGGCTACATGCACGGAGACGTGCGGTACTCGCGTTATTTTGCATTCCTAGGGCTTTTCACTTTCTCTATGCTGATGATCGTACTGACCAATAATTTCTTCACGATGTACGTCGGATGGGAGTTGGTGGGATTAAGCTCCTATCTTCTGATCGGTCACTGGTACGAAAAGAGGTCGGCCTCGAACGCCGCCATCAAGGCATTTGTAGTGAACCGCATCGGCGATATAGGGATGTTCGCCGGCATCCTGATTCTGTATTTCACCTTCCGGACATTCGGTTTCAGGGAAATTTTTGCAATGATGGCCGCCGGGAGAATTCCGATGGGTAGCGAAGCGTGGCTGACCGCGGCGGGTATTCTCATATTCTGCGGCGCTATCGGTAAATCGGCGCAGTTTCCGTTGCATGTGTGGCTTCCCGACGCGATGGAAGGTCCTACGCCGGTCAGCGCTCTTATCCATGCCGCCACTATGGTAGCGGCCGGGGTGTATCTCATAGCGAGGACGTTCCCGATCATGACCGCTGATGCACTGATAGTCATAGCATACATCGGAGCCATCACAGCATTCATATCAGCAACGATTGCTATAGTACAGAATGATATCAAAAAGGTGCTTGCATATTCGACGATATCTCAGCTCGGTTATATGGTGATGGGTCTTGGCGTCGGTGCGTACACGGCCGGGTTCTTTCACCTCACGACACATGCAATGTTCAAGGCAGGTTTATTTCTCGGTTCCGGTTCAGTGATTTATGCAATGCACCATGCGCTTCATCAGCAGGGTGATCACACCACCGACCCTCAGGATATCCGGAACATGGGCGGGCTCCGTTCGAAAATGCCTATTACTTTTTACACATTTCTCATTTACACGTGCGCGATCAGCGGAGTACCGTTCACATCAGGATTCCTCAGCAAGGATGAAATTCTTGCAGGAACTCTTGCTTACGGGAATCTGTCGGGACATTATGCGATTCCAATTATAGGATTTCTCGTTGCAGGTTTGACGGCTTTCTACATGTTCCGCCTTATTATTATCACGTTCTTCGGTGATCACGCCGACAGCGGCCGGTTGCATCATCTCCATGAATCACCCAAGACGATCGTCATTCCTCTCGTGGTGTTCGCAGTTCTGAGTTTCTTCGCTTTCTTCTCATTTAATCCTTTTGGCGCAAGCTCCGGCTGGTTCTACCACGCGATCGAACGGCCCTTATCCGTAGTACCAGAGAATGTGAGAGCAATGAGTGCCAGTCTGTTCGAAGCCGAGGTCCACGGAAATCATGTTCTTGCCATCGTGCTCTCCCTGGCAGTCGCCGGCGCCGGTATTGCCGTCGCTTTCGCTACCTATTTCTGGAAGAAGATCAGCGCCGACGCCGTTGCAAAGCGTTTCCACATACTCCATACATTTTTAGAGAAAAAATGGTACTTCGATGAACTGTATGGAACTGTGATCGTCGGCGGATTACACGCCATGACCCGTATTCTTCGCTGGTTCGACGACGTAATCATCGACGGTATAGTAAATGGATCGGCGAGTTGGACCCGTGCTGTGGTTTTTGGCTACACCGAACATGTGAAGGAACAAAAATCGAGCGCTCTTCTTTTCCTTGCGGTAGGGATTTTGGTCTCTATCGTGGTCGGATTGCTGGTCGGGCAGTGGTTGTGGACAACAGAGAGTATTGCAACTGGCATCATCGTCGGACTGCTGTGCAGCGGTTTGACATTATTCTTCTTCTGGGTTGGCGCCGGTGGATTTGACAAATACGTTGTCGATGGAATGGTGAACGGTATCGGATATTTTTCAGGTTTTTTTGGAATGCTCTTCCGGAAATTACAAACAGGACGCGTACAGACCTACATCGTTTTTGTACTTATCGGTTTCATGATCCTGTTCTATATCTTCCGGTGAATGTAGTGCGGAATAATAATAATTCTACTGTGAGTTTCATTAGATACGAGGATGTTTAAATGGGATTTCTTGGAATAGGGATACTAACGTGGTTAACGTTCCTTCCCATAATCGGGATGATGATCGTTCTCCTTCTTCCGAAAGACAGGAGTGGTACGATACGCTGGACGTCAGCCTTCTTTACTGCCTTGCAGGTCATCCTTGCCGGTACTCTCTACATAAATTATAACCGGGCGTTGACTGGTATTAACATGGTTGAAGGTTTCCAGTTCGTTGAGAAAGCTACATGGATTGACATACCATCTGTTGCGTGGTTTGGCCGGATTCACATCGAGTACTTCGTCGGGATCGACGGCCTGAGCATACTCATGGTCATCCTTACGGCTCTGATTTCCTTTATCGCTGTCTTTGCGTCGTGGAACATCGGGAAGTCATTAAAAGGGTATTTTGCGCTTCTCCTTCTCCTAGATACAGGTATGATGGGAGTATTTGTTTCTCTCGATTTCTTCCTCTTTTACGTCTTCTGGGAATTGATGCTTCTTCCTATGTATTTTTTGATCGGTGTCTGGGGAGGTCCCCGCAGGGAATATGCCGCCATCAAGTTCTTCCTCTATACACTTCTCGGCAGTGTTCTCATACTTCTGGCGATACTGGCGCTCTTTTTCAGCGTATCGGTCCTCGATCCGGCAACCGGTGAAAGGATCCACACGTTTAACATGCTTGCGATGATGAATCCCACAAACTATGATGCAGGTTCCATACTGTCCGGATTCAATACTTCATGGAGGTATATCACTTTCATTGCCCTCTTCATCGGTTTCGCGATAAAAGTGCCTATTTTTCCGTTTCATACGTGGCTTCCGGATGCTCACGTTGAGGCGCCGACTGCGATCAGCGTAATTCTCGCAGGTGTTTTACTTAAAATGGGAGCGTACGGATTGCTGCGCATAAGCTTTCCGATGTTTCCCGACGCCGCCGTTTACTACCAGATCCCTCTGGCGATTCTCGGATTAATCAATATCGTGTACGGCGCACTCGTTGCCATGGCACAGGTAGATTTTAAAAAGCTCATCGCTTATTCGAGTATCAGCCACATGGGTATTGTCATCCTCGGAATGGCGGCACTCAATACACAGGGAATCACCGGAGCGGTTTTTCAGATGTTCAACCACGGAACGATTACCGCAATGCTCTTTTTAATTGTGGGTGTTATTTACGACAGGGCACATACGCGCGGATTGAATGATTTCGGCGGTCTGATGAATCAGATGCCCAGATATGCCGGAGTGATGAGCATTGCATTCTTCGCTGCACTCGGCCTCCCCGGATTGAGCGGATTCATCAGCGAAGCATTCGCGTTCCTCGGAGCATTTCAGTCGTTTAAGATTATTACTATCATCTCAACAACCGGTATAGTTCTTACAGCAGCATACATGTTGTGGACGCTCCAGAGAGTGTTCCTCGGAACACTGCCCGACCGGTGGAAAAATCTGCCGGATATTAACGGTCGTGAGTTATTCACGCTCATACCACTAGCTGTCATAATTATTTTTCTGGGCATCTATCCTTCACCGGCTATCAATCTTATGACGTCTTCCATCAATAACCTGGTTAATATCATGACACAGTCGGCAGGAACGTTTTTATTGAATCCGTGACAATATCGGGGCGAATTATCCATGCTCGAGCACATAACATCAAGTATTAATCTTTTTTTACCGGAGACGGTTCTCACGGTAACGTTTTGTATACTGATACTGACGGCGCTTACCAAGAGGAAGCAGGGTCCGATTTCCGGTTATCTTGCGATTGCAGGATTACTCGTCACGGCGTACGTACTGTATCAGCAGGTGGGAACAGAATCAAAAGCCATCTTCTTCGGTATGATCGTCCTCGATTCATTCTCCATTTTTTTCAGGTTTCTCATTTTAATCACAACCTTCTTGGTTGTAATTTTTTCACTCCAGTCGCAGGAGCTGAAAAAAGGCTCGCAAAATGTCGGTGAGTACTATGCACTACTAATGGCGCTGTCGCTTGGTCTCTTCCTGATGACGGGCGCCGCGCATCTCCTCATGATGTACCTCGGGCTGGAACTGTCAAGTATCTCCGCCTACATCCTTACCGGATATACGAAGGAATCGGATGATTCAAGCGAAGCTTCCCTGAAGTACATTATCTACGGTGCTTTCTCTTCAGGTATGATGCTCTTCGGTATATCGATTCTCTATGGATTAACGGGGACATTCGACATCTACGCAATAGGCGGCGCTCTCATGATTCGCGAGGTCAGCATGATCGCGCTTCTGATTGCCGGCATTCTCATTCTTGTCGGATTCGGCTATAAGATATCCGCCGTACCGTTTCATTTCTGGACGCCCGATGTGTATCAAGGCGCGCCCATTACAATCACTGCATTCCTCTCCGTCGCGTCGAAGGCAGCCGGCTTTGCAATGCTCATACGCTTTTTTACCATCGCTTTCTATGATCCTACCGTCGGTAACCTCGGCGCAGGAGTGAGAGCGACCATCAGCGGATTTGACTGGAATCTCATACTCGCTGTTCTATCCGTACTCTCCATGACGATCGGAAATTTTGTAGCGCTATGGCAGAACAACCTCAAGCGGCTGCTTGCATACTCGAGCATCGCCCATGCCGGGTACATGCTGATGGGCGTGGTTGTTCTCAGCAACGGGGGAATTTCGGCGGTACTGATTTACTTCGTCGTCTATCTCTTCATGAATCTAGGCGCATTCTACTCGGTTATGATAATTGCAGAAAAGATCGGGAGTGAGGATATCGACAGTTACAAGGGCCTCGGCTACAGGGCCCCGTTCATCGGAGTCGCACTGACAATATTCCTACTCTCCCTGACGGGCATACCGCCAACGGCAGGTTTCATCGGCAAACTGTACATTTTTGCATCGCTGATTGATGCCCGATGGTTCTGGTTAGCTATCGTTGGCGTGTTAAATAGCGTCGTTTCACTGTATTACTATATCCGCATAATTCGCAACATGTTTCTCCGTTCACCTGAAGGGAATACCGAGTCGCTCAGCGTTTCTTTCGGCCAGGTCATTGTCATTATTATAATTCTCATTCCGACCCTGCTGTTTGGTCTCTATTTCGGTCCCCTCGTGGATGTTGCTCAGGCATCGGTTTCGATGTTCGGCCTCCGCTGAGCACGTGAAATTATCCTCATTACCGCCGGCCTGAGCAATTTAACGGTACGTTGCTTTTCATCATAATTTTTTCAATATTCCCAACGAAACGCTGTCGTGTTCCTTAATAGGGAAGATCATCTATGAACCGAACATTAATAATCATATTTGCCCTCTCTCTGTCGTGCTCAATGCTTTACGCCCAGAAAATATCCGGGCGTCTGTCGACATCGGCATATGCATGGGAGAAGTACGATACGGCAAATCAATCAGACATTCTCGTACGTATGGTTCAAACTTTACAGCTGGAAGCTGCACATGGACCCTTATCTTTCCGTACATACCTCACCGGTGCAGCCGGAAGCGCCGGAGGAATATTTACCGACGGGAGAGTGCGCGTCTATAATGCATTTCTCCGATGGAATAATCTCGCGGGTGTGGCGGACGTGAATGTCGGGAGAATTCCGGTTTTTGCGGGCGTCGGCATCGGGACGGTAGACGGTCTGATGTTTGAAGGAAAAACTCTGCAGAAGAAGCTTACCTTCAAGGGATTTGGCGGAATGAATGTCAATTCCGCCCTTCAAACCAAAGATAATGGCAAGCTCAGGGATAATTTCAGCGCCGGCGGTCAGATCGCGGGCTGGCTGACGGCAAAGTTGAGAGCGGGTATCAGTTACCTCAACCGTCAACATAGCTCCGAAAGTTATTATGCGATTCGCGCCGACTCTTTTTATAACCCTTACACTTTACTCGTTAATCCTCCGCTCCGGAGAGAGCATTTGCTCGGATTTGATATACTCTACGATGAAAGTACCTTCGGTTCTATCTATGGCCGGCTTGATTATGATTTCCTCCACAAGCGTGCATTAAGGGGGGAAATCAACGTGCGTGCGGATGTCATGGAAAATTTGTCGGTAACCGGTACCGTCATCCACAGGGAACCGCGTGTTTTTTACAGAACAATCTTTTCCCGGCTTAATTCAGAGTCTGTGCGTGAATATGAAGGCGGACTGGAGTACGAACTCTGTCCGTGGGCATCAACTTTCGGGCGCTTTGCCGTCGTACAGTACGACGATGATGACGGTAAACGTCTGACCGCAGGCGTTTCAACTAAGTACGGCAGTATTACCGCTGCATGGACCGACGGGGCAGTGGGATCGTTGGCTTCCATCTCGGTCGATGGTATATATCCGATTGCAGGCAGGGTTGTTGTCCCAACAGCAGGGTTTTCATATTCTGCATATGAATATCCGGGTCCGTCATCTCAGCAGGAGGATGCAGTGTCCGGTATTCTCGGATTGGTTGTCAGGCCCATGCAGATGCTGTCGGTTGATCTGCAGATTCAATGGTTAAACAACCGGATCTACAGTCATGATGTCCGTGCGTTCGGTAAAATGAGTTATTGGTTCAGTCATACATTTACAAAACACCAGCAGAAAGAAGGTGTGGAATGATTGGTCGAAGCGGCAGTATTATCCTGATCAGCGTAGTGGCAATCGCACTTTCAGTCGCGATGAAAGAAAAATTAGTAGAATACTGGAATGAGGGAGATCATTCCAAGGTCATAAAATTCAGCCATAAGCTCCACCTTCAGGAACAGGGTGTGGATTGTGCGGTATGCCACCACGCGGCAGCGACGAGTAAGCAGAGTACCGATGACCTTATGGGCGATCATGAGAGCTGTACTTCATGCCATGAGGAGCAGATCGCTGACAACTGTGCCTATTGTCACGTTGATCCCGAGAATATCGTTGAGATTGAAAATCCCGAACGAGAATTGATTTTTTCCCACGAAAAGCATATTGGTAATAATGTTGAGTGCACACAGTGCCATCCCGGAACGGAGAAAGTCGACTATGCATCGGATGAAAATATGCCGGACATGGCATCATGCGTCTCATGTCATACCGAGAAGACTGTTTCCGAAGAGTGTGGAACATGTCATTCTGATTATGTCAGTCTGCTCCCCGGCGACCACCTCCGTGGGGCATTCCGCAAAGACCACAAACGCCTGACACGGCTGGGGAGCTATGAAATTACCTGTGCAACGTGCCACAGCGAGAGTTTCTGCCAGGATTGCCATACAGGTATTGACCTTGAGGACTTCGGCGTGTATCATGATCTGATGAGTGATCCGATCACTCGGGTACCTCAGAAGGATTCGCCCCGGCAGTTGAAAGTTCAGCATGCCCACTCGCTGAATTACAAGTTTACACACGGCATCGACGCACGTTCTAGGGAATCTGATTGCATGATCTGCCACGATCGTCAATCCTTCTGCGTTGAATGTCATCAAGCCGGTACAATTCAGGAAGGGAAAATTAAACCGCAAAACCACAGAGTGGCAGGCTATGTTACAATCGGCAGAGGAAGCGGCGGCGGCCGGCATGCAGAAATGGCAAAACGTGATATTGAAAATTGTGCATCATGCCACGATGTGCAGGGAGCTGATCCGACATGCATGCTGTGTCATAATGAGGATGGAGGAGTACGGTAATG
>Ga0315277_10004402_pt1 | contig 18866 bp, 18 predicted proteins | sample YL17G05_15_MG_FD_203695 | JGI IMG/M metagenome (GOLD analysis project Ga0315277, IMG submission 203695) | Sediment microbial communities from Yellowstone Lake, YNP, Wyoming, USA - YL17G05_15 | ecosystem: Environmental > Aquatic > Freshwater > Lake > Sediment | place: USA: Wyoming | collected...
AGTACAAGAGAACGTATTGCGGGATCTCGGGCACACGCGCCGAGGCTGCGGCGCCGGCCTGCCCGGCCGGGCGCGGAGCGCTGTAGGCAAAGTACGGCCGCGAGTTCTCCATCGCGACGAGAGGCGCAAGAGCCGAATCCATCCGCCAGAGCGCCAGGCGCACTTTCTCTTCGAACGCAGCCTGCCTCTCGGCTTCGGCCTGCGCCCGGTCCGCCTCGACAGCCCTGACGCTCACCCACGCGACCGCCGCCAGCAAGACGACCAGGCACGCGCCGAACGCCGCCATCATGAGAACCGGTCGCCTCATACGTCCCTCTCCGCCGGCGCGAACGTGTATCCCCTGCCCCTTACCGTGGCGATAACGCGCGGACTGGCGGGATCGTCCCGCAGTTTCTCCCGCAGGCGGGCTATGTGCATGTCTATAGTTCTGGTGTCGACTCCCTCCGGAGCGATGCGCCAGACTCTCGAGAGGATCTCCTGCCGGCTTACGGCGCGCTGTCGATTACAGGCAAGGTACCGCAGGAGTTCGGCCTCGCGCTCGGTGAGCTCGACGCGCCCGCCGTCGTCGAAGCGCACCTCCGATTTCGCGAGGTCGCACACGCCGCCGGGGATCGCCACCCTGCGCACGTCGCTCGGGCGTTCGGGCGACCTCCTCAGCACCGCTTCGATCCGCGCCAGAAGCTCCTTGACGCTGAAAGGCTTAACCACGTAGTCGTCGGCGCCGAGACTCAAGCCCTTTAACTTGTCGGCCTCTGCGCCCCGCGCGGTGAGTATGATCACCGGAACGGTCGGCCTCGAGATGCGGATCTCCTTCAGGATGTCGAGGCCGTCACGCCGCGGCAGCACGAGGTCGAGAACGAGGAGATCGTACTCCGAACCCGTCGCCGACCTCAACCCGGATTCGCCGTTGTCGCTTTCCATCGTGGCATAGCCGGCGAAAGTAAGCGCGTCAACGAGGCCCCTTCGGATGGCAGCGTCGTCCTCGATGATCAGGATCTTTTGTTTGCCCATGTGCATCGCCGCGAGAACGGCCCTCCGCCAACGCCCGCCTATTATACCCCGGCCTTCTGGTTTTTACTCGTTTCGGGGATTCCTCACGAGGACGAGCTCACCATCCACCAGCATCAGTATCTCGCCTCGGAGGGCCATCGACCCCTGTCGGTTTTCGCCCGCGAGCCTTGCGGCCGGTCTCCTGAACTCTTGTGAGCCGAACTCCGCCACCCCGCCAGGCCGCGAAGCAGTTGTCTCCCCGACGAGCCTGCTGTCAACCCAGCGTCCGTCCTGACGCCATGACAATCAGCCGACCCGAGATACGCCTCCTCTTTCCCCTTGTTCGCATACCGCCAGTATAAGGTAGCGGGAAACGGCGCCGGCGTGCGTAAAGGGTTTGTAACAACTGGCGTGCGTATCTGGTACGCCCGGGAAAGTGCTGTCTCGAACTGGTCTGCCGGGTCTCAAGCCGCGGCCGTTTAGCCGGCGCGCCCATGCTCGACTGGTTGCGGGGCTGCCGGTGCCAATCACGGTTGGCCGAGGGACACGACGGCGAAGGACTGCGTATGGCGCGAAGAAAGGTGGTGCCGGGAGCGGGACTCGAACCCGCATGGGAGTATTTTTCCCACTAGCCCCTCAAGCTAGCGCGTCTGCCAATTCCGCCACCCCGGCATCTTGTTGCCACATGAATTATCGCGCGTTCGGCGCGCCGGTCAAGGCTTTTCCGCCTGGCGGGCGAGTCCGTTCGCGGCCGCAAGGATTCCAGTCGTTGTCCGCGGCCCGCCGCGCTGGTATCATGTCGTCGATACGAAAGGAAGTTCGCCGGAGTTTGCCCCGCTATTCATAGAGCTCTCAACGCAGGAAGGCGTCTCGGATGACTGTCTGCCGGCTGCGTCTCCACAGCGTGCGCGTGCCTTACGGCGCGTCAGACGACCAGGTCATTCGCGCGACCCAGGCCCTGCTCGTGCGGTCTCCCAGGGACGTTACCAACCTCAAGATCGTCCGCCGGTCGATAGATACTCGCCTGAAACCCAGGGTATTCTGGTCGCTGGCGGTCGAGTTCGACGCCGACCCCGCGCTTATCGACGGCCTTCCGCCCAACGTCGCCTCCATCGTTGCCGCGATGCCCGAAACGCGCTTGACCCCCGGCGGCGAGCCCCTCGCCGTACGCCCGGTCATAGTCGGCGCTGGCCCAGCCGGGCTCTTTGCCGCCCTGACGTTGGCGCAGGAGGGTTATTCGCCCCTCGTCCTTGACAGGGGCCGCGAGATCCCGTCTCGCGACGCAGACGTCGCCGCGCTCATGCGCGAAGGCCGCCTCGACCCCGACAGCAATTTCCTCTTCGGCGAAGGTGGGGCAGGGGCCTATAGCGACGGGAAACTCACCACCCGCACGGGCGACCCGCGCCTGCGCCGCGTGCTCGACGCGCTTGTCTCCTGCGGCGCGCCCGAGGCGATACTCATCGACGCGAGGCCGCACATCGGCAGCGACCTCCTCCCGGGGATTGTGACCCGCCTTCGCAGGAAGATCGAGGCCCTTGGCGGCCAGTTCGCCTTCGGCGTGAACGTGACGAGACTCGCCATCGGCTCAAGCGGCGCCGCAGAAGGCGTCGTGACCTCGGACGGCGCGATCCCCGCGGGGGTCGTGATTCTCGCGCCGGGAAACTCAGCGCGTACTCTTTTCGAGAGTCTTCTGGCCCAAGGCGTCGCCGTCGAGGCGAAGCCGTTTCAAATCGGCGTTCGCATCGAGCACCCGCAGGACGTAATCGACCGCGCCGTCTACGGCCATCCCCGCGGGGAGCTGCCCGCCGCGGAGTACGTCTTCTCGTGCCCGCCGTCGCCTGCCGGCCGCGCGGGCATCATATGCCGCGGCGTCGCAAGCTTCTGCATGTGTCCAGGCGGCGTCATTGTGCCCGCCGTCGCCGAGCCGGGCCTCCTTTCCACGAACGGTATGAGCCGCTCGGCGCGTGACGGACGCTTCGGCAACGCCGCACTCGTCGTCACGGTCGAGCCTTCGGAGCTCCCCGGCGGCTCACCCCTGCGGGGCGTGGACTTCCAGCGCAGCCTCGAGCGCGCGGCCTTTGCCGTCGCCGGAGACTTGCGTGCCCCTGCGCAAAGCGCCTCGGCTTTTCTCGCGGGGAAACTCGCCCCGCCCCCCGGCGACAGTTCGTACCCGCTTGGCGTAGTCGGCGCGGACCTCAGGGCCATTCTGCCGGAGTTTCTTGTAAAGGCCCTCGAAAAGGCGCTGCCTCACTTCGACCGGAAGCTGCCCGGTTTCATCAAACACGGCACCCTCATCGCCGTCGAGGCGCGCGTCTCGTGCCCTGTCCGTTTTTCGCGTCACCGAGACTCCCTCGAATCCCTCTCGACGCCCCGCCTTTACCCGGCCGGCGAAGGGTCGGGCTACGCCGGCGGCATCATGAGCAGCGCCATCGACGGCATGCGTGCGGCTCAAGCCCTCGTTTCCCGCTACGCGCCGCTCTCCACGAGAAAGTGAACCTCGGCGCTCGCCCGGAAATCGGCTAACGCACACCCGCGCGAGACGTATATGCCCGAGGACCGGACTTTTCGGCGTGAGCTCTTTGAAATCCTTGTCGTCAGGCCTTGTCACGGCAAACGCATCTCGTTGCGCAATAAGGGCTTGGGTCATTAGGAGGGCGCCGGCGCGTCGCGGCGAAATTGAGGGCGGGATCCGTTTTCTCCGTAATCACGTACGGAACGTGCCCGGCAGGGGACCTGTGAACGTACACCCTGGACGCGGAAACGGTCCCCTTCCGGGCCATAAAGTGTGGCGGCGCATAGATTCACGGCAACGTTTGTCGCGTGCGTTTTCGCTTGCAAAGTATGGCGCGCGAATTATAATCCCCGGGTTCCGGTGTTATGACCCTGTAGCCGGCGCATCCGGCGGACCTTTTCGAGAAGAAGGGATTTGATGGTTTTATGCTGAAAGTCACCTCAAGGCCTCACGAAAGCGTTGAACAGTTGGTGAAGCGTTTCAAGAAGATGTGCGAGAAAGAGGGTCTCACGAAGGACATCAAACGCTCCAGCTACTACGAGAAGCCCAGCGAAAAAAAGCGCCGGCGTCTCCGCAAAGTGGAAAAGAGAATCCTGCAGTTGGAGCGGACAAACCGCTAACCGGGCCGCCGTTTCCCCCGGGGCATGATACCCCCCCGGGGTATGATACCCCCCGGGTCCGAAGGAGAGCCGCATTGCCTGACACTGTTATAGAAACTCACAATCTTTCAAAAGAATACAGGGACTTCTGGGGCAACCGCAAGGTTCTTGCTCTCGACAGTCTTAACCTTGAGGTCAAGAAGGGGGAGGTCTTCGGTTTCCTCGGCCCCAACGGCTCCGGCAAGACCACCACGGTGAAGCTCCTCCTGGGCCTGCTCTTCCCGACCAGCGGCACCGCGCGCGTCCTGGGCCTGCCCCCCGGCAGCGTCGAGGCCAACCGCCGCATAGGCTTTCTTCCCGAGGAAACGTATCTTTACAGGTTCCTCGATGCCGAGGAGACGCTCGACTTCTTCGGGCGGCTCTTTCAAATCCCCCGCCCCGAGCGCCGCGTCCGCGTTGACCGGCTCATCAAGGCAGTCGGCATCGACCACGCGCGCAAGCGCCAGCTCAAGGAGTATTCAAAGGGCATGGCGCGCCGCATCGGCCTTGCCCAGGCGCTCATAAACGACCCCGACGTCATCTTTCTGGACGAACCCACAAGCGGCCTCGACCCCATCGGCACCCGCGAGATAAAGGACCTGATCATCGACCTCAAGAGCCAGGGCAAGACCGTCTTCATGTGCAGCCATCTTCTGGCCGACGTCGAGGACGTGTGCGACCGCATCGCCATACTCTTCCAGGGAAAGCTGGAGGTCGTCGGCAAGGTTTCGGAACTGCTGACCGAAGAGGGCGTTGTCAACTTCCGCGCCCAGAACGTCTCGCCCTCGGCCCGCGACAAGGTCAGGCAGGCGCTCGAGGCCGACGGCTCCTACATCGGCGTCGAAAAGGCTTCCCGGTCCCTTGAAGATCTCTTCCTCAAGGTCGTCAGGGAGAAGACGGCCGACGCCGCGGCCGCAAACAGGCCCGAGGAGAACGAGTCGTAATGCACAGCGTCTTGGCCATCGCGCGGGTCACCCTCAAGGATGCCCTCCGCAAGAAAGTCTTCTTCACCATCCTGTTTTTCGCCGTCCTCCTCACGGTCGTATCGGGGCTCTTGCCGTCGGTCACGGCCGACGAACAGATCAGGCAGGTCACCAAGATATGCCTGATGGGGATCGGCTTTTTCGGAATGGTGGTGGCCATCTTCCTTTCGGCGCCAAGCCTGCCCGATGACATCAGCAAAAAGACGATCTTCTCCGTTCTTACAAAGCCGACCCGCCGCTGGGAACTCCTCGCCGGCAAGATCCTCGGCCTTGCCTACGTCCTTGCCATAATGCTCGTCGTGATGGGAACACTCTCCTTCATCTACATCCATTTCTGGGCGTGGAAGCTCGGACCCGACCCCAGCGGCCTGCCGCGCCTCGACGGCCGCAAGCCCATCTACGCAAGCACGGTGGAGTACAACGGCCTCAAGCTTGACGTTACCGGGCCGATGGTTGACAGCAAGCGCGCTATCGTCAGCGGCTTTGACAGCGTGACCTACCATTTCCAGGGGCTCCGGGGCGAACGCTTCCGCGGCGATACGGCCTTCGTGCAGGTCACGGTCTTCTGCCACGGCTGGACCTACGATCCCAATACGCGTGAAGGCACCGCAGCCGTCCAGGTCGGGAACCCCACGACCGGCGAGTTGAGGACCGTCGTGTTCGGCGCGGATAACCTGCGCCCCCAGGCCCACGGATTCCCCAGGTCCTTAATTGACAAGTCCGGCGCGCTCGACGTGACGCTCCTCAAGCACCTGCCGGCCGGGAGCTACAGCGCGATGGCCGGCTCCGTCGCGGTCCTTGCACAGCCCGAAGGCGGCTACGCGACGAACTTCATCAAGGCCCTCGTGCTCATGTTCATGCAGTACATGGTGCTCGTCTTCGTCGCAATCGCGGCAAGCACTTTCCTGACGTCCACGGTGAGCATCATCACGGCGCTTTTCATCTACTTCACCGGGAGCCTCGCGGATATCCTGCGCGCGCAGGCCCTGAAACTCGGCTCCGAAGCCAACATCTTCACCATGGCCAGGCACAGCCACCAGGCGGAGGCCATTGGCTTGCCGGCCTTTCAGTGGGCGGTGAACGTTTTCCTGCGCTACTTCTACCTCGGCATCAGCGTCGTCTTTCCGAACCTGAGTTACTATGACCCGAGCGCCGGCGTCTCGGCGAACGAGTACATCTCCTACGGCACCGTTTTCGACGGCCTCTGGTACGGCGCAGTCTATTCCGCCGCCGCCTTCCTCATCGCATGGCTCGTCTTCCGGCGCAAAGAGGTGGACTGATGGCCAACCCGGGCGGCAGGACCAAATGCATTGCGGCGGCCGTCGTCGCGGTCTCGCTCGCGCTCATCGTGCCCGTGCAGCTCTCGATCGACTCGCTTCGCGCGAAACTCGTCAAAGAGTCCGTGATGCCGACGCAGCTGCCCCTCTCGGCCGCCAGTTCCGCCGCCCTCGGCGGCTTCCGCGGCATCGCCGTCGATATCCTCTGGATGCAGTCTGACTCCATGCTTATCGAGAAACAGTACTACCAGCTGATGACCTATTACCAGCTCATCAGCATCCTGCAGCCCAACTTCCCCACGGTCTGGCAGTTCAACGCCTGGAACCTCGCTTACAACATCTCCGCCGAGTGGGGCAGGCCCGAGGAAAAATGGCTCTGGGTGAAGAAGGGCATCGAATTCACCAAGGAGGGGCTGCGCTACAACCCCGACAGCCCGGATCTCTACTTTTTCCTCGGCTGGATTTACTTCCACAAGATCGGCGGCGACGACTACTTCACCGAGCGGCTTGAACAGGAATCGCGCGTCTACCCGAACCTCATGGCCTATACGTACTTCTCGAAGGCCCTGGAACTCGTGCGCAAGCTGCGCGGCGACGACGTGCGGCTCTCGGAGCTTTGCCTGCGGGCTCTGTTTCGCCACGGCAAGGCGGTGCTTAAGGGAACCGGCAACGTCCCCGAGGCGATGAGGTTCTACGACGAGGTCCTGCGGGGGGCCGAGCAGCTGCTCGTGCAATACCCCGACGACCCCGCCGTGATCGGCCTCTTGTCCGAGATCAAGGCCGAGAGGGCCAAGTTTGGCAGGTAGTCCTTCAGGCGGGGCGTCGCACCCGCGAGGCACGCATCGTTTCAGGGGAAGGAGCGTTTTCCTGACCGGGTGGAAACTTTCATCGGCCCCGGCAGCGCTTGCGGCGCCCGCCATGCTTGCGGGCTTTACGGTCGCGTTCGCGCCCAACCTCGCGCGGCGGCTGCACCTTGTCTCTGCGGGGCCGAGATAACCGATGGCGACAAGACCGAAAAGGAAAGCTTCCAGGGCCGCGGCGAGGCGCCGCGTCGACCCGCGGATCCTCGCGGCGGCGATCGGCAGCGCCCGCGTCGCCGACTCGAGGCGCGGGGAAGACATCCTGATCCTCCACATCGAGGAGCTCATCATCGTCACTGATTACTTCGTCATGGTCTCGGCCAAAAACAAGCGCCAGATCCAGGCGATCGCGGCCGACATCAAGGAGTATTTCCGCGGGGCCGGCTTTACCGGCATTCGCATGGAGGGCTACGAGGAGGCCTCGTGGGTCCTCATCGACTGCGGCCCGATCGTCGTCCACATCTTCAGGCAGGACCTGAGGTCTTACTACGACCTCGAGCTTCTCTGGGGCGACGCGCCGTCGGTCGAATGGCGCGAGACGCCGTCGAAAAAATGATGTGGCCCGTGTTGCGGGCTTGTAGATAATACCGAGGAGGCGTTCGTCGCGCCTCCTTTGTCGCTTAACGGGCCGCAAGATCCGGTGCGCTGAATGGACATTCGAGAAATCCTTTCCCAGATAGTCGCCGACTCCATCGCCGCGAAGTTCGCCGGCCGCGTGCCGCCCGACGAGGCGAAAAAGGCCTCCTTCATCGAGATGCCGCGCGACCGCGCCCACGGCGACCTCGCCACCTCCGCGATGATGAAACTCGCGCGCGCCCTCGGCAGGCCTCCCGTGGCCGCGGCGAAAGAGATCGTCCACGACCTGAAAAAAGCCTGCGACGCGCAAGTCCCCGGCTACGTCGACGAGATCGAAGTCGTCCCTCCGGGGTTCGTCAACTTCCACCTCGGCCTCGCGTATCTCGTGAGCATCCTCCGCGAGATGGCGCTCGGCGGCTACGGCCGCTCGCCGATGGGCGCCGGCGTCAAGGTAAACGTCGAGTTCGTGTCGGCTAACCCCACCGGCCCCCTGACCGTCGCCCACGGACGCCAGGCCGCCGTCGGCGACGCGCTCTCGAACATCCTCGCCTATGCCGGCTATTCGGTCACCCGCGAGTATTACCTCAACGACGCGGGCCGCCAGATAAGGATGCTCGGCGCATCCGTCTTTCACTTCTACGCCGAGGCCGCCGGCTCGTCGTACCCCTTTCCAGAGGACGGCTACCACGGCGACTACATCCCGGAGATCGGCCGCGAGCTTTACAGGCGCGAAGGCAACGCGCTCCTGGCGCTTCCCGAGGAAGAGGCCGTCGGGAAGGCGGGCATTTTCACCGCGGACCACGTAATGGACGGCATCAGGAAGGACCTCGAAGATTTCCGCGTCCCCTTCGACGCGTGGTTCTCGCAGCGGGAGTTCGAGTCGTCCGGCGCCGTCGACAAACTGATGCAGCGCTTCCGGGAGAAGGGCGTCGCCTACGACCAGGACGGCGCCGTCTGGCTCAAGGCCTCCGAGTTCGGAGATGAAAAGGACCGCGTCCTCGTCAAGTCCGACGGCACCTTCACTTACCGCACGCCCGACATCGCGTACCTCGAAAACAAGTTCGAGCGCGGCTTCGAGCGCGCGATTCTCCTCGTCGGTCCGGACCACCACGGGCACATCATCACCATGCAGGCGGCGATGCGCGCCCTCGGCCACCCCGTCGAGTCGTTCCACGGCTTGATCGTCCAGTTCTGTTCCCTCTGGCGCGGCAAGGAGAAACTCAAGATGTCCACGCGCGCGGGCCAGTTCGTGACCCTGCGCGAGGTCTTCGAGGAGGTCGGCATCGACGCGACCCGCTACTTCTTCACCGCGCGAAAGACCGACTCGCCCCTCGAATTCGACCTCGAACTTGCCAAGAAGCAGTCCATGGATAACCCCGTCTATTACGTCCAGTACATGACGGCGCGGCTCGCGGGCGTCATGGAGACGGCCGCGGCCGACCCGCGCTTCGCGGGCGAATTGAAGGGCGGCCTGTTTCTTCCCGCCGATTGTGACCTGTCCCCGCTGGGCGCCGAAGAGGAGCCGCTCCTCAGGCAGTTGCTCCAGCTGCCCGTGGCCGTCGAAAAGGCCGCCGAAAACCTCGAGCCTCACCGCCTCTGCGGCTATCTCTACGACCTCGCGGGGCTCTTCCACAACTACTACGCGAAATGCCGCTTCGTCTCGGACGACGAGCGCCTGAGCCGCGCGCGGCTTTACCTCGCCTCCGCATTGAAGGTGCTCCTTTCGGAAATCCTGCCTCTCATCGGCGTAAAGGCCCTCGAAAAAATGTAGCGGGAGGCGGCGCGTGAACGTCTGCGAGATATTCAGAAGCATCCAGGGCGAGTCGTACCTGATGGGACTCCCCTGCACGTTCGTCCGCGTCGCGGGCTGCAACCTGCGCTGCTCCTGGTGCGACACGAAGTACGCCTGGGAAGCCTCCGCCGGCACCGAAATGTCCGTCGAAGAAGTCCTGAGCAAGGTCTACGAACTCGGCGCCGACCTCGTCGAAATCACCGGCGGCGAGCCGCTCCTGGACGCCGACGCCGTGCCGTTAATGCGCACGCTCTGCGACAACGGCTCCCGTGTCCTTCTCGAAACTAACGGCACCCAGGACGTCTCCGACGTCGACTCGCGCGTCACGATAGTGATGGACGTGAAAGCCCCTTCGAGCGGCCACGAGCGCTCCACGCGCTGGGAAAACCTCGAAAAACTTCAGGACTCCGACGAGATCAAGGTCGTGATAGCCGATCGCGCCGATTACGACTGGGCCAAGAAGACCCTCGCGGACAAGAAGGTCCTCGGCGCGCACAGGGTGACCTTCAGCCCGGTTTACGGCCGGCTCGACTACCGCGCCGTTGCCGAATGGATCCTCGCCGACAATATCCCCGTCAAGCTCGGCATCCAACTCCACAAACTCCTCTGGGGCCCTGACGCGAGGGGCGTATAGGAGCAGTACTGCTATGCGCGCTGTGTGTCTCGTATCAGGCGGGATGGATTCGCTGGTCTCGGCCGCGACCGCAGTCGCCGCCGGGCGCGAATGCGCGTTTGTCCACGTCACCTACGGACAGCTCACGGCCGCCCGCGAGCGCCGCGCCTTCGACGCCATGTGCGACTTCTACCGCCCGTATCGCCGCCTCGTCGCCGACGTCGGCTACCTCGCCGCTATAGGGGGCTCTGCCCTTACCGACAAGAGTATCGCAGTCCCTTTGTCATCCGAGTCTTCCGTGGGGGCGATTCATGAATCGCCGCGCGCGGCTGCGTCGCCTTCCGGCGTCCCTGTCACGTACGTGCCTTTCAGAAACGCCCATCTCATCGCCGTCGCGACGAGCCTCGCCGAGGTGGAAGGGGCAGGGGAGATCTACATCGGCGCGACGCAGGTCGACTACTCCGGTTACCCCGATTGCCGGCGGGAGTTCTTCGACGCCATGGAAAGGGCGATCAGGCTCGGTACGAAGCCCGACACCCGCATCCGGATCGTCACTCCCGTCATCAACATGGGCAAGGGGGAGATCGTGCGCGAGGGCCTTCGCCTCAAGGCCCCCTTCGAGCTCTCCTGGTCCTGCTACACGAACTCGGACCTCGCCTGCGGCCGTTGCGAATCCTGCACGCTGCGCCTCAAAGGCTTCGCCGAAGCGGGAATGAAGGATCCGATCCCTTACGCGTAGGACGCGCCTCGTCGAAGACCGGCCTCAGGCGAAACGGGCCGCACGGGACCCAGTGGCCCACTTTTCCGCAAATCCGGGCCTGTTTTTTGCTTGCGCGCGGGGAAACTCCGCACTAAGGTACTATTTCAGGGTATAAAGGATATTCAATCTGACAGTGTCAGTTGGGGGTGCCTTATGAAAAGGTCGTTGATAGCCGGTTTGAAACTGGTCTTTGTGTCATGCCTCTTCTTCGCTCTTGCCTCTGCCGTACCGGCGGCGGAAAAGCAGGAGAACCCGCGTAAGATTATCGTCTTCCGCCCCGACTTCCCCGGCAAGGCCGACCAGATCAAACTTGCCCGCGACAGCGGCGCCGCCCCTATCAAATCGTTGCCTTTGATCAACGGCCTCGCGGCTCACCTGCCGCCTCAGGCGGAGCAAGCCCTCCTGGCCAAGGGCGAAGTCCTGAGAATAGACGACGACCTGGTCGTGACCGCCACCGCCGCCGGCGGACAAAAGGGCAAGCCCAGTCCTCCTCCGCAGCCTGCGCAGGTCCTGCCCTGGGGCGTGGACAGGATTAACGCCGAGTTGGCCTGGCCGACGGCAACTGGCCTTGCCGTCAACGTCGCCATCCTCGATACCGGCATCGATCTGGATCATGTCGACCTCTTAGCCAACATCAAGGGCGCCGTCAATACGATTAACCCCTTGAAAACCGCCAACGACGACAACGGGCATGGAACCCACGTCGCCGGTATAGTTGCCGCAGTGAATAACGAGATCGGCGTCGTGGGCGTCGGCCCCGAAATCAACCTCTACGCCGTCAAGGTCCTTGCCAAGAACGGATCTGGCTGGCTCTCCGACGTTATTGAAGGCCTCGACTGGTGCATCAACAACGACATGCAGGTCGCCAATATGAGTCTGGGTTCCTCGGGCGATAACCAGTCGTTCCATGACGCGATTATCAGGGCTTATGAGGCAGGGGTAATTCTGGTTGCAGCCGCAGGCAACAACGGGTCGCGCGGCGGGTCAGTGGATTATCCCGCTAAGTATCCGGAGACGATTGCCGTCTCCGCGATCGACCAGTACGGCGGTTTCGCTTCCTTCTCCAGTTTCGGCCCCGAGGTCGACCTGGCCGCGCCGGGAGTGAGTATCTTTTCCGCCTACAAGACCGGCTACTACAAGACGCTGAGCGGCACGAGCATGGCGGCCCCTCACGTCGCCGGAACCGCGGCCCTCGTGCTCACAATGCCGGTCGGCGCCTATGATTCCGACGGCGACGGCGTCTGGGATCCGGCCGAGGTCCAGGCCAAACTCGAAGCGACGGCCGAAAACTTGGGGTTAAGCGCCGATCAGCAAGGGGCGGGATTGGTCCGCGCGGACGTAGCGGTGCAGTAGTAGGTCGAGTCGCCTTTGCGCGGCAAAGTGACCAGAGCATCCGCCATGGTAGCGGGCGGGCGCGCTCTGTCGTTAACGACGATCAATCAGAACGGCCTCTCCGCCTCCCCGTTCGTCGACACCCTCTGCCCCTGCCAGACGCCGCGGTAGGGGACTGTCTTGCCGGCTATCTCGTAGAAGGCGCAGATGAGGATCCGGAAACCCATCTCGATCTCCACCTCGTGCTCCGAGAGGTTCTTTATCGCGCAGGTGAGTTTCCCCTGGTAGTTCGGCGAAATGTACGTGCACGCGACGAAAAGCCCGCTTCGAAACATCGTCGTCCGAGGCGAGAGCGTCGCGAAGATGCTCTCCGGCAGGTTCACGGTTTCGATCGTCTGCGCCAGGAGATACTCCCCCGGCGTTATCGCGTAAAACCTGTCCCCCCGCGCGATGTCCGCGACGCACTCAATCTTCGGCGTCACGCGGCTGTCCGTGTGGAGTTTCGCGCCCGAGACCGGTTTGAATAGCGCCCCCACCCGCAGATCCACCGTCGTCCCCTCGATTCCGGCGACCTGGCTTTCCGAAAGCCCCTCGATAAGGGGCTTCACTGCCTTTATCCTCTCCGGTGTCTCGACCTCGACGCCCGACCTCACCAGTTCGATTATCCTGTCCGCTCCCAATATCATCCCCGCGCCTCTTCCTTTCTCTTGAGCTGCTGGTCCTGAACGTACACGAAACTCTCCCCGTTTGCAAGCGCCGTTTCGGCCTTCGCGAGTTCCCGCCCGAGATAAAGCGCGTGGTCAACCCTCGTCACGGCCGCCGAACGCGACACGAGGCTCGCGACGTGCCCCGCAGTGTGCCCCCTGTAAGTCTCGATGTGCTCGCCCGATGGGCTTATGTGCTCGCAGACGATTTCTCCGCGGTCAAGCGAAACCACGAAACTGCCTGCGGGGTCTTGCTTCGACTCCGCGCGCGACACTTCCTTGTCGTAGTACTTTTCCACGACGCGTTCGGCGTCGGCCCAGCAGTCGCTGTAGACGTGCGCCGACTCGCTTAAGGTCACAAGCTCGCCGAGGGCGAGTTTCATCCCTCCGCGCTTTGCGACCCCCGCGGCGATGAGCCGCTGGAGTTTCCGCAGCGCAAACGCGTTCTCCGGCCACGCCGAGTACATGTCGTTTGACCGGATGGTCGCCGTGAGATAGAGCTTCCCCTCGCGCGCGCGGGCCCAGATGTGGTTGATGCACGGCGCGCCGTGCCCCTTGCTGTCGGCCTTCTGGTCCCAGAGCACCGCCGTGGCGCTGCGCGTGTCGGCATCGGCGGCGAGTTTCGCAACCATCTCCTCGACCTGGTCGACGCCGAAGTATGTCCGCAGCCGCTGCCCGTAAGTGTACGACGTGTCCGGGTACTCCTTGCCGGAAAGGACTCGCGGGAAATACTCCTCGAGGTCCTCCTTGGTGCACGGCAGATACTCCGGCACGTAGAGGTTCTCGGGGTCCTCGGCCTCGACGACCGACACGAGGTCGAGGATCTCCTTCTGCCGCGTCCCGTAGTGCGTCTCGCCCTCGCGCCCGAAGCGCATTATCCGCGAAAGCACCTCGAGCCATACCGGCGCCACGCGTTCGCCGCGAACGACCTCCACGACGTCCGCCGACGGGAAGGTCGCCGCCCTGTGTTCCCGTTTCTCGAAGAGACGCGGCCTTCCCCACGGGGCCGACTCGAGCCTCGAGAGTTCCTCGAGTTTCGCGCGCAGTTGGTCAAGCGCCACGGCATGGACGGCGACGTTCTTCCGCAAATCTTCTATCGCCTCCGCCGGAACCTCGATGTCGATGCACGCCTCCACGGCCGATTTCACAAGCCAGCATTCCTGGCCCAGCGCCGTCCTGCCGCGCTCGAAGCCCTTCGCAAAGAGGTCCTCAAGCGCCCGGCCCGACTGCGAAAAATCGCTTCCCGTGACGACGAGGTGCCTTATCGAGGGGTTCGCGATGAGATTTCGCACGAGAGGGTCAAGGCCTCTTGTAGGCGAGTACAGTTGGCCCATCGCCGCGAAGAGTTCGCGCGGCAGGCCTTCGGCGACCTTTTCTTTCTTCGACCAGAGGGTCGCGACGGCGACGGCGCTTTCCGGGTTGCCGACGATGAGCTGCTCTTTGAAATAGGCCGCCTCGAACATCTCATTCGCTCTTGAGGCGCCGCCTCGACGTCACGGCCCGCAGAAACCCAAGCGCCTTCTCGACGGTGTCGCCTTTCACGCGGAGTTCGCATGCTTCTATCCCCGCCTCCTTCAAGGCGTCCGCCCAGTGCCTGTCGCGTTCGACGTTGGCCGATTCGTAGGCGTGCTCGTAAACAACCCGGTCTATCCCCGCCGATGCGAGAAGTTTCACGCACGTAAAGCACGGCGAAAGCGTCGTGTAGACCGTCGCCCCGTCTATCGCGATGCCTGCGCGCGCCGCCTGCGCAACGGCGTTGGCCTCGGCGTGCGACGCGCGGCACCACGCAAGTTTCTCCGCGTCGGTCGCGCCCATCATCCGCCGGTAGCAGACCCCTTCGTCGACGCAGTGCACGCCGCCGGGGACGCTCCCGTTGTAGCCCGTCGCGAGGACCTGCTTGTTCCTGACAATCACAGCCCCCGTCGGCCGCGAGAGACACGTCGACCGGCATGCCGCGAGTTTCGCCAGAAGCATGAAATACTCGTCCCAGCCGATGCGCCTATTGCCCGCCCCGGCGCGGGCCTTTGCGCCCTTAGCCTTTCCCAATGGAAATCACCCCCGCAAACCGCCCCGCTTTTTCGCGTTCTCGCCGGTACGAAAAGAAGAGATCGTTGTGACACGACGTGCAGAGCCCGGCGTCAAAGACGCGCTCCCGCCGCACGCCCGCCTCGATGAGTTGCCTTCCAATCGCCTTAGGCAGGTCGAGGTGCGCGCGGCCCGAGACAATTGTAAAGACCTCATCCGCCCAACGGAAGGACCCTCCAAACTTGCGCATCGCTTCTTCGCCGACGTCGTAGCAGCATACCCCTATTGCCGGCCCGATTGCCGCGTAGAGCGCCCCAGGCGCCGCGCCCAGCCCGCCAAGGGCCTCGACCGCCGCCGCGGCGACGTTTTGCGCCGTCCCTTCGCGGCCGCTGTGCGCCATCGCGACGGCGCGCCGGCCTTCATCCGCCATGAGCACTATCGCGCAGTCGGCCGCAAGCCCCATGAGCGCCACGCCCTCAGCCGCAGTCACGAGCGCGTCCGCTCCGTCGAGTACGTCGTCCGCCGAAAGCCCCCCGCGCCCCGCGTCGGCTTCCGACACGACAGCGACGCGCGCGCCGTGTACCTGCTGGCCCAGGACAATCCGCTCCGCACGGACGCCGGTCGCCGCGGCGACGGCGCGCCGAGCATGACGGACCGCGTTCGCGTCCTTCCCGCCGCGGTAGTCGAGATCGAGGGACTCGCCGGTCGTCCGCGCGCGCGTCGAGTATCCTCCGCAAAGTCCAAGCGCGTCGAAGAAATCCGGCACGAGGACGCGCACGCCGTCCACTTCGCGCCAATGAAATCCCGGCGCGTTCACGGCGCACCCGCGGGGTAGAGGAGCACTTTGAGCGCGTCCGGCTCCTGTGCTCTTGCGAAGGCCTTCTCGAAATCCTCGAGGCGAAATCGCCCGGACACAAGAGGGGCCGCGTTTACCGTCCCGCGCGTAAGCGCCTCTATCGCAGGCTCAAACGGCCCGCAGCGCGAGCCAATGATCGTAATCTCGTCGACGACCACGCGCGCGAACGGCATTCTCGTCTCGCCCGCAACGGTCGTCTTGAGGACGAGCGTCCCCCTCGGCCGGAGTAAGTCAAGCGCCGCCGCGAGCCCCTCTGCCCGCCCCGTGGCGTCAATGGCAACGTCGAAGTCCTTTTCCCGAAACTCGTTTTGCGCCAGCGCCCGAAGCCCGAGTTGCCGTGCGACGGCCAACTTCGCGGCATGTCGCCCGACAAGCGTCACCTTGCAGCGTCCGCCAAGTACCTGCGCCGCAATAAGCCCGAGTTTGCCGTCGCCAAGGACTGCGCACCTGTCGTCCGGCTTTACAGGCACTTGTTCCAATATCTCAAACGCCGCCGCCGTCGGCTCCACGAACGTGGCGACGTCGTCCGGCATGCCGTCGGGGATTGTGTGAAGGTTTGCCTCGGGCAGCGACAGGTACTCCGCAAACGCGCCGTCCCGCCCGGATATGCCGAGCACGGTCCGCTTCCGGCAGTGCCTTGCCATGCCCGCTCGGCAGAGGTCGCATTCGCCGCAGCCGCAGTTTATCTCGCCGACGACTCGCCTGCCGATGAGCGCCGCCGCGCTCGCCTCCTCGACGCTCCCGACGAACTCGTGCCCCGGCACCCCCTCAAACCCCATGTACCCGCGCAGTATCTCGATGTCGGTATTGCAGATGCCGGCGGCCGAAACCCTCACAAGCGCCTCGCCGCCGCGGCGGGGCAGCGGCCGGTTTTTCTCGAATCGGAGCCTGCCGCCCTCGATGACAAGCGCTTTCATGGCCTCTCCCGCCTGGCGTGTGACGGCGGCATTCTACCCGGTGTGTATGATACTTCAAGCGATGTACGGCGGCGCCGGCCGCGCCGTTACGCCCCGAGTTTCCGCGTGAGGACCTCGCGGACCACCTGCGGGTTCGCGGCGCCCTTGGCCTCTTTCATCACCTGCCCGATGAAGAATCCAAACACCGCTTTCTTGCCGCCGCGGTACTCCTCGACTTGTCTCGGATTTGCCGAGACGACGGCGTCGACGATTCTCTCGATGGCGGACGTGTCGCTGATCTGCAGCATCCCGCGTTCGCGCGCGATTTTCCCCGGCGCTTCGCGCGTCTCTATCATGATCGACATGACCTTCTGCGCCGCCGTGTTCGAAACGGTCCCCGCCTCGACGAGCTTGACGAGTTGCGCGAGGTTCGCCGGCGCGACCTCAAATTCGCCTATCTCGATCTTCCGGTCGTTGAGTTCCTTCAGGACCGCGCCCATCACCCAGTTCGAAACGACTTTCGCCAGCCGCTTCTGGTCCTTTACATTCGAGCGCCCCGCGGCGACGGCCGCCTCAAAGTAATCCGCGACGGCCCGCTTCTGCGTGAGGACTCCCGCGTCGTACCCCGGAAGCCCGTACTCCGTCTCGAATCGCCACTTGCGGTTATTCGGCAGTTCCGCAAGGCTCTCCCGAGTCTCGTCAATCCACTCGTCCAGTATCTCGACATGCCCCAAGTCCGGCTCCGGGAAGTACCTGTAATCCTGCGCCTCTTCCTTCGAGCGCATACGCTCGCTCCTGCCGGCTTCCTCGTTCCAGAGCCTCGTCTCTCGCGCGACCTTCTCGCCCCGATCGAGCAAGCCGGCCTGCCGCTCGACCTCGTAGGCAAGGGCATTGAGCACCGCGCGCACGGAGTTCAGGTTCTTGAGTTCCACCCTGTTGCCGAGCGTCGGCGACCCTTTGGGCTTGAGCGATATGCTCGCCTCGAACCGGAGGCTCCCCTCCTGCATCTTGACGTCCGAAATCTCCAGCGCCTCGAGCGTGCGCCTCAGCGTCTCCATGTACGCGTCAACTTCTTCGAGGTCGGACATGTCGGGCTTCGTCACGATCTCCAATAGCGGCGTCCCCGCGCGGTTCAGGTCCACCTGCGAATAGTCGGCGCCGGAGCCTTCCGGGTGGAGCAACTTCCCCGCGTCCTCCTCGAGATGGACGTTGTCGAGGCGCACCTTCTTTCGCCCCTTCGACGTCTCGATCTCGACGAAGCCATTCGAGCCGACGGTCGTGTAGTTCTGGCTTATCTGGTAGTTTTTCGGTAGGTCCGGATAGTAGTAGTTCTTCCTGTCGAACCGCAACCTTTTCGGTATATCCGAGCCGAAGGCGACTGCCGCCCTGAGGGCGAGTCTGAGCGCCTTCCCGTTAATGACGGGCAGCACCCCGGGCATCCCGATGCACACGGGGCAGGTCTGGCTGTTGGGCGGCGCCCCAAAGCGCGTCGAGCACCCGCAGAACATCTTCGTCTCGGTGAGAAGCTGCGCGTGCGCCTCGAGGCCCACCACTACGTCGTAGTCTTTAACCGCCACCTTCAGGCCCGAAGTACTTGAAAGGATTGAGCCATGGGCTCGTCACCAGACCGTAGTGCATCATGTATACCAGAAGTCCCACTTTTATGAGAAGCACCACGCCGCCGCACGCTATCGCTGCGTACGCGTAAAAGCGCCCCTGCTGCTGTTCGCCCCTGAGCCTCATGTCGCCGAGGGCTATGAACGCCAGAAGCACCCCCGCGACCGACAGGAACTCCGCGCCCGGCGGCCATCCGGCCACCGACAGCACCCAGGCGACTATCGCCCAGAAGTTGATGCCCGTGCCGGCTCTTCCCGGATGGACCATCATTGGCTGGTGGGTCGTCGCACATTCCTCGCAAAACGAAGCCCCTCTCACCACCTTTCGGCAGTCGTGGCAGAGCCCCACGCCGCAGGAAACGCACATCGCCACCGCGTCCTTGTCAGGATGGTTGACGCACTTCATGTCCGCACCTCCTTCTTAAGAGAGGTTACG
>Ga0315277_10004405_pt1 | contig 18860 bp, 22 predicted proteins | sample YL17G05_15_MG_FD_203695 | JGI IMG/M metagenome (GOLD analysis project Ga0315277, IMG submission 203695) | Sediment microbial communities from Yellowstone Lake, YNP, Wyoming, USA - YL17G05_15 | ecosystem: Environmental > Aquatic > Freshwater > Lake > Sediment | place: USA: Wyoming | collected...
CGGAGGCAACCAAGTTGGACACCACAATCTTCCGGGCCTGGGCCGGACTGGGGGAGAGCCAGCTGAACCTCAAGCATTACGCCGAAGCCGTGACGGGATTCCAGCAGGCCACGGCCGTGGATTCCACGAACAAGGACATCTTCTTCAACTTCGGCCTGGCCTATTTCAACTTGGAGAAATACGACAACGCTCTGAAGGAGTTCAAGCGCGTCGTGGCCAAGGACCCTATGGACTGCGACGGCTGGGCCTTCGTGGGGCACAGCACGCTGAATCTGAACGACGAGAAGGGCGCCTTGGAGTCCTACGAAAAAGCCACCGCCCCCACTTGCAACCTCACCCCGGCCTATGCCCCACCGGTCTGGCAGAACCTCTGCCGGCTCTACACTCGCAAGAACATGATGGATAAGGCCAAGGCGGCCTGCAAAAAGGCCGAGGAGCTGGCGCCCAAGAAATAAGGGCCGGGATTCAATTAAAACGAAGGGGTGGCGGGGCTTCGGAGAATTCTCTCAGAAGGCCGCCACCTTTTTTTCGGACCTGAGTTAAGGAACTGAGCGCAGGTGGGATTCGACCTCCCGGCGGAGGTCGGAGTCGTCCTGAGGGATGAGCCCCAAGGCCCTTTGAAAACTGTCCCTGGCCTTTTCCGGAAGCTTTAGTTTCGCGCAGACCAGGCCAAGGGTGTCGTGGTAACGGGCGTTCTGCGAAGCCAGGCGCACGCAGCGCTCAGCAAGGCGGAGGGCCTGGTCCAGATGCTTCCCGGTCTCCAGATAAACCATAGCGAGATTGTTCCCGGCGTCGGTGTTAGCGCTGTCGGTCTGGAGGACGGTTGAGTACTGCTGCTCGGCCCGCGGGTAATCCTTTTTGCTGAAATAGGCATTCCCGAGGTTCACCCGGGCGGTGGGGAAGTCCTTGCGCTTCCTTAAAGCAGCGTTGTATTCGCGGATGGCGGCATTCATCTCCCCCTTCTGCTCGTAGGTGACCCCGAGGTCGTTGTGCTCCTCGGCGGTCAGGGGGTCATGGAGGATGACGATGTGGGAGCAGGACAGGAGGCCGGAAAGGAAGAGTGGAAAAGTTCCGAGGATGAGGCGTCTCAAGGATGATCCTGGGGGATGACCAGAAGGGCGAGGTAGTTCATCCTGGCCCACCGCGAGACGAGCTTGTCGTAGGGGATCACCTGATTCTCGTTACGTCCGGAGTGGGCGATGAGGACGCCTTTCCCCTCGTGGAATCCGATGGCTAGGATGTAATGCGGCTTCTGGTAGGACCCCCGCCCCAGGTCCAAGAGCAAGATCAGAGGCTCGTTTTTTGAGAGGCGAAAGCGGAGATCGTCCGGAGAGGAGGAATAGGAGGTGGCCCGGAAGCCCTTGCGTTCGGAAAAGGCCCTGAGGTCAGAGATGAGGGTTCCTCGGAGCGCGGGTAGGAAGGTCTCGCCCGCGACCTCATCCTCGTTCACCTTCACCCCCCAGTATTGGAGGACCATGGCCAGGGCTGCGGGGCCGCAGCGGCTCTCTTCTTGAGGGATGAAAGGGATGCCCGGGATGTAATGCCCGCGGGCCTCCAGGTCCGCCCGGAGGTCCCGGAAACGGGGGGCGGTGGCGCAGGACAGGGCAAGCAGGCTTACGAGGAGAGAGCCCCCGAGCTTGCGCCAGGGGGCCCTCTGAAGGGGTGAAAACATCGTCAGCGGACGACGATCTCCCGGTTCATGAGCTTGATGATCACGATAACCAGAATGACGATGATCAGAATAATGACAATGTCGCCGACGGCGTCGCCACCCTGGGGGAGCTTCTTGGAGAGCATGGCGACCTGGTGCACGTCGGCATCCGACATCCGGGGAAGCCTGGCCTCGACCTCGGAGGCGGCGAGGCCGTAATCCTTCAGCTTCTGGGCCACGAGCTTGTGCTCCAAAGCCTGGCGAACGGTCTGGAGGTCGGCCTCACGCCCGGCAGGCGCCGTTCCTTCGGACATCTTGGAAGGCGCCAAGGACGCGGCGGCGACGGACGGAAAAGCCACCAGCCCGAAGAGCCAGAAGGCCAAAATAAAAGCGACGTAAGGATTCTTGAAGCGACGAATCGATAGCGAATTCATGAGACGTCCTCCTCCTCTGAGTTGGTTGGTTCGTTCTTGGAAATATGATAACAGGTTTCGGCTTTAGAAGTCAAGCGCTGGCCCTGGTCGCAGCCCTGCTTTTCGCTTCCCCGGCCTTTCCCGAGGGTCGGATGATCCAGCGGGGGCGGCTCGTGTTCATCACGCCGGAGGCCTTCACGACCCAGGAGGAGGAAGTCCTGGTCCAGGGGATGACCGCCGGGATGAAGACCATAGAGGATTTCCTGGGGAAGCGGAAGGAAAGGGTCGTGGTCAGAGCCTATGCCCGGACCGGGGATTTCACGGCCGCGAACCGGATGCCCTGGTGGGTGGGGGGCGTCCTAATGGGAAACGAGATCAGGATCCAGCCCGTGCGGGTGCTTAACAAAAAAGGCATCCTGGCCTCCACCCTGACCCATGAATATGCTCATCTGGTGATGAGGGAGACAACCGGGGAGCGGGGGCCCAGGTGGCTGCAGGAAGGGACGGCGGTTTTCCTGGCCGGGGAGTTCGCCGGAAAGCCCAAACGGAAACAACCCTGGGCGGCCTTAGAAAAGGATCTTGAGCACCCCTTCAGGGACAAAGACACCTCGTTTGAGGCTTATCGCCAGGCCCGCTGGGCGGTGGAATACCTGGTCCAAGCGTACGGCCGGGAGAATTACCTTAACCTGTTGGAAAACCTTAAACTTGGAAAAGACCTGGATGGGGCGATGAAGGAGGCTTTCCGAAAAAGCCTAAGGGAGGTTGAAGCCGATTACCTGGAGCGTTCCTGAGGCGGGGAATTAGACCTCTTGAACTTTCTGCTTTATTTGTGATAAAGTTAAAGGTTCAATCCGTAAATAATCCAAGGGGGAAATCATGCTGGGCAAAGCGAACGTCACCGACCTGTTAAAGAAAGTCCTGAAGGCCTCCAAGGCCGATGAGACCGAGGCCGTCCTGATGGCCGAGGACTCCTATCTCACGCGGTTTGCGAACTCTACCATCCACCAGAACGTGAGCGAGCACAACCAGAACCTCTTGGTGCGGGCGGTCCTGGGCAGGAAGATCGGGTGCGCTTCCACCAACCGGGTGGACACTGCCTCGGTCAAGGAGGTGGTCAAGCGGGCCCTGGAGATCGCCAAGCGTCAAAAAGAGAACCCGGAGTTCAAGGGCCTCCCCAAATCCGCCAAGGCCAAGGCCGTCAACAACTATGTCCCGGCGACCGCGAAGTTCTCACCACGGGACCGGGCGGAGGCCGTGAAGAAAATCACGGAGCGTGCCAGGAAATCCAAGCTCTCGGCCTTTGGGGCGTTTACGACCGGGACCTCGGAGGTCGGAGTGGCCAACTCCCACGGGACGCTCGCCTACAACCTCGCCACAGACGCCTACTGCAACACGGTGGTGATGTCGGACACCGGCTCGGGGTACGCCCATGCCGCCAGCCGGGACGCCCGCAGGGTGAACACGGCCCGGATGGCCGAGACGGCCTGTCAGAAAGCTCTGGACTCCCGCAACCCGGTGGACCTTCCAGCCGGGGAATACGAGGTGGTCCTGGAGCCGGCGGCGGTAGCGGATATGCTGGGTTTCCTGGCCTGGATGGGGTTCTCGGCCACAGCCTATCAGGAGGGGCGAAGCTTTCTGTGCGGGAAGCTGGGACAGAAGGTGATGGGGGAGAACATTACGATCGTGGACGATGCCTATCACATCAAAGGATACTCCTTTCCCTTCGATTTCGAGGGGGTTCCCAAAAAGAAGCTGGTCCTCATCGAAAAGGGTGTCGCCAAAAACATCGTGTACGACTCCTTCACGGCCGGGAAAGAGGGCAGAGAGTCCACGGGGCACGCCCTGGCTGCCCCGATGAACTACCCACTTCCCATGCACCAGAGGCTTCTCCCCGGAAAGTCAACGGTCCGGGAGATGATCGCCTCTATCAAGCGGGGCGTCCTGGTTACCCGGTTCCATTACACCAACGTGCTGGAGCCGATGCGGGTGGTCATCACGGGCATGACCCGTGACGGGACGTTCCTCATCGAAGACGGGAAGGTTACCAAGCCGGTGCGCAACTTCCGCTTCACCCAGAGCGTCCTGGACGCCCTGTCCTGCGTCAGCCTCATCGGAAAGGATGCCGTTCTGGTGGGCGAGGAGACGATGTATGGCGCTCGGTTCGCGACCGGCATCGTGGCCCCGGCCCTGAAGATCGACAAGTTCAATTTCACCGGGGTGACGCAGTTTTAACGATAGCCGGAGAGATGCCCGAGCTGGTCTAAGGGGCACGCCTGGAGAGCGTGTGTTCCCCACAAGGGAACCCTGGGTTCGAATCCCAGTCTCTCCGCCATGTAAATCTAACGGTAAGGAAAGAGCATGAAGAAGGTCGTTCTCATCGTTCTTGCCATTCTGGTCATTTTAATTATCATCGCTTTCATTGGGCTTCGTTCGATGATGCGCGGGCCGGACCTCTCGATCTACGAGTCCCTTCGGCAGCCGCGGATTAGCACGATGGCAAGCCAAAGGATGCTCGTCGTGGAGCTTAAAGGTGACCCCAATCAAGTCGGAGGCAAAGCCTTCGGGGCCCTGTTCAAGACCTTCTATCAGCTCAAAGGCGTTCCGAAAGGTGGCCCTCCCCCAGCGCCAAGGGCCCGCTGGCCCCTGCCGCTGGATACCCCCAAGGGGGAATGGGTTGGCATTTACGGGATGCCCATCCCGGCCACGGTGGAAGCCCTGCCGGAGAAGGCTGATCCCCTCGTGAAGATCGGCACTTGGGACTACGGGACGGTCGGTGAGATTCTACATATCGGGCCGTACAATAAAGAAGCGCCCACGGTCGAGAGGCTGATGGCCTTAATCAGCCAGAACGGATATCAGGTCATCGGTGACCACGAGGAGGAGTACCTGAGAGGCCCGGGGATGTTCGGAAAGGGAGACCCCAACAAGTACTATACCATCATCCGGTACCGGGTGACGAAGTCACAACCTGATACGGTTACAAAAGACCTCCCAACGAAGTAGGATTTTTGGCCAAGAAAATCAAAATCATCATCGGCGGCGTTGAGGCTCTCGCGGAGTTGAACGACTCGGAGACGTCCGCAGCAATCTGGAAGAAACTTCCCATCGAGGCCAAGGGGGAGTTCCGGGGGGACGAGATCTTCTTCGGCATCGGCCTGGCGATGGACTCCGAGGATCCGCGGGAGCTCGTCCAGGAAGGCGACCTGGGCTACTGGCCCCCGGGAGAGGCGTTCTGCATCTTTTACGGGCCCACGCCGACCTCCCGGGAGGGCGAGATAAGGCCCTACAGCCCGGTGAACATCATCGGGAAAGTGCTCGGGGACCCCAAGGTCTTTAAGACGGTCAAGGACGTGAGCAAGGTCAGAATCGAGAAAGCATAGAGCTGTCAGATGGGCTTTGAACAAACGTTGTATTCACAGTCCATAACTCCAGCGGTATCATTCGTTGCGAAATAGCACTCCAATCAAAGTGAGGTAAAGAGCAGGCATGAAGATCTTTCTGGACACAGCCAATGTGAGCGAGATCCGGGAGGCGGCGAGCTGGGGGATCCTGGACGGGGTGACCACGAACCCTTCCCTGATCGCCAAGGAGGGGCGGAAGTTCGTCGAGGTGGTCAAGGAGATTGCGACCATCGTGGACGGGCCGATCTCGGCCGAGGTGGTGAGCCTGGAGGCCAAGGGCATGGTCGAGGAAGCCCAGCCCCTGGCCGCCATTCATCCCAACATCACGATTAAGATCCCGATGTGCCCGGAGGGCCTGAAGGCGGCGAAGGTCCTGGCCAGCAAGAAGATCAAGACCAACGTGACCCTGGTCTTCTCATCCAATCAGGCGCTCCTTGCGGCCAAGGCCGGAGCCACTTTCGTATCCCCGTTCGTGGGGCGCCTGGACGACGCCTCGCACGTGGGCATGGACCTGATCCGGGAGATCATCCCGATCTATCAGAACTACGACTTCGACACCCAGGTCATCGTGGCCAGCGTGCGGAACCCGCTGCATGTGGTGGAGGCAGCCCAAGCCGGGGCTCACGTCGCGACGGTGCCCTTCGGGATCCTCAAGCAGATGGCCGCCCATCCCCTGACCGACATCGGAATCAAGAAGTTCCTGGCAGACTGGGAGAAGATCCCCAAGGCCTGAGGCGCTTCAGTGAGAATTTGGGACCTCGGGCCGGAGAAGCTTTGCCGCAACCATCTGCTGGGCGAGCATCGCGAGCTCCACGCCATCTGGTCCATCCTCACGGAAGTCAGGAAGGGTTATGCCCGTCATCCCGAGACGCTGAGGTGGAAAGGAAAGCTCCGAGCCCTCTATGGGCGGCACGAGGCGTTGGTTCGCGAGATGAGACGGAGAGGGTATAAACACAAAACCTCCCTTTCCTCCGGACTGGCAAAAGGCAAGGCCAAACAGGATAAATTTGTGGATTCGCTGTCCGATCAGGCGCGGATTCTCAAAAATAAACAGTGTGGGTGTAAGATCGGAATGGCTTCAAGGCTTTCCTCGACAGGAAAGCTGAGCGAAAGGTCGATTTTGGAGTGCGATGATCCAAAATCCAAACCCCAACCACTAAAAAATAAATGGGAGGCAGGATGCCGTTAGTGGATTCGAAGACCGGAAAGGTGCGCAAGGCCTACAACGTGAAGGACCTGGAGGAAGCCGCCAACACCATGCGGGGGCTGAACCTCGTGGCCCTTTGCGCCGCGGGCTCAGGCCACGCCGGGGGGACCTTGTCCCTGATGGATGTCACCGCCGCGCTCTACCTGCACGTGGCCCGGCTGGACTCCAAGGAGCCCTTCTGGCCGGAACGGGACCGAATCATCTGGTCCACCGGACATAAGGCCCCGAACCTCTACCTGGGTCTGGGCATGGCTGGGTACTACGATGTCGAGGACGTCGTCACGCTGAGGAAATTAGGAAGCCCGTTTCAGGGGCATCCGCATTGGCCGAAACTGAAAGGGGTCGAGATCTCCAGCGGCTCCCTGGGGCAGGGCCTGTCCGTAGGGGTGGGCATCGCGATGGCGGCAAAGATGGACCGCAAGGATTTCCGGGTCTACGTCCTGAACGGGGACGGAGAGCAGCAGGAGGGCCAGATCTGGGAGGCGGCCATGGAGGCCGGCCATTTCAAGCTGGACAACCTCTGCTCGGTCATCGACGTGAACCGGCTCCAGATCGACGGCTGGGTCAAGGACGTGATGAGCGTCGAACCCCTTCGGGACAAGTACGAAAGCTTCGGCTGGAACGTGGTGGAGTGCGACGGCCACAACATGAAGGAGATCGTGGAGGCCTTCGACAAGGCCGCGGTTGCCAAAGGCAAGCCCACGGTGATTTTGGCCCGAACCGTGAAGGGCAAGGGTGTGGACTTCATGGAGAACGTAGCCGGCTGGCACGGAAAAGTCCCGGACAAGGCCCAGATGGAGAGCGGGCTCAAGCAGCTCGGCCTGGAGGGTAAGATCGACGTGGAGCGGCTGTTCAAGAAGGCCGGTGACTTTCAGGCCAAAGCGAGCGCGGACTTAGAGGCCAAGCAGCCCAAGTTCAGCCAGAACTTCTTCTGGAACAAGGCCGAGACCATGAAGGTCCAGATGGAGCCCACCCGGATGGGGTTCGGCAAGGCCCTCATGGAGAAGGGGGACGACCCCCGGATCGTGTGTCTGGGTGCGGACATCTCGGGTTCCATCGCCATCAGCCAGTTCTACGAGAAGAACCCGGAGCGCAAGCCGCGCTGGATCTCGGTGGGCATCGCCGAGCAGAGCGGGACGAACGTGGCAGCGGGACTGGCCAAGGAGGGGAAGATTCCGGTGTTCGGGACCTACGGGGTGTTCGCGGCCGGACGGGCTCTGGACCAGCTGCGGACCACGGTGTGCTACGGGAACTTCAACGTGCTCATCGCCGGGGCGCACGGCGGGGTCTCCGTAGGGCCGGACGGGGCCACCCACCAGTCCCTGGAGGACCTGTTCCAGGTCTGCGGCCTGCCCAACATGCACGTGGTCGTTCCCTGCGACGCAATCGAGACCCGCAAGGCCACGGTATGCCTCTTGTTTGAGATCCAGGGGCCGAAGTTCATCCGCTTCGCCCGGGAGGCCACCCCGATCGTGACCACCGAGGCGACCCCGTTCGTGTTCGGCAAGGCCAACATCATCCGCTTCCGCCAGGAGGGTCCGAGCTTCATAGAGGCCTTCGAGACGAAGTTAGCCTCAGAGTATGCCTCGGAGAAGGAGGACCTCGCGATCATCGCCTGCGGGCCCGAGGTCCCCGAGGCCATGCGGGCCGCCTACATCCTCAAGAAGGACTTCGGGATCGAGACCCGGGTCGTGAACCTGCACACCCTGAAACCCCTGGACAACGAGTCGATCGTCAAAGCGGCCCTGGACACCGGGATCGTCGTGACCGCAGAGGAGCACCAGGTCGGGGGCATGGGGAACCTGGTGGCCGCGGTTCTCGCCCAGGCCAAGGAACTCTTCGGCAAGCCCGTGATCACAGGCATGATCGGGGTCAAGGACCGCTTCGGGGAATCCGGGGCGCCCTGGGAACTGATCAAGGAGTTCGAGGTCTCGGCCGAGCACATCGCCCAGATGGCCAAGGATCTCTACGATTTCCGCAAAGCGAAGAGATAACCTCTTACCATTCCACACTAACCACAGGAGGCAGCGAGACGACATGCACATAGCAACCCGGATGAGCCGGCTGGGCCAGGAGACGGCCTTCGACGTCCTGGCCCGGGCCAAGGCCCTGGAGGCAAAGGGGCGGAGCATCATCCACCTGGAGATCGGGGAGCCCGATTTCGACACCCCCAAGAATATCCGCGACGCGGCCAAGAAGGCCCTGGACGAAGGCTGGACCCACTACGGGCCTTCGGCCGGGATGCCCGACTTCAAGGAGGCCATTGCCCGGGAGATCAGCCAAACCCGGAACATCAAGGTCGAGGGCAAACACGTGGTCGTCTGCCCTGGGGCCAAGCCGATCATGTTCTTCGGGCTCCTGGCCATCGCCGAGGAGGGGACTGAGGTCATCTATCCCAACCCAGGGTTCCCGATCTACGAGTCCATGATCAACTACGTCGGGGCCAAGGCTGTGCCCATCCCGCTGCGGGAGGAGAAGGACTTCCGCCTGGACGTGAACGAGCTGGTCAAGCTGGTGACCCCCCGGACCAAGCTGATCATCATCAACAGCCCGCAGAACCCCACCGGAGGGATCCTGACCAAGGAGGACTTGAAGGTCATCGCGGACGTGGCGATCAAGAACGACCTCTGGGTCCTGTCCGACGAGGTCTACAACCGCATCACCTACGACTGGCCGTTCGAGAGCATCACCCAGTTCCCCGGGATGGTCGAGCGCACGATCATCCTGGACGGGTTCTCCAAGACCTACGCGATGACCGGTTGGAGGCTGGGCTACGGGGTGATGAACGAGGTCCTGGCCAACCACGTCATGAAGCTGATGAACAACTCCGTGTCCTGCACGGCCTCGTTCACACAGCGGGCCGGGATCGCGGGCCTCACCGGGCCCCAGGACGACAGCGCGAAGATGGTCAAGGAGTTCCACTGCCGGCGGGACGTGATCGTGGATGGCCTGAACGCCATCCCTGGGATCTCCTGCAAGAAGCCCCTGGGCGCGTTCTATGTGTTCCCCAACGTCACCAAGCTGGGAGTGAAGTCCAAACAGCTGGAAGACCACTTTCTTAACGACGCCGGGGTGGCCTCATTAGCCGGGACCTGCTTCGGGGCCTACGGTGAAGGCTACATGCGCCTCTCCTACGCCAACTCCGTGGAGAACATCAAGGAGGCCCTGCGCAGGATCAAGGAGAGCCTGCCCCGTCTGAAGAAGTAGTTGCCGTTGACAGGTTCCGGGTCTTTGTCGTATAGTTGTTAAGTTGTTCATTTTGCAATTTACAACGATCTGTTTGTTGGGGCTGTAGCTCAATTGGGAGAGCGCCTGAATCGCACTCAGGAGGTAGTGGGTTCGAATCCCATCAGCTCCACCAGGTTACGGGTGGGGGGCGATCTTCGGATCGCCCCCTTCTCGATTTAGGGCCACCCCCCAGCTGGTCGTACACCCGTGTAATCCATCATCAATGGATCTTTTCCGATGGAGGGAAAACACCTTTATCGAGGTTGTCTAAAAAATTATTTTTCCCGTTTCCATTTCCTTTTTCTCCTCCTTCTTTCTAAACTCACGTAATTCATTTAGTTCTTAATCTCATTCTCGGAGACTTCCTTGTCTCCATTCACCCTCCTTTGCTGTTCCCAGGCATCGCCAATCCTGCATCCACCATCTAGTCTTTTTCTCCTTATGTCTAACGCCTTACGCGCCTTTGGGCGGAACTGTTGACAGGCTGAAAGCGTTTATGTTATATTAGTTCAAGGAGTTACATCCGACCTTATTTTACTTCCTTCCGAAAGAGATATAATGGTTAAATTGTCGGTTCCAGAACTGAAGGCTAAGGCCAACGAAGTACGGCGCACGTTGATTCCGGCCCTTGTGGAGGCGGGGTCCGGGCATTCTGGGGGCCCGCTCTCCCAGGTGGACATCCTGACCGTGCTCTACTGGGAGCGCTTGCGGCACGATCCCCAAAACCCAAAGTGGGAGGGGAGGGACTATTTCTTCCTGTCCAAGGGCCATGCTTGCCCTTCGCTGTACGTCGTGCTTGCACTTTGCGGCTATTTCCCAAAAGATTGGCTGATGACCCTGCGCAAGCTTGGCACGAAGCTACAGGGTCATCCCCACCGGCTGGACACCCCAGGCCTAGAGTCCTCGGCAGGCTCCCTGGGCCAGGGGCTCTCCCTCTCTGTGGGCGCGGCTTTGGGCCTGCGCCTGGACAAGAAAGCCAACCGGGTATACTGCCTGATGTCCGACGGCGAGCATCAGGAGGGGCAGACCTGGGAGGCCATCATGTGCGCGGGACACTATAAGTTAGATAACCTCTGCGGCATCGTGGACGATAATCGTCTTCAGATCGACGGACCCGTGGAGGAGGTCATGGGGGTGGAGCTCCTTGCGGAAAAATACCGCTCCTTCCGCTGGCACGTGATCGAGGTGGACGGTCACGACATCGAGGCAATCATCAAAGCCTTGGACGAGGCCGGGCGGACCAAGGGGAAGCCCACGGTCATCGTCGCCCACACGATAAAAGGCAAGGGGGTCTCGTTCATGGAGAACCAGGTGGACTGGCACGGCAAGCCCCCCAACAAGGAGGAGGGGGTCAGGGCACTGGCCGAGCTGGAGAAGGAAAAGGAGGCGCTGTGAAAACGATAGAGACGATGCGCCTCGTTCCTGAAATTACACCTGACCTCATTAAGACCGGCAAGGCCACCCGCTTCGGCCTGGGTGAGGCTCTCTTAGAATTGGGAGAGACAAACCCCAACGTCGTGGTCCTGGATGCCGATCTCTCCAAGTCCACGACCACGAATATATTCGCCAAGAAATACCCCGAGCGGTTCTTCAACATCGGGATCGCGGAGCAGAATCTGATGGGCGTAGCCGGGGGGCTCTCCCTGGTGGGCAAGATCCCCTACCTGGCGACCTACGGGGCCTTTGCCGTGGGCCGGACCTTCGACCAGACCCGGGTCTCGGTGGCCTACGGGAACCTGAACGTGAAGATCAACGCCATGCACGGGGGCATTTCGGTGGGCCCGGACGGGGCCACGCATCAGATGATGGAGGACTTCGCCCTGGCCCGGGTCCTGCCCGGGATGAAGCTCATCGTGCCCTGCGACTACGAGGAGGCCAAGAAGGCGGTCAGGGCCGTGGCGGAGTTCTGGGGGCCGGTGGTCATTCGCTACGGCCGGGAGGCCGTGCCCATCCTTACGACCAAAGAGACGCCGTTTCAGATCGGCCGTGCCGAGACCTATATGGAAGGTAAGGATTTGACGATCATCGCCTGCGGGGTGATGGTCTACCTCTCCCTGCTCGCGGCCCAGGCCTTGGAGAAGGGGGGGATCCACGCCCGGGTTATCAACTGCCACACTATCAAGCCGATCGATAAAGAGGCGATCATCAAGGCGGCCCGCGAGACCGGGGCCATCGTCACGGCCGAGGAGCACCAGGTCATGGCCGGGTTCGGGAGCGCGGTGGCCGAGGTCGTGGTCCAGAACCATCCCGTGCCCATGGAGTTCGTGGGCATGAAGGACCGTTTCGGGGAGTCGGGGAAGCCCTGGGAGCTTCTCAAGGCCTTCGGGATGATGGACACGGACATCGTGGCCGCGGCCCACAAGGTGCTGGAGAGGAAGAAGTAAAAGAACGTGAACCGTCTCGTCCGCTCTGCTCTGCTGCTTCTCCTTCTCCTCTGTGGTATTGTTTCATCAGCCCAGGCGATGGGGAGGAGGACGGAGGTCAAGCAAGCGGTCATAGCAGTTCCCGCTCCTCTTGACAGTCTTAGAATCGTGATTGAAAAGGGGGCCCGAACCCTCACCCTCTGGTCCGGCTCGCAGAAGATCAAGGACTATCCCGTCGTTCTCGGGCTGAATCCGGGCGGCCGGAAGCTCCACGAGGGAGACTTCCGCACCCCGGAGGGGGAGTACGTGATCTCCAGCAAATACCAGCACAAGCGCTGGCAGTGGTTCATGGGGATCTCCTATCCGAATGATTCCGACCGGGCGGCCTACGAGAAAGCCAAGCAGGAGAACCGGATCCCCGTCGTCAACGGGCAGGTCGCGGGCATCGGAGGCAGCGTGGGGATCCATGGCACAGCCTCGGACGCCTTGAACCGGGCCAAAGAGGACTGGACCTTCGGGTGCATCTCGCTCCTGAGTTCGGATATAAAGGAATTGGCCGGGACCGTGAAGATTGGCACGAGGGTGGAAATCAAACCATAGGCTGTCCGATGAATCCTTTTTCACCATCTAATATTTAACATTTAGAATGACTGTAGAACTCATCAACATGCAAGTCGTAAAGCCCGGCCAGGTCTGCCCGAACTGCGGCTTGGCCAGGCTGGAACTGACCCCTGACCGGGAGGTGGCCTGTCCGCTGTGCGGGCTTAGGACCGGCGCACCCAGCACCTGATAAGGGATTGCGGGGAGCCGTGGGCTCCCTCTTAAAATGGAGGAATCATGGATTTCGAGTATCGCGTGGAGAGCAAGAAACCCTTCCCCGATGCCGTGGCCGCGGTGGAGGCCAAGACCGCCGAAAAGGGCTTCCGGGTCCTGCACGTGCACGACGTGCAGGCCACGCTGGGCGAGAAGGGCTTCCAGCGCGAGCCCCTCAAGATCATCGAGGTTTGCAACGCCAAGTTCGCCCACCAGGTGCTCTCCAAGGACATGAAGATGAGCCTGTTCCTGCCCTGCAAGATCAACGTGTTCACTCAGGGGGGAAAGACCCATCTCTCGGCTCTCCGTCCCGCGGCCATGCCGCAGTTCTTTCCACAGTCCGGGATTGAAGACGTGGCCCAGGAGGTAGACCGCATCATCACGAGCATCGTGGACGAGGCGAAGTAATCCAATGGCTGGAGAATCAAAAGGGACGATCAAAAAAGCTAAGATAACCTGGAAAGGGGAGAAGGCCTTCGAAGCCTGGGCCGGGAGCGGGCACGCCGTCCGGCTAGATGCCGACCGGGAGAAGAACAGCGGGCCCTCGCCGATCGAGCTCCTGCTCCTGGGGCTGGGGGGATGCACGGCCACGGACGTGGTGAACATCCTCTTGAAGAAGCGGCTGGACCTCAAGGGGTACGAGGTGGAGGTGGAAGGGGAGCAGGCCGTGGATTATCCCAAGGTGTACACCCAGATCAAAGTGACCCATATCTTCCGAGGGAAGGGCATCCCGGCCAAGGCTGTGGAGGAGGCCATCCATCTCTCGGAAAGCAAGTACTGCTCGGCCGCCGCGATGCTCTCCAAAACCGCCCGGATCGAGACCAGCTACCGCATCGAGGAACTCTAAGGTCCCGGAACCCTGAAAGGACGGCGTACGCCGTCCTTTCTTCATTTGGGGTCTTAACAAACGGGGGTTATTTCTGGTATCCTTTTAAGAGACCTAAACTCAAGAAGGGGACACTCATGGCCAAACGGACCTATTGCTGTCTAGACTGCGGATATACCTGGGGGGTGGACTTCACCGCGGGAAGGCCAACGGCCTGCCCGAAATGCCAGGGCACCCGGGTCGAACGCGCACGGGAGGAACAGGGGCACGCCTGCGGAGCGGAGACCGGCAGGGGCTCCTGCGGCCCGGGCGGGGCGAAGGCAACTCCTGTTTCGAAAGGATGAAATGAACAGAGCATCAAGGGTCCTGACGATTCTTCTCGGCCTGGCTCTCCTCCTTCCGGGGTGCGGGACGAAGCCGTCCGAGAAGAAGGGGTTGCGGGTCCTGTGCACGGTGTTCCCGATGTACGTGTTCACCCGGAACATCGTGGGGGATATCCCCGGGGTGGCCGTGGAGCTCATGCTTCCGGCCAGCCTGGGATGCCCGCACGACTACAGCCTGACCCCCGGGGACATGGAGAAGATCATGGGCGCGGACGTGCTGGTGGTGAACGGCATGGGACTGGAGGAATTCCTGGCCAAGCCCGCGCTCGGGGCCAATCCTAGGCTCAAGGTGATCGACGCCAGCTACGGGCTCGAGCCCATCACGGACAGTCACGGGACGAATCCCCATACCTGGGTGAGCCTGACCGACGCCTTTTCCCAGATGCGGAACATCGCCTTCGGACTGGCGGATTTGGATCCCAAGAACGCGGCTCAATACAAGAAGAACGGCGCCTCCTATGCCGCGGACCTGATGGTCCTGCGCACGGACTTCCTCCTGGCCCTGAAGGACGCGCCGAACAAGCGCATCGTGACCTTCCACGATGCCTTCACCTATTTCGCCAGGGACCTGGGCTTGGAGGTCGTAGCTGTGATCGAGGAGACCCCGGGCCAGGAGCCCTCGGCCGGGGACTTGGCTAAGCTGGCCAACAAAATCAAGGAGGCCAAGCCCATCGGGATCTTCGCCGAGCCGCAGTATCCCGAGAAGGTGGCCGACGTCCTGTCCAGCGAATCAGGGGTCCCGGTCTACATCCTGGACCCGGTGTCCTCCGGGGAGATGACCCCAACGGCCTACATGGATGGGATGAGGAAGAACCTGGAGACGCTGAAGAAAGCCCTCACAGCAGGGGGAAAGTGACCGAAGCCGCGCCCAAAGAGCACGCCCTGGAGATCCGGAACCTGAGCGTGGCTCTGGGCGGCGTCCCGATCCTCGTGGACGTGACCACGGACATCGTCTTCGGGGAGGTGACCGCGATCATCGGGCCCAACGGGGCTGGGAAGACGACCCTCCTGTCCGCGATCCTGGGCCTCGTGCCCTACCAGGGCAAGATCCGCTTCTGCCCCTGCCTGGAACACGGCGGGGGAAAACCCCGGGTGAACTACGTACCCCAGCAGCTGGACTTCGACCGCGGGGCCCCGGTCACGGTGCTGGAGTTCCTTTGCCTCTCCACCCAGCGCAGGCCCCTGTGGTTCGGCCCCAGGAAGCGGGCCCGCAGCGAGGCCCTTCGCAACCTGGAACGGGTGAATGCCGCGCACCTCGCCGCAAGACCCCTAGGCCGGCTTTCTGGGGGGGAGTTCCAGCGGGTGATGCTGGCCCTGGCCCTTGCGCCCAAGCCCGACATCCTGCTCTTGGACGAGCCCGTGTCCGGAGTGGACGCGGGCGGGGAGGAGCTGTTCTGCGAGCTATTGGACAAGCTCCGCCAGGAGGCTGGCTTCACCCTCGTCCTCATCTCCCACGACCTGCAGATCGTGACCCGGCACGCCGACCACGTGATCTGCCTGAACAAGACCGTGCAGTGCGAAGGCCGGGCCGTGGACATCCTGACCCCGGAGAACCTCGCAGCCGTGTTCGGGCTGCACACCGGGCTGTACAGCCATGCCGGTGACCTAAAAGGGTGCGCGGAGCATGGTCACCCCACTTAGCCCGCTGTATCCGTTTCTGACCCATCTCCTGCCCTTCTCCTGGGCCCAGCCCCTGTTCATGCAGCGGGCCCTGCTGGCGACCCTGCTCCTAACCCCGATGTGCGCCGGGATGGGGGTCCTGGTGGTCTCGCACCGCATGGCCTTCTTCTCGGACGCCATCTCGCACTCCGCGTTCACCGGCATCGCCCTGGGCCTCCTGTTGGGCATCGACCCCCGGCTCTCGCTGGTCCTGTTCGGCCTGTTGGTGGGCCTGGCCATCACCCGGATGAAGCGGGGCTCGCCCCTGTCAACGGACACGGTGATCAGCGTGTTCTTCTCCGCGGCCGTGGCCCTGGGCGTGGTGTTGATTAGTGCCCGCAAGGGCCTGACGCGCAACCTTCAAAGCTTCCTGTACGGGGACATCCTGGCGATCAGCGACGGGGAGCTCGTCCTGTACCTGGCCCTGTTCACGTTCGTGGCCCTGTTCCTGGCCTGGGCCTACAACCGCCTGATGCTCATCGCGCTCTCCGAGCGCTTCGCGGCCACCCGGGGCATCCCCAACGCGGCCTACGAGTATACCTTCGCCCTGCTTCTGGCTCTGGTCGTGACCGTGAGCATCCGGGCCGTGGGCCTGCTGCTGGTCACCGCCCTGCTGGTCGTTCCCGCGGCCACGGCCCGGAACCTGGCCAGGAGCGCCGGGAGCCTGTTCTGGTACGCCATCCTGGCATCCCTGATCTCCGGCATCGGGGGACTCATCGCCTCGTTCTACTGGGACTCGGCCACCGGGGCCACGATCATCCTCGGGTCCGTCGTGCTGTTCTTCCTGACCCACGTTTACAGCCTGCTCATCCGCGGCCGGTCCTGAGCCATCAAGGAGAAAACCCATGGGAAATGAAGAAAAGGAAGTCGTCCTCCTGCTCGCGGACATCAGCGGGTACACCAAGTTCATGATCGCCAGCCACACCGACCGGGTGCACGGCCAGGTGGTCATCACCGAGCTCCTGAAGGCGGTCATCCGCCAGGTGGAGATCCCCCTGGAGATCTCCAAGCTGGAGGGCGACGCGATCTTCCTGTACGCCGTGAAGGAGGGCGACGAGGCCTCCTGGGAGGACGTGCGCAAGCGGATCGGTGACAAGATGCTCCGCTTCTTCCAGGCCTTCGAGGAGAAGATGGCCGAGCTCACCGGCTCCAACATCTGCACCTGCGGGGCCTGTCGGAACATGCGCGAGCTCAAGCTCAAGGTCCTGGTGCACTACGGCAAGGCCCTGTTCTACGAGATCGGGAAGTTCCATGAGCTTTCCGGGGTAGACGTTATCCTGGTCCACCGGCTGTTGAAGAACACGGTCAAGGAGAAGGAGTACGTGCTCCTGACCGAGGCCGCCCACCGCAAGGTCCATATCCTGAAGGAGCACGACCTGGTGGAGCGGCAGGAGGCCTGTGATGATTTCGGGAACGTAACGTGTTACCTCTACTACCCCTCCCAGGGGACACTCCAGCCTGGGAAAGCGGCACAGAAGAACAAGTACGGCTCGCTGGGATATAAACTGAAGACCAACGGGCTGAAGGGCTGGACCGCCCTGCTCCTGGGGCTGAGGCTCAAGAAATCCCCTCATTTCACCCAATTCCCCGTGGTCGGAGAAGGCCAATAATTTCTATAGGGAGAACTGATGGACGTACGAGAAGTCATCAAGAGCCAATATCACGCGTCCTTGGAGATGTTGAAGGGGGCGGTCGAGAAATGCCCGGATTCCCTCTGGGCCGACCCGGAGCCCAAGAACAAATTCTGGCATATCGCGTTCCATGCCCTTTTCTACACGCACTTCTACCTGCAAGATTCGGAGAAGGACTTCACCCCCTGGGCCAAGCACCGGGACTTCTACAACTTCATGGGCCCCCTGCCTTGGCCACCGCACGAGGTCCCGAAAATCGGAGAGCCCTATTCCAAGGCAGAGGTCCTGGAATATCTCGAATTCTGCAAGCAGGAGGTTGAGAAAAGGGTCCCGGCTCTTAACCTGGAAGGAGAGTCCGGGTTCTCCTGGAAGCCGTACAAAAAACTGGATTTGCAGATTGAAAGCATCCGGCACATCCAGCACCACGCCGGGCAGCTCATCGACCGGCTTCTGACCAAACAAAGTATCAGCGTAGACTGGGTCGGGAAGAAACCAGGCTCCACAGCCTGAACTGCCCACAAAGTCGAAAATCAAGAACCCCACCTGAACGGTGGGGTTCTTTTTTATTCCCGTAACCTCGGGGCCTCCCTTTACGTATAAAATATAAAGAGCAAGGAAGTAAGGGCAGTTTCATATCGCAGACCTAATATAGGAGATAAGTCATGAAACCGCTTTGTGTTATGTTCACCGCATGCTTGCTTTTGACCTTCAGCGCCCAGGCTATCTTGGGCGGAGAAACGGTTCGCGGGTCGGGCCGGATGATCCAGGAGGCCCGGCCGATCAAAGGCATCACCAGAGTCGACCTCGCGACCATAGAGACTCTCTCTCTTTCTCTCGGCGACAAGGAGGAGTTGCGGATCGAAGCCGAAGACAACCTCCTGCCCTATCTCGTGACCATTGCGAATGGGGAAGAGCTGAGGATTAAAGTCCAGGATGACGTCGATCTGGAGCCAACCCAGCCAGTACGGTTCCACCTCACCGTGAAGAAGCTAAGCGCCCTCGCGGCCTCCAGCGCAGGAAACGTAGAGACCGGACCCATTAAGGCCGAGAGGTTCCTCCTCGTCGTCGGCAGCGCCGGGAACGTGACCCTGGAATCCCTGGATGCCCCGGAGGTCGCGGTGATGCTGAACAGTGCCGGGAACGCCACGATCAAGGACCTGAAGGCCAGGGATTTGAGGGTCAACATCCACAGCGCCGGAGGACTGACGATCGAGAGCGGCGAGGTCGAAAAGCAGGCTGTCACGCAAACAAGCGCTGGCAATTACAACGCCCGCGGCCTGAAGAG
>Ga0315277_10004406_pt1 | contig 18859 bp, 12 predicted proteins | sample YL17G05_15_MG_FD_203695 | JGI IMG/M metagenome (GOLD analysis project Ga0315277, IMG submission 203695) | Sediment microbial communities from Yellowstone Lake, YNP, Wyoming, USA - YL17G05_15 | ecosystem: Environmental > Aquatic > Freshwater > Lake > Sediment | place: USA: Wyoming | collected...
GCGCTGGGCAAGGCCAAGGAGAAGGCGGTGCAGACGCAGTGCGGCAACAACCTCAAACAATGGGGCGTCGCCATCCAGATGTATGCCGGCGATTGCGCCGACTACTTTCCCGACAACAGGCTGGGCGCGGATTTGAGCTGGATGTCGCCCGCGATGAATGCGTTCTACGCGAAGTATCTCTTCCCAAACTTCCGTGGTACGGCGACCGCTCAGCGCAAGATCAACGACGTGCTGTATTGCCCCACCGATCAATGGCATCGCCTTGCCGAGACGGGGATCAGCAGCGACAACGACCCGCAATTGATCGGCTATTTCTACCTGCCGGGACGCACGGCGGACAACGGCTGGCCCTACAACTCCGCGGGTCTGGCCCACTGGCATTTTAAGAAGAAACTGGGCGGGCTTTACCGCAGCGCGCCGATCATGAGTGACCGACTGCAGGCCGTCGGCTCCTGGAGTATCAGTGCCAACAAAGGCACCGTGGGTTGGTCCCTCCCGGACTTTGGCAACGTGCCCTCGGCGAGCCATCGCACCACGGGCGGCAAACCCACCGGCGGCCAGTTCCTGTTCGAGGACGGCCACGTGCAATGGTACCGCTTCGACCTCGGCAACCCGCGCGCTACCATTGACGTGGGCTCGTTTTCCGGCAGTTGGGTGCTGTTTTACAAACCGCCGAACATTGTGACGAACTTCTAAACCGGGGCGATCCAGTCTACGCAGCCTGGGTCGCGGCCAGCCGGCCAAAGCTGACAAACTCCGCGTGCTGCTCGTCACCGGTGGGCACGAGCTTTGAACCGGAGCCGTTCATGGAGCTTTTCAAGAGCTTCAGCAACGTGACCTTCACGCACGTTGAACACACGAATGCCGCCGCGAAGGACGACGATGTCCTTGTGCTCTACGACATGTGGCAAAAGATTGACCAAGCGGCGCAAACGAACTTCGTAAACCTTGTGACCAGCGACAAGGGCGTCGTGGCATTGCACAATTCCATCGCGAACTACAACGAATGGGACACTTACGCCTACGAGAACCCGAACTACCGTCACTTGGTGCATCAGGCGATTCGCTGGGTGGCGCTGCTTGAGTGAGCGGCGGCACTGCGATCGCCTTTGGGTCGCAACACGAGTGTGTCAACACGAGTGTTGACGCCAGCGGGCGATGGGCTCACTTTCTCCTTGGGCCTGCGCAACATGCCGGGCCCGACAGGAGCTGTATGTTGAACTGGACTTTGAAGGGACAGCGCGGCCCTGACGCGGGACGGGTGACCCGCGCCCCGCACCCCGCGTTCACCTTGATTGAGTTGTTGGTCGTCATCGCCATCATCGCGATTCTCGCCGGGATGCTGTTGCCGGCGCTGGCGAAAGCCAAGGCGCGGGCGCTCAAGACCCTGTGCGCCAGCAATTGCAAGCAGTGGGGCTCGGCCCTCACGATGTACGCCGGCGATTACGGTGAATACTTCCCCGACAACGCCGACGGGTTCCACCTGAGCTGGATGATGCCAAGCATGAGCAATTTCTGGAAAGGCTACCTGCTCCCGAACCGCCGCAGCAACACCACCACCGGCCAGCGAAACCAAAACGACGTGCTCTTCTGCCCGACGGATGATTGGCATCGCGACGCCGAAACCGGGATGATCACGAGCGACACCCAAGCACAGTTGCTGGGGTACTTCTATCTCCCGGGCCGGCGCGGCGCGGCGGCGAAGGCGGACGTGGCGAGCTTTGCCGCTTCGCGAGGCACGGCGGAGTGGTACTACCGGCTCAAGATGGGCACGGAATACCGGCGCGCACCGGTCTTGATTGACCGGATGCAGGGCTTCAGTCCTCCGATCACTGACAACATGTACGACCCGCGGCTGGGCTGGCGCACCACTTCCACCTTCAACAACCGGCCGGTGTTCACGGCATCCCATCGCCTGGGCAATGGCGCGCCGGAGGGAGGCAACTTCCTGTTCGAGGACGGGCACGTGGTGTGGCTCAACGGCAAGCGAGTGGCCTTGGGCGCCACGGGCGGCGCCATCGGTGATTGGGTGTGCTATTACAAGATTCAACTCGACCAGTGACCGCCGCCCCGAAGCCCCGGGCGTAGTCATTCCACTGCCTTCGTCAGCCACGCGTCCCTCAGGCGGGAAGGCTTCCGCAGCGGCAGCTTCTCATTCAACCATTCCACGAACGCCGTCGCCTTCTCGGCGTCGTACCACTCCGTCAGCTTCTCCAACACGCCATCGCCGTCGCCAATGCGCAAGGTGGGTGCGTACATCGGTGAGCACTTGCCGCCGTCGCTGCTCGGCTTCTCGATGGTTTGCACGAACGCCGCCTGGACCTTGGAAAGCGGAATCGGCGTGCGCGTCCTTCGCCCGCAAGTCAACGGCAGTTCCAGTCGGCCGTCCATTTCATTGAGGATCAGGTCGTACTTGCCGGTGAGGATTTGAAACCACTGCCAGCCAAACCCCGCGACGCCACCAGTCAGGATCACGCCCCAGGTGATGACCATCGTCCGCACCGACGGGTGAAATCCGCTGGACAAACCGACAATGAAAATGCTCGCAAACGCCGCCAGCGCCATCACCGCGATGCCGGTCGCCACTGGCGAAAACGTCATCAACCGGACGCGCGTCTGCCGCAGGCGCGACACAATGCGCACGCCGCCGGCAACCGGCTTGAACCACCGCCGCCGCAATCGCGCCCAACCCATTCCCCAAAGACCCAGCATCACCGCGTTAAACGGCGTCAAAAACGCCACCAGGAACAGATCCATTCCCGACACCCCCGGCGACAGCAGCGAATCCTCCGGGTTGCGCGGGTTGTAATAGACCAACGTCTTCGAGCCGGCCGGTCGCGCGCTCACGACGCGATGTGCCCAGCCGGAACCGGAAGTGGACCCCGTCGGATACCGGTAGCGGGTGCCCGAGTATTCGCGACCCGCCACGGTGTAAACGTACTCGAACTCCACGCTGTAAGTCGGCCCGTCCTCGCCATCGTGCTCCCGAACCTCCGCGGAGAGAATCCTGCCTTCCGTGGAGGGAAACCGCAGGGCGTAAAGCTGTCTCGCCGCGGGCACGACGGTGAAGCCGTCGAAGAGCAGCGTCAGTGTTGACCAAAAGAGGCCGGCGAAAACTATGGCGTTGGCTGCACGCATGCTGCTTATCCCGCTGCCAGCCTAGCCAGCACAGCGACAAACGGCAATCAGACAGCGCGTCAATTTCTCCTCACGGTCTCGCGTTGAGTCGTTGCCAGATGGCGACGAACGCCGAGGCGAACTCCTGCGGACACTCCGCGATCCAGCGCGTCACCTCTCCCGGTGCGAACCAGCCACCGCGCTCGATTTCCTCCGGCGGCAGCGTGAACGGTCCTTCGTGCCGCGCGCGATAGACCCACGCGAACTCCTGGTCCGTGGCTTCACAGGCGTCGAGCTTGAACAAGCGTTCCGGCGGGTCGGCCAGAGTCACGCCGAGTTCCTCACACACCTCGCGCACCGCGCAGACGTCATAGTCCTCGCCGCTGTTCAGATGCCCGGAGGACGACGAATCCCACACGCCCGGCTGGCGGTCCTTCAACAGGGAGCGCTTTTGGAGAAATACCTCGCCGCGCGCGTTGAACACCAGCACATGCACGGCGCGATGCCGCAAGCCGCGCGCGTGAACCTCGCTCCGCATGGCGTGCCCCATCACCTCGTCGCGCTCATTGACGACATCAAAAACTTCTTCGCTCATGAGTTCGCCACCGTCAGGCACGGTGTGACTTGCGGCACTCGGCCCTTCACGACAACGTCCCGGCCCGGGGAGTTCGTCGTCTCAGTCGCTTGGATTTCCGGCGGCGCGTTGGTTTCGGCGACGGCGGCATCCGCCCCCGCCAGGCTGGGGATGAAAAGGAGCATGAGGCCGCAGATCAGATCGCAAGCACTCTTGAATCGTGGCATCGGGCGAACATGTCGCCTCCCATCTGCTCGCGCAACGCCTTTCCGGATTTGGCTCAGGGCTGACGCACATCAACTGGAGAGGATGCGTTTGAGGTAATCGGGATCGCAGAGCGTCGTGTGCTTTACCGACGACAGGCCGGACCCGCTGCCCCTCAACTCCGCGCCGGCGTTGAGGAACAGGCGCGTCCGGCATCACGCCCGCATGGGGAACACAGATCGGGCGTTGCTATCTTTCATTTCCCGTAATCAATACCCTTCCTCGCCGCTTGCGTGTGGAGGATGGAGGCGACCTTTTCGTCGAATGAATCTGCTTTGCCGGACTTGGCGAGGCGTTGGCGTTCCTGGGCGAGATATTCCTCGCGCTGTTTGCCGAGCTTCGCGATCTCCACCTGCAAGTCGGCGCGTTCCTTCTGCTTCTTCTCGACGGCGGCCTGCAATTCCGGCGCGCTCAGCTTTTGCAGTTCTGCCGGCAACTGATCTTTCTTCACCTCGGCCAGCTTCAACTTTCCGTTGGCGAGCGCGTCGAGCAACTCGCCTTCGCCCTGCACCGCGACGCCGTAACGCGCGTTGAAAGCCAGGCGGTCCGCCATCGCGGCAGCCGGCGCGGCTTCGGCGGCGAGTTGTTTCGCCGCCACTCTTCTCCGGGTCGGCTCGCCGCCGTAAGCCACGAGCGTTCCACCGAGCTTTCGGTTCAACGTCGCCAACTCCGCGTCCATCGGCGTGGCCATGGCCACCATGCCGCCGGATTGCGCGATGGCGGCATAACTGCCTTCCGCAAGCTTGGCGATCTCCTGCCAGACCGGCGTGGTCTGCGGCGTGTTCCCGCATTGCACGGTGTTGATGATGAGGTCGCGCTTGGCCGCAAGCTGGCAAACTTCCGGGTACTTCACGTCGTCCCCGTAATCCATGTGCGGCGGCGAATCGCCCACGAGGAAGATGGTCTTCAAAACCTGGCGGTCCTTGCTCCACGACATCTGCGTGACGGCTTCGTGCAACGCTTGGTTCACGGACTCCGGCAGGTCACCGCCACCGTCGGCGCGAAAACCCTGAAGGTTTGCGTACACGGCGTCAATGTCGTTGGTCAGGTCGAAGCGCCGCGTCACGAATTGGTCGCCGCGGTCGCGGTAGGCGACGAGGCCGAAGCGCAGGTCTGGCGTCGGCTTGGCGCTCACCATCTCGTTGGCGATGGACCAAATCTTCTGCTTCGCGCCCTCGATGAGGCCGGACATCGAGCCGGTGGTATCCAGCACGAAGCAGACTTCGATGCGGGGTTTGGTTTTAGCGTCGCGCTTGGAGGATTTGTCGGTGTCCGCTGATCTGGAGGCGGCAAGAAGCTGCCCGCCGCACAAGACCAGCGTGAATGTGAGAGGAATGACTGCTTTCATGATGGGACCTTTCTCTTCGTTACTCGTGGATTTCGTAAACCGTGCCGTCCAGGACAAACTGCACGTTCTGGCCGAGCGCCAGGTAGGGCAGGGCTTTTGCGTTTTTCGCGGCGAAGTCGAAATATTCCGCCGAGTTGAACTGGATGCGCTGCCGCTTCGCGTTCTGGAGCTTCTGCACCTCGGCGTCCATCCACTGCTTGTCGTTCTGGAAGAAATTCCGGCCGGCGATGAACTGGTTTTGCTGCGCATACTGCGCCAGCTTCTCCTTCGCGTCGGTGGACGGCGCGGTGGGGCCGCTGCTCACGCCGCCGGGTGCTCCATACCGTCTCGCAAACAACTCCCCGCCCAGTGCCCGATTGGCTTCAAAGGCGCTTTGGTCAAACGCCGCGGCGGGTGCGTTGGCGGACTTCAGCGCCAAACCGGAGCGTGCGCCGGCCACAGCCTTTTCGCCGTCCTTCGCGCGGTTGAAGTAACTCCAATTCTCCGCCGCCTCGCGGCGCACGGCTCGGTCGGCGTAAACGTCTCGCAGTGACTGCATCGCCAGCGGCACGCGCCGCCGGTCCTCGTCCTCGACGATGAGGTAGGCCGTGTAGGGCGTGACGATGCCGTATTTGCGCGCCAACTCGGTGACTTCGTCCTTCAGTTCCGCGTTCTCGCCGTGCAGGCGGATTTCGTCGAGCAAGTAGCCGACCCGGCGCGTGGCCCAAAGGCGCGGGATGAATTCATGCTCGTCCGCTCGGCGCGGGAAGCTGACTTCGTAGGTGAACTTGCGCGTCGCGCCGTTCACTGTGCCTTCGATCACGATGGCGGAATCGCCGCGACCGGAGTACCGCCCTACAAGCACGAGCTGATCGCCACGGAACAGGTCCGGTAGCGGTGAGGGATAAAGCTTCGTCACGCGCACGTCGCCGGTGAACTTGAGCGCCGGGTTCGCCAGCACCGGTTGGTTGATCTTTGAGAAGAAGTTCGAGACCTTCACTTCCAGGTCTTCCTCCGGCAACACGTACTGGCTGACCGCCCGCGTCTCTTCGGTGATTTTGTCGAGCAGGTGCGTGTTCACATCCGTGCCGATGCCGAAGCAGAAGACCCGCGTGCGGCCTTCGTTCTCGCGCTTGACGTTCGCAACTATCTGGCCTTCGTCCGTCGTGCCGATGGTCGGCTTGCCGTCGGTCAGGAAGATCACCACAAACACCCGGCCGATTTCGGATTTCGGATTTCGGATTTCGGATTTGAGAGCCAGTGCTTTCTTGAGCGCATCGTCAATCGCCGTGCCACCGATCGGTTTCAACCCTTCGATGAACTCGTTCGCCTTGGCGCGGTTTTGCTTCGTGGCCGTGACGAGCTTGTCGAAAAGAGGCTCAACCTCGGTCGAGAAGCGCAGGATCTCAAAACGGTCGCCGTTGTTGAGATTCTCAACACAGAACTGGAGCGCCTTCTTCGCCTGCTCCAGTTTCTTGCCCGCCATCGAGCCGGAGGTGTCGAGCACGAACGCCACATCCTTGGGCACAATCCTCTTGTCATCCACGTCCACGCCCGGCGACGCGAGCAGGAGGAAGTAGCCATCCTCGCCATCGGTGCGATGCGCGAGGAGATTCACCCCCAGTTCGTCCTTCTCCGGCGCGAAGTAGAGCGCGAAGTCCAGGTCCGGCTTCACGTCACGCGCCTCGAAACCCGCCGTCGCGCGCCGCGAGCCGTGCCGTTTGATTTCGACATCGTGGCTCGGCGAATACACCGACTTGAGCGGCTGTTTGGTTTCCAGTTCCACCTTGATGCTGACATCCTTGATCGGCGCGGCGGAAAACTTCTCGGTGTTCAGCGGATAGACGTAGCTCACGAGCCCCGCGTCGGCCTTGAGGATTTGGGTGTAGGAAATCGTGATGCGCTTGTGGCTATGCGGCTCGATGGGGAAGACGCGCACCTTGAACACGTCACGGTCGGCGTATTCCATCAGCGCTGGGTCTTTGGCCTTGCGGACGATGTCCTCGTAAATCCGGCGCGCCTTGTCGGCGGACAGCAGCTCGGCCTCGACCTGTTTGCCGCCGATGTCCATGGTGAACTTGTCAATCTGCGCGCCCTTGGGAATCGGGAAGAGATACGTGCCTTCGAGCCGCGACGGGTTCGGGTTGTAAAACTCCTGATCCACCGCCGTGGTGGCGACCTGGCCGTCAATTTTCACGTTGACGTGGTGGTACGTGACTTCCAGCGGCGCGAAGATGTAGGGGCGCGGTGGCGGAATCGGGCGCGGCGGCCACGGTTGCGGTGGCGGCCAGGGACGCGGCGGAGGCCACGGCGGTGGGTGCGGCAGCCAATGCGTTTCATCCACGATGATGAAGCCATCCGCGCGCGCCTGCGGAACAGGTGAAACCAATCCTGCCAAAGCCAGCAAAACCGAGAACGCCAAAAACCGTTTCATGTTCAGTTGGACGGAGGCGGCGGGGAAATGCTCCCCGCAATTCTGTCACCGCACATGGATGACCTTGCTGGGAGGGCGGATTTTCGTGATCCACGCAGCCGGTGCTGAACCCAGCCTCCGCCGCTGTCCTTAGTCCACCACCTCTGGCTTCGCAAACTCGCCGGCCATCTGGCCCGGCAATCGCCAAACGTGCTCGCCGCTTTGGTCCGTGAAATAGAGGAACGACTCGGAAGGCTTGCGGCCGTCTCCATCAGCCCACAGGGCATAGAAGTCAGGATGGGAGTTGAGCGGGCGGCGGGCATAGGTGTGGTTGCGCGGGCTGTTGTGCGTGAGTTGCTTCACGCGCTTCCATGTGCGTCCCTCGTCGGTGCTCGTCCACAGGACCATTTCGCCGCCGGGATTATAGGGCTGAGGGCCAAGGGCTGTTGGCGCAATGACGCGCCAGGTGCCGTCCGCCTCAATGTAAAGCGAGCCGTGATCGTAGTTGTTGCCGGAGGTCGTGAACGGAAGGCACACCCATTCCTTGCCGGTCCAGCGCAGCGTCTGCCACTGGCGCGGGCCGTTCGCCGGCCCCGGCTCGAAATCCTTGCTCGTGAGGAAGAGAATCACCGGTCGGCCTTGGCGATCAAAATTCACGTCCTTGAGATAGACGAGCAAACCGTCGGCGCGGGAATCGTAGGCGAGCGCAGGATTGTTCGTTTCGGTGAGTGGGAGCTTCGCCGGTTCGCCGCGGACATTTCGCCAAGTGCGTCCTAGGTCGTAGGTTTCGAGGTAGTAAATGTTGGCGCGGGCATTCAGGCCGACGGGCTGAGGATGAAAATCAAATGCCGTTGCCACACGTTTGCCGGAACGCCAGCTCACCTGGTAATCGCCCTGCGCGATGCCGGCGAGCATCTGCGGCTCGCTCCATATCACGCCGGCGGCGCTGGTCGTCCAGAAGAGGCAGCGTGCGGCGTTGATCCCGAGCGGTTTCCCGCCCCCATAGCGGGTGTGCAGAAAAAGGAAGCCCTCGCCCGGCAGATGCCACGGCTGCGGGTAGGAGAAGTTCGTCACGAGAATGCACTCGAACTCGTCAAGGGACCACGGCTTTGTGCTGCGATGGATGTGGGACGGGCGGCCCGTGCCGTGTGCCGGGGAGAAGACCCACAGAAACCCGCGGTCGTCCACCTGGAGCGTGGGATTGTCGTGCGCGTCGTCGGTGTGCTTGTTCAGCAGGATGCGCGGGCGCGGCACCAGGCCGGTTTTGTGGTCGAAGCAGGAAACCATGTACAGCAGTTCCTGTTTGTCCGTGGCGCGACGGGCGGTGGTGCCGCCATAGACGAAGAAGGTCTTCTCCACCTCCTTGCAATAGATTGCGATGGGCGCGTGTTGCTGCGGATATGTGGCGAAGCCGCCGCTGTATTTGAATTTGTATTCGTCCTTTGTCGGCTGATTGAAATACCAGATGCCGCGATAACCGTCGTCCGTGGCGAGCTTGCCGCCTGCTGGTTCAGTTTCGGCCGCCAAGGCTGCGGTCCACAGACGAAGGACGCCAGTGAGCAGGAGCAGTCTCCAGTTTTGCCGGGCAAGCTCAGCAAGACCGGCAAGCACGCGAACAACAAGGCTTCTGGGCGACATCTTCGAGCGGAGTCTAACCAAGCTCCGCGGTGGTCACAATCGGCGACTCGAAAGTGTCTGGTGCCTCAGCGCGGAATCGAGGGCTACGCCCGCTTCCGCGCCGCCACCACTGACACCACCGCCCACAGCGCCACGAAGCCCACCGCTCCCAGCCCAATCCGCTTGAGCCAGTGGCCGGTCTTCGTGTTCGTCGCGGAAAGCTCGATGGTCATCGGCTTGTTGATTTCCGTTTGCAAAACTTGCGTGAAGGCGTAGCGCAGTCCGCGCAACGGCAGGTTCACATGCAGCGGCTGCACCCTGGCCACGGCGATTTCCTGCGCCTGCGCCAGCTTCGTCCACTGCGCCTCGGCGGTGGCATTGTCATAGTTAGCGGCGCTTTGGCTTGTCGTCTGTGTCGTCTGTTGCGGCGCGAACACGCCGTTGTTCAGGGTGAAGTCCTGCTGCGCTTTCAGCAGGTTGCCGGCTTGCGCGTTGCGCAACTGCTGTTCGAGCTGCTTCACGTCGGCGGTTTCCGATTCGCCCGCGATCTTCCGACCCTTTGCCCGGTAGTAGCCGCCTACCGCCTCGCGCACGTTGCCGGATGACAGGTTGCTCTGTGCGCGGCTCACGTCCTTTTGCACCTCGGCCTTGTAGGCGGCCTTGCCCTTCTTCTCCATCGCCAGGTATTCGGACAGACCAAAGCTCCACAACGACGGAGTTGTCGCCACTTCGCGAGTCATCGTGCCGGCGAAATCTTCGTAGCGGTAATCCGGCGGCAGATAAACTTCCCATTGCGCACCCCGCAACGGCACGTCGAACTTCGGCGACACGAAACCCAGCTTACCACGTGCGCGCGGGAAGGCGTTCGTGCCTACGTAGGTCAACTCGACGGAAACCGTCTCCTCGTCCGCGCCCCATTCCTGGAGCGGTAACAGCAATTTGCCATCGCGCAAGCTTGGGCGCACCGGCTGACCCGCGACGAACGCCGACCAGACGTTCGATACGCTCACGCCCGCCGGCAACTCGACTTCGAGGAACTGCCGTCCGTTGTTCCGCACCGAAAGCGACATCTCGGTCATCGCCTGCCCATCGTCGGCAACGACCGTGATCAGCCGGACGCTGTCCGCGAGCGCCTGCAACACTTCCGCCTCGTCGAATCGCCGCGCTTCGAGCGCCAGCCGGTAGGCCGGGCGCGCGTAGCGGTAGGCGAGCACCGTGGCTTGATCCGGACGGCCCGCCCACTCGGGAAACTCGCCCGCGTCCACGGGATTCAACTCCGCCCGCGCGAGCTCGCTCACCTGCAACGGTGGCCGGGCCACAATTGCGACCAGGCCGGTTTCGCGCTCCACGCCGTCGGCGGAAACGCCGGCCAGTTCGACGCGATTCGTTTTTGCGCGCGGTTGTTCCCACGTCACGGTGAGCGTGTAAGCGCCGCGGGTCTTGCTTTGCAACTCAACGCACCAGATTTCGCCCCGCTGATCGCGCCGGCGGATGTTGGGGCCGGAAAGCTCGACGTTGCGGAACGTTTCGGGAATGCGAAGGCAAAGCTGCTTCACCGGCGCGTTGGCGATGTCGTAGCGCACCAGCGCCCGCCCGCTCACCAGCGGCTCAGTGAGCGTGAGAGTGTTCACGATTTCTGCGCGCACCCACGGTTCGACGGCCTCGGTGGTTACGGAGAGTTTCCAGAGTTGCGCGGCGGACGAATCCGTCGTGATGAATTTGAACGCCAGCACACCGGCTGTGCCGCCGAGCCCCACCGCGTCCGGCAGTGACACAGCGGGAAGCTCGGTCAAGCCATCGAAAGCCTCGGTCTTGAGCGCGACGCCGGCCTCGGCCACGGCGGAAACAAACCCCGTGAGCTTCGCAGTGTCGAGCGGTTGCACGCCTTCGAGACGCAGCGACTTCGGAAGTTCCTTGAAATGCTTCGCGAGTTCGACGCGCAGCGAGCAGGCGCCCAGCGTCCGTTCCTTGAGCGTGACTTCAAGCAACCGCGGGCCGCCGTCGGTTCGCTCCGTCCACTGCTGGAGATTCGTGCTGGTGACCTGTTCGACGCGGTAATCCGCCGGCAACGCCAACCGCAGCACGAACACGCCGGCGCGTTTAATGGTGTAGTCCATCGTGGCCGCGAGACTCACCTGGTCCGCAGCGACGCGCGTGTAATTCCGCACCGCCGCCTCGATTTGCGGCTGCACGGTTTCGGCCCGCGCGCGCAGTTCGAATTCCGGCTTGAGGAAGCGGAACACGCTGCAGAGGCCGTCGGCCTTCAGAGTGCCCGCCCGCGCGAACTCCTCGGCATCCACCCGCTGCAACTCCCTGGCTGTCTCGACCGAAAGCGTCAACTCCTCCGCGCCGCGCAATGCCACGAGGCCGGACTCGCGCTTCACGTCGAGCGCGTGCGGCGTCTCAATGACGGCCGTCGCGGGCAACGCGTCGAGCGCCTTCTCGGTTTCGAGCGTCAGCCGGTAGGCCGGCGCCACGCCTTTGAGCAACTCGACGACGAGCGTTTGCCCGCCGTTCTCGTCCTTCAATTCCCAAGTGCGGATGCCATCGCCCTCGACGCGGAGCAACCGCTGGCCCGCCGGCAAGCGCACGCGCGCCTGTCGTAGTTCGCCCTGGGTCACTTGGTAATCCAAAACGGAACGCACGCTCACGACGCCCCCGCCGACTGTGGCGAGCGACGTGTTCTGGCAGAAGAGCGTGGCGGCGACTTCCGCGGCGCGCTTCACGCGCGGCGTCCAGAGCAACTCGACGCGCTCGCCCGAGCCGATGATCGCTTCGACGCGCGTTTTCTCGGCCTCGGTGGTGCGCTTCACGGAAATCGCCGTCGGGAAATCCACGTCGGCGTCCGGTTGATCCACCACGAGCGCCACCTGCGTGGTAAGCGCCGGCGGAATGGCGAAACCGAGGCGGCGCTTCGTCACGTCGCCGCCGATCTTGGTGACGAACCGGACTTGCAGCACCACTTCGCCGCGTTTGCCGAGGCGCACGCCGACGCCATTGCCCTCGCGCACAAGCTTCGCATCGCCGCTTTTAACAATGAACTGCTGGATGGCGACGTCCTCGCCGAAGAGCGGCAGGAGCTGGTCCGGTTGCGCCGTGGCAACGCGGAGTGTGGCTTCGATCTGGGCCACGCGGTCGTTCACCGAACCGGTGTAACCGGCGGACAGGACGGAAACGCTGCCGATTGCGGATTGCGGATTGTGGATTGCAGATTTGCTGTCGGCGGCGATTTTGGATTTCGGTGTCCGCTTCCCTGATTTCGAATTTGAGATTTCAGATTTCAAATTGGCTGCCGCCGAGGCGAGCGCGGCGATTGACGATTGGCGATTGGCGAGCATGTCTTCATCGGCCGAGGCATTGGCCACGAACAGGCCGAGCACCAACAGGGTGGTCGCCAGCGCGGGCGGCAGGTTGTCGCCGGTGGACGGCGCAGCCACGGCCTTCCGGGCGGCGTTGGCCTTCCGCCGGGCCTGCCACTTCCAGGCCATCCATGCGACGCCGCCGAGCACCACAATCGGAAAGCCGATGATGAGCGCGTCGTGCATCGCACGCCAGGCGACGAGCAGGCTGCTGACGGAGCCGAGGATGAGCGCCAACGCGCAGGTCAGGATGAAGCTGTTGCGGTGCGTCCGCCGCCATTGCCACCACCAGACCGCGAGACCCGCGAGGAACGCCGCGACCTGCCCGGCCATCTGCACGTTGCGGAACACTTCGAGCGACATCACCCGCGCCCGAACGGTGAGCGGCACGTCGCCGAGGTTGAGGACCTTGGTGAACAGGAAGGCGTTGCCCTCGCGCGGCAGCTCGATGCGGATGCTGCGGAGGCCGCGGGCGAGCGGCTTGGGCAAGGGTTGAATTGTCTGCGGCGCAGGTTGGGGCACGGCCACCGGTGCCGCCATCTGCTGAACGTTGCGAACCACGTCGGATTGCTGGCGCGCGGCCAGTTCGGCGGCCGGGAGGTGGCGCACCAACCCGCGCCGGGACAACTCGGAGAAACGCGCGGCATTCATCTGCGCCACGCTGCCATCGGCAAACAGCACGTTGCAGTGGCCTTCGAAGATCGGCGAGTAGGCGAGGACTGAATCGGGCGCAAGGCTCTCGAGTTGCATGCCGGCACCGAGATAGATCAAGCGCTGACCGGTTTCGACGTCGTAGGTCACCTTGTCGGTGTTCAGTTCATTCATCATCTCCTCGAACGAAACCGGCAACTTATCGCCGTTGTCCCCTGCAAACATGCGGGCAGCAAGCCCGATCTGTTTGAGATTGTTGACGGTGTTTATGCGCTGGGACTTTGCCTTGGCCTTGCCGAGCGCGGGCAATAGCATCGCCCCGAGCACCGCCAAAATCGCGACCACCACCAAGAGTTCGATCACGCCGCTCGCGCCGCGCCGTGCCGCCCAGACCACCAACGCAACAGCCAACAGTGCCAGCCCCCCGATGATCAGGATTCCCGGCCCAAGCTCACGCAACACATCCGCGTAAAACGCCAGGAATTTTCGCCACGCATCCAGCATGTCGTAGGTCGTGCCTTGGGCCACGGCCATGCTGCCGCCGAACGCGGAGAGGCGCAGTGTGGCGGGCACGTAGAGCTGCCATTCAGCGTAGGTGTTCGGCACGTCCGTGCGCGGCGCGGCGAGTTGCAGTGGCCGCGACCAGTGGGTCTTGGCCACGCTGTTCGTCTGGGCATAGACGATGTCCACCGCGAATGCCTGGTCGCGGTTCACTTCGCGCGGCAGCGGCACGAGCACCCACGCGCCGTCGCGCTCCGGTTTCGCCGGTTGGCCGTTCACGTAGCAGCCCCAGAGGTTGGCCTTTGGCGGAAGCTCGAACCGCTGGAACTGTTTGGCATTGTTCTTCACCATGAACGACGCCTGCGTGAGCATCTCGCCGGCTTCGGTGAGGACCGATGTGATTTGCGTGCGGTCGGCGACCGCGTCTAGCCCCTGGACTTCATCGTGGCGCTGCACGTCCACGGCAAGTTCGTACTGGTCGCCCGTGTATTGGTAGGCCAGCACGACGGCCCGAGTGATGAGCGCGCGGTCGGTGGCTGCAAGCTCGGATTCCTCCACGCGACGCACGGAGTCGCTCGCGGTCCGGGCGCTGAGCTTGAGACTGGCGGCGGTCGTGAGGGCGATGGACCCGGTTTCGCGCTCTACGTTCACCGCGTGGATACCGCCCACTGCGAGCGTTTCGCCCTTTGCACGTGCGTCAGCGGAATCCGTCCCGAACGGGAAATCGTAAGTGACCACGAGCGTGTAGCCGCCCCACGCCTTGTCCTGCAAACCAATCGTCCACACCTCGCCCGCCAGTTCCTTGCGGCGGATGTTCGGGCCGGTGAACTCGACGTTCTTGCAGTGCGGCGGCAGCTTCACCCTGAATTCCTGCACGCCCTGGTTGCCGATGCTGTAACGAATCGTCGCGCTGCCGCCCACCAGGCCGTCGCCGATGGTCACCAGGTTGAACACGTCGGCCACGAGCCGCGCGGCGAGCCGTTCGCTGGCCAGGGCGAGCTTCCAGTCCGGCTGGTCGGCGGTGTAGGCGAGCAATTCGTCGGAGCGGTTTGTCAGGCGGCTCACCGGAATCTCGCGCAACGCGACCAGTTCGCCGGTCTTCAAGCGAATGCCCGGGGCGGAAGCCGCGCCGACTTGCGCCGATTCCTTCGTCGCGCCCGTCACGCGCAGCGGCGTCACGCTGAATTGTTCGGGAAACGTTTTCAGCGCCTGTTCCAGTTGCACGTCCAGCTTGCGTGAGCCGAGCACGCGCGCGGAAAAGTTCACTTTCAGTTTGCCCTCGCTGACCTTCCAGTCCTCGATGCCTTCGCCGCGAACCTCCGCCACCGTCAGCCCCACCTGCGGCATGAGTTCCACCGCGTAGATGCCGGCCTTCTCGACTTCGAGCGTGAGGCTGTGCGAAATCAGAAGGCGCGTTTCTTCGAGCCGCGTGGTGACGCGGTCGGCGGCGGTGAGCACCGGCTCGATGCGCTTGAGCTTGAGCGCGAGCGTGAAGGGCCGGCCATTGAAGCGGTACGCCGCGAGCGCGCCGGCCGTGGCGTTGACCTGGCGCAGGCCGGTCAGCGAATCAGTTTCGGCGACCATGTCCTCGGCGCTGAGCGTGAGCGAGCCCGCCTCGCGCTCGATCTCGAGCGGCTGCGGTGGGTCCAATCGGGCGGGCGCGCCGGCTTCGACGGTTTGCTCCGAGTAAAGCGTCAGCGTGCAGCTTTTCTCCGGCGGCTTGATGAACTCGACGGTGAGGACCTGGCGCTCGCCCTCGGGCTTGAGCTGCCAATCGCGAATCTGCTCGCCGACGAGCCGCGTGAGCGCGTGCGCCGCCGGCAACGCGAGCGTGAGCCGGGGCGCGGCCCCTTGCAGGATGTCGTAGCGAATCTGCGTCGTGTACTTGATGACCGTGGGCGTGATTTGCGCCGACACGGTGGTGTCCGCGGTGATGAGCGCCTTGCGCGCGACCTCGGTGACCTTGCCCTGCCAGCGCAACGCCACCGCCCGCTCCGCGCCCAGCAACCCGCGCACGCGCGACAGGCCGTTCGTTTGCGATGATTCGACCACCGTGCCGTTCAACAACTGCACCTCCATGCCCGCGCTCCGGGCCTGCGCCACAATCGAGGCAATGGCGGCGGAAGGACCGGTGAACGAAACCTGATTCCACGGCTCGGCGCGCTGAATCTTCGCCACGAATTCGAGCTTGAACTTGAACCGACCCGCGCGCGGAACGGAGAGCGAGTAGCGGTTGCCGTCGCGGATGAGGGTAAGCTGATCCGGCAGCTTCGGCGGCATCACCGCCACATCGCCTTCGAAGAGCAGCAGCGAGCCGCCGGTTTTCACAGCGCACTCGGCGTCCACGTCGGCGACGATGCGCGCTTCGTGATCGGCGAGCGACGCTTCATAGCGCAGCTCGCGCACCGTGATGGCCGCGGGTGCGCCGGTGGCGGCGGGTGTTTGAGATTGGGCCGTCACCGCGACACTGGCGGCGAGCAACACGATCAGGGCGATGGTTCTTTTCATAACTCCTCCGGTGGATTCACGCTGGACGTTTGGTCTGATCTGCTTCACGGGTCATTGCGTAGCACAATTCCGATCCGCCATGTGCCACGCGGCGGTAAAGGATTTGTAAAGTTTTTGTAAGGCGCGGTCGTGAGCGTTCGCTTGGTCATGGCCCGTTGGACGGCCTTGGGTTTGGAATGCTCCGCTTGCGACTCTGCGGATACCCGCGGCGCAGAGTTGCAAAGCGCCGGTGGCGGGGCAAACTGAGCGCGATGAACAAACACGATGTGCTTCGAATGGGGCTGACCGCCGCGTCAGTTGGCCGGTAAGCGACAATCCACCGGCACAACTGCATGAACCCCGCCGCCCCAGTCGAAACGCCGGCTTTCGCATCGGACACACCGAAGCCGGTTGATTTCTCCCAGCCGGTCGTCAAGCCGCGCAAGGGCTTCCTGAAGCTCGTCGGCGAGGTTTTGGACCACGGCGGGCCGGGCTACCTCCAGTTCGCGATCACGAACCTCTGCAATGCTGACTGCGACTTCTGCGGTTTCGCGCGCTCGAAGTTCGATCCCAAGGCCCGCCGCAGCGTCACGCTTAAGGAGGCGCAGGACGTGGTGGACATCTGCCTTCGCAACCACATCGGCTACCTGCTCTTCGTCGGCGGCGAGCCGATGGTGCATCGCGATATCCGCGCCATGACTCGCTACGCGGCCGAGCGCGGCATTCACCCGATGGTCTGCACCAACGGCGCGTTGTGGACGGAGGAGAACATGCGCGGGCTGGCGAGCGACGGCTTGACCAGCGTAATCATGTCCATTGACGCGCATGATGTGGCGAAACACGAAAAGAACCGCGGCCTGCCGGACGTGTGCCGCAAGATCAAACGCGCGAACGAGTTGTTCCAGGGCGCCGGCATTCAGACCTCCGCGAGCATCACGGCGAGCCGGTTGATTGATGATTACGACAAGTTGCCGGCGTTCCTCGAATCGCTCGGATTCACGAGTTGCACGTTCAGCTACCCGCTCACGTCGCTGGCGAGCAGCTACCTGAGCTTCAGCGACAGCGGCTTGGTGAAGTACACGAAGGACGAACTCTTCGGCGTGTTCGAGAAGATCAAGCAGATGAAGCGGCGCAGCGGTTTTCCGGTGGTGAACCCGACGGAGTCGCTCACCGAAATGCAGCGTCATCTGCGCGGCGAGCACGAGCGGTTCGGCTGCCTGGGCGGGCACAAGTATTTCTACCTCGACTGGAAGCTGAACCTCTACCGCTGCCATTTCTGGGAGACGCCGATGTGCAACATCTACGAGTTCGATCAGACGAAGCTCATCCGCGACGGCTGCCGGCGCTGCATGATTGACTGCTACCGCGACCCGAGCGTGCTCCAGCACGTGGCCATCAACGCCAGCGACGCGTGGCAGGCCACGAAGCGGGGCAAGCTGCTGACCGCGGTGAAACACGTGCTCGACCCGCGCAACCTGACTTCCCTGAAGGCGGTGTGGGAAGATCGGAAGTGGATTGGCGGGGTGTGAGGCGTGGCATATGGACAAAACACACCTTGCCGCCTTTGTTTGCGAACATGTTTTCAGGCATGAGAAGCCAATTTTGCTCGTCACTCACGAATTGGACGGGGCTTGGCAGTTCTTATGCGGAGATGCGCATCCTGCGGGTGAACTACCGAGAGTTGTTGGAATCGAGCATTTGTTCGACCGAGATGAAACACTCCTAGAATTGACGGGTCTTCCTGCGGGTTACGTGGCCGAAAGAGAATCGCCAGCTCACCCGTGACACACCTCCAGATCAAATAGCAGTCCCTGATTCGGGTTCGAGCTTACTCCGACACTTCCTGCACCAGCGCCCCGGCTTGGCGGGCTTTCTTGCCGAATTTGAGTTCCGGAATCAGCAGCGCGGTCGCCAGCAGGATCAGGCCCACGCTCAACCAACTGCTTTGCGTGACGATCCAGTGGATGATGAGTCGAAGCGCTACAACCGGGTTCGCCGTTTCCGCCGCCGCCCATTCGGCCGCTGGGGCAAGGGACGAAACGTGGCAGGTTACCGGCTGCACCGAAACAAGTCTCTGATGCTCGCAACCTGAATTCGCTCGAGGCAACTCGGGAGGATCGGAAGTAGGTTGGTGGGTTGTGAAAAGTCTGGGGACAGAATCCGTCGAAATTTGGGTGACGCGTTGCGAGGAGACGGCCAGAATCAGTGCGTGACAAATTGAACTGATGGTTTCGCTCATGCGCCTGACACCTATCACGAACCGCGAATTGATCAAACGTCTGAGGGCGTTGGAATGGGAAGGACCGTATCCTGGCGGCAAGCATCAGTATATGATCCGCGGTGCGATGAAACTACCAGTCCCAAATCCGCACGGCGGAGTCCTGAGTGTGGGAATGGTGAGCGAGATTCTGCGGGAAACCGGCATCAGCCGTGAAGACTGGCTAGCGGCTGGCTAGGAGTCTGTCGGACTTTTTTCGAGGAGAGTTTTCTGTGAATTGAACGCCGACGTGGCAGGCGTCGTCCATGTTGCCATCATGGCTCACCGATTC
>Ga0315277_10004407_pt1 | contig 18852 bp, 12 predicted proteins | sample YL17G05_15_MG_FD_203695 | JGI IMG/M metagenome (GOLD analysis project Ga0315277, IMG submission 203695) | Sediment microbial communities from Yellowstone Lake, YNP, Wyoming, USA - YL17G05_15 | ecosystem: Environmental > Aquatic > Freshwater > Lake > Sediment | place: USA: Wyoming | collected...
TCTTGTGGGCGTCGTTGCCCACGTCAATGGCATCGTAGTCGCCCTGAGGAAACTCGAACTGACGGATGGCCAAGTCTTCCCGCAGCGCGACCACAAATGCCCGCTTGCGAATCTGCGGCACACCAAACTGCGCCGCGTTGAGGACCGCCGATTTCACCACGTATCCTTTGAACGCCGCTTGTATCTCCTCGCGGAAGATCTTTTCGTAGGCGGAAAGCGCCGCCGGCACATTCTCGATGACGGCGCACTTGGGTTGTATCTGGCGTGCGAGCTCGATGAAATGCGCAATCAACTTGTTCCGGTTGTCTTCCAGCCAGCGTTTGCCATTAGATGAAAAGCCTTGGCACGGCGGCCCGCCAACAAGGAAGTCAAGTTCACCCGCCTTCAGCTTGGCCAGTTTTAGAATGTCGCCGCCCTGAGCGCTGCCAAGGTCTTTCGGCCAGAACGGAATTCTAGGGAAGTTTCTCTTGAACGTATCAGCCGCGGATGGATCAGAATCCACGAGTAGGCGCAAATCGAACTTGAAGCTGGCGGCGTGCTCATTCGCTCTTAGAAATCCGAGCGAGAAGCCCCCGACACCGGCAAACAAGTCAATGACCGTGAGAGCAGTTTCCATGTCCGACTATTTCGCAGTGAAGATTTCCTCAAACAGAAACGCGTTCAGATCTTGCGCTGCCTGGTCATGCACGCGCTTGGTGATGTCGTCCATGCAGAAGACGACATCGTCAGACGTGATGCTTGGCTTGGCGCGCCCGAGCTGAAAGATGGCTTCGTGCAAAATAATTTCCACGTAGCGTTGAAACAGATACTCACGCCAGCGTGCGGAGTCAGCACTGTACTGATCCAGAATCTTCTCCGCCAGCGGGCGAGCCGTGTTAATCCAGTAGATTCCAGCTTCCACGTCCTTCAGTCGCTGATAGACAGGCGGCTGTCGCGGGTCAACGTGGAGAGGCTCGTTGGAGAGGGTGTCAAACGGGTCGCAGTCTTGGCCGGAGATGAGCACCCGCGGAAAGCGCGGCTTACGCTTGGTTTCGCTGCCGCCTTCCTGTCCGCCCCCGCCCCCACCTTCACCGCCCCCGCCCCCTCCTCCTCCTCCGCCCGCCTCAGTGCCGGTCGTGCCCGCCGGCCCTTTTCCGGCGAAGACCTGCGCCCAAACCTGGCTCATGAAGCGATTCTTCCACTTGTTCAGGATTTCGTTTAGCTGCGACGTGTTCTTTAGGTCCTGCTTCTTTTTCTCCTGGATGTTCTTCGTTTCCATCTTCTCGGCGAGCGACTCCACTTGCGTGCGCACCCAGTCCAGCAAGGCCAGACTGCGGTCGTTTTCGAGCAACTTCTGCCGGTCGTTCCGCACGCAATCGTAGTCCGGGTCTTCGAGAATGGGGCATTCGCACTCGCCGTAGATGAACTCGACTTGGCCGGAGAACCGCGTTGGGCCAAGCTCATGAATGCGGTAGCTGCCGACGACGCCAACCTCACCGATGAAATCAATTGTGTTCAGCGTCGAGAGATTGCCTCGCAACGGCTCAGCGGAAGTTTTCAAAACGAGACGGCCCGGCCACGAATAGTTTCCGCCTTTGAACTGCACTCGCTTGCCGTCCCATTCCAGTTTCTCCGGGATATCAATGACCAGAGAACTCTCAAATCCCTCCTTGGGCGACAGCTTCGGCACGGTGAGTCGGGACGCGGTGGGTTCCTCGTTGAGCAGGAGGGAAATGGGTTTGCGTTCTATGAGCCGCCGCGCTTGGGGGTGAAAGACAAGTCGCTCCACAAGCCCGTTTCGATTCGCAGTGCCCTTGACCTTTTCCGGTTGTTCACCGACGACAACCGTGAAGCCCGTTTCACCGGCCTGCAATGCCTTCTTGACCGAAGGCGGCAGTTCGATTTTGTCGATTCCGGCTTCTTTCAGCGCGGCTTGAAGGGAGACTTTCTTGTCTTCAAGGCCGTCCTCGAATCCGTACTCGCCCTTTGCGTTGAACCCGAAAACATTGAGCCGGCCATCGCGATACGTTATGGCGCTGGACGTTTTGAACATCTGGCGCATGTAGAACTTTCCGCCGTTCCCGTGGCCTCCCAGCGTCTTGATTTGAATATCCTTCGCGCCTTTCTTCGCAGCTTGGGGGTCAAAAAATCGTTTGAACGCATCGTCAATCTTTTTCTTCGTCATGCCGACGAAATCTATGCACTCGATGCGAGTCAGACGCGCTGATCCATCTTCGACCAGTCGCACGATGATGAACTGCTCGTCGTCGGGCGTCCTGTCACACAAGTAGGCGTCACAGGAGTTTTTCAACCACTCTGCCAGGCCTTTCGCGTGGTCGAACTTGAATTCATTGCCAATGAGGTCGAGGACCGCATCGTCAATTACGAACTTCTGAACTTTGATTGCCATAGCTATTTCCTTGCTTCGATTTCAGCCTTGAACTTGGAGAGGAGGAACTCATGGAGCGCACGGAGTGCCGGCGAAAGGGAGTCGGCCCTTTTCTGTTCATGCGCGGCGATGGCGTGCTCCACGTTGCTCAGGCGACCAAGGCAGTTTGCGCGCGACGTGCGCACGGTGACGCCAAGATACTCGTAGAAATCGGTGTCGAGTATCGCCTCTTTGCGCCCCTCCTGAGACAATTTGAACGCGGCCGAGTTCACGATTCGGTTGATTTCGCTCTCCTCGAGTTTGGTGAGGCGGTCTTTGTTCTCGCGCTCGGAATGCACCAACCGCGACGCGACCTCAAGACCTCTGGCTGTCAACTCAAACGTCTTGTTGGCAGACCGGAGGAGCCCCTGCTGCTTCATTTCATAGAGCGGCTTGTGAACGTCGGACGAGTCGGGATATTGCGGATAGCCGCGCAGTTGAAAATCCTCCGGGTAACGCTTGAAGGCAGCGACCACTATGTCCTCGTATTGCAAAGCAGTGGCGTCGCCCTGGCACAGCTCGTACATCACGGCCAGAATTTTTTGCGGTTTGCTCAGCGCTTGCATGCTTTCACACGGAATCTGTCCCGCCCGATTTCCTGGAATGTCACATCATCGCGCAACAAGGAGGCGAGAATATCGGGCGAGAGTTCCTCCCAAGATTTGCCATCCGCCTCAAGGCGCTCCAGCAGGTCTTCGCAGCCGACAATTTCTTTCGACTCCGACAAGATTTCGGCGCAGGCCCGCCGGATTGCAGCCGAATCCAATCCAAGCTGGTCCTGATGAATATCGAGAATGAATTCGTCGGCAGCGTTCCGAAGAAACATCGGGCTTTGCTCCAAGCCGCGCCGCAATTCATCGAGAGTTTTCGTCGCGAAGATCGGGCCGAATCGTTCGTTGAGTTCCCACTGGAATTCGTAAAGCGGCAGAGGGCGATTGACCTGGCGTGCCGTCGCCACGAGCGCGCGCTCCAGTCGGCACGACCGGTGAATGAGCCGGCTCGTGTCGGAGCGCTCGTCGGGAATGCGAAGAACATCCGGCAGCACGGAACACGTCTGCCAGAGTTTGTCTGCCAGTTCCCCAGTGGACGGAACGTCGAGAATCTCGCAAAGCCGCTCAAGCGTTAGTGGCGGCACGGCCCGTCGGATGACGCGCTGGACCAATGCGCCGTCTGTGACAATACTGCTTCTAACAGCATCGCCCCAGGTCTTCAGGCCATAGTGGCCAAAGCCGTAATCGCGCACTTCAGGATGTTTGCGGAGAGAACTCGCGATGCTGGTTGGGGAAACCGACCGCAGTTGTTGAAGGCGCGCCAAGATTTCCGTGCCGGTTAGCGGTCGTCCAACCTTTTGCAGCACCTTCGGAATGAGGTCCTTGACGTATTCTCGCTCTTCGATGCCCCACTCCGCGAGCGCGAACAGGAATTTGCCCAAATCAATGAGCCGGTCGTCTTCCCGAACGATGCACGCCAGTTCGCAAGTATTCGTTTGCTCGGCCCAGTTGAACCGCCGGAAGTTGACAACTTCCGCCGTGGAAACCGGGCGGTTCTGCTGCTTCAGCAGCTCCCGGAAATCCGCTCTGACTTGCTGCCACGTCTCTTCCGGCAACGAGAAATGCTGGCGCAACCCGTAGGACCGAGGACCAAGCAAATAGAACCCCTTTTCTTCGGCGAGCGTATTGCTAAGCGTGCGCGGATTCCATCCCCCAGCGTCCGCGCCAACTAATGAATGGGCGCGAGCCAGGATTTCTTCCGGCGTGAGCGGCGAGTCGCTTGCCTGCAAGACCGCCTTGGCTACGTCCGACGCCAAGCGCCTGGCCAATCGTACGACCGGTGCGTCTGGTGCTGGAAACTCAACTTTGAATCGGCGCGCGTGTTGGAGGGTAGCGAGGAACTCGATCGCGCTGACGTCACGAACACTCGTTTCGGCTCGCAACTTCCGGAAGGCATCATGCAAAGACACCGACTGGAATCCGTCGCGCAGCACCGACTCCAACGCCTGCTCAATCTCCTCGCTCCGGGGCTTGCGGATCGAAGACGTTTCTTGGCCGACGGGCCACGCGGGGATGGTTGGACTCAACTCGGCAACCAAGCGGATGTAGAAGGCCAAATCGAAACGGCGAACAGCGGGAGGCCGACCAAGCCACTGACCGAGCAGAGCTGGCGTCAACGGGCAGACCGCCTGGCGACAGCATCCCTCAACATGATCGAGATAATCCCTGAGTCGCAGGCTACCGGCCTTGTGCATTTGCTCGACACTACGATCAACAACCTGCCGCACGCGCTCGCGGGTCAGGCGAAACTTCGCGCCCACTTCTTCCAAGGTCGGCACTTCGTCGTTCTTGCCTCCCAGCCGCAGGACAAGGATTCGTTGATTTCTGTCCGGCAAGTCCGCGATCAGCGCGTCAAGCGTGCGCACCAGTTCACCAGGATTCCACGCAGCCTCCGCTTCCGCGTTGAATTCGCCCGCCGCGGCCCGTTCAATCAGGCGCGTGAGTTCCGAGATTGTCTTGGTTCCGCAATTGCGAATCGCCTTCAACTCCATGATTGAAACGCCGTGTAATTGTCCCAAGCAGCGAACACCCTTTTTCTGGAGCACTCCCTCCAGTCGCACTGAAAGAGGCAGATCGGAGGCGTTCAAATTGTGCAGATTCGCGGGGACGCAGAACGCGCCTGCGACAACAGGGGGGACTTCTTGGACAACGAGACCCGCCTGATCGGCAGACGCCGGCGCGTGATGCGCGTGCTGAATCGCGCGCACTAACTCGCGCAATTCGTCGACCGTTTTCTTGCCGCAGTTGCGGTACGTGAGGAATTCCGAATGCGTAAGACCGTGCAGATCACCCATGAGGCGGAATCGTTTATGCTCAAGGATATGGCGCAGCCGCACGGAGATTTGCAACACGGTCAGTGGCTTTCCGCGCGCCTCTTGTGGGATGAAGATGATTTCTTGCTGCTGCAGTTGGGTTCCCTCTCGGGCGCGGTCAAATGAAATGCCGGCCCGTATAGCACGCCGGTTGCCATGGAGGCCGTGTTCTCTGGCCGCCACAACTCGGTTAAGCGGAAACCTGGCGCGTCCAATGTGTTCCGGCTTGCCGTTGACCTCTGAAGCATCCGAAAGTGGCGGGCAACCGGGATCCTGTTCCAAGTTGACGAGTGACATCGAGGGCGCCGTGAAATCCCCAGCCCTGGCTCTTTCAATGAGTCGTCCGATTTCCAAGAACGTTGCTATTCCCATGTCGCTCACGCGCTGAAAATCACGGAGCGAAGCCCCGGCCAAATCCGCAAAGGTGGAGACGGACAACCGCCGTAACACGCGTGCCAGTTCGCCCGACAGCGGCAAATCGGAGAGCCGCAGTCGGCGGATGCTTTCCGGAATGAAGAAAGTCTGGTGTGCTTTCGCCACAGCTTCGATGCTGATTCTGAGCAAATTCTCTCATCTGAGCCAGACGATTTTGATTTCCTTTTCCAGCAGCTTGAATTCGGTGTCAGCGGTGACGAGTTCGGCTTTCTTGCTCTTGGCGAGTGCGGCGGCGAAGGCGTCGGCCAGGCCGAGGTCGTGTTCGTTTTTCAAATGCGCGGCGGATTCGGCCAGTTCGCGGTCGAGAGGAGCCACGTCCAGCGGCATGGTGCGCTCGAAGCGGCGCGCGGTCTCGAATCCCTCGCGGCCTTGTTTACGCTCCACCTTGCACAAGACTTCCGCCCAGTTGACGGCGCTGATGAGCACTGGTTTGTCCGCGTCCGCGGCTTTGTGAAAGAGATCTCGCACCAGTTCCATGCCCGGTTCGGCGAAGAACATGGCCAGCAGCGCCGAGGCGTCCAAGACGGTGGTTTTCACTTGCGGTTCTCCCGGTCGCGTTCGGCCCGGCGTTCCTCCAGGTGCTCCTGGACCACGGATTTTCCGCCGGGCTTCTGCTTGAAGATGCCGCAGAAAGACTCAATGTATTCGCGCGTGACGGGCTGGAAGATGATGCGGTCGCCTTCCTCAAGGAAATTGATCCGCGTGCCGGGCTTGATGCCGTACCGGCGGCGGATCCGCGAGGGGACAACCAACTGGCCCTTGGAGGTAACGTAGGCGGAATTCATGGCGTGTCTTTCATTCGTGAGAAGCATGGCATATTTCAGAATGTAAGGCAAGTCTTATTTGGTAAGACATATTCACAACGTCCAGCCAGCCCTTTGCCGGGCGTTGGGCCAACACACCTCCCCGGTTAACGCCCAACCCTCCTGCCGCTCAACACCTCCACGCAATCCACCGGCATCGGGCCGCCTTTGGCGTTAAGCACCAGAGCGTGAAAGTCGTCCTTCAGCGCCGGTGAACGCCAGACGACGCGTGAGGCTTCCGGGAGCTCGGCGTGCAGGTCCACGGTCGCCTCGGGCTTGCCATCCAGTCGCAATTCAACCTTTCCGAATTCAGGGCCGCGCGGCGACCAGAGTTGGAGCCGGCTGCCGATGACGTTCCACTTGGCGCGCGCGCCGGGTTTGCGCGAGACGTGGCCGAGGCCAAACCGGAAACTCGAATCGCGGCGCTCGTCCCAGTCGCGCGGTGATTCCGCAGCACCGAGCAACGCTTCGGCTGAACCGAACGAAACCGGCGCTGGCTGGGCTTTGCCGCGAATCTGGAATCTCTCCACGTAGAGGTGCGTGTTCTTCTCGTCGCGCAGCCCGAGCACGCCCGTGCGTTCGACGTTGGAATCAGCCGGCAGCGGCCCGGACCACAGAGTGCGGTCACCCATGCGCAGCGCCAGCGAATCGCGGCTTCGTTCCACTTGCGGCGAAATTGTTCCCGCAGATTCGAGGCTGCCGGAGGCAATGACGGTCTCGCGCCCGGCTGCATCAAGCTGCAAAAGTCGCCACGCCCCGGGCGCGAACTCAATCGCCGTGTGCCGCGTGTGCATGATTGGATGCAGCGTGGCGTCCGAGGAAGGAACATTCGGCGCAAGCGGCGCGGCGTAGTCGAACAGCAGCCGGACGGTGCCGCGGAGTTTGAAGCGCATGTCGAGTTCGAAGTCGTCGTAAGCCTCGCGCAGAAGCGTGAGCGATGGCCCGGCGTGGCCGGTCAGGACGAAGCCGCGTTTTCGCAACGGCTGTCGCCACGGACGCTGGGCGAGATTGATCGTGCCGCGGCCCTGCGAATCGCGGGACGGAAACATCGCGTGCAGGATGCCCTTGCCATCAATCGCGCCGGAAAAGGTTTGTCCCCAGATGCCGTAGTGCTCGTGCTCGACGTCATCGGCGTGCCAGACGGAACCGTGTTGGAAGAGCGCCCAGGCGGCCGGATCGTCGGCCCGTTCCAGGGGCGCGCGGAAGACGACATTGAAGTTGCGGTTCAACGCCACAGAGGTCGCCGGCGCATATACGAAACCTTGGTGGACGAAGGCCGGAAAGAATTCCAGCAGCGGCGGGTGGAAGTAGTCGGCCTCGACGTGGCGCACGAGGCGGCGCTCGGAATACGGGCCGTCCGGTTTGGGCGCGGTGATCGCGAACAGCGCCCAGCCGTGCGGCGCGTGATCCATCATGGCGAGGATGAGCCAGTCGTGCGCGCGGCGCACGAGCGTGGCGGCGTAGGTGCGCTGGTAGCGGTCGAGGAGTTTCGGAAGAGTGGTGTTGCGCGTGATCGGCTCGGGTGCGCGATGCCACGGACCTTCCGGCCGGTCGGCCCACGCGTAGGCGAGTCCGCCTTCGGCATTGAAGTTGGCTTCACCCCAGTCATAGACCATGTGGTAGCGGTGGCCGGCGTGAACGACGCTCACGTCCGGCGTGTGTCCGCCGCGGTCGAAGATCAGCGGGTCGCCCTGCAACACCACGCCCAGGTTGGTCCAGCTTCCGCCGTGGTCGGTCGAGCGGTAGAGCACGCATCGGCTCGGCGGGGTCACGTAGCCTTTCCCGTAGTCGCCGACAAAGACGTATCGGTTTCCGCTGACGGGATCGAGGAACAGGAATCCGTTGACCGGCCATTCAAACGGCGGAGCTCCGCGATGAATCGGATTGCCAGACGCGCGCTCGAAGGAGTCGAAGGACGGATCGCCGTAAACGGGATGGCGCAACCATACAGCGGCATGGCGCGAATCGGCGTAGTCGCGCGCGTCACCCTTGGCAGTCACCGCGAGGGCAATCGTCACGACTGCCAGCGTGAAGGCTGAGCAGCGGAGGTTCATGTTTTGCGTTTTGTCCGAAGTATGCCCCGGCATTCGCCGGGAACCCCGCACGTTTACAGGCCGTTCAACACATCAATCAACTGCCGCAGCCGGCCATAGTCGCGCTTGTTGAAGCCGAAGGCGATACGTTCCAGCTCCAAATGGTCATTGTCCTCGCGTTCCTCCGGCGTTGGCTTGATGCGCTTGATGGGCGTGCCGTTGACGATGTCCGCGAAATCTTCGTTGAGCGCCTCGATGGCCGTGTCCGTGGGCGCGTGCTTGAGGCGGATGATGAACAGGTCCTTGACGAAGCGCGTCGAGTGGAAGTTGCGGTAGAAGCGCGTGATGACCTTCACGGCTTCGTCGGTGTTGTCCGTGATGCGATAGAGGTTGAGGTCGTCTGGCGAGATGAGTTCATCACGGAGGAGATGTTCGCGGACGTGCTTGTCCCAGGTTTTCCAATACGTGCCGCCCGGGCGGTCAATGAGCACCAGCGGCATGAGCTGGCTTTTGCCGGTCTGCATGAGCGTGAGCGCTTCGTAGCCTTCGTCCATCGTGCCGAAGCCGCCGGGGAACAGCGCGATGGCGTCCGAGTGCCGGATGAAAATGAGCTTGCGGGTGAAGAAATACTTGAACGTGACGAGCTTCTTGTCCTCGCGGATGACGGGGTTGGCGCTTTGTTCCCACGGGAGGCGAATGTTTGCGCCGAAGCTGTTCTCCGGCCCGGCGCCTTCATGCCCGGCCTGCATGATGCCTGGTCCGGCGCCGGTGATGACCATGAAACCGGCGGCGACAATCTTGCGCCCGAAATCCACGGCCTGCTGGTATTCGCGCTTGTCGGTTTCGACGCGCGCGGAGCCGAACATGGTCACCTTGCGGGTGCCTACGTAGGGCGCGAAGAGCCGGAAGGCGTAACGCAATTCGCGGTTGGCGGTCTGGATCACGCGCACGTCGCCGCTGTCTTTCACGTCCTTCAGCAGTTTGAGCGCGTTCTCGATGATGTCCGCTACGCTCGCCTCGTTGTGCCCGCCGCCCTTGTAATGGATCAACTCTTCGATGCGGCGCTTCAACTCCGGGTCCACGGGAGGTTTCTCGGCCGTTTCTGGTTTTGGCATTCGGAGAGGTTACGGAATTGGACGCGGAAAGCAATCCGCGGCAGAGAGGTTCGAGCGCAGGGGGGACAACTTCGCACTGTCGCCAATCAACCAGACACGCCCCTCGCAGCGCAGGTTTCCAAACTTGCCGTATCGCCGATTTCCAAAGTGGCAGACCGCGCGTCAATCCATGCCCCGCAGGTTTGGAAACGCTGCGACACGGCGGACTTGGAAGTCCGCGCGACGGCGGTGCTGCGAAGTTGCGCCTGGGTCCAAGGCAGCCGCATTTTTTTGTAAGGTCTTCGTCTGTCCGTTGGTTTAAGCTTCTGTTGGGCTGTGCGCGGCGAAGGCAACGGCGCTGCGTCTGATTGCAACGAGCATTGATGAGCCGACACCGACAAAGTGACGATTGCCCGGAAGACCTGATTCCGACGCGCGCAAGCCTGTTGGGCCGCCTGAAGAATTGGGAGGACAACGAGAGCTGGCGCGACTTCTTCGACACGTACTGGCGGCTCATTCACAACTTCGCACTCCGGAGCGGCCTGAGCCACGAGGAAGCCCAGGAAGTCGTGCAGGAAACCATCGTGGCTGTGGCCAAGAGCATCGGGAAGTTCCAGTACGACCCGAAGGTTTGCGCGTTCAAGACGTGGCTGCTGGGCGTGACCCGCTCGAAGATCGCCAACCAGTTCGCCCGGCGCGCGCGCCAGCCGGCTGGCGTCACGAGCGCGCCGTCGGATGACTCCGGCAGCACCGGCCTGGTGAACCGCATCCCGGACGAGCAGTCCGGCCAGTGGGAACAGGCTTGGGACGAAGAATGGCAGAAGAACCTGATGGAGGCCGCCATCACCCGCGTGAAGCGCCGCGTTTCCATCGAGCAATACCAGATGTTCGACCTGTTCGTGATGAAGCAGTGGCCCGCGGGCGACGTGGCGAAAACACTCGGCGTCACGATCGGGCACGTCTATGTGGCCAAGCACCGCATCTCGAAGCTCATTCGGAAGGAAGTTCAGGCGCTGGAAGCCAGAGGGGTGTGAGCCGATGAAACTGGAGTTCCAAAACCGTTGGTTGCGGGTGTTGATCGAAATCCTCCCGCGCTGGCCAGCCATCCGCCGATACCGCGCCGTTCCGGCGTCCCTCGACCGGTCAGTCGAACGTTTTCTGCGACAGCGGGTCGCGCGGCGACTGCAGCACCCTGAACAGGAGGCGGTATGAGCGAACCAAACCCGTCGCCAGAGAAACCAGTCACCGGGAGTCTCACACTAACTGTCACCCCGCTCCCGCCGCCGCGCGTGCCGGACCACGAACTGCTCCGGCCCATCGGCCACGGCGCGTACGGTGAAGTCTGGCTCGCCCGCAGTGTCACTGGCGCGTTTCGCGCGGTGAAGATCGTCCACCGCCAGTCCTTCGATCACGACCGCCCGTTCGAGCGCGAGTTCGAGGGCATCCTCAAGTTCGAGCCGGTCTCGCGCACGCACGACAGCCAGGTGGACATCCTCCACGTGGGCCGGGGGGAGGACTGCTTTTATTACGTGATGGAGCTGGCCGACGACCAGGCCACCGGCGGCCAGATCAATCCGGACCATTACGCGCCCCGCACTCTCAAGAGCGACGTGCTGTTCCGCGGACGGATCGAGTTCGAGGAATGTGTGCGCATCGGGGTCGCGCTGGCCACCGCGCTCGAGAATCTGCACGGCAACGGCCTGGCCCACCGCGACGTGAAGCCGTCGAACATCATTTTCGTCAACGGCGTGCCGAAGCTGGCGGACATCGGACTGGTGGCCGCCGTGGAGGCCACGCGCTCGCATGTGGGCACCGAGGGCTTCGCGGCGCCTGAAGGTCCCGGCTCGGCACAGGCTGACCTCTACAGCTTGGGCAAGGTCCTTTACGAGATGGCCACTGGCAAGGACCGCCAGGAATTCCCCGAACTGCCGACCCAGTTGCGTGAATTGCCCGACCGCGACGGATTGATGGAACTCAACGCCGTCATCGCGCGCGCCTGCCGGCACGATCCCAAGGACCGCTACGCTTCGGCCACGGCGATGCGCACCGATCTTGAACTTCTGCAAAGCGGCAAATCCCTGGCCCGACTGCACCGCACGGAAAAGCGGTTGCGATTCGTCCAGCGGGCCGGAGCCGTCGTAACGGCCATCGCCGCCTTGATCGCCGCCGGCTGGCTTTGGCAAGCGAAGCAGACCAAGGAGGTTCGCCAGTTGGCTCAGGAAAAGGAACACGAGCGCAAGCTGGCGGAAGAGAATCTCTATTTTGCCGACATCCGCGTGGCCTACCACGATTGGGAGTCAGGGCAGATTGCCGGGGTGCTGGATCGGCTCCGGCGCCACATCCCGCAGGCTTCGGAGGCGGACCTGCGCGGGTGGGAATGGTATTACCTACTGTCACTTTGCCACCGCGATGAACGCACGCTGCGGGGGCACACGGGCGCCGTGCTGGCGGCGAGTTGCGATCCGGCCGGACGTCGCTTTGCTTCGGGAAGCAAGGATCACACGGTCAGAGTCTGGGACGCTGAATCCGGCGCCTGCCTCTCGGAATTGAAGGGCCACGAAGCTGATGTGACGTGTGTCGCGTGGAGTCCGGACGGCACCCGGCTCGTCTCGGGTGGGTACGACGGCACAGTGATCCTCTGGGACGCGGAAAAATTCCAGAAACGGTTCGCACTGGAGGGTTACCAGGAAGTCTGGTCGGTCGCCTGGAGTCCTGACGGGAAACGGGTCGCGGTCGGCGGACGCGGCCACCTGCCCGAAGACGTTGAGGGGTTGATTACGATCTGGGATGCGATCTCGGGTCAGCGGCTGCAGTACCTGCAAGGCAACGTGGGTATAATATGGTCGCTGGCCTGGCACCCCGCAGGCAAGCTGCTCGCGGCTGGAGAGAGTTACCGAGGGCGAATGCAGATCTGGGATGCGGACAGCGGCCAACTGCTCCGGACAATCCAAGCGCACGATCATTATCTTTCCTCGTTGGCGTGGAAACCCGATGGCCGGCAGCTCGCCTCGGCCAGCGCCGATCAGCGGATCCGAATCTGGGACGCGGACACGTGGAAGCCCGTCACGACGATAGATCCCGCCCACAATGGATTGGCGGCAGCGCTTGCCTGGAGTGAGGACGGGAAACGCCTGGTCTCCGGCGGAAATGATGGCCTTGTGAGAATCTGGAACCCAAACACCGGCGCGCCGATCAATGTGCTGCGAGGCCATCAGGCACCGGTTACGTCCGTATGCTGGTGGACGGGGACCGGGCGCATTTTGTCGGGCAGCAAAGATGGCACGTTGAAAATCTGGGATCCCGAAAGCGAACAGGCCGCACGCACTTTCCCCGCCAGCGTTGCGTGCGCGTGGAGTCCCGACAGTCGGCAGATCGCGGTGGGCACTCTCACTCTCCGGGAGAGTGGAGTCATGAGCAGCATCAAAGTCCTGGACGTGGCGACGTGGCAAACCCTTTACGTCCTGCCCGGCGCAACAAATGCAAGTCCCCGGTCCCTGGCCTGGAGTCCGGACGCTCGCAGACTTGCCGCCGGCTTTTCTGTAGGCGTTCAGGTGTGGGATCTCGCAACGCGCCAAGAAATCTGGACCCTGCCCAATGCTCACCGAGGCCCCGTGGCGTGGAGTCCGGACGGGCGGTTGCTCGCTACCGCTGGTGGTGTCGCGGTCCGTCTTTGGAATGTCGAAACGAAGGAGAACATCTTGAGTTTCCTGGAGCACTCGAATTCAGTCGCCTCGGCGGTCTGGAGTCCGGATGGCCGGTGGGTTGCCTCCAAGGACGGGATGGGAGGCGTCTTGATCTGGGATGCCTCAACCGCTCAGGTAAGTCTCAAGCTGCTTTGCCCTGGTGGTTTTTCCGCGGGCAAGCAATACGCCGTGAGTTGGAGCCCCAATGGACACAGGCTGGCAGCCGCCAGCGGTGATGGGACCATCATGGTCTGGGATGCTACAAGCGGCCGCGAAATTCACGCACTCAAAGGCCACACATCCGCTGTCCGATCCGTGCAGTGGAGCCCGGATGGACGACGATTGGTTTCCGGAGCCGAGGATCGAACCATCAGGATTTGGGATGTCCTAAGCGGTCGCGAGCTGCTCGTGCTGCCTGATTCTTCCCTCACGTTCCCCATGCTTGCGTGGAGTCCATCTGGCCGGATGATTGGTGTCGCGGCTGATTCGGCCCTGATTTTCGATGCGACTATCGGGTATGAACTCGCGCCCACGCAGACTCCCGCCCGAACGAACCGGTGACCGTGGAACGCCGGTTTTCCAACCGGCGCTTTAGCCGCTCCACCAATTCGCCGGCTCGATACTCGGCGTTACGGAATTCAGGCTTTCCCAAGCGCACGGCAAAGAACCTTCCACTTCGTTGTAAGGTCTGCCTTCCACCGCCGGTTTAACCCGGTGTGCATAGAAACAAAAACCTCAACCATCGCCATTCCGTGAACGGATTCACTGCCAATGCGCGTGGTTCGACACAAGAAAACCGGTCGCCCGGCGTTGGTTGAAGCAGTTCTCGATCAACGAACAACCAGTGAACCAACAAACAAACATCATGAAGAACCACACCAGACTCGCGCGAGCGTTTGCCGCGATCACGCTCCTTTTTGGAATCACCCTGACCTCCTTCGGGCAACCGATCCCTGGCCAGTACATCGCCGTGTTCAAGGACAATGTTCCCGATCCAAACCGTGCGGCCCAGGAATTGGAGGCGCAGCACGGCTTCAACGTCAGCTACGTTTATCAAAATTCTATCCGCGGGTTTGCCTTTGCCGGAAACGAGCAGGCGGCGCAGGCGCTCGCTCGCAACCCGCGCATCGCCTACGTCGAGCCGGATCAACTGGCCCACGCCTCGACCGCCGCGATCCCGACCGGTGTGAGCCGGATCGGAATCGATCAGTCGGTGATCAACGACAGTATTCAGCCGTTGATGACTATTTATGAAAATGGTCGCCAAGGTGTTAACGCGCGCATCGCCGTCATCGACACCGGCCTTCAGCGCGACCACCCGGATCTCAACGTAGATCCGACCGGCGTCCGCCCGTACACGAAAACCGTGAAGGGCAAGACCCAGATCGTCTTTGACAATAATTTCGATGACGACAACGGGCACGGCACCCATGTCGGCGGCACCGCCGCCGCCAACGGCGCCATCGTCGGAGTCGCGCCCGGAGCCTTGCTGACCGCCGTGAAGGTGCTCGGTGCCAATGGCTCGGGCAGCTACTCCATCGTCATCGCCGGGGTAGATTGGGTCGCCGGCCAGCCAAGCCGGTTTGACGTCGCCAACATGAGCCTCGGTGGAGGCTTTTCACAAGCGGTGAACGACTCGGTCAAAAACGCAGTTGCAAAAGGGATCGTGTTCGCGGTGGCTGCGGGCAATGCGGCCACCGATGTGAGCCAGATGTCGCCAGCCTCCGAGCCGTCTGCCATCACCGTCTCCGCAATGGCCGACTTCGACGGCCAGCCCGGAGGACTCGACACCATTGACACTTATACTTCCTGCAAAAACTCCGACGGTACCGGTGGCACCATCCATCATGACGAAGAAGTTCCCTGCTGGAGCAACTTCGGCGCGGGAGTGGATGTCTGCGCGCCGGGAGTCCTCATCTATTCCACCTGGCCGACCTGGTTGATCAGCAGCGGCTACAACACCATTTCCGGCACCAGCATGGCCACCCCGCACGTGACCGGAGCGGCGGCGCTCTACATCGCAAGGAACCGTGCAAGCCGAACCGAGAGCGCGGCGTGGGTCCGGCAAGTAACCGACGCGATCACCTCCTCCGGCTGGCTCGTTGGCGACTACGGCTACTTCGACTACTTCAAAGGCGACAAGGATTCCTACCGCGAACCGCTCCTGAACGTGAGGTTGTTGCTCGGCCAGACCACGCGCCCCAATGTTGTGGTCACGATTTCCTCCCCATTGAATGACGCCAGTTTCCCGTCCGGCTCGGCCATCAGCTTCACGGGGACGGCTTCTGTGAATGGCGAAGACCGGACGCAGGACCTCGTTTGGATCTCGAACCTCAATGGAGTGCTCGGCACCGGCGGCACGATCTCCGCGACGCTGAACGACGGCACCCACACCATCGTCGCTTCCGTTCCGGACAGCGGCAACACGTTCGGAGGCTGCGCTCTGGTTCCCAGCTCAGTCACCATCATCTCCGGCAGCGCCAGTCCCGCGCCCAAGCAATTGTTCATCGCGGTTTCGTTCGACAAACCGAGCGACGTGCCGGTGTACTACGACGGGGAGACGATGCACTCCTTCTTCGACGTGACGGACGAGTTGGGGGCGGTTGTTCCGGACGCGTGGGTCACGGCCGTCATGAAGACTCCAGCAGGCGGCACCTTGACCGCCTCCGGCGCGACCGACGCAAACGGCAGGTTCGAGGCAACTTTGCGAATGAACGGCAAACGCGGCGGCGGCTATGGCGAGTACACCATCACCGGCTCCGCAACCAAGACCGGTTACCTGCGCAGCGCGGAAGTGACGAGGAAGTTCCAGTTGGTCAGATGATTCCGTGCCTGCGCCCGGACAAAGCTCAGCGCTTCAACTCGTGCGCAACTCAGCCCGCGGTTCGCCGCGGGCTGTTTCTCTTTGAATCCGATCTCGCATCCACCGCCGTGAGGAGCAGTGCCAGTTCACCGCGTGTTGACGCAGAACCTGTAACGCCGGTTTTTCAACCGGCGCATTGCCGACAACGCCAACTCGCCGACTGGAAAGTCAGCGTTACAGAACTCAACCCTTCTCCTGCATGCGGCAAAGAATCTTCCACTTCGATGTAAGGTCGCGCCCTCGCCCGCGGTTTAACCCTTCGTGACCAACAAGAATTTGAAACCAACCACACCATGAACAAGATCAACCTCCGCCTCACCCTCGTTGCGGCCGGGCTCCTCGCCGCCACCGCTGTCACTATCCACGCCCAAACTTGGGAAACACTCCTGCCCAGCCCGAACTTCCCCGTCGCTGGGACCGGATTCTCTGCGCTCATCGATCCGTTCTCGGATCCAGCCAATCCCGGCGTCTTCATCGGCTTCAGCACTGGTGCCGATGGGAACTTTTCCCTTATGCGTCTGGATCCGAACCCGGTTCTGAACGCCACTCCGTCCTACCTTGTCAACCTGGTGGACAGCGAACTCTCTGGCGTCGCGGAGCTGGGCTATACGCTTCCGTTTTCTCAAACCCCTCCAAGCCGTCTTTACGCCGTTGGCAGCAGACGGGCGTTCACCGTTCCTCCATTGCCACAAAACAATCCCTACCTTTGGATGGTGCGGACGAGCACCAACGGGGGGGATAGTTGGACCGGCATTGGAGGTGACACTTTCCGACTGAACAGCAGGGAGAGTGCGGGGGCCTATGGCTTCGCCGCCGATGCCGGCGGGAATGTTTACACTTGTGGCATCGCATATCTCAAGAATGTCGGCCACTGGATCGTGCGCAAGTTGCCGGCTGGAGGTGCGAATTGGCAGACCGTTTCTGACCTGACTGCCAAGGGTGGTGGTTATGCGAATGGGATGTGCTTTTACCCGGGATACAATCTCATCCCTTCAGCTGTCTTTGCAGTGGGTTGGTTCAACGGCAAGTGGGAGGTTCGTCGCAGCCGGGATCACGGCCTGACCTGGGTTTCTGTCGATTCCGGGGCTGGTCTGGGTAATCCCAAAAAGGCAGCCTGCGACAGCGCCGGTAACATTTTCGTCGTCGGATCTGCACCCGGAAGCTCTGGTAGTTCCCGGTGGGTTGTCAGAATGAGTTCCAACGGCGGGGACAATTGGGCGACAATGCTCGATGTCCAGGATGGATTCATCAACGCCGCGCGCAATGTGACGGCCGACCAGCAGGGCAACATCTGGGTGGCTGGAACGACCTCCGTTGGGTCGGACAAATATGCAACACCGAGATGGACTGTGGTGCGGCACAGCTTTTTCGAGAGTTGGTCGGACAGTTGGATTTCTCGTCAAAACTCGTTTGAGGAAAATTATTCGATCGCTCGTGGGATTGCCGCCGATGCATCCGGCAACAACGTGTTCGTCACTGGCACGGTCCAGGATTGGACGGACGGGAATCTGAACTTTTATCCAGGCGATTGCTTAACTGTGCAGCGTCTGGTGCCTTGATCCGCTTCGCACTCGGGATCTATTCCGTGCCCAAAAAACGCACGAATAAAACCTATGAAGAATTTGCTTCGCTCAGGATTCACGCTCATTGAACTGCTGGTCGTGATCGCCATCATCGCGATCCTGGCCAGCCTGTTGTTGCCTGCTCTCGCCCGCGCAAAGATGGCCGCGGACACCACCGCGTGCCGCAGTAACCTGCGCCAGATGGCTGCCGGCCTCCGCCTGTATCTTGACGACGGCGGGGTCTATCCCGGAGTGGGCCGCACAACTTACGGCTCTTCTTGGTATCGTTTGCTCGAACCCCATGTCAGCGACACATGGCCGACAGACGACCGCCGCACGGGCGTCTTCGCCTGTCCCGGATATAATCGCATCTCTGGAAAGTACTGGAGCGTCGGCACGCTGCTCTGGGCCGGTGGGGGGGCTTACGGTTACAACTTCAGCGAGACGCTTGGTACCATCCCGAACCATTCACACCGTGGACTGGGCGGGACCACCGGGCCCGAGTCGGACATCGGTGTGCCGCTGAAGGAAAGCCAAGTCGCCAACCCGAGCGACATGATCGCCGTTACGGATTCCATTGTGATGGCCAATGCTCCCACTTACAGCACCGTTTCGCCAGGTTACCCTTTCGCCTCGTACAACGCCTTCTCGGAGCCCTTGTTCGTGGGGCGATCCGACACGAAGGAACTTGATGCCGGACGGCGCATCGTTGCGCGGCGTCATAACAACCGGTTCAACACGCTGTTCTGCGACGGTCACATCGAGTCCATAAAAACCGACGACCTGTTCAATGCGCGGCGGGATGACGTGCGCCGGCGCTGGCATTGGGACCACAAACCGTAAGGGGTTTGAACGACCGAGCGGATCATCTAAGCCGTATCAATGCAGTAGGAATGCCTTCAGGGAACAGAAATCCCGCTGACAGCCGACTCTGCTGAAATGTTTTCGAGCCTGATTTGCCGTCACCAAACCATGTGAAAAACCGACTGCAATGCAGTAGGATTTTGGGTTCTCCGCTGTTTTCGGTGGAACCTCAGAACTGGGGGAAGCGGAGCTTGCCGGCCACGAAGTAGAGCATGGTGATCAAGTACGTGGTCGAACGGTAGCCG
>Ga0315277_10004408_pt1 | contig 18850 bp, 13 predicted proteins | sample YL17G05_15_MG_FD_203695 | JGI IMG/M metagenome (GOLD analysis project Ga0315277, IMG submission 203695) | Sediment microbial communities from Yellowstone Lake, YNP, Wyoming, USA - YL17G05_15 | ecosystem: Environmental > Aquatic > Freshwater > Lake > Sediment | place: USA: Wyoming | collected...
TTCGATGACCCAGTCGATGCCGTCGTGCGAGGGTTGCGATACCGGGCTGACGGTCCTGTCACAAGTGAGACATTCCACCGAGTTATCTCCGACCTTCTAAGCCGTATCTAGGGATGAGAGCGCCGTTTCGGGAGGCGTGGTCGTGGGGCTGGACGTGTATAGCGGTGGTGCTCCTGAAGACTACGTCCCGGATGTTGGATTCATGGACCTACGAGGTTCCGACTACGAACCGTCGGAGGTCTCGTTTGCCCAAGCGCCGCCCGATCCTCAGGGGATTGCGGGGCTACAGCCAGCCTTTGCCGAGCCGGACGTGAAATACTCCGACTGCCTGATGACCCGGGAGCTGTTTGAACATCTGATGGGGCTGCAAGGCGCGGATCTCGCCGAACGACTCGACCTTGAATCGATGGCCGAGACCAAAGCCGGCGTGCAGTTAGCCCAGGGAGTTGGAGACCTCGAAGATATTACCCGCGGCGTGGCGCCTCTGGGCGATCCGGCGGCACAGCCTGCGCCTGCCAAAGTGGACTACGCGGGGGTAGACCCGCAAGGTTTCGCTGAAGAGCAGATGCGCATCTTGGACGGGCGCTTCGGTCCGCGCGAGGTCATGCCATTGTACCGAGATACACCGGGGGAGCTGGTCTTCCACCTCCAGGAGATCCTGTTCGATCCCGCAGAGCAGGTGGTCTTGCCACCTGAGCCCCAGATGCCAGAAACGATGCGGCCCTATTGGGGACCGGAACCACCGTTGGGCCCGTGACCGTGGGCCCAGTCGTCTGAAATTCGACCTCTCGGCAGACCGCTTTGATTGTGAAACGAATGAGCAGCCCATCCGTTTCACAATCACGGAGCAGATGAATCATGGCGGCAGCCGAACGAAGCTCTGCACAGAAGGTGGCGGTCTTCAAGGGCCTCTTCAAAGGCTTGCGGAAAGTCTACGGCACGTACGATCCGCGAACGGGCCGGGTCCGACAGGTCAAGGCACCGGTGACCGACGACGTCGTGCTTGCCCATCTGGCCGGGAGACAACCGTACGGGGCGTATCTCTTGGTAGGCGACAAGACCGGCGCTCTGGCTGTGGACTTTGATGAGGATGAGCTGCATCTGCCCACGTCCTTTGTGGCCTGTGCCCAACGCCACGGTCTCTCCGCGTATATCGAACGGAGCAAGTCCAAGGGATACCACGTCTGGATGTTCTTTGAAGATGGTGGCGTGGCCGCGCGAAAGGCACGGCTGGTGGCCGGCAAGATCCTGACGGAAATCGGAAGACCAGCAACAGAGGTCTTTCCGAAACAGGATGTCCTGGCGGAGGGAGTCCCCTACGGGAACTTTATAAACACGCCGTTGTTTGGTGCCCTGGTGCCCAGAGGGCGGACCATCTTTGTCGATCCTGCCGATCCTACGCGGGCATATCCCGACCAGTGGGAGTTACTGGAGAGAGTGCACCGCCATACGGAAAAGGACCTGGATGCTGTGATCGAGCGATGTCATCTCGGTGGGCGCGACAGGCCACAGGCCCAGGCAAATGGGCGCACGAAGTCGGATCTGGATGTGTCGGCTTTCGGGCTGCCCCCATGCGCCCGCAAGATCCTTGCCGAGGGTGTGTCAGGCTACCAGAGGGTACTATGTTTCCGCTTGGCGGTTCACCTGAAGCGAAACGGCGTCCCCTTCGACCTTACACTGGTGGTGCTGAAGGCTTGGGCAAAGAAGAATCGACCGGCTGATGGGCGGCGGATCATCACGGAGCCGGAGATCGAGTATCAAGCCAGATGTGCCTTCGCGAACTCGTATCGCAGTTTTGGATGTGAACATGAGGCTATGGCCGCCTACTGTCACAAGGATTGTCCCTTGCATTCGCACACTGTGGCCAAGACCTCGGCCAACAACGGCCCTTGTGGAGGACGCCCACCGCGATGAATAAGACTAACCCCATCGAGACTGGCCCATCACAGCCCAACCAAACCGATATCGGTGCGGTGCTACTGAAGCGAAGATATCTGCTGAAGAACGCCGGCGGGCAGGTCAGTGAGACACCGGAGCAGATGTATACGCGTGTCGCCGCCGCTATCGCCGGCGTCGACCTGCGATATGGAGTATCAGAAGATGATGTACGGCGGCGAGCCGATATATGGCGTGACCTGATGGCCAGCGGCAGATTTCTGCCGAACACGCCGACGCTCGTGAATGCCGGCAAGCCCAACGGCCAACTGAGTGCGTGCTTTGTCCTGCCGGTCGGGGACAGTATTACCGAGATCTTCGAGGCGCTCGGCTACATGGCGGCGATCCAGAAGGCCGGCGGGGGCACGGGATTCGCCTTTGACCAACTGCGGCCGAGCGGTGATCTCGTGGCTTCCAGCGGCGGAAAGACCACGGGTCCTATTGTCTTCATGGGTGTTTTCGATATCGCCACGGGCGGCATCCAGCAGGGGTCTCACAGGCGCGGCGCGAACATTGGGCTGATGAGCGTTTCCCACCCGGATATCGCCATGTTCATCAACGCCAAACGGAACGCTCGCGCCCTGCGCAACTTCAACCTATCCGTTAAGGTTGAGAATCAGTTCATGAACAAACTGGTCCGCGACAGAAGCACCCCGCACATCGTCGAGAACCCGAGGGACAAGAGGCAATACGTCATCCCGAGGACGATCAATCCAACCTCCTATCGACTGCAGGACCTCACGCCCATCGGAGCTGACCCAGGCAGCTGTTACTCGGTGGGTGATGTCTGGGACATGATCGTGAGGAATGCTCACGCGACTGGCGAACCCGGGATCTCTTACATCGACCGGGTCAACGAAGACAACCTCACCCCCAACTTGGGCAGGATCAACGCGACGAACCCGTGTGGCGAGCAGCCGCTGCTGGATTACGAGGCCTGTAATCTGGGATCATTGAATATCTCCAAGTTTGTCCGCCCCGATCGCAGCGGCGTGGATTGGCTTCAGTTACAGGAGGCGATCAGTCATACGGTGCGGTTCCTGGACAACGTGATCGATGCAAACCACTGGCCGCTGCCCCAAGTCAAAGAGATCAGTTGTGGTAATCGCAAGATTGGGCTGGGCATTATGGGGTTCGCCGATACTCTCATTCTCCTGGGGATGCGGTACGACAGTGATGAGGGGATTGGTTTCGGGCGGCAATTGGGGGAATTCCTCCGAGAGCATGCGCATCGTTCGAGCCAGGAGTTGGCCGGAGAGAAAGGGCGCTTCCCGAACTGGGAGGGATCGGTCTGGCAGACGGAACACAACAAACCGATGCGAAACGCTGCCTGTACCACCATCGCCCCGACCGGAAGTATCAGTCTCATTGCGGGCTGCAGCTCAGGCATCGAGCCGATCTTCAAACATGCCTGCATGCGGAGGGCCCTGGATGGCTCCGAGTTCATCCAGTTGCACCCTCTGCTGGAACGCATAGGCATGGAGCAGGGATGGCTCACGGAACAGGTCAGGGCGGAACTGATGGCCGGGGCCGATCCGAAGGACATTCACCAGGTTCCTCGGAGCCTGAGCGAGATCCTGGTCACAGCACACGACATCGCCCCCGCATGGCACGTGTACATGCAAGCCGCCCTCCAGGTCAATATCGACAATGCCGTGTCCAAGACGGCCAACCTGACGAGCAACGCAACGGTCGAGGACGTCGATCGGGTCTTCCGGCTTGCCTACAACCGTCGCTGCAAAGGAATCACGGTTTACAGAGACAACAGCCGGCCTGAACAGGTCTTGTCGGCACTCCGGGGACCGGGGCACCGGGTAGAGGCAACACCCGGGCCGCGGCCACGGCCGCGAGTCACCACCGGCACGACCAGCAAGTTCCGCATGGGCTGTGGCACATTGTTCGTGACCGTCAATAGGGACGACGAAGGCGTGTGCGAAGTGTTCGCCAACCTTGGCAAGGCAGGCGGATGCCCGAGCCAGTCGGAGGCCACGTGCCGGGTGGTGTCAACTGCGTTACGGTCGGGCGTGGACCCGGAGGTCGTGATCGATCAGCTTTCCGGCATCAGGTGCCTGTCTGCGGCCGTCGCTCGCAAGGCAAACAAGGGGGTGGATGTTCTCTCCTGCCCCGATGCCATTGCCAGAGCTCTCAAAGAAGCGATGGGCGCTGCTGATATCGGGTCCACCTCACCGTTCCGAGAGACCTGTGAGGAATGTGGCCGGCCCATGCGGTGGGAAGCCAACTGCGCGGTCTGTGATTACTGCGGTGACAGCAAGTGCGGATGATATCCTTTGCTATGCTGGGGCATGACGTGACGGAGCATAGGTCTTGTTGCACTACTATCCCCCTTGCCTCTTTCTGGATAGTCTTCAGTACAGCGTGACGTTGAGCTCAGTGCCCAAGTTGATGGGATGCGTGGGTTTGGCGCCGTTCTCGTTTCTGAAGATTGAAAGCGCGGTCGTTGTAACGAGGGCGACGTCGGGGACGCCATCCCCGGTGAAATCGCCGACGAGGATGCTTCGCTCACTTCCATCTACAGTCGGCAGGGCCACGAGTGTGGTGATGCGTCGGCCCCTGCCGTCATAGATCGCACCGCTGTCGGCATTGAATATCTCATCGAGGCCGTCACCGGTCCAATCGAGCAAGTGGTGATGACGGGCGTAGTTGGTGTTGATTCGACCAAGCAACGCCCCATTTTCGTCAAGGAGCCACAGAGGTCCCTTGCCGGGGGGTTGATGATCGATATCCACAAGGATCTGTGGGCCGGGGCGCTCCGCGATAACGCGCCCGAGATCAATGGACTCGAAGTGACTCCCGGTTCGTTCCCAGATCACCGTCCCATTGCCATCCACCATTGCGATACCGTTGGCGCCGCAGAACGTGAGGATCAGGCGGACATCTTTAGGATTGTTGCCCCGGCGCACGAGTCGCAGGCAATCGAGGTGGCCTCGATTCTGGTCGACTTTGGTGGACTTGAACGTCCATCGGATCGAGCCGTCGGCGTTGAGCATGGCGTAGCCGGCGGCGATTTCGTCCCTGCCGTCCCCGTCGAGGTCAATCGGACGAGGCTGGTGAGCGGTGAGATAGCCGCCTGGATCGGTGGCATGCCAAAGCAGCTTACCGGAGTACGCATACGCGTAGATATTGTGGTAACGGTCCTTGACGAGGACATCAGTAGGCCGGCCTCGACCCGCCAGATCGGCAAAGGCGATGCAGTCGGTTGCATCCTTGGAAATTTGTATGCGGCGTCTTTCGTGACCGGTCCGGCCGTCGAGTTCGACGATAGCGCCTTTCGTGGCGAGGATGACTTCGGGTTTGCCGTCGCCGTCCCAGTCATGGGTCTGGCACGCGACATCGTGATGCCATGGTTTTCGCCCGATGTCGGGATCACCCCATCGCCAGAGGACCGCGCCGTCCAGGTCGTGGGCTACAGCGGTGGACGTGTAGTGTACATCGCCGACGTTGTGGTTCTCGCAGGCGACGAACTCAACTCGGCCATCCGCATTGAGGTCGGCCGCGACGACCCACTGACCGCCGTAGTTGGGATCGAGGGGGACAACCTTCCAGGGCTTGACTGCAGGGACATTAGCCGCGGACGGGCCTGCGTCGTTGACATCGAAGAACAGGGGCTCACCGCCGTCCGCAGTAAGTGAGAGAAGACCGACCATCAACACGACCAGCATTTTGTTCCTCGTCCTTGACAAACGTCAATCAGCGTCACTCAGGGCATATACTTGGAGTGGTCCTGGGCACTGCAGCATGGCATCTTAATCCATCCGGCCAGCTCGTTTCAACATCTGTGAGAGAGGCATCCTTGTGAAGCAGTCCCAACCTGCTTACAATCTCGGACGAGCACTGGTTGTCTCGGACTTCAGGATGCTGGCCCGATTGAACTTCACGGCTGCCTATTTCAAGTCAAAGGGAACGTGACAGACTATGGAACGACTGCTCCTTGCACTGACACTGTCAGCTACCGTCCAACTCATCTGTGACCAGGAAAGATGTGCGTTGGCGGCGTTCGATCTCGTGAAAGCCGGTGCGCCTACCTGCTCCATTGTCATCGCGGAACAAGCTACGCCAGCCGCACGGCTGGCGGCTCTTGAGCTTCAATCCCACATCATGGCCATCTCGGGGGCAGAAATCCCCATCCGCCGGGAGAGCGAACAGGTTGAGGGCCTTCGAATTCTCGTCGGTGAGAGTTCTGCCACGCGGCGGCTTGGCCTCCGCGGCGAGGACTTCAAGCCGCAGGAATATCTCATCGCCTTTCGAGAGGACACGATCATCCTGATAGGCCGCGACTGGCAGGATACGGAGGCGAACCGTACAGCGCAGGGGCGATCCACGACGGATGAGACACTCCCGCAGTTGCGGCACAAGGTAGACTACTGGAAGGCGGTGGGCCGTCCGGATCGCAGTACCGGACAGATAGAGCTTCCGGGCATCTATGATGACCAGGGCACGTGTCTGGCGGCTTACGACTTCCTCGAACGTTTCTGCGGCCTGCGCTGGTACGGACCTGCCGAACTTAATGTGGTCATCCCCTCGCGCATGACTGTGACTATCGAGGGCAAGGATGTTCGGCGATCTGTGGCTCTCAAGCACCGTAGCGCTCTTCCCGGCGGCAACTGGCCATTTCTGCGTGGGCAATGGGGCAACTTCACGCGGGAGCAGGTCTATCTCTTTTGGAGGAGAATTCGCCAGGGCGGCGAACGCTGGGCGGGTAATCATACATTTCACCGCAACACCATCAAAGCGGTGTTCAACGATCCGGAGTACCAGTGCAAGAACCCGCGGGGCCTCGGCTCGCAGCTCTGCTATACCAACGCCAAGCTGATCAACCAGGTGGCGCAGATGGCTCGCGACTACTTTGATGGCAAAGGCGAATTACCAGCGGGCTGGAAGGCAATGGGCGACTACTTCGCCATAGTCCCCGACGATAACGTCAACCTGTGCACATGCGAGGCGTGCCGGCAGCTTCTCCAGAAAGGGGGGACGCACAAGACCGGGTTCTTCAGCAGCGGTGAGATGAGTGACTATTGGTTCGCCTTTGTCAATGCTGTCGCCCGGGAGGTGCACAAGACACATCCTGGCAAATACATCGCCACGCTGGCTTACTGGAACTACGCGTTCCCACCGCAGTTCGCTCTTGAGCCGAATGTCTCAGTCGCTCCATGCCTGCACACCTGCTACTATCCCGTCCATGCCGAAATGCGCGAGAACGACATGAAGCTCTATCGGCAGTGGCAGGAAGAGACCAAGGCGCCCATGTTCCTTTGGGTCTACTATCACCATCCCATGGAGCCGGCCCTGATCGAGAAATGGAAGTGCTTTCCGCATATCATGGTTCACGAGACCGCCCGGGCCATGCAGATGTTCATCCGCGATGGCGTTCGGGGCATCTTTGAGTGCGGCGAGCAGGATCAACTTGAGCAATACTTGATGGCCAAGGTCTGGGACGATCCCGAGGTGAATGTGGACGGATTGATCGACGAGTTCTTTGGCCTCTATTTTGGGCCGGCGGGTGATCCGATGAGGAAGTTCTATCTGCGTTTGGAGGCGATTGCCTGCGACCCGACGAACTACCCGCCTCCCTATCACCGCGGCAACGGTATCAACTGGAGAGCAGTCGCCTGGGAACGGTTGGGGACTGCGGAACACATGGAGGAACTCGGGGGCCTCATTTCCCAGGCAGAAGAGCTCGCCGGAACCCAGGCGGAGAGGCAGCGAGTCGCTTTGTGGCGTAGCGCCCTCTGGGAGTGGATGCGCCAGGGCCGGGAGCAATATCTGGCGACACAGACGGAGAACAAGCAGATATCAGACTGACCAGTTACCCGGCTTGATTGGAGGGCCATATGTCAAGACATACGTCCACGCTTGCCTTTGCGGGCCTGCTGATGGCGCTTCTCGCTGCAAACGGGACGGCTTACGCGCAGGGCGATGCCGGCCAACGACGTAACGCGTCTGCAGACACGGCGCGTGGGTTGGCACGCTCATCCGGCGAATACAGGGGCCGCCAATGGACCATCGATGAGCATCAGTTGATGCTGTGGAATGGAAAACCGTACGTACGGTTCGGGTTCACCGGCAACGGCAATCCGGTTCAGTTGATCAAGCTTGGGTTTGATAAGTTCACCCTGATGCCTGACGAACGATGGCCCATCTCCGGGCCCGACCCCAGGATTGTCGAGCAGGTGAACGAGACCTCGGATCAGTTGGAGGAAGCCGGAGTCACGTACTACGGAACGTTGAATGCCTTCTGGCCCTGGCGCTATGGCAAACTCATCGCGGAATCCGACAAGGCGGCGGTGTTTGTCCGGGCTGTTCGGGACGTGACGGGGCATTCGGGCCGAAGGCTCGCTCTCGAGCTTCAGGTTCGGCTACCCATCAGCGAAGGCGAGCAGGACGGAGCGAAGCCGGCTCGCGCGCAGGCGGTGCTGTTCGACATGGAGCGGGGTGTACGCCATGACCTGAGCGACCAGGTGGAAGACGTGACGGCGATCATTGCCGGAGCCGGCCCGGAGGGACGACACGAAGCAGATGACGAAGGGCGCGACGGAAGGGTTTTTCGTGTGCGGTTCAAGTCAATCCACTTTCCGGAATCCACGTCGCTTCGGCTTGTGGTGGCGATGGAAGTACGCCGGGCAGAGTTGCCTGGTGTCAACGGTCTGCCGCCGTTGTGGAAACCGGGCATTCGCGAATTCTACCGGCGGAGCCTGGAGGCGTTTCGTCCTGCCTATGCCAAGCCGGGCTTACGCGGCTTGCAGTTTGGCGACGAGATCAACGCCTTCCCTCAGTCGCTTCTGGTCGCCCGGACCTACTTGGACCTTCGGGGCGATGCGGTGGCACTGAAGGCTTATCGAGACTGGCTGGCTGAGCGATTCAGCGGCATTGACGAACTGAACCGCCAGTTCGGCACAAGCTGTGCATCTTTTGACCAGGTGGAGTGGCGAGTGCCGCGGCACCCGTTTTCTCCCGACTTGGCCCGTACGGATAATGACGCGGAACGGGAGGAGTCTTGGGCCGGCGCAACGACAACATGGGGCTTGGCTGGCACGGTTGAGCAGGTACGCACGGTCAGTCGAGTGCAGGACGAATTCCGGATCTGGTTCTGTGGCCATTGGCTCGCTGAGTATGCGAAACTGGCCAAGCAAGTCATCGGCCCGGTGCCGGTATTTGTCTGCTCGGCGGCTATCGGAGGTGACGCGGACCAGTATCTGGCGATGCACCGCTGGGCTCTGCGAGAAGGCGTGGACGGGCTGATTCGCAATCATTATGGCAACGGCGGGGAGAAAGAGCGGTATGCCCTCGCCAGTCTTGCTCGATGGATGGTGAAGGTGCAGCAGGAAAGCGGCTGCACCAAGCATCTTTGGGCCAATGAAGTGGGATATGTTCGGCCGGGTGTTACAGATGATGAATGGGCCGCCAGCGAGGCGGCTGAGCTCGGGGCGGGGGACTCCTTTGGCAGTCAATGGGCCTTTCCATCCCAGGAATCCCTACGGGGTATGCTGGTATTGCTGACCCAATATGGCTACCGGGGTTTCAATCGATTCCTGATGAATCCATCTGCTCCCCGGGCCGCGCAGGAGGTCAGGTGGATGGCTGAATTGCGACCTGAGACGGTGTCGCTCATCGCGAAGACGCACATCTCCCTGGCCACACCTACCGAGCCTGCGCGTGTGCAAGCCACGATGGCTGGCGATGAATCCATGGTAGGCCCCGGACGTGAGGCCACGATGCCCCTCGAAAGGCTTGCTACCGCGATGGTGAACGCCAAGGATCACGGGGTTGTTGGCAATGGCCAAGCTGATGATACCGACGCCCTGCAGGCTGCGTTGAATGCTGCTGAGAAGAAGGGGCCGGTGTGCTATCTGCCGGCGGGGCAGTACAGAATCAATGGCTCGCTCGTGGTGCCGGCGGGTGTGACGTTGTGCGGGGCGTCGGGCGGTGTGCCCCACTCGGAGCATCCAATCGGCTCGGTCCTGTTGGCGTACGGTGGCAAGGGCAAGGCCGATGGCGAGCCGCTGGTGACGCTCAAGCCGAATGCCGTAATCCGAAACCTGGTCATTCATTATCCTGAGCAGACGCTGCCGGAGGTGGTAGCGTATCCGTGGACGATCCGGGGCGATGGGGAGCTGTGCCAGGTACTCGATATCACGATCACGAATCCCTATCAGGCCCTGGACTTCGGCACGAAGTGGAACGAGCTGCATCTGATCAGGAACGTGTTTGCCTGCCCGCTCAAAACGGGTCTGTTCATCGACCAGTGCACAGACATCGGCAGAGTCGAGAACGTTCATTTCAATCCGAACTTCTGGACGAGGATGGCACTGACGCCGAAATATCCAGGGGGCGACATCAAGGCGTATCTGGAGAAGAATCTCGTCGGTTTCAAGATCGGCAAGACCGACTGGGAGTACATGAGTAACTGCTTTGTCATTTTCCCGAAGATCGGGTTTCATTTCGATGACTTTGGGCATGGACCCGGCAACGCAGTCATCACGCAGTCGGGGTCTGACATCTGCCCGGTGGCGGTTCAGGTGGACAAGACCCAGGACCATGCCGGCGTGGAGTTTGTCAACGGCCAGTTCATGGCGATGGTTGTCGTCGGTGAGAAAAACAGAGGCCCGGTGAAGCTGACGAATTGCGGATTCTGGGGAGTACCTGAGACGAGAGAACAGGTAGTCAAGCATGGGCCCAGTTCCCTGATCCTGAATGGGTGCCATTTCACAGGCTGGGATGCCGGCAAGAGGGGCGAGCCGTGCATTCGGGCTGATGGCGGTCGGATGGTGGTCAGTGGATGTGAGTTCATGGATGCCGGAAAGAGGGCGATCGTGCTGGAGAAGGGGCTAAAGGCTGCGACGGTTACGGGCTGTCTGTTGCGAGGAAGGGAAGGGATCTCCAACGAATCTGCGGGAGATGTTCAAATCGGGCTGAATACGACGGAATGAGAGTATGCGCATGGCGACCATCATGAAAAAGAGAATACTGCTGATCGGATTGGTGACAACTCTGTCAACCCTTCCGATCCATGCCCAGGAGAAGATTCGCCTGGTCACGGACCGGAGGCTGGAGTTGACCGGTTTTCAGGACCCCAGGCCCTACACGCCGACCTATGATCTGCGCAACGATTTCGTGATGGTGTATGGGATCCACGAAAGTCGCATCCCGACCATCCAATCCTGGGTCGAGAAGGGTTATGTGCCTCACCTGATGACCGGGATTGCCTGGGGGGACTATCAGGATTTCAAGGACATCAACGGCCGGGACATCATGTCTCTGTCGCAGATGGACGCCAATGGCAACGAGAAGCTCCACGGCCCGCGCGTTCCCTATGTGGTGCCGTCGATCGAGTTCGCTGACTACATCACGGAGAAGCTCAAACCCATGATTGACGCCGGGGTGCTCGCCATCCACCTGGAAGAGCCGGAGTTCTGGGCCGACACGGGATTCTCTCCGGCCTTTGCCAGGGAGTGGCAACTCTACTATCACGAGCCGTACGTGCGTGCCGATAGTTCACCGGACGCCCAGTACAAGGCCAGCCGGTTGAAATACTATCTCTACGGCCGTGCCCTGCGGCGCGTGGCCGAGGCCTGCAAGGAGTATGCCTTACAGAAGCACCATCGCGAACTCCGGATTTATGTGCCCACCCACAGCCTGATCAATTACACGCAGTGGTCGATTGTGTCTCCGCAATCATCATTGATCGATTCCAGCGTGGTGGACGGCTGCATCGCACAGGTATGGACCGGCACAGCCAGAACTCCAAACATCTACGAAGGAAAGGCTGCGGAACGTACCTTCGAGACCGCCTTTCTGGAGTACGGCGTGATGCAGGAGCTGGTGCGCGGGACCAATCGTCGCATGTGGTTCCTGGCCGACCCGATCGAGGACAATCCCAGACACGATTGGGACGACTACCGCGTCAACTACAAGGCGACGCTGATCGCCTCGCTGCTGCAGCCCCATATCTGGCACTACGAGATCTGTCCCTGGCCGTCGCGTATATTTCTGGGCAAATATCCCGCCGGCTCTCCCGAAGCCAGGTTGATCCCAGGGGCCTACGCCACGACCTTGTGCACGGTCTTCAATCAACTGCGTGACATGAACCAGCCGGACATCGAATGGCAAGATGCGACCCATGGCGTGGGTGTGTTCATGGCTGACTCGGGGATGTTTCAGCGGGCCGAGCCGGCGTATCGACTGGCCGCAAAAGACGGCAGCGATCCGACCATGGCCGAAAGAAAGGATATCCAACGGTTCTCCGCGTTCTACGGGCTGACGCTTCCGCTGCTCAAGCACGGCCTGCCTGTTCAGCCGGTTCAGCTCGACAACGTGGCCCGCTTTCCCAACTATCTCCGGGACTACAAGGTGCTTGTGCTGAGCTACGAATTCATCAAACCGGAAACGCCGGCGGTCAATCAGGCCCTGGCGGAGTGGGTAGCCCAGGGTGGCGTGCTCCTCTACGTGGGGGCCGATACCGATCCCTTCAATACCATCACGGGCTGGTGGAATACCGGCAAGAACCAATACGAGACGCCTGCCCAGCACCTGTTCGAGGTGCTCGGGTTGGATCGAAAGGCGGGGGAAGGACGTTACACCTTTGGCAAAGGCCACGTGTTTGTCGAGAGAAGACATCCGGCCTATTACTCGCGCTCCCCAGAGGCGGCGGACGGCTATCGTGCCCTGATCAGGCAGGCCGCCGATGCCGCGGGCCTGCGCTACAAGGAGCATAATTTCCTGCAACTGCGTCGTGGCCCCTATGTGATGGCCGCCTGTCTGCGGGAGTCCGTCAACGAAACACCGCTGGAACTCAAGGGCCTATTTGTGGATATCTATGACGCCAACCTGCCAGTGCTGGACGGTGTGACCCTGCAACCGGGGCAGCAGGCTTGGCTGCTCGATCTGAACCGGCTGGACCGGAACAAGCCGGAGCCCGTGGCCTCGGCCGGACGGTTTGAGACCTGGACGCGGACGGACCAGGGTGTCGAGTTCGTACTCTCTGCCCCGGAGGGCGTCAGGATTGTCTCCCGCATACGCCTGCCGAAGCGTCCGACAACCATCACCAGTGGAGATCGAGCACTCAGCGGGTATCAGTGGCATGAACCGAGCCACACAGCATGGTTCGAGTCTCCGACAGGCATTTCAAAACAGCAGGTCAAGATCCTGTGGTGACTACATCACGCTACGATTCCCAGCGGTAAGCCCGGTAAGACCCACGGATGGGGAATATGGACATATGTCCTACCGCCCGGGGGTAGTTCTTTTCTGTAACCTGGCTTGGGGCTGCGCCCCAATTCAGGAGGTTTGTCGCTTTGCGGCCAGAAGATGGAAGGAAAGGCAGGAGCACAGGGCGATGCCGATGCTCCTGTCCATCTCCCGGCATCGACCGAGCGCTCAGGGTGCACCTCTGCAGAGCCTTATCCTCTCGGCCGACAATTTGGATTCTACCACGCCTGTGTATGGAATCAACCATTCTTGCCCTCGAGTTCCTGATCGAGTTGTCGGTAGGCCTCAACGAGGCGGGGACTACAGTTCAGGATTTGGGCGGTCTCACTGACACTGAGTCCCTGCCGATAGCAGTGTCGCACGCGATCGAATTGTCCCAGGTAGCGGTCTACAGCCTCAAGACTGTGATAGGTCTCGCGTGCAATCACCTCGGGACTTTTGCCTTCCTCCGCACCCCGATGGACCGTCAGACAGACGCTTTGTTTCTCGCATTCCGCGATTGGTTTACCGGCGGGCTCGTCGACGCTGACGGCCACCAAGGTGACCTTCCCGGGAGGAGCTTTGGCACAATGCTCATCGATGAATGGGAAGTAGACTTCTTTGACGACTTCCAGGACCGCCTCGGCCTCAAAGGGCGAGCAGTTCAACCCATGCTCGACCTCGACGAGGAACTTAGCATCCAGGGTCTTGGAGTCCAGACGCCTGAGGATCTCGCGCTGCTGATTGCGAACGCCCATAGAGAACTCCTTTCTGACAAGGAATTCTATCGACGGCGTTTGCCCAGGTACAGAACCAACCCGTGACCTTCGCCCAGTACCTGCGAGAGAGCGCTGTCCCCAGGAGCGTCATCGACACATTCCTGAGCGGGAATTCCTGGGCTCGGTTTGACAGTGAGCTGGGCTACATTCTGGGCAACTACATGCCGCGCGACGGCATGGACGGAAGCCGGACCCTTTCTACCACCCGGACCAACGGCCAGCGGACCTCATTCATGTACGTGAACAGGCCGTGCCGCATCAACACCTATGGGGATAGCTTCACGCAGTGCCATCAAGTCAGTGACGGCGAGACGTGGCAGGAGTATCTGGCCGCCCATCTGGGCGAGCCGATTCGCAATTTTGGCATGGGAGGTTATGGCGTCTATCAGACCTACCGGCGCATGTGCCGGGAAGAGCAGCGCGAACACGCCGCCCCGTACGTGATCTTCTACGTTTGGGGAGATGATCACATCCGGAGCTTGCTGCGGTGTCGGCATGCGTCTTTCTACAGATGGTGGGATCATCAGGGCGGAAGGATGTTTCACAACAACTTCTGGCCTTATGTCGAAATGGACCTGGCAACGGGCCGGTGGGTGGAGAGAGAAAATGTGCTTCCCACGCGTGAATCTCTCTACAAGATGACGGATGCCGATTGGATGTATGAGCATTTGAAGGACGATCTCGCCCTGCAGATGTACGTCTTTGCCCAGGGATATACCAGCGATATCGACGCGGAGGCGGTCGGTCGGCTCGCCCAGCGATTGGAACTGCCGCCCGCCGCGTCAGCATTGTCATCGAAAGAGCTGCGCGCGTATGTCCAGCAGATCCTGGACAAGTACAGCCTAGTGTAGTGTTCTACTCTGATGCGACATTAAGCGTATCCCAGGCACGTGCAACTTTGTCGAGGATCTCTTCGGCTTTAGCCGTCCAGACGAATGTCTTCGGATTGTCGTTGTGCTGCTCAATATAATCCATGATGGTGTCGATCAAGTGGCGAACGCTGTGGAAGGCGCCACGGCGGATCCGTTTGTCAGTGATCTGACGAAACCAGCGTTCCACCAGATTCAGCCACGAACTACTCGTCGGGATAAAATGGACGTGGAACCGCGGATGGCGTTTGAGCCACGTCTTGACCTTGGGATGTTTATGCGTGTTGTAGTTGTCTACGATCAAGTGCAGGTCGAGCCCCGTCGGCGTCTGCTCCTCGATCAACGTGAGGAACTTGATCCACTCCTGATGACGATGGCGAGGCATGCAATCCCCGATCACCTTGCCATCGAGCATACTCAAGGCGGCAAACAAGGTCGTCGTGCCGTTGCGCTTGTAATCGTGTGTCATCGTGCCGCACCGGCCCTTCTTGAGTGGAAGGCCCGGCTGGGTACGGTCCAAGGCCTGAATCTGGCTCTTCTCATCGCAGCACAGAACCAACGCATGTTCGGGGGGATTGAGATACAGACCCACGACATCCAGCAGCTTGTCGACGAACTTCGGATCACGGCTGAGCTTGAAGGTCTCGATCAGGTGGGGTTTAAGCTGATGGGCCTTCCATACGCGATGGACCAGGTTGGGACAAATCCCCAGGTGCTCCGCCAACGTCCGAACGCTCCAGTGCGTCGCGTTGGACGGTGTCTTGTGAAGGGTGGTCTCGATGATCCGTTTGGCCCAGTGACATTGCTTGGTAGGCTTGCGACCGCCGCGAGGTGCGTCCTTCTCGATGCCGCCCAGGCCACTATCGGCGAAGCGTTGTCGCCAGCGACCCACCGTGGACGGCTGTACGCCGAGCGTTTCGGCGATCTCCTTGTTCTGCTTGCTGTCGGCGGCCATGAGAATCATCTGGGCCCTCTGCATCAGTCGCACCGGCGTGCTTCGACCCCGAGCCCACCGTTGCAGGGTCGCACGCTGTTCGTCTGTGACTGTGATCTTTGCAGCTACTCGCATAGCGTCCATCCTTTCTTGCTACAGAGGAAGACGCAATACCAGCAGAATAATTGCAACTAATTCTCGAACACTACACTAGCTGCCACGAAATACACCCTGGGCAAGGCCGGCGAATTTGCCGGTCAACACGGCAAGAGACTCCTCGTGGTGCTGTTCGACCCAGGTCGGGTCCTGCCGCAACTCGTCGAGGGGCGCGCCCGCTACGATCAAGAGATCGTCGACTTCTTGCGGAAGAAGGGCTTCACATGTTTTGACATGAATGTCGTCCATGCGGAGGACTTCAAACGCTTCCGCCTGACCTACGAGCAGTATCGGCGGTGCTATTTCATCGGGCACTACAATCCGAGCGGCAATCACTTCTTTGCCTTTGCGCTCAAGGATACCCTCGTGAATTGGCTGGATCCAAAGCCCATCACCTACCTGGCGGGTGACGACAATATGATCCGGTTCAAGGATTACCTGCCTGAATAGGTGGCCTGGCGAACCTGGCGCGGATCTTGTGCCGTAGAGGTCGACCGAATATCATAGGCGGGCGATTGCTGCCAAGTGTCGGTTTCATCCTACCTCATGGTGACGTGAGGGCCGGGAAGTGACACGCAACCGTCTTCATTGTCGGATCGGTTATCTGCGGTCATTGGCTGGCGGTGACCGTGCGGGATGACGAGGTTCATACGCCGGCTGGTCAGGAAAGAAGTAGCGGCCACGGAAAAGAGAGGGAATTCTATGCCAAAGGACCCGATGCAATTCGATCACGTGGGAATTCCGACGACGGAGAACAAGCCGGGCATGACGTTTGTGCCGGCAACGCAGGTGTGGATCACCGAGGCCCATCAACATCCGTTTCGTGTGGAGTGGCTGCGGTACGAGCCGGACAGTTCTGTGACCGGCCCCCTCCATGACCAGCCGCACGTGGGTTATCGTGTCCAGAGCGTGGACCAGATCGCCAAGCTGAGCAAGGGCATGAAGGTCCTGCTGGAGCCGTTTGATGCGGGGTTCGCGGTGGCGGGTTTCTATCAGACTGCCGACGGTGCGAACATCGAACTCGTCTGGTATCGCAACGAGCCGAAGACCTAAGCGGCAAGTCAAGAACGGGGACACCTGATGCTCAAGGGTTTCCTGAGGGCCATCGAGCCCGAGCAGATGGAGAAGCTGCACCGCGGCACGCTGGAAGTGTTGGAGCGGACCGGGCTGCGCATTCAGGGTGAGTTCCTGCTGCGCGCCCTCGCCGACGCCGGTTGCCGCGTGGATTTCGCCGCGAGGCGGGCTTGGTTCAAGCCGGAGCTGGTCGAGCGGCAGGTCGCTGCGCAACGGGACCGCTACCGGATGGTGCGCTCGTCACTTTGGTATCCGTTCTGCCGCTGCTTGCCCGCCGAGGATGTCGCCATGCCGGAGGAGTTCATCGTGGACTTCGGCTATGCGGCACCGTGGCTCTACGATTATTCCCAAGGCCGGTTCCGCAAGCCAACGATTCAGGACCAGGTGGACATGATTCGGCTGGGCGATGCGTTGCCGAGTGTCAAGGCCGTCAACGCGCCGTTGATTTGTAGCGAGTTTGATCCGCGTGTGGAGACGATCGAGTCGGCGCGGCTGCTGTTGTTGAACGCGAACAAGCCCGGCTGGGTCGGCACCAGTGCAACGAAGGAGGTGAAGTACCTGGCCGAGCTGGCTGCGCTGGTCGTGGGAACCGACCGGGACGCCTTGCGCACGCAGCCGCCGATTTTCGTGGCCGCTTACTGCACGACTTCCCCGCTGAAGGTGGATACGCGCTCCTGCGCGGTGCTCCAGGAGGCGCTCCGGTACGGTTTTCCGGTCAACTTCGCTCCGATGCCGATCCTCGGCGCGACCGCGCCTATGACGCCGTCCGGTGCGGTGATCGTCGCGGCGGCGGAAATCCTGGGCTGTATGACGGCGACGAGCCTGATCGATCCGGACGTTTACTACTTTTCCACGAGCATTACCGGCGAGATGGACATGAGAACGACGCAGGTGTGCTACGGCACGCCCGCGGCCATCCTCACCGACGTCGCGCTGCATCAGCTTTTCCGTCACCGTTACGGGCTCGTACACAATGTCGAACCGGGTTACGTCGAGGCCAAGGTCCCCGGCCTGCAAGCGGCCTTCTTGAAGACCTACCGACAGATGGCCTTCGGCTGCACGGTGAGCATGCCTCTTCCCATTGGTGCCCTGGACAATGGCGCTGCCTTCTCTCCCACCCAGGCGATGATCGACCTGGAGATGAATGAGGCGATCTACCGGTTCGGCCGTGGCCTGGAAGTCAATGCCGACACCTGTGCCGTGGACTTGATCAACGAACTACTCTTTTGCGAGCGGGGAACCTACCTGGAAAGCGAGCATACCCTGGCCCATTTCCGGGAGGTCGGCTGGAATCCGCGCCTCTTCGACCGCTGCTACTTCGACCACACGCAACCGGCGCCTTGCGGTGACGAGCGAATTCTTCAGCAAGCGGACCAGAGCTGGCGCCAGTTGGTGACGAGCCAGACGGTGCCGACCCTCGACCCCGCCCTGATGGGCGAAGTGGACCGGATCGTCAGGGCTGCAGAAGAGGAGCTTCTCGCAACATGAGGTCCGTGTCGCCGGCCCGGAGCGTCGGATGGTCACACAAAAGAACGTAACAACTGGCGGGAGACAACCATGCCACAGTCACTACGAGGAACCGTGATCCTTCTGGCAGCGGTAGCGTGGCCCGTTCAAGCACAAGACGATCTGCCGTACACGACGTACACCAGTTTCGATCAGGTCCTGAAGGGACGCGAGGCTCGCTACGCGACCCTGGCTCGTGTTTCGGACCCGGGACCCCGCGAACATCCGATCTATACGGGGTTCTTCTTCTATCAAATCCTCCAGTTCGATGTCACAGGACGCTATTTGCTGGGCCAGAGGGTGTATTGCCAGAATCGCGACGTTAAGGCGGACGATCGCGGTGATATCGGCTACATTGATCTCAAAGACTGGTACAAGTGGACCAAAATCGGTGA
>Ga0315277_10004409_pt1 | contig 18844 bp, 13 predicted proteins | sample YL17G05_15_MG_FD_203695 | JGI IMG/M metagenome (GOLD analysis project Ga0315277, IMG submission 203695) | Sediment microbial communities from Yellowstone Lake, YNP, Wyoming, USA - YL17G05_15 | ecosystem: Environmental > Aquatic > Freshwater > Lake > Sediment | place: USA: Wyoming | collected...
CTCGGCCCCTACCGGAGAGATGTCCGCAAGAACGCCGTATTCTGGATCGGGAATTCCCATGATCCGCGGACGGTCGCTGACCTCAAGTCCATCATGGCCAAGTCCGGAGACGACGAGGTCAGGGAGCGGGTCGTATTCGCCCTCAGCCTCAACGGAAACCGGGAGGCCCTCGAGGAGCTTCTCCGCATCGCCAAGGGCGGGCAGGACCACGAGATCCGCGAGAAGGCGATCTTCTGGCTCGGTCAGAAGGCCTCTGAGGAAGCCGTCCGCGGCCTGAAGGAGATCGTGGAGGGCCCCGACGAGGATGTCAAGGAATCGGCCGTGTTCGCCATCTCCCAACTGCCCAAGCGGAAGGCCGTTCCCATGCTCATCGGCATCGCCAAGGACAACAAAAGCCCCTCCGTCCGCAAGAAAGCCCTGTTCTGGCTGGGACAGACGGGTTCGGACGAAGCCATCAAGCTGTTCGAGGAGATCCTGCTCAAGAAAGATTAAAGCCGGCCTCATTCGGCCGGGCGCCTCCTCAGGGAGCTTGCCAAACTCCCCGAGGAGGCGCGTCGCTTAAAGGCGCACCCCGGGCCCGAGGGCCCGGGGTGTCGCGCTAACACTAATCAGAATCCGATCTTGACGCCGACGCGGGCGCTGATGGGCTTCATGAACAGGTATTCCTTGAGAAAGCGCGGATCGAGATCCTGGACGATGGCGCGGTAATCGAACGTGCTCAAGATCTCAGCTTGGGTCAGCGCCGGATCGTCCTGGTTGTAGAGCGGATAGATTCGCTGGGCGACGTCGTTGTTGGTCAGGTTGTCGATATTGAGGCTCAGGGTCACATGGAACCGGCCCATCCGGATCGGGTATTCGGCGAAGAGGTTGACGTAGTAAACGAACGGGGAGCGCTCCTCGGTGCCGCGGCCGAGCGGATAGAATCCCTGCATGCCGCCCATGGTCACTTCGATCGAAGTGGGCACCCCGGAGTAGGCGTTGGCCACCGTGCCGATGGTTAAGCCGAAGGGGAAGTTGTAGGACCCATAGGCCTTGAAATAGAGGGGCCGGTCGGTCGCCAGGGGACCGTCGATGGGTTTGCCGTCCTGCGTGTAAGGGAGGAACCATCCATCCCAGAAGCGGGCCACGTTGGGATCGGTGCGGCCGTAGCCGTTGACGTCGACTTCATCGGAGCTGGCCAAGCCGGAGTAGTTGCCGCGCAGGCTGCTCCAGGTGAAGGAGAGCCCGGCCATCCAACGGTCGCTGAAGCGCTTATCCACGGAGGCGTTGACGGCGTAATACTCGCGCTTGGCCTTCGGGCAGGCCCACAGTTCGTTGGGCCATCGGCCGCCGTCCTTCTGATAGCGCGTCCAGCCGAAGCCGGGGTTGCCGGTGTAGTATTCGGTGCCCTGCGGTTCCTCGAACCCGATGTCCTCAAGGGCGCGGATCAGGTGCTTGTAGACGAAGCGGACGGACGCGGAGAGATTTTCCCTGAGCTTCTGTTCGACTCCGAACGAGAATTCGCTCTGGGCCACCGGCTTCAAGTCGGGATCGGTGGAGTCGAACGAGGGCAGCCGTTCGTTCTTGGCGCGGATGTAGGTTCCGGGGTAGTTGCCGTTGACGCCGATGCTCTTCCAGTCGTACGTGTCGAGGGTATAGTAGTCGGAGATCCACTTGAAGCCGCCGTAGGACCCGACGGCCATGCCGAGCTTGAACACGTCATAGAAGACGCCGTACGAGCCGAACACCTTCAGGCTGGAATCGCCGAATACGTTATAGACGAAGCCCAGGCGCGGCGCCAGCTTGTCGCCGAACTTGAATTCAATGGCCTTCATATTCTTGTACTCCGGCAGGTCGCTGAAGCTGGGTACGTATTCGCTTTCGACGCGCAGCCCGAAGTTGAGGGTCAGCCGGTTGGCGATCGTCCAGGAGTCCTGCAGGTAGAGGGCCAGGCTTGTGCTGTGGGCCTCGGCGAACGTTCCGTACGGCGAGGAAACGCCGCCGCGGACTTCATAGTAGCCGTATTGGCCCCGGGATTGCTTGGTGGGGTCGTTCGGATCGGTGTACGTCTGGCCCCAGTTCAACCGGACGTACGGGTGGGAAAAGGAATTGTCGATGTCCTCATGCAGGCGGACCCATTGGGCCCCGGCCTTCAGGGAGTGCTCGCCGGCGAAATTGGGGAAATAATTGACGTCCAGGTTGAACGACGTCCGGTCGCTGATGTTCTTCTTGGTGACATAGCCGTCCGCCGTCGCCGCGTAGTTCATCCAGCCGCGGGGCCGGACCAGGTTCGCCGGAATCTCGGCGTACTGGGCGTTGGTCTGGCGGAACATCCACAGGGGCTCGGACGGCGTGAGCTGCTGGTTGTTGTTGTCGGAAAAGAAGAAGCCGCCGCGGGCGCTGATCATCAGGTTGTTGCCCACGGTATAATCCAGGGACGCGCTGGTGCTCCAGTTCGGATAGTCATAGCCGTTCCTGGACCATTCGACCGTCGGGCTGCCCGCCCCGTCGTCGGTCGGGAGTCCCCCCCGGTATTTCCAGAAATTGTTGATAAAACTGGCCGAGAGGCGCAGGTTTCTGAGGGGTTGGGCGGTGAGCTTCCCGGAGTAATTCAATTCCAAATCTTTGCGGTCGAAATTGCCCCTGGAATCATCGATGAGGAAGGTCACGGGACGGGTGCGGGCGCGCTGCGCCGGCATGAGAGTGCCGAAGAACCACAGCCTGTCCTTTAAAATATAGCCGCCCAGGTTGAGGCCGCCCTCCAGAATCACTTCCCTCTCTTTGCCGTTCTGATACTGATAGTTGACATACTCGGCGACATGGTTGTCGAGGGGATTGACGCGGAGAACTGGACGCTGCGTCCCGCTCAGCCCGCTGCCGCTGTAATAGCCCATCAGGTCTCCGTGCATCTGGTTGCCGCCGGAGCGTGTCACGACGTTGATGACCCCGCCCATGGAGCCGCCGAATTCGGCCTGGTAGCCGCTGGCCTTGACCTGGACTTCGTCGATGAAGTCGAAGTTGACTTTCTGGGACATGGTGCCGTCTTCCAGGTTCGTGGTATTCACGCCGTCGACGAAAAAGACGTTTTCCGATGCGGTGGCGCCGTCCACGGAAAGACCGCCGGCCCGCGTCGCGGCTCCGGCCCTGTCAACGCCCCCGGCAAAGCTCTCGGTGCCGACGCCGGGAAGGAGGGTCACCAGCGAGGCGAAATCGCGGCCCTTGGGCAGAACCTGGAACATGGCCTTGGTCATGGTCATGTCCTTGGACGTGTTCTTGATGTCGATCAGCGGGGCCTGGCCCGTCACCACGATCGACTCGTTGATCGCCCCGAGCTCCATGGTCACATCCAGGGTGAGCGTCTGCTCCAGGGACACGCTGATGTTGTCCCGGACCAAGGTCTGGAAACCATTCAGGACGTACTGGATCCTGTAGACGCCGGGCACCAGGTTGAGAAGGCGGAAGACGCCGTTCTCGTCGGAGATGGTGGTGGCCCTGCCGACGAGCTTGGGGCTGGTGGCCTCAACGGCCACGCCCGGCAGGGGGTTGCCCTCGTTGTCGGTAATGGTGCCGACGATGCGGGCGTTGGTCACCTGGCCGAATGTCAGGGAGCCGGCCAGAGCCAGGCCCAGCAACAGAATTAGAATTCGTTTGCTCATGATAAATTCTCCTACTCCTATTGGATTGAATTCGCACGCCAACTTGTCATGGATGAATGTCGCGTCACTAATGGCCCAGCCGTTTCACCTCCTTCCAACAGCTTTAGGCGCGAACCAATAAAAACAAGTTCCGTGCCGAGCCCGGCTTGGATGATCCTTGCCGGGCGCGAGGCCCTGATCTCTCTTCGCGTTTTGCCGGACATCAATGCCTCACGGCATCTATCTATGCAACAAATATGCCAGCGGGTCGGTATCGGGAAAACAGGAGTCTTCCATCTCTGGAGCAGGGCCCGCAAGCCGGCCGGCGGTGGAGGGCATCGGCGAATGATCATTTACAGCATGTATGGACCATTGCCGTTTATTCAATTTTTTGAAAATCCAATCGGTTGGAAAATTTCCGAGCGCCGGCATGAGCGACGACCGGAAAGACCGCGGCTTGAAATTCCCCCGGCGATGCCATACTATGAGTCCGTGGCCACTTACGAGGATGCCGGGAGAAAGAGCCGGCGATGACATCCGCGTTGCGATCGCGGGCGCGGACATTTCTGATCCTGACCGGGCTGTTTTTTCTCGTCACCCTGTTCTTCACGACCTCCAATTTTTTCTATTATCGCCTGGCCCCCGGACAATACCGGCTCTCTCTGGGACAGGATTTCCTCCTCTACGCGGTCCGGTGGCTGCCCTGGATCGTCTTCGCTCAGGCCGCGATTTGGCTCGCGCGCAGGTTCCCCCTCCGGAGACGCCGTTGGCCCGTCTCCCTCGCCGTCCTCATCGCGGCGGGCTTTGTCCTCTCGGCCCTTGAATCGCTCCTCTCCTTCGGGCTCTACCGCCTTCTGATCGAGCCGATCGTCAACCTTCCCGCCTCGGAAGGGCCCTCTCTCAAAGACCCCCTGCTGACGAGCCTGAATTATCTCCACAACAACATCGTGACCTACCTCATCATCCTGGGGTCCGTCTGGGGCCTCGACTATCTCCGCATGTACCGCGAGAGGGAACTGGCCGCCAGCCGGCTCGAGGCCGAATTGGCCCAGGCCAATCTTCAGGTCTTGAGATCCCAAGTCCATCCCCATTTCCTGTTCAATACGCTGCACATGATATCGGCGGTCGTCTATCAGGATCCCCGCTTGGCGGATCGGATGATCGGCCGCCTGAGCGACCTTCTTCGCGCCACCCTCCAGGAGCCGGACACCCAGAAAATCTCCCTCCGGAACGAGCTCGACTTATTGGCCCTTTACCTCGACATCATGAAAGTGCGTTTCGGCGACAGGCTCGCCGTCGAGTACGACGTCGCACCGGAAACGCTCTCGGCCCTCATCCCGAGCTTCAGCTTGCAACCGCTCGTGGAAAACGCCATCAAGCACGGCCTCATGCCCCGCAACGAGGGGGGGACGGTCCTGATCTCGGCCAGCCGGAACAACGGAAGGCTCGTCGTCCGGGTCTCCGACGACGGATTGGGCTTCAAAGACGAGCCCCGGACGCTCTTGGATAAAGGGGTCGGGCTGAAAAATATCCAGAGCCGCCTCCGGAGCCTTTACGGATCGGACGGCGTCTTCTCTTTTCAAAACAGGACCGAAGGCGGAGCCCAGATCGTCTTCGACATTCCCTTTGAAAACGAGGTCGCTTGATCGCATGATCGAAGAAAGGGCCTAGGACATGGCGATCCGGGCGGTCATCGTCGACGACGAACTATATGCCCGCCAGAAAATCCGGGAATTTCTTCGCTCCGAGAAAGATGTCGATATCGTAGGAGAGGCCGGCAACGGGTCGGACGCGATTAAAATCATCCGGGCGGAAAAGCCCGACCTCGTTTTCCTGGACGTCCAGATACCGGAGCCGGACGGCTTCGGCGTGGTCGAGGCCTTGGATCAGGAGCCTTTACCTCACATTGTATTCGCCACGGCCTACAATCACTACGCGCTCCGCGCCTTCGAGATCAACGCCCTGGATTACCTGCTCAAACCGTTCGATCAGGACCGCTTCCGGGAATCGCTGAAGCGCGCCCGGCGCATGATCGGGATGGAAAAGAACCAGGAGGATTTTAGGGCCAGGATTAAAAGCCTGATCGAGGACGTCCGGGCGGAAAGCCCTTACCTCAGAAAATTTCTCGTCCAATCCAAACGGGGAATCCGCTTCCTCAAAGCGGAGGACGTCCTTTGGATCGAGGCGTCCGGGAGCTACGCCGCCCTCCATACCGAAACGGGGGAACACCTTCTCCACGAGACCTTGAGCGATCTCGAGAAAAAGCTGAACCCCCGCATGTTCATCCGCACGCACAGGTCTTTCATCGTCAACCTGGAATCCATCCAGGAAGTCCAGCCCTATTTCCACGGCGAATCCGTCATCATCCTCAACAACAACCGGCGCATCAACGTCAGCCGGAGTTACCGCGAGAATTTCCGCAAGATTCTCGACGGCCGGTTCTAGGGCGTTACAAAAACCCGGACTCTCCCGAGTTCTTGAACCGGGACCGTTCGGGACCCGTCCGGGCCCGTCCGCATCCCCATTTGGCCGCTTCGGAGAAAAACGGTTCCCCCGGGCTGAATTCTCCCCTATCTTTATATTGTCGTTGACGAGGAGTCCGGCCGGCGAACGAGGTTCGGACGCCGCCGACCCCGAAACTGAAGAGAACGCTCATGAAAAAAGACATGATGGCCGTTTCCCTCAATAACATCGGCGCCTGCGTCGAATTGATCAGCGAGGGCAAGCCGGCCCCGGTCATGCAGATCATGGAAGAGCTGGAGCGGGATGTGATTTCCCAAGCCTTGATCATGACCCATGCCAACATCCGCGGGGCGGCCTTCCTCTTGGGAATGAAGTACACGACGTTGTACGCGAAGATCAGAAAGCACGGACTTCGGTTGACGAAAGCGGTCCGCTTTTGTCAGAATTCTTCCGACTCGGACGTTGAATGGTTGGACCGCTGACCAGAGCCTATTTCGCGGTTTTCAGTTTTTCCAGGAACGGCGCGTTCAAGCTGCTCGATGAGAAAAAGACGACGCCGTCGGCGCCGAGAGTCCCGCTGATCCTCATCTGTTCGAGCATGCCCTCGGGCGTATTCTGATTGTGAGAAGTGCCGATGCCAATCCCGGGGCAGACCCGGCAGAATCCTTTCCCATAGGCCACCGCCTCGCGGGCGAGTTTCTCGAATAAGCCGGCGTTGTTGGAGTAGAGCATGGGACAGAGCATGTCCACGAGCCGCTCGCGGGCCCAGGCCGGCCAATCCTGCCCGATAAGGACCCTAGCGTTCGTAGCGTCCGGAAAGACCGCGGCGCTGATTCTGACGCCGCGCCCCGTCGTCGCGAGAGCGCTCTTGAGCTCCCGGACGAATACGGTCACTCTGTCCCTGTTCCAATTGAGCCACTCGTTCCAGGCCATGTTGCCCGAATCGCGGGCCTTGACCGCGGCCATGTCGATCCCCAAATCTTGCTTGAACAGCCGGAGCGTCTCCGGGTCGAAGCTGAAATAGGGCTCCGCCGGTTCGCAGGGATAGCGGATGTAATCGAGGTGGATCCAGTCGACGTTGTACTTTCGAGCGACCTCGAGCATCAGGCTGATTTCGTACTCGCGGACGGCCGGGAGGGCGGGGTTGACCGCGCCGACCATTTCCCTTTGGGGACCCGCGATCAGCCATTCGGGATGCTCCCGGACCCGCCCCAGGATGGACGACTCGGGGAATACGCAGAACCAGGGGTGGACCTCCATCTTCCTCTTTCTCGCTTCGGCCAGGAAAACCTCGAAGAAATCCCAATTCCAGGCCCGGTCGGGAACGCCGATCTCGCCTGCGTAATAGACATGCCCGGAGGTGTCCTTGACGAGCATGACGAGCGTATTGATCCCGGCCTTCGCGTACTCGTCGAGCGTCGTCCGGATCTTTTCGAGAGCGGCCGTTTTTTCCGGGCCGAAGAAGCCCGGATGCATCCAAACCCCGCGGATGGGCATGGACGGCGACGAATCCGCCGCGCCGAGAGAGGAAACCGGAATGGAAGCCCAAGCGACCGCCGTCAGAAAAAATGCCAGGGCTTTCTTGCTCATGTTCACTCCCATTTTATTTTGTGGAAGGCCAACTCATTATCCCCGTCCGATTATAACTCTCATTTCGGCCGTGAATCCAGCCTCTGTTCCGGTTCCTCATAGGCAACCTTGAAAGGAATTTCTTTTGACATCCTCTCTCCCAACAAAATATATTGGAGCCGGAACATGTTTTTTCGAGGAGGGACCATGAAGAAGACAAAGCCATCCTTCTCTAAGATTCTCTCCGGAGCCGTCGCGGCCTTCATTGTCCTCAGCGCCGCGTCGGGACCGGCGGCGATTTTTGCGGATCAAACGGCGCCGCGGCCCCAAGCCGTCAAGGTCGGCTTGTTCGGCATCGGGCTCGACACCTACTGGGGGCAGTTCCCGGGCCTGAAGGACCGGCTGGAGGGATACCGGAGACTCATTCAAGAAAAGCTCGCCGCGGCCGGGGCCGAAGTCGTTTCGGCCGGCTTGGTCGACTCCGTCGATAAGGCGCGTGAAGCCGCCGCCCTCTTCAGAGCCCGCGACGTCCGCCTCCTGTTCCTGTATGTTTCAACCTATGCCCTGTCCTCGACGGTCCTTCCCGTCGTCCGGGAGACCGGCCTCCCGGTCATCGTCCTCAACCTCCAGCCCGCCCGAGCCATCGATTATGCCCGGTTCAACGCCCTGGGCGACAGGGGAAAAATGACGGGAGAATGGCTGGCCTTCTGCCAGGCTTGTTCGATCCCGGAGATCGCGAGCGTCTTCAACCGGGCCGCCATCCCCTTCCGGCAGATCACCGGCACCTTGGACGATTCCGAAGCCTGGGCCGAGATCGGCGCCTGGGTCGAGGCCGCCCGCACGGCCGAAGTCCTGGCCGGAAGCCGGCTCGGCGTCCTCGGCCACTACTACAACGGAATGCTCGACGTCTACACCGATCCGACCCTGGTCTCGGCCTCGTTTGGAACGGTCGTCGAGCACCTCGAGATCGGCGACCTGAAGGTCCGGCGGGACAAGGCGACCAAAGCGGAGATCGCGGCGAAGGTCTGCGAGATCAGGGAAGCCTTCGACGTTCTCCCGGAATGCGCCCCGGCCGAAATCGAGCGGGCGGCCCGGACCGCCTGCGCTCTCGACAAACTCGTCGCCGACAAGCGCCTGGGCGCTCTGGCCTATTATTATGAAGGCACGCCGGGCGGAGACGAGGAGGACATCGTGACCTCGGTCATCGCCGGCACCTCGCTCCTGACCGCCCGCCACGTCCCCGTCGCCGGCGAGTGCGAAATCAAGAACGCGATGGCCATGAAGATCATGGACGCCTTCGGCGCGGGCGGCTCCTTCAGCGAATTCTACGCCATGGACTTCGACGAAAGCGTCATCCTGATGGGCCACGACGGACCCGGCCACATCGCCATCGCCGAGGGCAAGCCCATCCTCAAACCCTTGGGCGTATTCCACGGAAAGCCCGGAAAAGGGTTGTCGGTCGAGATGAAGGTCAAGACCGGGCCGGTGACGCTCTTGGCCGTAGTCCAAACGCGGGAAGGCCGGCTCAAGCTCCTGGCGGCCGAGGGCGAGGCCGTCCCCGGCCCCATCCTCGAAATAGGGAACACGAACAGCCGCTACAAATTTCCGCTCGGGGTCAAGGGATTTATCGAGGCCTGGAGCCGGGAGGGCCCGGCCCACCACTGCGCGATCGGGGTCGGCCACATCGCCTCGAAGCTCGAGAAGCTGGCTTCGTTTCTCGGGCTGGAATTCAAGCGGGTGTGACGATAAGCTTGAATTCGAAATTAATAGCTGATATTAATTACTCAAGGTGATAAAAATGCCAATCCGGAGGATCGTTTCAGCCGTCGTTGCGATTCTGTGCATCGGTATGGTGTCCGCCCCCGCCCTGGGGCTCGACGTCCAGATCACGGTCAAAAATCGCGAGGCTTCCGCGCGCAAGCAGCAGCCGGTGACCTCGGGAATCCCCTTCGCCCAGGGCGCCCTGGCCAGCGTCTCGAAGGTCCGCCTCCTCAAGGGCGGCGCCGAGATTCCGGCCCAGTTCCTGCGCACGGCCCTCTGGCCCGACGGCAGCGTCCGCTGGCTTCTGGCCGATTTCCAGGTCGACCTCGCCGCCTCGGGAACGGCCTCGCTGACGCTCCAGACCGGAAAAGCCCCCCAGTCCGTCCAAGGGATCACCGTTTCCGACCAGTCCGGCGAGATCGTCGTCAACACGAGGGCGACGAAATTTACTTTCAAGAAATCGGAATTCGCCGTCGGCGGATTGCGCTTCGAAGTCACCGCAAAGGGCAAGACCTACCGGGCCGTTCCCGCCTCGGGCGGCTGGACCGTCGAGGAGAAGGGCCCGATGAAAGCCGTCCTGTGCGTCGACGGCGGCTGGACGCCGACACTCCTCAACACGCTCGTCGGCTTCCGGGCCCGCCTCGTTTTTTACCTCGACCGGAGCGACGTCCGCGTCTTCCTGACGTTCCGCAACAACAACTCCTATGGTTGGGAAACAGGGCGGCAGTCCGACCTTGTCCTGAGCGGGGCCGCCTTCGGCGCCAAGCTGTTGTCTTCCGGCGGAAGCTATACGTTCGGAGGCGGCGTCGAAAAAACTTGGGAGCTCGTCCGCCCCTTCTCCGGTTCGCCCGAGATCGTCGAAAGCCGCTACACGGAGAACGGGACGGTCGCGCCGGGCTACAAGGCCGCCCCTCCCCTCGCCGCGGTCACTCCCGCCTACGCCGCGAAAACCCGCGCCTGGGGCCCGATCATGCTTCCCCTTTCGGGCTTTCCGGCCTCGGAACAAGCCGACTACGCCCGGTTCGAGAAAATCCAGCGGGCGAAGGTCATCAAGGCCGACCTCGAGAACCCGCCCAACACGCGCGGTATTACGCTCTGGAAACACCTCGCCCAGGACCTCCGGAATTGGCACGACTACGGTGACCTCCGCTGGGGCGGCGACTTCGGAGAACTCTCGGGCAACCACTACGACTGGAGCTACGGGATGTTTCTTCAGTTTCTGCGGACGGGCCGGCTCGAATTCGCCGACGCCGCCCGGGTCTTCGCCCGGCACGAGATCGACATGGACATCTACCACACGACGGCCGACGGAGAGGCCTTCAACCTGCAGAAAAACTGGGAGTCGCGGCCGTCGCACAACAACCCCGCCAACGAATTCGGGGGCGGCCGGCCCAGCCACACCTGGAGCCACGGCTACGCCCTGGACTGGCTGCTGACCGGCGACCGGCGCGGCCTCGACGGCTTCGAGGAGATCCTCGACGGCGTCCGCCGTTATGTCTATGAATCCTTCAACGAGAACGGATATATCAACACCAACGAGCTCCGCATCCAGGGCTGGCTGGTCGAAAACCTGATCGCGCTCTACCGGATCGATCCCAAGGGCGTCCTGAAGACGACCAGCCACGGCTCGAAAACGGTCCCGCAAGCCGTCAAGGATATCCTCAAGTCGGTCTTCGACCTGGAGGCCGCGGCCGGCCGGCAGGGCTTCGTCTATGCCGGGGACCCGGCCGATTCGAACACGCGCCAGCCTCTCCAGAACTGCTACATCCTGGAGCCCCTGATTCACGCCCACGAAGACATCTTCAAGAAAGCGGACCCGGCTTACGCCGCCAAGCTCCTGGCGCTCATCCGGCGCATGACCGGCTGGCTGATGTCGATCACTTACGGCGGGGATACGAACGGCGACGGGGATTATCGCCCCCTCCAGATTCCCTATTGGATCGACATCACCAATCCCGACGAACGCGAGGGGCAGATCCCCTACATCCTGATGGCGGCCAACGCGGCGGGTTACTGCTACCTCGCCACCGGGCAATCCTCCTACCAGGACTATGTCAAGACCGCCTTCCGCGACTACATCCGTTTTCTCGGCGTCGCGGGCGGCGACAGCTACGTCAACCCGACGCTTCGGACCCCGACCTGCTACAACTCGGTCATCTATACCGATACCGAATCCAAGATCCACGGCTGGTCCGGCCGCTTCGGCCAGTACTGCCTGGAGGCCCTCAAGTAAAAAGCTTATTCAGCCGGCCAGCCATGAATGTCGTCGATCTGAGCCATTTCCTGGCCGAATCCATGCCGGTTTATCCCGGCACCAAGCCGCCCCGAATCGTCGACTCCTGCACCATCCGCCGGCACGGCTTTGCCGAAAAATTGGTCAGCTTGTATTCCCACACCGGCACGCACATCGACGCTCCCGGGCATATCCTGGGCGGCGCGGCCGGGCTGGACGATTTCGCCGCCGGACACTTCCTGGGGCCGGGCCGCGTTCTGGATGTTTCCGCCGTCCAAGGGGCCCCGATTGAAATCGCCCATATCGAAGAGCACGAGGCCGAGCTCCGCAACGTCGAGTATGCGCTGTTGCACTCGGGCTGGGCGCGCTACTGGGGCGACGCCCAATACTTCGCCTCTTACCCGGTGTTGTCGGCGGCGGCCGCCCGGTGGCTGACGGAATTCAATCTCAAGGGCATCGGCGTCGACACGATTTCAGTCGACGCGCCGCGCTCGACCGCCATGACCATCCACAAGGTTTTCTTCGAAAAAAACATGGTTATCGTGGAAAACCTGACCGGCCTGGAGGCCCTGATCGGCAAAGAATTCATCTTTTCCTGCCTGCCGCTGAAATGGGCCGCCGGCGACGGTTCGCCGGTCCGCGCGGTCGCTATGTTCTGAGAGCGGAGTTCGAGTCCGACTATTTCTTGACCGGGACCGGCTTCCCGGCCGACTCGAAGAAGCGCTTCTGGAGATCGGCCGCGGCCGTATCGGCCTTGACTTCCTTGATCAGGGCCGCCAGCTCGTCGACCGTCTTCGTGACCAGGAGCCGTCCCAGCTCGGGCGTGGCGAAGCTGCCGTCGCCGGCATAATGGTTGGGGAAGCGGGCGTACCACCAGATCCCGGCATAGGCCCTGGTCAGCGCGGCCAGGCGCTTGAGGTCGGCGCCGCTTTCGGCCCCGGCCTGATCGAGACGGACGAGCTCCGGCGCGACCGCCAGCATTTCGGACGTCTCCCGCTCGCCGGCATGGAAGTCGAGCTTGGTCTTGAGGAGCTTGCGGATCTCGGGATCGTCCTCGGCGTTGGCCGTCGGCGTGAAGAAATAGACGACGTAATCCTTGGCCGAAGCGAGATGGGCCTGGCAGAAGTAGGTCAGGAATGAGTCGTTTCCGCCGTGGCCGTTATAGAGGATGATCTTCTTGATCCCGTTCCGGCTGAGCTCGCCGCAGGTCTCGGCCAGAAGATCGAAGATAATCCGCTCGCTGTAGGCCAGCGTACCGGGCTGATGGCGGGCCTCGAAGATCTGGCCGAAATAATAGGGCGGGAAGACGATCGTATAGTCCCGCTCGGCGGCCCTCCGGACCATTTCCCGGGCCGAAATGAGGTCCGTCCCCAGCGGAAGATGGGCGCCGTGCTTTTCGATGATGCCCAGCGGGATGATGCAGGTGCCGCCCGATTTCTCGACGGCGCGGACGAAATCGGGCGCCGTCAGCTCCTCGTAGTGGACCGACAGCTTTGGCTTGGTGCTGCCGGAAACGGTCCCGGCGCCGGCCGTCCCGAGGCTCAAGATCAAGGCCGCCCCGATTCCAAGGAAAACGATTTTTTTCATGACGATTCTCCCTCCGGATTATCGGAATGGACTAAAGGATCTCATAGTCGGAGTACTCGTCCTCGCTGATCATCCGGATGTGCTTGATGAAGATGCCGCCGTTGATCCGGGCCCGGGAGGAACGAAGGACGAGGTGGTTGCCCGGCAGGATCATCAGGGTCATCTCCATCTCGAGCTCCTTGACGAACTTGGGATTCTTGGAGGGGCGCAGGACGACCTTGAGGACGTCGAAGCTGTCGGCCGCGATTAAGTAGGTCCCCTCCCAATTCTTCTCGTCCTTGACGCGGGCCTTGACCTCGATCGCCAGGGCCGCCCGGCCGTCGAGCGTCGCATCCGCGAGGCGGCTGAAAGTGAAATCGGCGCGCCGGGACTGTTCGAAGGGAAAGAATTCCTTCAGGGACATCTCCCGCCGATCTCCCTCGTCGGCGGCTTTGCCCTTGGCCTTTCGCTCGGCCTCCTTGCGGCGCCGTTTGTCCAGCCGTTCCCGGGAATCCCTGGCGTACTTCTCGGTGATATCCTTGGTCCGGCCCTTCTCGACCTCCTCGGCCTTGAGAATCTGCTCGCCGTAATCGTCCTTGCGGACCGTCATGATCCGCTGGACGTTGGTGACTTTCTCCGGATTCCAGTTCTTGTCAACCTTGGTCTGGACGGAGCGGACGGTCGCCTTCCAGCTCTCCAGGGGAAGGTAGGAGGCCGTTTTCTCGGCGACCTTGTCCAAGACGGACGCCAGGTCCGTCTCCTCGGTTTGGGATCTCGCCCCGGCCGGAATCAAAGATAAGCTCAGGGCGGCCGCAACGAAATACAACGAACGCCGTTTCCCGCAGGTCATGCTTTCACCTCATCGCCGAATGTTCAGTCCTTCCAAACCAACCCATCCTGGCGGATACGCCAGTTCGCGCCGCCCGGGGCCGGCAGCGAGGCTTCGAACAGGCTTTCGCTGATCCGGATCGCGATCCGGGAACCGGCGCCGGCCGCCTTGAGCTCGGGATCGTCGGCGAGACCCAAGGACTTGAGGTCACCGGCGAAAACGCCGCGCTCATTGCGATAGGCCCATTCCCGGTAATAGACCTTGCGGAGCGCCCACTTTGCCCCTTCGTCCCCGGACGCGAGAAACTCGCCGGCGGCGCCACCCTCCGACTCGCCGGACAGGAGGACATAGCCCCACATCTCCGGGAGATGGATGTTGACCAGCCCCTGGGGGGACCAGACCCAATTGTCCTCAGGCAGCGGCTTCCCGGTCTTCGTGTCCGCGGCCTTTTTATAGGCGCCGCCGCCGGTCTCGACCCGGTATTCGACCCGAGAAAAATTGACCCGCCAGACGTCCCCCGCCGCCGGGAGCTTCTTGCCGGGAAGGGTTTCCTTGAGGACTTCAAGGGGAAACGCAAGCTCGACCGTCCAACCTTGGTCCTTGTCCCGGGCGTCGCTGAGCGTCCCCCGCACGGCGACCGCGGACTTCAGGCCCTGAATGTCCCAGGCATGAAGGGCCGGCCCGCCGTCCCGGTAGGGTTTGACCAGGAAGAGGTCCCAGACCGTGTTCAGGGCGTTGATCTCGAGCTCATAATAATTATGGGTGTCCCCGTCGGGATCGATGAAGACCTCGAAGTCGTTGTCGTAGAAGATGACGGAATCTCGTTTGGTCAGGGTCGCCCAGACGTGGGGCTCCTCGAGCTCGGCCCCGACGTAGAAAAAGCCGTCGTCCCAGAGCATCTTGACCCGCGTCGCGAAGCGGGGCCGGGGCTTGAGGCCGCCCTCGATGTCCACGAAAGCCTTCGTCCAGGGCGCTTGGACCCAGGCCTCTTCGTCGAGGACGCCGTCGATCCGGAGCGGCGTTTTCGCTCTGAGACAGGCATAGCGTTCCGGGTTGAACGCGATCCCGGGCGCCTGAACCGTGGAGCGCTCGGCGGCCGATACGATCATGGCGGCGGCCGCGCATCCGGCCAGCAGGGGCATTCCGATTCTCATGCTCTCCTCACTTCTCGACGATGTCGCCGAGGGATTCGATCAGAAGACGCGCCGAGTCGGCCGCGTCGTAGTGGGCGAAGCTCGCCCGGCACAAGGCCGGCCGGCCGAGGTGCCTGACGACGGCGGCCGAATAGTGGTTTCCGTCCGCGATCTGGATCCGGTGCTGGCGCCAGAGCCGGAGCTTGGTTTCCTCCGCGCTCCGGCCCCGAACCTCGAAAGCGAAGGTCGGGTCCCGCTCGGAAACCAGGGCCGGATCGGCCAGCCCGAATAGACGGATCGCGGCCGGGTCGAACGCCCGGAATCCGTCCAGCACGATCTCCGTGATCACCGCCTCGTAGCGGGCCACCGACTCCAGGACGGACCGGAAGCGTTCCGGCCTGGCCTCCGCCTTCCCGCTCCCGCCGAGCTCGAGCATCTCATACAGCCCGAGCAGGTATTCGAGGGCGGCTTCGAGCGAGGCCAGGACGGCGTTATTCAACATCCCCATCTCGAACTTGTAGGGAGGTTCGTTCTTGTTGGTCTCGACCCGGTAGGGCTCCGCCAGCCGGGCCAGGTCCTCTTGAACCCAGAGGACTCCGATCATGGGGCCGAAGACCTTGTAGCCGGAAAAGACAAGGGCGTCGCAGCCGATGTCCCCGACGTTGATCGGCCCATGAAGGGCGTGGTGGACGGCGTCCACAACGACGCGGCAGGACGGGGCTTTCGACTTGACGGCCGCGACGACGTCCTTGAGAGGAACGATGGTCCCCAGGCCGTTGGAGGCCATGGTCACGGCCAGGACGCCTGTCTTCTCGTCGACAATCGAGAGAAGATGGTCGACGTCGAGACGCCCCTGCGGCGTGACACCGGCCCGCCGGATGTTCAATCCCCTCTCCCGGCCCCAGAAATCCTCCCAGGGAGAGATATTGGCCATATGGTCGAGGTCCGTGACGACGACGCCGTTCTCCGGCTTCAAGACGCTCCGCATTCCGTAGGACAAGGCCCACAGCGCCGCCGTCGACGAGACGTGGAAGCTGATTTCGGACGGGCTTCGGGCATGAAGGAAATCGGCCGCGAGGCTCCGGACGCTCCCATGGAAGTCCCCGGTGGCGCGTTCGGCCGGAGTCACCTGTCCGGGCATCGGATTCAAGGTCAGGGCGGCTTGGGAAAGGATATGAGCGGCGCTGTCGACCATGAGGCTGCCGGCGGCGCTGTTGAGGTAGAGGCGTCGGTTCTCGAACTGGTCCTCCTCGAGCCGGGGGAAGCGTCGGCGGATCGCGGGGTGGACCCGCTTCCAAGCGGCGGCGTCGCCCATGGTCACCACCCGATGCCGTAGTCCTCGCCGAAGTTGCTCGAGCCGCCCCACATCGTGCCGTGCTTGCGGTCGAAGAAAACGGCATTGATCGGTCCCGAGGTGTACCTGGCGAAAGTCAGGATGTAGCCCAACGCCTTGAGCCTGTCCCGCACCTCCTGGGGAGTCCGCTCGTTGAGCTCGAGCTTGCCCGGCTCGGCCTTGTGCTCGTCGAAGGAGCTGCGCATCTGGAAGCTGGTGATGTTCGGCGCCTCGCAGGCTTCCTGGACATTCATCCCGAATTCGACGACGTCCAGGAAGAACTGGAGAAGATTCTGGTCCTGGGTATCGCCGCCCTGGACGGCGAAGGACAGGAACGGCATTCCGTCCTTGAGGGCCAGTCCCGGCGTGAGCGTCGCCCGGGGGCGCTTCCCCGGCGCCAGAACATTGAATGGATTGGAGGACGCGTCGAGGACGAAGCTCTGCATCCGCTGGCTCATCCCGATACCGGTCGTCCCGGCCAGGCAGGCCGGGATCCAGCCGCCGCTCGGCGTCACCGAGACGACCCAGCCTTCCGCGTCGGCGGCCTGGATCGAGGTCGTCCCCGCCAGGAAACCTTCGTTAGACGGCCTCTCGGACGGCGCCCGATCGGGAACGGTCGAGGAGCCGACCGGATTCCCCCACTTTTCGAGGAAGGTCAGGTAGGGATTGACCTTGCCCTCGAAGGGATAGGGATCGCCGGGCTTGACGGCCGGATTGTTCTTCTCCCAATCGATGAGCTTGGCCCGCTCCCGCGCATAGTCCTTCGACAGCAGCCCGCGCAGGGGCTCCTCGGGCGGAACGTACGGATCGCCGTAGTAGAAATCCCGGTCGGCGAAGGCGAGGTTCATGGCCTGGTACAGGGCGTGGATGTAGCGGGCGCTGTTGAAGCCCATGCCCTTGAGGTCCATGCCTTCGAGGATGTTGAGCGCCTGGAGCATGGCCGGGCCTTGGACCCAGCAGGAGAGTTTATAGACTTCGATCCCCTTGTAGGGAATCATGACCGGCTCCTCGACCAGCGGCTTCCAACGGGCCAGGTCGTCGAGGGTGATGAGCCCGCCCTGCTCCCGGCAGCCCCGGACGAACTCGCGGGCGATGTCGCCTTTATAAAAACGGTCGTACGCGGCGTAGATGGCCTGTTTGCGGTCCTTCCCCTGGGCGAGCGCGTTTTGCTCGGCTTCGACCAGTTTGCGGAGCGTGGCCAGAAGCTCGGGCTGCCGGAAGATCTCGCCGGGCCAAGGCGCCTCCCGCGCTTGCCCGAGATGAGGAAGCAGGACCGCCCGGGAATAAAGCCATTCCTTGATCTTGTCCTTGTTCCGTTCGATGCTGTCGGCAAGCTGGGTCTCGATCGGGTAGCCTTCGGCCATCGCCAGGGCCGGCGCCAGAACGTCCTTGAGGCTCATCGTCCCGAACTCGGCCAGCATGAGCATCAGTCCGCCCGGCGTCCCCGGCGTCACGGCCGCCAGCGGACCGTAGGCGGGCGGATAGGCCAGGCCCTTGGACTTGAAATACTCGGGCGTCGCGCCGGTCGGGGCCACGCCCAGGCCGTTGATGGCGAGGACCTTCTTCGTCCGCGGGTTGTAGATCAGGGCCTGGGTTTCGCCGCCCCAGCTCAGGACGTCGTACATGGTGCAGACGGCAGCCAGCATGGAACAGGCCGCGTCGACGGCGTTGCCGCCCTTCTCGAAGATCTTGGCCCCGGCCGTCGCGCCGAGGGGTTTTCCGGTGATGGCCAGCCAGTGGCTCGCGTGGAGGACGGGTTTTTCCGTCCGGGCGCCCGCGGCCGAAGCGAGCGTCATCAGGACTAAAACGGCGAGAACCGCGGCGGCCTTGGCCGGAGCCGAAAAGGATCGAATCCGCATCGGGAGCCTCCTCGTGATCGTGCTTTTTTATTATACTCATAATTCCGGGGACACATCACTTAATTCTTCAGCTCTTGGGAATTAAGTGATGTGTCCCCGGAATTCGGGATTGCGAAAGGGCTCATGACGGAAACGTCCTCGCTCCGTTATACGGCGAAGAAGCTGTCCTCCGCCCCCGCACCCCGGAGTACTCACGGAGCCGATGACGTATTCTAGGCTTTCCTTATATCAAGTGTATATTCAGGCTCCGTGAGTACCCCCCGTCGGAAAAAGCCGCCGGGGCCCCCCTCCGCTACGGGGGCTTGAGGACAGCCTTCTTCGCCGCCTGAATTGGATAGTTATATGTTGAAAGCTAATAAGTAAACAACCTACCGCCTTGAAGGCGGTGGCTTTATGAGATTGTCGATTACAAATCGACTATCATCCATCATCGGCTCGCCTTCCTGTTCGGAAATATACTGTTCGACTATTTGATCTGTTATGG
>Ga0315277_10004410_pt1 | contig 18841 bp, 19 predicted proteins | sample YL17G05_15_MG_FD_203695 | JGI IMG/M metagenome (GOLD analysis project Ga0315277, IMG submission 203695) | Sediment microbial communities from Yellowstone Lake, YNP, Wyoming, USA - YL17G05_15 | ecosystem: Environmental > Aquatic > Freshwater > Lake > Sediment | place: USA: Wyoming | collected...
TGACTCCTATGGTCTGGCTTATTAGAACATAAATGCCCAGGCTAACGAGTATAATCCTTGCCAGTTTATGCAAATCGTCCATTTGAAGAGCCCTCTATATTTCTTCAAGCTATCATACTTACCTATTCCTGATTGTCCGAAGCCGGGGCGTAAAACTTGCTCATCTGCCATCGTACGAACCGCGGCGCCCCTAAAATGAGGTAGATGCCCAGCGCTGCTTTTGCGAGATTGACAATCAATCCGATCCACGACCGGCCCGGCATATAGAAAACCTTATCCACAGACTTTGAGGCAATCATATTGACGATAATCTTCGGAGCAACCACGATAAATGCCGCGGCTCTGATAAGAATCTCGGTCCTGCCTGAGAGGATGAGCAGCCCGCAAAACACCAGAACTATGCGAAATCCCCCCACCGCCTGGATACAGCTCACGGGGGGCGATTCTTCATCGCAGGGGCCTATCATCCTCGCAATCCATGCATCCGACCAAAACAGAAACCGGCAGGCCAGGAAAGACAAGAGCAGGAATATCCCAAGAGAACACAACCTCGGCCCCCACTTGTCTCCCATAAAGCCTACGAGCTGAACGCAGCCCATAGATCGAAGGAAGATAAAGACTCCCAGTGCCGTCAGGGCCAACCTCGCCATCAAGTACATTCTGGTCATCAGAACGCCTCAAGCCTGCAAATTCACACCGTTGCCTGCGGCATAGACAACTCATTGTAAGCGCTAACAGCAAAATTGTCCGTCATCCCGGCAACGAAATCCAACACTATCAAACTGTCCGGCTCCTGAGCTGCATACCGGCCATCCATATCTTCTATTAGAAACTGTTTTAAGACCTGGTAAACAAATGTGCGGCCCAGAAGTCTGCTCTGACTGCCGTTTTCCCTGAAACGCTTGGTTGATGTCACAATTTGCGTCAATTCATCAAACAAGAACTTGAGAACATACCCGGCTTGTTTCTTGTATCTCTCAGCCGCTTCACTGTGGTATATGTGTTTGTCATTAAAGGCGATCAACTCGTGTAAGAGATCAGCTTTACCCTGGCTGATGGAGACATGTTCTTGGTCGGAATTCTCGACCATATCCTCCAGAAATGTTCCAACTATTTCGCCATTGTTGCCGCCCAGAGCTGCAACAATGCTATGGGGTATCACGGATTTATCTATCACCTTTGTTGTTATAGCATCTTCGATGTCCCTGCCCACATATACAATCTTGTCGATCAAACGGACTATACACCCCTCAAGCGTTGCCGGGTCTCCGGCGTCCTCTCTTCGTCTAATACTGTCAAGGTCCTTGCCTGCTTTTTGTGGTTTTAGAATGCGGGTGCTTCTATCTTCGCCGCAATGCGAGACGATCCCATCTCTGACCTCCCAGGTCAGTTTCAGACCAGGCTGTTCCCTGTCAAGTTTCGCTATCTTGTCAACCACCCTTAGACTATTGATCTCATGAGAAAACTGCGGCACTATGGCACTCAAGGCCTTATCTTTTGGAATAATCTCGTTTAGAATATGCTCACCTTGGTGACCGAAAGGCGCGTGGCCGATGTCATGGCCAAGGCCGATAGCTTCAGTCAGGTCTTCGTTGAGACCAAGACTTCGCGCAACCGTCGTGGCAGCGGAAGCAACGTGCAGGACGTGTTCCATGCGGGTGCAGACGTGGTCGTTTCGAGGGAAGAAGAACACCTGGGTCTTGTGGCGCAGCCGCCTGAATGCCTGCGAATAAATGATGCGATGAACGTCTCTTTGAAAATCCGTCCGAATTCGGTCAGGGGTCAAATCCCCCCGTCGGCCACGGGTCTCTATTGTTGCCCCAGAACCGGGGAAAAGCTCTCGTTCGGATCTTCTCGGCCCAGACATAACTCCTCTCCAAAAAGCGTGATAAGAAGTTCACCAATTTCCCGGGCATCCCGCCGCTTTGCCAGACAACGGCTAATCGCTTCACCTTTCGCATTTGCGGTCTCGAACCTCGACGAGAACGTGAAATGACCCGGAGCATGAACACCACCCAGCTTACGGTCAAAAGCACGCGCAATCTCACCGTACGTGCTGACGAATTCAAAATCAGCCAATCCCATCACAAGGGGATTGCAGCTTCCGTGAATTAGGGATCGATCATCGCTCTTGAAGATCACAACCGTCTTATTGTGAGACCATGCGATACCGGCCTCGACCATTGCCCCTTCGTCCGGTACTCGCCCATTTATGTTTACCACCAAACCATTGCAGTGTATGATCTCGAACACATCAAGAGAAAAGATGGCCATGTTCAACATCTTGCTTGCTTCGTCAAGCGAGATTCCTCGCTCCATCAAAATCGGGATTAGATCAGCAAATCTGACTCCATCTTCTTGAGGCAAAAAGACTGAGTAGCCTCCAGCTTTCAGCGCGGACGCAATAGCCGCCATTTCTTCGCGCTCAGCAGGGTTGAACAGCGGGCCTGCACAATAGACTCTCTGACCGACCTTCCCCATAATGCCACCTTGCTCGAATAGCTGGGTTTTTTCATGTGCATTAGAACGAACTGTGATATTAACCTTTTGCCACCTACCCTGCAAGTGAATCTCTTTGGAATTCTCCATACGCCGGTTTTGCAGGTTGACACCGTTGCTCTGTCAAATGTAAACTGCGGTTACCAACAGATGATCTGTTCAAGCAAACGAAACGGTCCAGAAGTTACATGAGCAGTGCATATACTGAGAGTTTGAATAAGCTGATTGAGGAGTTTGGGAGGCTGCCGGGGATAGGGCCTAAGAGCGCCGAACGGCTGGCCTTTCATATTTTGAAGGCCGGTTCGGCTGAGGCCCTTGGGCTGGCTGAGGCGATACGGGCGGTCAAGACAAATATCAAGCGTTGCAAGGTCTGCTACAACCTCTCCGAGGGGCCGCTCTGCCAAATCTGCTCGGACGCCCGCCGGGATAAGTCCGTCATCTGCGTCGTCGAGCAGCCCAAGGACCTTATCAGCTTGGAGAAGACCGGGACGTGCAAGTGGGTCTATCACGTCCTGGGCGGCCATATAGCGCCGTTGGACGGAATCGAGCCGAGCGATTTGACTATCGACAAGCTTGTCGAGCGGGTCCGCGCCGGCGGTATAAAAGAAGTCGTTATGGCGACCAACCCTAACTTGGAGGGCGACGGCACAAGCCTTTATATCAGCTCTCTGCTTCGCCCGCTGGGCATCAAGATAACTCGCTTGGCAAGAGGTCTGCCCTCCGGCTCGACAATCGAGTACGCATCCGGCAAGATACTCACCGACGCAATAATGGGCAGGCAGCAGCTCGAATAACTCTCCCGCCCGCCGCAGACCAAAAATCGTAGAAGATATGGAACGACCGGCCCCTGCGTTGCAAAGGTTGTCACATGTTGATAATAGACATGTGCGACGAAGTGGGATGGTCCCACTGAGAAGCGCGGATTATCACCTTGCGGTAACAGAGCCGCATACAACCGAAAGGAACCGGTCATGAGTGATTCTATCACATACGTTGCCTATGGACACACACAAAAAGGAGCATAGCGTTGCCCTTGTCTATTCTCAGTCCCGAATGAAGCGGTGGTCGCGGTGGCGCGGGAATTGGCCGGGTTCCTCTGGGCGGCCCGCCGCAGATCGAGAACCATACCGGGCGGGGGTCGCCCCCGATATCCGTCATAACGACCAGCCTCTTCTTTCCCGGCTGCTCAACGCCCCACGCCGCAGCCGACCCCACGCCAACAATCGCCAATATAAACACAATTCGTTTCATTCCCGTACTCTCCTGAGAGCTAATCCAGCCCGGACATAGTGCTTGCCTGTGCTGCAAATCGTCAAATTCCCGTTTCTTGTGCTTCATTTTGCAGCACCGATGAAATATCCTTGTAAGCATAACCATCACTAATGATAATTCGGATATGGATATCAGGCAAGAGACGTTCACGGTCAAGACCTACGACTGCCAAAGCGACGGCTGTATTAAAGTCTATTCGCTGATGAATTATCTGCAGGAGGCCGCCGCCGTCCACGCCGAGCAGCTCGGATTCGGCTTTGCAAGGCTTAACGAAATAGACAGCTACTGGGTCCTGTCAAACATCAAAATAGAATTCACCGGATTTCCAAAGTGGAATGAGACGATTACGCTCAGAACCTGGCCCAGCGGCCATACCCGCTCAATCGCTACGAGAGAGTTTATCGGCACGAACTCAGCCGGCTGCGAACTCTTCAAGGCAGGCAGCGAATGGATGGTGCTCAAGAAAAGCACCAAGCGCCCCAGAAACATCTCTCACCTCGATCTGAACCTGCTCCATACCGGACCACAAACAATCTCGGCAAATCTCAAAAGGCTCCAGCCGCAAGAAACCTACGCCAAAACCGAACGGCTCCGAGTCCCTTACAGCTCGATTGACCTCAACGGCCACGTCAACAACGCCGAATACATCCGCTGGGCCGTCGATGCTCTTAAGAGCGCATTCGCATTCGCCGGTCCCATCCGCTGCCTGCAGGCGACGTACTTCCGCGAGGTCTTCGAGGGCGACGACCTTGATCTGCTGCTGGGCGCCGAGCCCAACACCGGCTTCCACCTCCTCGGCAAAAAATCCGACGACCCAACCAACGTCTTTGCAGTTTTAATCCGTACTTGATTTGGCCCGCCTGCGAAGGAAAAAACAGACCGGCGAGAATCATAATCATCACCCCAGCTCCACTACCAACACACCTTATGAACCTCGCGGCCAAACAGAAGCAGACACTGACTTACGCGGATTGAGGTTGTCCAGAGAAGCTAGCGAGAGTGCAGAGAACTGGTGAATGGCTAATCGGTGACATCACCAATTAACCCAGAGCGTTTCACGCTTACGCGCCTTCGTTCGACCTCCGGCTGCATGGTTCGCGATATCGAACTCGACACGCCGCCAAGTTTTGAAGATCTCTTCGTACAACACCGAAGGATACCCACTAATGACTATTTTCGCACGGCACCCGTTCAATACCTCCCCAAGCTCATAATGCTCTTCGTCCGTCATCTCCACGCCATACACGTCTCTACTATTGTGATCACGCGTTTCATGCAAATAGGGAGGGTCACAATATATCAGAGCTTCAGGGTCATCGAACCGGCGTATGGCATCAACTGCAGGTTGTGACAAGATTTGTACCCTCCGCAACCTGTCGATTATTTCGGGTAATTGATCAATCGCAGTCCACCACGCGTTAACATCCCCTGCCATTCCGCCACGGGCCCTTTTGGTCGTGTAACTCCAACTCGTTCCCCTACCCCCAAAAGACTGCCTCCAACGAATGAAATCAGACGCGGCCTTCTCGATATCTGAGGCATCAGCCGGATAGCACCCAGCACTTTCAAATTCGTACTGACTGTAGGGAATGAACTGAAGCCGCTCGACAAATTCCTGCCCTTGCGTCTGCAACACTCGAAAAAGCCGACTTATCCTCAAATCGAGGTCGTTGTAAGCTTCTACTTCCACAGGTCGTTTGTTTAGAAGGACAGAACCTGCTCCTCCAAAAGCTTCCAAATATATTCGATGAGGAGGAAACAGAGAGATGATGCGCTTCGCTATGTAATGCTTTCCTCCGTGCCACTTAACAGGCGGTCGCACTGCCATTTGGTCTTATCCCAATCTGTTCGAGAACGCGCGTCTAATATCACAACTCACAAATCACGCAGCCTTGATTTTTCGTGGGAAATTCAGCACGGGTTTCTGTTCCCGCACCAGCAATAGTTCCATAGCCTGTCTGAGACTGCGGCTTACCCCTGGTAGCGGCGTGACTCCTATCTCCAAAGGCTCTTTTCTTGTATCCCACAACCAACCAGGCAATCCAGCAGAACTCACCTGGATATGGCGTTCGAGTCGATGCCGTAGATTGTCAGTGTGGCTCGCAAAGACAGGCTTCTCACCGCTTGAGAAAAGATACAAACCACTAACATCAGGGACTTGCGCCAACTTAAGAGACGCCACTTTCCCAAAATGCTCCAACTCCGACATCTTCTCAATTTCACTTACCTTCTTTCCAAGTCGGCCAGCCTTACGCAAACCCAAAGCGGCCCACCTGTACTCCAGTGGTGAGAAACCTGGTGATATCCGGCCCGCATAGTTATCGAACTCCTCCGCCATTTCGGGGTCGCAGATTATCCGATCAAGCGACACATTCTTACTTTGCTGCATATACCTCACAGCAAGTTCACTGGCGTACTCAAACTCATCAATGACTTTGCCCAGACTATAATGCTTTGTCTTTATGATGCCTGACAACCCAGACATGTTGCTGCCTTTTCGCTCACTCAAGAGCTTCCAGTTCAGCTCAAAATCAGTTCCCGCTAATCCCAACTCTCGGCAGCGGCGCAGGAATTTCCGGTCGAGTTCTGGGTCGGCGACAACCTTGTCGGCAGAGTAAGCATCTCGCACCTCCAAAAATGCCTGCAAAATCTTCTCACTCTTCTCTCCTGCAAGATTATCCAACTGGACTGCCAGCTTCGTCACCACAAGCTGGTTTAGGCTAGTTCCCTCGAGTTCCGCCTCTCGTTCGAGTGCGGCATGAAGCGAACGCGGAACCCTTACAACAAACCTGCCGCTTTTTGTGGGAGTTGCCCCCTTCGCTATACCAGTTTCTCTCATCTTCTTTTCCAGCAACGCTCGTATCTCGGCGTACTCGCTTGTCTTCTGGAAGGCTTCCCTGGCCTCTTTCGTTGGGAAACTCTGAGCCAATTCCCCGTCAAAGGGATCAAACAGCGCGTTTGAAAGATCTGCCCAGGTGTTTGCGGTCTTTGCAAGATCTTTAGCCTTTTTAAGCATCACACTTTTTTTATCCATGGTACACCTCCAATTCCAGAATCTGGCTAAATCAACTCCCCGGGCCAATTCATGACCTCAAAGAGCATCTTCTCCTGTCCCAGAATTTTGCCAAACTTCTTAACCAATTTTCTCATGAGAGGTACCTTTTCTTCGTCCATGATCACCCAGATTTGCAGCGAGCAGTCGCGTGCTCTTGTTCCGTCCTCCATTCTAAATTCACCTTCGGCTATTCCTGCGTTGGTGTATCCTCCGAAATTAACGTACAACTCCTCAAAAATGTCCAAGATTACCGCTGGCGGTACTTCTTTCCCGTCGTTGTAACTCGTCGGGAGCAGGAAGAAACACTTCTTCATAATTAGCTCTGATCAAATAGTACTATATATAGTATCGTCTGTCAACAACTTTTCTTGAGAAAAGCAGCTTTCTTTGTAAATCAATCGTGTTAGTAGTCCGATAACCCCCGCTATATCCCCGGCGCTGGATTACCAGAGTATTAACCCAAAAAAGCGCCATTTCACTGCTCCAACAAGTCTCCGATATCCTGCCCAAGATCTGGCCGTTGCCGCAATCTCAGCGTTATAGTATCCATCTTTAGTTCGCAAACTACCACCCATTCTTCATCCAGTCAAGCCAAAACCAGCCCCAATCCCCGGTCGCCGTCAAATATCGAAGATCCCATTGTTCGGGAGTCAATAATCAATCAAACCACCCCCGTTCCCTGTTTAATAGTCAATAATCTGTCATCAATAATCAATCGAGTCCTTTGCCCTTCTTCTGCCACCCTCGTCCGTCGTTTGTCCTCCGTCATCCTTCGTTCTTCTGGCCTCTGTCTTCTGTTCTCTGTGCTCCTCCTTGGGGGAGAGCAAACCCGCAACGTAAAGTTGCGGTGTCGGCGTGGCGCGGGGGCGGATGGTGGAGAACCCCCAAAATGAATTTGGGGGCTTAAGGCGGGGGCGGGGGGAATATTGTGGATTTTCTGGCAGTTGCAGCCGATTCTTAGGGTAATATGTTGAAAAGACTTGCACTAATCTTGATAGCTATACTGGCTGGCTTGGCGGGCTGCTCGCGGTTTGGGAAGAATCAGCCGGATGGAGGCGGGTATGCTCAGGCGCTGGGGACGAGCGGCGGTATGACGGCGTATTTGCAGGATCAGGGGCTGGCGGACCTGGAATCGGTCGAACCCTGGCAGGGCAAGTACGGGGACGGGCTGAAACTGACGACCGCCCACTACGAGATATTCACGACGCTTTTCGAGCCGCTGATGCTGCGTCAGCTTCCGCGGTTTATGGAATCCGCATATCGCGGCTACAACGACCAGCTGCCCGAGCCGATCGAGACGACGAACAGATTCGCGGTATATCTTTTCGCCGACCGCGAGCAGTGGGAGGACTTTACCAGGAGCTTCACGGGCGAGCGGGCGGAATTGTTCTGCAAGATACAGGCCGGGGCGTATTGCCATAACGATACGTGCGTGACGTACAATATCGGAAGGAGCATGACCTTCTCGGCGCTGGGGCATGAAGGCTGGCATCAATTCAACGGCAGGCACTTCGAGTATCGGCTGCCGAGCTGGCTCGACGAAGGCGTCGCGATGCTGTTCGAGCAGTACCGAGTTGACGGTGAGCAGTTCCATTTTGAGCCCGGCGAGAACGAGTATCGGCTGGATGCGCTGGCGGCGGCGCTGAAGAGGAAGCGAATAATCCGGCTCAAGGACCTCTTGGCGACAAACCCCGGCGAGGTGCTGGCCACGGATGAAGAGGAGCCTGTGATGGCGTTTTACAGCCAGTCATACGCGCTGGTGCGGTTTCTGCGGGAGGCTGCGAACGGGCAGAGGCTGGGCAAATATCGCCGGCTGCTGCGGGATGGCCTGCGGGGGGATTGGCCGCTCGATAACGTCAGCAGAAAAATCGCCCGCGACAGAAACGAGCCGCGGACAGTATTGTGGAACCGAATTGTGGGAACCGGATTGTTCGAGAAGTATATCGACGAGGATATCGAGACTGTCGAGAAGCAGTATATCGCGTACTGCAGAAGTATAGTCGAAAAGTCGAACTGATAGACTCTTCGGCGCACGGGGACGGAAAAATCCGAAATCCACTAAGGGATCCCTGGCGGGACAATTTCAAAATTCAGATGATCAAATACTCAAAACGACGATTTAGCTTTCCAGTAACGTCTTTTGTGTTTGAAGGGCGGAGATTGCCACGTCGGGCCCTAAGGGCCGGGCTCTTCGGCCTCCTCGCAATGACAATGGCTTAGAGGACCTTCAGAGTAAGATTGCATGATGGGTATGTGTGTGCAAGACTCTTTTTCTTTTATTTTAGCGTCTGGGTCGCCGCGGCGGAGAGATCTGTTGGCCGAGGCGGGGTACAATTTTAGGGTCGTTGTTCCGGATGTTGACGAATCGGCCTTTGCGGCAGAGGGTATCGTGGCCGGGGAGTACGCCAAGCGGCTTGCTTTAGCCAAGGCCGGAAACGTTGCGGAGAGATTTCGCGAGTCGTTGGTCGTGGGGGCTGATACAGTTGTTGATTTCAACGGCGAGATAATCGGCAAGCCCGCTGATGCGAAAGAGGCCGAGCAGATTACCGTCAAACTTTTCAGTGCGCCTCACAGGGTAGTGACGGGCGTTGCGATTGTCAGGCTAAGCGACGGGACGGAGCTGGTTGAAAGCGATTCGACGACTGTGTATCCGAGGCGGATGACGCCTGAGCAGATTGCCGAGCATATCGCCGGCGGGACGTGGCGGGACAAGGCGGGGGCGTACGCGATACAGGAAGACGGCGATGAATTCGTCGAGAGAATCGAAGGCAGCCTGACCAATGTGATGGGTCTGCCTATGGAGCTTCTGGAACGGATGCTGAGTAAGCTTTCCGGTTCGGGCCATCCCCCTCTTAGGGGAGGCTGCCACCCTTGAATCTGCGCGAGAGTCGCCACAATTCTATCGGGCGCCCCAGCAAAACTGCGACATAGAATCCTGCCGATTGTTTTCAGCAGTTGTGCTATAATGATATGGTTCGGGCGTAGAGCGCTTGAGAAAACGGATGCTCTTGGAAAGCAGGATTTTCGATGAGACTATCAGCGGGATTGATGGTTTGTTTGTTGCCGGCGTGTTCGTTTGTTTTGGCGGAAGCGGCGTTCGGGGGCGAGAAGACGTGGCCGTTAGTTGAGGCCGATTGGCTCAGGCAGGCCCAGGCGTGGGTTGACCCGCCGAAGCCTCCGCAGACGTTCGAGGATGCCCGCGGGGCGGTCGATGGCGTGAAGGACGGCAAGTACGGATTTCACGTCGGCCACCAAGCCAATCCCTGGTGGCAGGTCGAACTGGGGGCAAAGCCGATTCGGGTCTCTCGAATAGTCGTCTATAACCGTCTGGATTATGAGCCGGGCCTGCACAATGCGGATAATTTAGTCATTCTCACATCCGACGACGGCAAAGAGTGGGCCGTGCGGCATCGCAACGACAAATTCTTCGGCGGCGTCGCCCAGGGCGGTCCGCTTGATATTCACTTCGAGGGCGATGGCATCGTCGCTCGATACGTTCGGCTGACAATACCGAGCGAGACGCCGATTTTCTTTCACTTGGACGAGGTTGAAATCTACGGCCCGGAAGAACCGGAGGTAAATCTGGCGTTGGGCAGGCCCGTCGATCAGAGCAGCACAAGCCCCTGGTCAACGCCGAAAGGCAGGGTCGAGACCAAGCCCGAAGTTACCTATCCCATAGAGTACTTCCTGCAGCGCGGGCGGCGGCTTGCCGGGGACTTAAAGCAAATGTCGGTCGAGACAGGAGCATTTGCGGCGGAGTTGCAGAGTCTGGAGGATGATTACAGGAATCTCGACTCAAACGCATCGGATGAGGCTCGGCGCGAGCTGTATCTTAGGGCCAGGCGGACGGTGCGGCGGCTTGCGTTCTCTAATCCGCTGCTTGATTTCGGCGAGCTGCTCTTTGTCAAGCGGTTTACTCAGGAGACGTATCCGGATGTTTGTTTGAATCACATGCCGTGGGTGTCGCGGCCGGGCGGTGACATCTGCATAATCAGGATGGCCGGGCCGGACGGCGAGCCGAAAGTCCGCAGTATTCTCAACGGCGCTCTCGGGCCGGGGCACGTGCATGGGATGGACCTGTGGTGGGACGCGGATCGAGTGGTCTTTGGGTATGCCAAAGCGAAGAGCAATGAGCCGCCTGATGGATGGATGGACAGGCTGACGAATTACCGCTTGCGGCGGACGGAAGAGCCGATTCACATATACCAAGTCAATATCGACGGGACGAATCTTCGACAGATTACCGAAGGGCAGTGGAGCGACCTGGACCCGACGTATGCTTCGAATGGCGACATTGTATTCGTGTCGGAGCGGTGCGAGTGCTCGCTTCAGTGCAACGAGTACGACAAGGATGAGACATCGTGCAATCTGTTTGTCTGCCGTCCGGACGGCGGCAATATTCGGTGGATGAGCATCTCAAAAGACGGAGATTACCTGCCGCACGCCCTTGCCGACGGGACAATCGGTTACACCCGTTGGGAATATCAGGAGCGCGGCTGGGCCAATATACAGTCCATCTGGGCGATTCGTCCGGACGGGACGGGGGCGGACGCCTTGTTCAAGCAGCATTTCAACGACCCCTGGGCGCTGGAGGATATGCGGTCGATACCCGGCTTGGGGATAAACAAGCTGACGGCGGTGGCGGCGGGACATCATACTCTTGCGGTGGGGCCGGTGGTTGTGATTACGCCGAGCGTCGGAATGAATAGCCCCAGGGGTATCCGGATAGTGACACCGGGGGTAAAGCCTCCGGAAGGGGGAATGTCGGGCGAGACGGTCGATGAAGGGGGCGTGTTTGATTCGAGCGGCTTCTATTCGACGGTGTGGCCGCTTTCGGAGAAGTATTTTCTGGCCGGCTACTCGTACTCCAACGCTCAGACCGAGCCGGCAGGCTACGGGATATATCTTATCGACGTATTCGGCACAAAGGAGCTGATTTATCGGGATGAGAGTATTTCGTGCTTTATTCCGATACCGCTTGCAGCTCGTCCGAGGCCGCCGATCCTGCCGGATGCGACCGATGCGAACAAATCGTACGCAGTCTGCTCGGTGGCCAACGTGACATACGGCGTTGACGGAGTCTCTCCGGAGCAGGCTCGATATATTCGCATTTCTCAACGGCTGCGCTGGCCTTATGACAATGAGTTCGGGGGACATAGATATACGGAGAAGGCGTATCCGAATAACTGGACGCCGGTGCGCGTGATTGGGACGGTTCCCGTAGAGAGCGACGGCAGCGCTCATTTTCGTGTGCCCGCCGATACGGCGGTCTATTTCCAATTGCTGGATAAAGACCAGATGGAGCTGCGGCGGATGCGCTCGTTTATCAGTTTTCAGCCGGGCGAGGTTCGCGGATGCGTAGGATGCCACGAGAGCCGGGAGGAGGCGCCGAGGCCGGGGGCAAATCGGACTCCGCTGGCCCTAAAGCGCGAGCCTTTGGACCCCGTTCCGCCGGCGTGGGGCGGGCAGCCGGTTAGTTTCCTGCGGGACATTCAGCCGATCTTCGATAAGCACTGCGTAAGCTGTCACAGCGGATTGAGGCCTGCGGGCGGTCTTGATTTTTACGGAGGCCTGACTGCCGGGCCGAAGCAGGGGCCGGGACATTCGGACTATATTCCCGGCTATGGGTTCAATCGGGCGTTCGAGACTATTATCGAGCGCCGGCTCGTATCGTGGTCGGATGTTCAGGGCGACTCGGCGATTACGCAGCCCCTTGCATACGGTTCGCACAAGAGCAAGCTCATTCAAGTGCTCCGCGACGGCCCTTGCGGGAAGCGAGCGAATTTGAGCCGGGCCGAGTTCATTCAGTTGGTGACTTGGATCGACGGCAACGCGCCGTATCACGACCGGTTCGTCAATAAGAGGCAGCAGGAGCCGGCGTACAGCCCGCCCGCCGATGCCGAGCTTATCGCCGGGATCACAAAGATTCATGAAGGTCGCTGCGGCGGGTGTCACAAGGCTGCCGAAGTGTCACGGGCCGACTGGATTGATATTTATCAGCCTGGGCAAAGCCTTTTCTTAGCGGCGCCTTTGGCGGAATCCGCGGGCGGGACGGCGAAATGCCGCGAGGCGACTTATCGGGACCGCCAGGACAAAGACTACGCCACGGTGTTGGGGTTGGTCGAAGCCGCGGTTGAGAAGGCGTGGAATTATCCGCGACGCGATTTGATAGCGCTTAAAGACAAGTGGGCGCGCCGGTGAACGGCCATCTTGATACGAAGACGGATTGGAGTATAACGTGGACTGCAAGCAAAAGGGATTAAACTCGATGCGTTTTATGATTACGTGCGTGTTGACGGCAATTGTGATTGGCCCCGTCGCCGCCGGCGATGATGGCCTGATTGCCTCGCCGGAGGCTGGTTGGCCCCAGTGGCGCGGGCCGCGCCGGGACGGTATCTCGGATGAGAAGGGCCTGCTGCAGACCTGGCCGGAGGGCGGTCCCGAGCTGCTGTGGAAGGTCGATGGTCTTGGTATAGGATGGTCGTCGCCGATTATTGTCGGCGAGCGGCTGTATGTCACCGGGGACGTGGGCGATGATTTGATCGTCTTTGCGTTTGACCCGAACGGAAAAGAGCAGTGGCGAGCGAAGAATGGGCGGGCATGGAAGGGTCCGTTTCCCGGTGCGCGCGCATGCTGCGCTTTTTCCGAAGGGCGAGTCCATAATATGAACGCGCACGGGCGCGTGGCGTGTATGAATGCGGATTCGGGAGATGAGGTTTGGGCCGTTGATATTTTAGAGCGGTTCGAGAGCAAGAATATCACCTGGGCGGTGAGCGAATGTTTGTTGGTGGATGGGCCGCGGGTGGTTGTTACGCCGGGCGGGGCGGGGGCGCTTACGGCCGCATTAGATAAGCGAAATGGGCAGACCATCTGGACGACGCAGCCGCTCGGCGACGATGCCGTTTCGCACTGCTCACCTATCCTCTTTGAATTCGGGGGGCGGCGGGTGATTGCCAACTGCTCATCGGCGCACGGATTCGGAGTCGATGCCGATACGGGCAAGCTGCTTTGGATGGTTCCCTTGAAGAACCAGTTTGGGACGAATATCTCGACGCCGATATACGGTTCGGGCCGCATATTCTACGTTACTCCTTACGGCGAGCACGGTAGGGCGTACCGGCTCATCGCGGATGGGCGGGGCATCGCAGCAGAGCACCTCTGGACGAATATGTCACTCGATACGGTGACTGGCAGCGGCGTGCTTGTCGATGGGGTGCTCTTTTCCGCCGGCTATAAGAAATTCAAGTGGTGGTTCGGCGTTGATTGGCAAACGGGAGCGACGAAATACGAGCTGAAAGATTTCACAACGGGGGCGGCGATCTGGGCGGACGGTCGGCTGTATTGCCTCGACGAGAACGGCCAGGCCGGACTTCTAAAGATGGGAGCGGACGGCCTGGAGATTGTGGGGCGTTTTAGCCTTGTGGGCAAGCGCGTCGGCGATGCCTGGGCGCATCCGGTCCTGCGCGACGGACGGCTTTACCTCCGCTATCACGATACGCTCTTCTGCTACGACGTGAAAAACCGCTGACAGAGCTGAGACCAGCTACAGATATTAGGAGAGGGGAAAAACCCGTAATTCGCACCGCCGAGGACGCAGAGGACGCAGAGAATCTTCTTATGTAGATTTGATGAGGCTACACAGTTTCCTTCTTCTGACAGGTTCCGGCGGGGATTCGGCGGGAAATGGAAGAAAAAAATCTTCAAGAAAATAAAAAAAGAGCTTGCACTTTTGCAGTTGGGTGGTAAAATAGCTTTTGGTCGTAGGAGTTTTGCGCGAAAGGGCTGATTATGAAACGGGCGATTATTGCGGTTGCGGCGGTTCTGGCGGGGGTTGCGCCTTCCCAAGCCAGGATTATCACTGTTGACGACGATGGGCCGGCGGATTTTGCCACTATTCAGGCGGCTATCGACGATTCTAATGACGGCGATACGGTCCTGGTGGCGGATGGGACCTATACGGGAGACGGCAATCGCGATATTGACTTTCACGGCAAGGGTATCACAGTCAAATCGCAGAACGGCCCGGAAAACTGCATTATTGACTGCAACGGCTCAGAAGCCCACAAGCACCGGGGGTTCTACTTCCATAGCGAGGAGGACGCTTGTTCGTCAGTGATCGGCTTTACCATAACCAACGGATATCCTCCGGGAGAAGACCGTCTGAACTGGCCTCCATTTACCTATGCTTATCTTGGCGGGGCAATTCGCTGCAAAGACACCAGCCCCGCGATAAGCCACTGCATAATCACGGGCAACCGGGCTAAAAAAGGCGGCGGTATCCATCTTGGGGGGGGCGCGCCAAAGGTCAGCAACTGCACGATTACGGATAACTATGCCGTGGATTGGGGCGGCGGGATTGCGATCAGTTCGAGCGATGCTGAGATAAGCAACTGTATCATCTGGGGCAATAGCGCCCCGAGCAGTCCACAGATATATAATGCCGGGAGCGGCTCGCCGACCGTTGCCTACAGCGATGTGCAAGGCGGCTGGGCGGGAGCAGGGAGTATCGACGCCGACCCTTGCTTTGTCGATCCGAACGAAGGGGATTATCACTTAAAATCGCAGGGCGGGCGATGGGAACCGAACGAGACCCGATGGACAACGGACCAAGTGACGAGTCCTTGTATTGATACCGGGAATCCGATGACGCCTATCGGGGCCGAGCCGTTCCCTAACGGCGGCAGGATCAACATGGGTGCTTACGGCGGAACGGCTGAGGCGAGCAAATCTTACTTCGGCGAACCGCCTTGCGAGGTAATTATTGCCGGGGACATAAACGGCGACTGCGATGTAAATTTCTTAGACTTTATGATAATGGCGCTGCATTGGCTTGAAGGTAGTAGCCCGGGCTGTGCCGTTACGACCACCTATCTGTTCCAGATGGACCCGAATGGTCTGCTTACAAGCGGCGGGTTGGACGGGAATGGGCACGGAAGCTACTGCATCGAGGGCGAGTTCGAGTTAACTGTCGATTCTTGTGCGGGCGTTGCGTGGTTCAACCGTGTCGATGCTAACATTGTCTGCGGAGAGTCTGCATATACAGTTGGGCTTGATGCGCTGTTTCACATGAGCGAACTGATCAGCACCGATGTGAATGAAGCAGCAATCGATTTTGTGTTTGAGAGAAATATCCCGGGTTTTCCGGGTGCTGATGTGCACCTTCGGGTGATTTTTCGGTGCGGTCCGGTTCAGTTGGTTGGTAGCGTCTGCGACGCTATGTGTGATGGGTATTGTTACCATTTGGACGCAGTTGCTGTATCTGAGCCCTGAGGCTGTGACAGATTTGTTCGTATGCGCTGGGTAAGGTGGTTTTGCTGTGGGGCGCGGGTCTTTGGCGGGTGTTTTTAGTCCTGCTGCAATGCGTCGGTGAAGGTTTTTAGGTTGTTGGCCCATTTTCTTGCTTCGAGCAGTTCTATTCTGTCCTGCTTAACGAGCATAGCGAGGTGCTTTTCGAGGGTAATCATTTTTTCGTCGGGCCTGTTGCGGGTCTTTGTCTGGAGCTGGGTGTACATCTGCTCGATTTTTCCGGTGCGAATGAGGTTGGCGGTGGCGTAGTTGTTGTTGAGGATTTCCATCGCAATGAGCCGGCCCTTGCCGTCTTTTCTGGGGATCAGCTTCTGGCTGATGACGTACGCCAGTCCGAGGGATAGCTGATTCCGGACCTCAGCCTGCCTGCCGGCGGGGAAATAATCGAGGATTCTCGTTATGCTCCCAGTGGTGTCCCTCGTGTGCAGGGTGGAGAAGACGAGGTGGCCTGTTTCTGCGGCCATTAGCGTCATCGCAATAGTCTCCGGGTCTCTCATTTCGCCGACGAAGATAATATCCGGGTCTTCGCGGAGCATTTCCCGCAGGCCCTGCAGGAAGCTTTTTACGTCCTTGCCGACCTCACGCTGGGAGATGATCGACTGCTTTTGGGAGAGAAGATACTCAATCGGGTCCTCAATGGTTATGATTCTGGCGGCGCTTTTCTCGGCTATTCGGGTAATCAGCGATGCGATCGTTGTTGATTTTCCGGCACCGGTTATTCCGGTGATAAGGACCAGGCCGTGCTTGCGCGCGACAATATCCTGCCAGGCGGTATTCGGGAAACCGACCTCCTCGATTTGGGGTATGTCCAGCGACAGTGCGCGAACGGCGACGGCGAGCCCGTCGTTATCGACGAAGATATTTATCCGAAACTGGATTGAGCCGAGGCGGTATGAGCAGTCGATGCTGCGCTGCGTATCGAGTTTCTGCAGCTTTTCTTCCGTTGTCAAGGGGTATATGAGCTTCTGCGCCACCTCTGGGGTAAGAGGCGGGCCCTTCAGCTTTACGAGGTCCCCGTCGATGCGATAGGTGGGCGGGGCGCCGACTTTAAGGTGAAGATCCGAGACGCGCATAGCGCCGCGCTCCTGAAAGTAGGCGAGCAGGTCAAGGAGGCTGAACTCTCCGAGTCCCGCGGCGGAATAAACTTTTGCTGAAGCGGAGTACTGCTGGTTCATCTACGGCACCACTAAAAAACAGCGAAAAAAACACGAATCATATTGTCTTGCCCTGATTGCCCATATATCGGCATAATCGCTTATCGGCACAAGCGCTGGAAACGAAAAAGGCGATTTTGCGGCCCGGGCTGCGGCAATGCTACCTTTTCTTCTTGTCGGCGCTTAGCCAGTCCTGGAGGTTCTTCGCAAGAATTTGGGGGTCTTTGCGCTCGACGATGTGCCGGATAATTGCGGGGGCGATTTTAAGCTGTAGCATCGCTTTTTCGGCCCTTTCCCAGAGCCGGCCCTTGCGGCTCGGCGTCTGGGCCAAATAAAGCTCGGAGACCAGCTCGCTGAGCTTTGTGAGCATTATCGCGTCAAGGTTGGCGTAGTAGCCCGATATTACGGATTTTTGATGGTCTGAGAGGTCTTTTCCGGGCATTTCGATATCCTTAAATATTCTGATGTATTCGCAGTTCCGGGGGGCCTGCGATGGTTAAACCGGTTAAGCCGTGGCATAGCCACATGGCCTGGCCTTATGGCCGGAACCGCCAACAATATTGGACGGTTTTACCGGAGGGCCTCAGATAAATCAAGTCGCGGCTATTATTGTGGATTTTTGCGCTCCTCGGGTGTGGAATTTTTTCTGGCGCTCTGTAAGTGGCTTTTTATACTGGCCTTATGAGTCCGTATTTAGGGTGGACTGTTTTTGTATTTCTAAAGGGCCTCAGTTAGTACAACATCTTACCGGCAACGGGACGATTCACATCAGGCGGACAATTTACTGGAGTCCAGAGGAAGGAGCAGATTCTCAGATAGACCGCTGGCTGGGGATTGCGGGCAATAGTGTATCTGTAGCTGCTCGTGAGTTATGCAGTCGTGCGACGATAACGGGTGGTAGTTTTCGCAAGTCGGCGGAGAACCTGGAGCGTTTGGGTCAGATTCGGGTCAGTTCCAACCGGATGCGCGAGATAGTGGAGGCCGAAGGTCAAAGGGCGCTTAAGGCTTAAGTTCGGTCAGGCCGATGAGAAGACATCGGCCAGTGATGGGGCCGAATGGATTCATAAACAATTGGAGACCAAACTGCCCATGCTGGACGGGAAGGTGCTGGATTTTTATCACTTCAGCGAGCATATATGGTCTGTGGCGAATACGTGTTTTGGTCAGGACAGCGAGCAGGCGGGAGGTTTTGCATATTGCCAAGCACGATGGTCCGACGACATTATTGACAAGGCTGATGGAGGAGCGAAAGAGGCATCGTAGCCGGTGTAAACGCAAGGCGTTCAAAGAAGTAATCCAATATATTGCTCGCAGATTTGACATGTGCGATTATCCGAGATTCATTGAACGAGGCTGGCCGATAGGTTCCGGTCCGACGGAGGCATTTTGTAAGACACTGACCAGGAGGCTCAAGGGCAGCGGGATGCGATGGGATTGTCCCCACGCCGAGGGGATTATGGCCTTAGCGGCGATGGATCAAGGCGGACAATGGAAGGCTTACTGGAACCTGCAAAATGCCATTGCCGCATAGCTGCCAGAAAATGATTTCACACCC
>Ga0315277_10004412_pt1 | contig 18833 bp, 15 predicted proteins | sample YL17G05_15_MG_FD_203695 | JGI IMG/M metagenome (GOLD analysis project Ga0315277, IMG submission 203695) | Sediment microbial communities from Yellowstone Lake, YNP, Wyoming, USA - YL17G05_15 | ecosystem: Environmental > Aquatic > Freshwater > Lake > Sediment | place: USA: Wyoming | collected...
GTCGAGCTAGGTAGAGTAGTTGCCCAGTTTCGCGGAATATACACTTCCCACATAAGAAGTGAAAGCGACAAGTTGCTCGACTCAATAAGAGAGGCCATAGCCGTCGGCGAACAGGCACACATACCTGTTCACATCTCTCACCTGAAAGCAGTTGGTAAGAGTAACTGGGGACGAAGCCGGCAAGCACTTAATCTCATTGACGAAGCGAGAAGAAGAGGACTCGACGTGACGGCCGATCAATACCCGTATCCAGCAGGTTCGTCCGTCCTAAGGCAGGCTCTACCTCCGTGGACACTTGAAGGAGGGACAGACGCTCTTGTCGTCAGACTCGGAGATGATTCCGCGAGAGCTAAGATGAGACATGATATAGAGGCGAACACTCTCTCTGTGACATTTGACGCAGGCACCGGTTGGGAGAATGTAATCTACAGCTGTGGCTTAGAGAACATAATCCTGAGCTACACCGAACATGGCCCTGACAAGCATTTTGAGGGTAAGAGCCTAGCCCAAATGGGCAAAGAGACTGGCAGGGACCCCTACGATATCACGTTCGATCTCATTGCGAATGATCCCAACGCCATCATGGTGGACTTCTATGCTCATGACGAAGACCTCGAAAGAATAATCGGGCATCCGGAGGTCTTGATCTGTACTGACATGTGGACCGTCGCTCCCGAGGGTCCGGTCACCGGAGGAACACCACATCCCAGAGCATATGGCTCGTTCCCTAGGGTGCTGTCCAAGTATGTGAGAGAGAAGAGAATACTCTCCCTAGAAGAAGCCATACACAGGATGACGGGCAAAACCGCCAAGAGGGTCGGCCTCGCCGACAGAGGAATCATAAGAGAGGATGCTCACGCGGACCTGACGATCTTCGATCCCGAGACTATCCATGATACCGCAACTTTTGATTCACCGGCTCAGTACCCGAACGGAATCTCATATGTAATAGTAAACGGGAAGATCGCGGTAGAGAACGGAAAACACACGGGAGTTGCAGCTGGGAAGATTCTGAGGATTCATTCTCGTTGATGCGATTAATATACTTCACCACCTAAGTGACAAGATCCTAAACACTTGATGAGCGTGCGTGCATGACAGTCGAGAGTCGGGAATCGCCAATCGAGGTTTTCAAGCAAGTCAATATTTGCCTGAGAGACATAATCGCGCTCACACCCAAACCTGGGCCATCGATAGACGATGTACTCAATGACTTGGCGAATGAGTTGGGTGTAACACGACAGACAATGCATGACTGGACGTTGGGAAAGGGAACCGTCCAGCCTTGGCAGCTTGATGTTCTGAGAAAGAAAGCGAGAATGCTGAGCGTTCGCTAGCTGAACTGGCCCAGGTTTGGGGTATAGAAGCATGTGACTCCTCAGTCTGGGTTGGTTGCGATTCGACTAGCTCAGCAGTGGAAGCTTCACGGGCCTCTTCTCAGCTTCGGATTTGATAGCCGCAAATGCTGCCTCGTGAGTGTTCGCAGCGTCCTCGAGGTTGCAGTGAGACTCCTTGTCACTAAGGATACAGTCCACGAAGTGGTCGATCTCCCCCTGGAACGGGTGATGGGTGACCTCGGCCGTGTCTGGTAGAATAGTTGGGATTTCGACCCATCCTTTCTGTCCTGGGAACTTGTGGGACCAGACTCTGTTGTTCTTCACGGTACCCTTGTCTCCGAAGATTTGGATCTGAAATGTGTAAGGCTGAATGCAATCGAAGTTTGAGCAGACCTTGGCGAGGGCACCTGTATCCAATCTCGCAAGCATGACTTCAAGTCCGTCCCAGTCCATATCCTTGTTGTCCTTGCGGTATCCACCGGCCAAGGCTGTGACTTCGGTTATCTTCGCGGCCTTGTGCCTCTCTCTTGATGCGAACCATCTTATCGCGTCAACAGCATGCACGCCCGAAGTAATGAATGAACTGACTCCAATTTCCTTGGGTCTAACGGTCTCCCATCCAGACCACCATCCGCCAAGATGAGATTGGTAATCTGCCTCCACATAGTACACGTTTCCAAGTGCGTCGTCCGCTATCATGGCTTTTATGGTTTCAAAGAGTGGATTCCATCGGAGGACAAAGCCTGCAAGCGTCTTCACTTTGTTCTTTCTGACGGCGTCGCGCATCGCCTTCAATTCCTCGAGACTTGTGCAGATAGGTTTCTCGATTAGGATGTGTTTGCCAGCATTTGCGGCTCGGACGGTCTCGTCAGCATGCAGATGCTGCGGAGTGCAGATCGACACCACATCGACTTCCTTGAGCAACGCATCATAGTCCGTCAAGCACTTCGCGTCGGTGAGACCGGCCTCTTGAGCCTTGCCCTGTGCGCTTGAGAGTTTCCTGCTCGAAATAGCGACTACTTGACAGTTCGGGTTATTCTTGTAGGCTTTGATATGTTCTCCTGAGACCCATCCTGCTCCTTGGATACCCACCCTAAGTTTGACCATTTGAGATCGGGTAAGGACGAAGCGCGTGACGGATAAAAAACTTGTCTAGCTCGATTTGAGTGTATTCCTACTTCTGTCCTCACGCCACCCGACGACATCGGGCCTTGTAAGAATTTGTTTTCCACTGTTCTATCCACTGTGATGTGTCCCTCGATTCTATCTTGAGAGCCCCTCCCGGTATGTTTCTTGTGGAGCGATTCAGCAAGATGGAGATGCTCAACGTTGAGTGTAGTTCCAGCCTGAACTCACCTCGAGAGAATGTTCTAGCGGAAACTGACTCCTACACTCACTCAACTTCTCGCAATCTACTTATTGAGGGACATATCAGGGTGGATAGCTCAATCTATGAATCTATGAGTTACGGACCTGTGGTTACTAGATGACAAGCTGCATCGAAACTGGGATGGAAAACGTGCCGATCTTCATCACAGCAGACAACGCAGAGACGGAAATCCAGAGATACCTGGAAAAGGCATGAACCAGCTCCCAAATCAGCTCCGGCCCAGAATCTGAGACTCTTTGCTTCTTGCTGAGTGTAACATTCGATCGAGCACATGATTATCCCGAATCCGCTATGATTCCTTGAACGTGCAGTCGGTACAGTTCGACCGGCTTACATTCCAAATGAGCATTGGCTGGATGGGACAATGAAAAGTCTGAGGACGAAACTACTCGCATTCTGCTTGACAGTAGCTCTGGCTCCGCTTGTGGTGCTAACCGTGTACTTCACAAGCGTGACAGGCCAAATGGGCGAACAAACCAGTACCGCGTTCGCCATACTCGCTGTCGCGGCGATTGCGGTCGGCCTAGCCACGACGATATTTTCCCGAAGCATCACGAGACCGGCAAGAGAACTGTTGGATGTGGTTGGCGCGGTCGCGAAAGGCGACTACACGAGAAAGGCTGACATCAAGAGTCGTGACGAGTTCGGAATGCTGGCGGCTGGACTTGGAGAGATCATGTCTCAGAACTCGAGGTTGATTGGCGCAATCCAGAAAGCTGTACGAGAAATCGACAATATGGCCGCACAGTATGTGGAAGGCTCTCGACAGGTAGCCGCAACGGCACAACAGCTGACTACTGGCGCCGAGCAGATCGCGAAGGGAGCGACGGACCAAGCGAATGCAGCTCAGAGCACCACGAACCTCATGGACCAGATGACCACCAGAGTGAAGGATGCCGCCCAGGCGGCTGAGCAATCAGCAATCAGAGCCCAAGAAGATTCGAAGAGTGCTGACGAAGGCTTGGGCGCGACAAAAGAAGCTCAAGCACGAATGAACGAGATCAACGCAAGCTCGGCTCGCTCAGCCAAAGTTGTCCAAGGCCTAGCGGACAGATCGAGAGAAATCGGCCATACAACAATAGTGATAGCTGGAATAGCTGATCAAACCAACCTTCTGGCATTGAATGCCGCGATAGAAGCGGCTCGAGCTGGCGAACATGGCCGAGGTTTTGCAGTGGTTGCCGAAGAAGTTCGCAAACTGGCTGAGGAGTCAAAGAAGGCTGCCGACCAGATTGCGAAGCTGAATGAGGAAATCCAGAACGAATCCAGTGCCGCGGTTGGAGCGATTGATGAAAACGCCGCGAAATCGCAAGCAGGCGTTGACGTCATAAACACGAAAGTCCTGACTACACTGGAAAGAGCCTACCAGACTGCGAAACAAGCAGAAATCGCGGCCGAACGCACGACCCTTCGCACGAAGGAACAACTTGAGCTTGCGAACCAAGTTGGTAACGCAATGAGCTCAATCGCGGCAGCAAGTGAGGAGGCCAGCGCCACAACAGAGGAATTCTCTTCCTCAATAGAGGAGATCAATGCCACCGTCCAAGATAGCACAGCACGAGCACAGGAGCTCACGCGTGTCGTCCATAGGCTAAGCGAACTCATAGGGCAATGTAGAGTGAAAGCTCAAGAAGAGGCGACAGTCGCAACGGATGTGACTCCGGTCGAGGGCACGAAGCAGACGATCGTTGAACTGCCTCAGGAACTCAGGTTGAAAGGAAAATCCGGCTGAAGTATCTCGAGTTCCCATAGCAAGCGACTCGCTTGACCATCGGCTGAGATGCGAGCCAACTCACTTTCCCGGCTAGGGGGGACGGGGAGAATCGTAGTCCAAGTTCGGACGGGCGCACCCAAATCAATCCAAAACCGAGGGTTCAGATACCTGCACCAAGTGAATCGGCAATGACGAACCTTCCATCTGGCAGCTAGAAACTGAGAAGCCATAATCCCTTCTTCCATAGCTGACGTTCTGAGCCTTCATCAAGCAATCAAAGACCGCACGGCTCCTGCATTGAGCGCCGATCGCTATGACCGCAAACTCATTTCCAACATGCTGCACGGGTTCGTGGCTGATTTTCTGATCTCTAGCCTCGTCCTGTTTCCTCATGTACTCTTTGACGGTCTTGAGGAGGTCATCTATCCTTACCGGTTTAACGATGTAACCGTCCGCGTGCCTCTCAGCCGCCTCCGCCCTGCTCTCAGCTGACGGGTACCCGGTTAGGATTACATTACTCATCCTAGGGGTCGTCTCCCGCATAGCTGTCAGCAGCTTCGTCCCCTCCATGTCTGGGAGACGAAAGTCGATTAGCGCCAGGTTGTAGGAGTTGAGATTAGATTTCTCGATCGCCTCCTTCCCAGTCTTAGCGGCATCAACATTGTAACCTTCGAGTTTGAGTACTCTAGCAATCGATTCTAGGACTGATTCGTCGTCATCTATGACTAGGATCCGCTTATTCTCCGTGCTAAACTGCTCCTGACACCCTGCTCGTGGGTATCTTGAGCGTGAAGGTTGAACCTTTCCCAACTTCGCTTCTGACGGTGATTGTGCCGTTTTGGGCTTCGACCAGTCGCTTGCACACGGCCAAGCCTAATCCTTGCCCTTTGACCTTGGTGGTGAAGAATGGATTGAAGATGTTCTCCAGGTTCTCTCTAGCTATGCCTTCCCCAGTATCCTCCACCGTTACAGTCACCGACTCCTGCTCCTTGTACGCGGTCACGGTCACGTTTCCTCCTTTCGGCATGGATTGAACCGCATTTATGATCAGGTTTGCGAGAACCCGTTGCAGCAGCGTACGATCAACCACTACGCTTGAGAGATCCTCCTGAACCTCCACGTGGGTTTCTACGTTTCCGGGAACATGAGCATTCGAGATGACCTCTCTCACTAGGTTGGGGAGATTGGTTTCGACTGGTTCAGCTTCTACCGGTCCAGCGTAGCTCTGCAAATCAGAGACAATTTTGTCCATGTACAGGATCTGATCGTCAATCGTGTCCAGAAGCTCCACAGCCTCCTTCCTCCCCTCGACTCTCTCGGATCTTGACAGTTTCTTCGCCAAATAGAGGGCGCCCGTCATAGCCTGCAGCGGATTCCGCATATCGTGACCCACCATCGCCGTCGTCTCCCCGATAGCAGCCATCCGCTGAGATTTGAGAAGGGCATCCTCCATGCGTTTGCGTTCAGTGATATCAATCCAGTACCCGTTCACCTCGATCGGTTTACCGCTAGCGTCACGGACCACATTTGCTTCTTCACGTATCCACCGGTAGTCGCCGTTCTTATGCCGCATACGGTACTCGATGGTGTTCCGTCCCTTCTCCCATAGGCGAGGTATCTCCGCCAGCACAGACGGTCTATCCTTGGGATGAACGATACGCGCCCAGAACTTTGGGTGACCAACGAACTCCCACGCCTCATGCCCGAGTATGTCTGCAACATTCTCGCTGAGGTAGGTCAGATCCCAATCGGACAGATCTGGAAGAGGCTTACCACTGTAGATTGCAGCAGGATTCGACGTGACCACATACTCCAACCGCTCCTTGGTTGAACGAAGCTCCTCCTCCATCCTCTTGTGTTCCGTGATGTTCAGGGCGTACATTGCGACGGCGACGACGCTTCCGTCCGAGCCTCGGACAGGGTACATGATGCTATCCGACCATCGGCCCTCATGCTCATCTTCCTTACGAACATACTGTCCAGTGCGAAATACATCGTCAATCCAAGTCTTCCTGCGCTCTCTAACTTCAGGGTCCTTGATCAAGCTGAAGGCGTTCCTGCCAACAACTTCGTCATGGCTCAAGTTCCAAAGCTTACAGAAAGCATCGTTGGCTTCGATGATCTTGGCCTCCCGGTCCAGGACCATCACGGTTGCGGTCGTCGCATCCAGGATCGCGCGTAACTGTTCTTCGCCTTCACGCAGTCTCCTCGTCCTCTCATCAACCAGCTCCTCCAAATGCTTGGTGTATTTCTCAAGCTCGGCTTCCATCTTTCGGCGTTCAGTTATGTCAATTATGACGCCGGTCATACCCACGAGCTTACCCGCCTCCATCAGAGGACGACTGGAAGTCCGCACGAAGCGGACACCGCCATCCTTGTCGAGAATTCTATACTCAAGCGGTTCCAATTCACCGGCAAGGACGCCCACAAATCTTTGCTGTACGCTGGCTAAGTCATCGGGATGGATGAACCCACTGAAAGGTTGGCCGACCAGTTCGTCAGCCTTGTAGCCTGTCGTACGCTCTGCGACAGGACTGATGTAGGTGAGAAGACCCGTGACATCAACGGAGAATACGGCATCATTGATGTTCTCGACGAGACTGCGGTATTTCTCTTCGGATCTCTGCAGCGCCTCCTCCGCCTGTTTTCGTTCGGTGATGTCACGGCTGACTGCTAGGATCCCGGCAGCTTCGTCGTTTGAGTTCATTAGAAGCGTGAATGTGTTCTCACTCCAGAAAGTGGATCCGTCTTTCCGGTAGAACTCAAGTTCCAGAGTGCGAGTCAATGGTCTGTCTGTTTGCTTCGAGTTCACTTCGGGCAGGGCTTCTTGGAGGGTCTCCAGCGCAAGTTTGAGCGATTCAGGAGTCACTTGTTTGTCGAGCGGCATGGCGTAAAGTTCCTCCAATGTATAACCTCGGGCGCGTGTTACAGAGGGGCTGATGTAGGTCGGCTTCAGATTCATGTCCATAAGCCAAACGCCTTCGGACATGTTCTGGTTCATGATACGATACTGTTCTTCGCTCCGGCGCAGCGCTTCTTCCGCATTCTTGCGTTCGCTTATGTCCTGAATCATTCCGTCGAAATGGAGAATGTTGCCCTCGTCGTCTTTCACTGCATTAGCGTCCACAGAACCCCAGAAAGCCGTCCCATCCTTCCGCCTGAGGCGGAGCTGAGCTCCTGAGACTCTTCCCTCACGCGAGAGACGTTCACTTAATGCTTTGCGATCTTCAGGATTGGCATACAGATCCGACACTTCCGTTTGAAGGAAATCCTCCACGGAGTCGTAACCGAACATGTGTGCAATGGCTGGGTTCGCAGACAGGAATCGGCCCTGAGGACCGGGAGTATTCCGATATAGTCCCACGGGAATATTGGATTGCAGCGACCTGTACTGAGCCTCACTCTCACGCAACCTATCCTCCATATCCTTGCGCTGAGTGATGTCTCTGAGGATTCCTTGCATGCCAAGAACTTGTCCGTCCTTGAGTATGGGGGACCCGTTAACCTCAATATGCACAAGGGGCCCGTCTTTCCTCTTCACTTCCAGTTGTAATCCTTCAACGTTCTCGCCCTTCATCATGCGTTTGAATGCACGAACTACTTTGGGCATCTCAGATTCGGGTACTAAGCCCCGGAATTGAACACCAACAAGCTCCTCCGGTCGGTACCTAAGAATCCTCTCTATTGATGGAGAAACGAAGGTGAAACGTCCTTGGGAATCTATTGTAGTGATTGCGTCATAACTTCTTTCCGCGATAAGGCGGAATCTCTCCTCGCTTTCATGAAGAGCTTCTTCTGGGTACCCAAGCCGATGACGAGCTTCGCCTACCCGCAGAGCTCCCCCTTTTCTCCCGGTCACGCCTCGACTGGTCCCCTTCAGGCTTCTTGGTTTTTGCCTATTCCTCAACAGTCCATCAGCCTTTATGCGGCATTCGCGGATTTCTGATTTGCGCCCTCTCTGCTGGAACGGGATAGCATTGGTTTCAACTTTGACCAAGGATTTCTCAAGAGTGTATGGGCCCTCGTGTCTCTCTCGTAGGCAGCTGCTCGTGTGATGTCGGTCTTGCTGACTATTCCTACGAGGTTTCCTGAGTCATCCGTTACTGGTAACCCGCTGATATCATGTTTCGTCATCAATCTGGCGGCACTAGTCAGATCCGAATCATGCCTCAAGGCGATAGGATTCTGTGTCATGAAATGCCTAGCCATGAGACCGATAGCTGCGGCATGCTCCAGGAAGGCAGCCGGCGTTTGGTCCTTTGTAACAATCAACCTCTTTGAGAGGTTGAATAGAGAATAGGCTCGCCTCTGACTGAAGTCAGCTAGGGTGATGATTCCCTGAGGTTTGTCATTATAATCGACCACTATCACTCTCGAGATTTCGCGGTGTGACATCAAATCTACTATAGAGAAGATCGACTGTGTGGGACTCACTGTAACGGGATGAGGCGTCATGAAGTGACCCACAGAATAGGTCCCGCATCCTTCTGCGTCTAGGTATTTGACTACGTCCGTTTTTGTCACGATCCCTTCCGGTTCACCATTACGCACCAAGAGTGAGCTCCTCTTCTGCCTAATCATGGCTTCAGCAGCCTGCGTCATCCGGGCATCTGGTTTGATTGTGGTCAAGCCACAGGACATAATTTCCTGGGCATGAACCTCTTCGAATCCTCGCATGGTCTTGTCGGTAAGCACGAATTTCATGACATCCTTTTCCGAGACAATCCCCTCAGGGTTGCCGCTGGAATCAACGACTACAATTCGGGTAATGCCCTCCTCCGCCAGCAGTATCTGAACATCAATTAGCGAAGCTTGAGGCGAAGACGTGACCACTCTCTTCGTCATGTAGTCGCGGACCTTGCCCGTAATACGTCACCCAATGCTCCTCGCGGTCATTCTCCCTATGAACAGCTGTGCATTCGCCGCGAGCGAACAGCCTTATTCAACGGGTCCCGTGCGAGGAGAAAGCGTGTTCAGGGTGCGATTCTTAGTGTATGTGGACCTCATGGTACGCACACGCAAATGAAGTCGAGGAAACGTCCTCCCATTGTTTGAGTTCTTCTCGAGAGATACCTCTCCTGAATCAAGAAGCCCAACATTGGGCCAAGCTCGGACCCAGTGGTGGTCTTTCATCATCGTTTAGCCATTTGATGTTCAACCATCTTTCCGGCAGCACAGGGTTCTGATAGTGCATTCACGATTCTGTCCGCCAAGACCGAAACATGAGCAACAACATCTACAACCCCTGCCTCTATTGCGGCCTTGTTCATCCCGAAGACTAGAGACGATGACTCATCTTGAGCTATCGTGACGCCTCCGCGGCCCTTTATGGCCTTCATTCCAAGGACACCGTCAGTTAACATGCCCGTCATGAGAACCCCTACACAGTTTGGGCCGTAGGCATCAGCAACAGACTTCATCATCACGTCGATTGATGGAGAAGGCGTTTGCTCAGCCTTCTGAAGGCGTATTCTCCCGTCAGCTATCTCCATGTTGTGGCCGCCTGGGGTGACGAAGGCGTTTCCCGCTTCCAGAACATCCCCATGCTGCGCTTCTCTAACTTGCAGACCTGATATTGCTGCGAGTCGCTCAGCGAAGGGTTTCGCAAAACCGTTAGGCATGTGCTGAGACACGACCAATGCGGCCGGCAGTCGGCCAGGTAGTCTCGAAAAAACCCGCTCAAGCGCCGACGGTCCTCCAGCAGAAGCGCCGATCGCCACAACCGCGAACCCACCTTCACGCTGTCTTGGTGCCTCTTGACTGACTTTCTCAACGCATTCGTCCTGTTCCATCAAACGGGCCTTAACCGTTTTGACGAGGTCATCTATCTTCACGGGCTTTGTGATGTAACCGTCCGCATACTTCTCAAAAGCCTCCGTCCTGTTTTCAGGCGAGGGATAGCCCGTTAGGATTATCTTGACCATTCTCGGCGTGCTCGGCCTGAGTTCAGTCAGTAGTCTTCTTCCTTCCATGTCTGGAAGGCGAAGGTCGATCAATGCGAGATTGTAGATGTGAAGATTAGATTTCGCAATTGCCTCCTTGCCAGTCTCGGCCGTGTCCACACTGTAACCTTCGAGTCTAAGTATGCTTGCGATCGAGGCAAGGACAATCTCGTCATCGTCTATGATGAGGATACGCTTCTTCTCCTGCTCCATGTAGAGTCACACTGCCTGCCTCGATATGGGAAGTTTCACGGCGAAGGTTGTAGGTCTCTCCAGGTCTTGACAAAGCACACGATTCTTGCGAGGTGAGGAGCGCGAATCTCAGATCCTGCCTGGGGCATCTCAACCCCTGCCGCCCTATGCGGGCCCCTCCAATAGAAAGCCTTTTGATCGTACACGAATGTCGAGCACTCTTCGCCCGTTCTTTCTTCTCAGAACACATAATGATGAATTCTGCCGTCGCGACCCTTTCGCCTCAATACTCAAAGAAGAAACCAGTAGCCGAACCCAGTCTACATGGTCTAGGAGCGTGACCACTGGACATAATATCAATCAGAGTGGCCGTCGCCAAGTGCAAATCAATACGTGAAGAGGTCGCCATAAGTTGTATCTGTCACGTAGATTGGTTATCTGGTTCTTGTCTTCACTGAACCGTCGATTGAAGGAGGCGTTTCGTGTGTGCACACCAATAGACTCGCCCCCCAGAGATCGAGATAAGTGACCGTGACCAAGGACCTTCAGCCAGGTGCAACTGGCGAGTGGTAAAGAAACGCGTCACGAAGACAGCGGACTCACCGCAGGGTCAAGGAAGGGTTGGGCTGCACCGTCGAGTAACAAGATGATCTTGGAACCTATTCCATAGATGGTTTCCGAGTCTTGGGATCCGACGCGGATCGCATGGGAGCGTGTTCTGCCAGAGTCTTTGTGAGCATATAGCGTATTATTCGGCTGAACTCTCCGATTCTCTTAGCACTTACATATTCATCGGGCTTGTGTTCAACAGCAACGCCCTCGCTTGGCCCCATTATGACCGTCTTGATGCCGGCCAACTGATCAAGGTAGGTAGAATCCGTTCTTCCCGACTCGACTCTGAACTTCGGCGTGTACCCAAGCGTTTGCTCAACGCTAGTTACAGCAAGCGCAACTGCGGGGTCTTTGCGGTCGAGCAGATATGGCCTCTGAGGTTCGTAGTAGTTTACCTTGAAGTCTATGTCTCGTAACGTACGCAAGGCGCTCTCAACTTCCTTCTTGACTTCATCCCAATCCTCGTTCGGGAGAACACGGCGCTCGCAAGTGATCTTGCATTCACCTGGGACTACGTTGACCGCGGTTCCTCCCTCAATCAAGCCGACGTTGAGTTGGGTGTACGTCTCGTGGTCGTCAATGGTCATTCTAGCCGGGGGCATCCTCCGTAGCGCCTCGATAACCTTCATCATATCGTAGATCGCGTTGTGGCCTAAGGTTCGCCAGGACGGTTCCGCGGAATGTGCTTCCTTTCCAATCGTTGTTACACCGAAGCTTACCCGTCCTCCACACCCGAGCGACACCATGAACCGGTCCCCTTGCACAGTTCCCTCCACGTTGATTCCGGTTTTTGCCTCTAGTCGGTTGTGCGCCAGAAAGTATGGTGTGCCCAGCCACTGCTCTCCGTCCAAGATCGCTCTGCTATCCTCATAGTTCGATAAGAGTACCTCGAGTTTTCTGAACCTGCACTGGTCCAAGTCTTCTAGGACGTGAAGGATCGCGGCAACTCCTCCCTTCGCATCTGCCGTGCCAAGTCCATAGAGGCGGTCTTCTTCCATTGTGACACGTAGTGCATCTCTAGTCCATTTCGCCGAAGGGGCGACCGTGTCGAAATGTGAGTTAATCAGAAACGTACCGTTACCGAGAGCGAATTCTCTCGTACCGTAGACATTATTCAACTTGTCAACAGCAACAGTGAAACCTGCCCTGCTCAATTCGTTCGAGATGAATTCCGCACACTCGCGCATCCCGTCTGGCACATATGTGGGAAATTCAACCAGTTTCTGAAGAATATCTACAGACGACACGGTTCCCTCGCCTAGAACGTCATCCTAAGTTTTGATCAATGCTCCGGCCATAGGCTTGATAGGTAGTCTAATCGTGAACGTCGTTCCCTTTCCAGGCGTGCTTTCAACCTCGATAGATCCCCCGTGAGTTTCTACTATGCGTTTGCATATCGCCAGCCCCAGTCCCATTCCCTTTGATTTGGTTGTCTTCAGAGGCTTCCAGAGATTCCGCATCACGTCGTCAGGTATGCCTTCGCCAGTATCCGCGAACTTGACCTCCAGAACTCCTCTGGCTTCTGTGCTTATCATGCTTAGTTCTCCGCCGGTGGGCATAGCGTCGACGGCATTGCCTATCAGGTTAACGAAAACCCGCTGGGTTTTCGCTACATCGAGCAGTATGCTTGGTGTATCCGCTGCTAGGTTTCTGATCTTGACGTTACCTGGTATTTTGACTCGCTGTATTGCAGCGTTAATCAATGCTTTTGCATTGGTTTCCGTCAGTTCAAGGCGGATTTCTCTCGAGTAATCCAAGAGTTCCTTCACGATTTTGTCTGCATAGTCGATACAACTTGAAATCAGTCCTAGCATCTCAATGGTTTCTGCGTCTGCTGTTGAACCGAACTTCTTCCTGAGGACGTAGACTGCTCCTGAAATTCCCTGCAATGGGTTTCGAAGGTCATGCCCCATCATGGCTGCAGTCTCACCTATCACTGCCAGTCGCTCTGCCTTTCGGAGGCGCTCTTGAACCTCGTTTTCCTCAGTGAGGTCTTTGACTATCGCGACATACACTACCGGGGAACCGGCGGGGTCTCTTACGAGACTCACCGACACTTCCGCAGGGTATTCTTGGCCATCGCTTCTCACCAAGGTGCATCTCAAGTTTCTGATCGTTCCCAACCCCTTTGCTTCTGTGAAGGCACTTGTTACAATTTCGCGATCTTTCTTGACGACTAGTCCAAACAAGTTCCTGCCGATCAATTGATCTTTGGTGGGAGATCCATACAGTTGGAGCGCTGCGTGGTTGCACTCAGCTATGTTGCCATTTGGATCGATGACTACAATGCCTTCAGGGGAGCCCTGGATTATTGCATATAACCGCTCTTCGCTCTCACGCAGACTTCGCGTCCTTTCACCCACAAGCTCCTCCAAATGCTTCGAGTAGCGCTCAAGCTCCTCCTGCATTCGCACTTGCTCTGTAACGTCTCGAGCGAGTGCAACTGAGCCTGTCGTGTGGTTGTTCTCATCACGGAGGCCGTTGGAGTTCCAGGAAATGATCCTTGTCTGGCCGTCCTTACGCCTGATTCGTGTTGTAACGTTTTCCTCGCTCAGTCCCTTTTCGATAATTCGGTCTGCTGTCTCAATGACTTCTCTTCGATACTCTTCATCGGGGTAGAGCCACTCCCATATCCTGTCGTTGCCGACAACCTCCTCACGTGAGTAGCCGCTGATCTCTTCGGCTGCCTTGTTCCAAATCAGAACGTTTGCATTCTGATCGAGGACGTTGATCCAGACATTTGCGTTGTCTATGATGCCTTCTAGGAATTGGCTGAGTTTGCGAATCTCCGACTCAGCACGCTTACGATCGGTCACCATAGTCTCTGTACCCAAACTAACGCTCCCTGAGCCGCAAGCTTCCAGCGGTCAGCTGACAGACGGTCTTTCTGTTCCCATTTCTACAAGCGACATAAAAAGGGGATGCGCGCAACATAGCAACAGGCAGCGAATCAAACGACTGGTCGAAGTGCAGAACGGGACCATCAGCGTCAAGAGCGAAGTTGGGAAGGGCTCGACCTTCACGGTTACGATATCGACGAACAGATCGTCAGGAGCGGTTTAGCTTGGCGGGTGTCAGGGTTTGAACTCATGATTTTGTGTGTGTGCGCACCACCAGACCCACACACGCTAGTTCAAATTGATGATGACGCAGGATGAATGATGATACCAGATCAATACCGGTATTCTTGTTCTTTTCCAGGACGACTAGGAACTTGTTCTTGGAGCGAGCGAAGGCATCTTCACCATACTGAGGAACGTACGTGACGAAAACGTAGAAATCCACCTCATCACGTGTGTGAGAACTGAATCCGCTCTCTTGAGGAGACAGGGAACCTGAGCTTCAGAAGGAAACTGTGGAATATCGTCCTTAGTGGATATCCAGGCTCTGGCAAGACCGTGCTCTCGAAGCGGCTTGTATCTGAGAATCCAACCTTCGTAAGACTAAGCGTAGATGATGTTCGCTCAATGTTCTACGGTGCCCATCAGCCGTCATCCGATGAGGAGTTTGTGTACACGTGTTTGGCTTCACTGCGCGACCTTGCTCTGAGAAGAGGGCTTAACGTAATTCTGGATTGCACGGCGCCTCGAAATTCCACACGCGAGTTCCTACTCAGGACGAAAGTTGAGGATGTTGTGCCATTGCTTGTGGTCATGATCGTGAGTAAAGCTGAATTGGAAAGGCGTAACCGAGACCGAAACCTGGTAGGAGCCATCGAAGCATGGGATAAGACGTGGGAGTCCTCGCCTTCAACGATGCCGGTTATGAAGTTCCATAACGATAGTAGAGCCGATTTTGAGACGAGCTACTACGTGCTAACTGAGCTGCTCAGAAGTAACATCAGCCCCTACCGGAAAAGATTCATGGAAAACATGTTCCCGGGATTATGAGCGATCTACCTGGCTCTTGAGTGCTGCGTACCACACTACTCGCACGCAAAAGGAAGGAAACGACTGACGACGGTTCGCATGATGACGCCGCACTACCATGTCCGTTACTCAGTAGCCGCCGAGTGTAACTTGCACTTCTAGGTAGCTGCCTGATCTGATCACGCCGACCCGAATTATCTGTCCCGGAATTGTGTGCCTCTCTAGATAGGTTGAGAGCGCGTCGTAGTTGACGATTCTGCTTCCGTCAATTGAGACTATGACATCTCCACCGATGAGGTACTGTTGTCCGTCGATCGTAACAATGTGCTGTCCGCCTCTTAGCTGCGCTTTCTCTGCTGGGCCGCCTGTGACCGTTTTTTCTATCAACACGCCGTAGGTCGCATTAGTTCCCATGACTTGTGACAGCTGATAGTTCATGTCGACAACTTGGAATCCAATGTAGGGATGCTTGTCGTATTTTCCGTTGCTCACTAGGGATGGTAGTTCTCGCAGTATGGTGTCGGACGGTATCGCGAAGCCCACGCCCTGAGAACCGCTCACCACGGCTGTCGTCATTCCGACGACCATTCCATTGACGTCCAAGAGTGGTCCACCCGAATTTCCCGGATTTATCGGAGCACTGAACTGGATAACATCCGCGATGGAGAATCCGCCTCCTGCTGACTGATACTGTATGGCCCTTCCTAGCTGGCTTACGATCCCGAAGGTCACAGAACCAGAAAGGCCAAACGGATTCCCGATAGCAACCACCGGCTGTCCGACCACAAGAGAGTACGATGGAGCGAATCCGACGGGATAGAACTCGCTACGCGACGCTTGGGTGGCGATAACAGCGATGTCGCTGTATGCGTCGGAACCAACGATTTTCGCTGGGTAAGCCTCGCCGTTCCAGAAGGTTACCGTAGCATTCACGATGCCATCAACTACGTGAAAGTTCGTGACCAAATAGTACGAGTTCGAGTAGTCGATCACGAAACCGGACCCGAGTACACTCGTTATGGCCCTCTGGGGGCCAAAGATGGTATCAACGATCGCGACCTCCGAGCCCTGAATAGTTACAACGCTGCGATTGGAGTTCTCGTAGATTCGCGCGGGATCAATTCCGTAGATAGTCACGTTGCTTTGAGGCCGGTTCAGTGATGATAGGTTGCTCTCTAGTTGGCTGTTTCTGGTCTGCAGTTCTGCTGCTGTTTTCTGAAGCGCGCTGACATTGGAGCTTTCCTCGGTCAAGGCTATGCTGGAGTAGATGGCAATCGCGGCAAATCCGATCACCAGAACCAGAAGAACAGCAAGTATCTTCGGGAGATTCTGTTTCGTGGACATCGTAGACGCCTAGTCGGTCTGTTGATCCCTGCGCCCATAGGCGTCTTGGAAGTCACGTAGTCTGCGGATCAGATGAGAAGGATACCAGACGACGAGGACGCCGCCTTCTCCCTCATAGTCTTGGATATTCTCTCCGTGCCTTTCACGGTAATGACGGTTCAGTTGAAGCTTGGTGCTGAAGCGGCGCTCACAAAGAAGGCATGAGTAGATGCCAATGAGAGGCAGTTGATCCTCGTGGCTTCTGCTTTTGTGATCCTGAAAGACGGCCAACTTTCCCTGACCTGGTTGCGAACGAGGCCGCATAGTCCGCTATAAGCGGAATGGACGAATCATCCTCAACCATCTTATTGCGCTGTACGCACGTGCACGATCAGGATCGAGTCGGTGGGAGGTGAATGATGCAATGCCACCAGCGCACTTCGTCGTCGGATTCGGACTAATTCCAACGATACTTGAAACCGCAGTAGTGATCGTCCTCATTTGGCTAATGATCAGATTCGGCAAGCTAGCGGATGCATATTCGGCGAAGCTGAAAGCGAAACTGTCGTAGTCCTCGCTACGACGCTTGATAAGTTCGAGTCCCCGTACGTTATTGTTCATCTGTGTGCTATGCCCACTTAGAGTGATCCCGCACCAAGGTACTCGACGACGAACCACGCGAAAGACGACGGACATGTGTAACACATGAGGAAACACACACGCCCCAATAAGTCACATGCAATATGCAAGTTAAACTGCATGAGAACATGAACCGCGACTTGTGTTACGACACACATGGTGGAACATATCACCGCGTACCACACATCCACCACTGTCCCGTTCCTAGCTGGTGAAACATTGGCAACGGCACATGTTACCAGGAGACTAGACGAACGTCGGTGGCACACGTAAGCGCCGATGAACCGTCGTTTTGAGTGTGCGTGGTTACGCTGGTGCGGGCATCGCAATTCGAACCGCATCTCCTTGAATGGTAGCGGTGAAGCGTTTCAGCAGCATTTACATCGGTGCGAATGCAATCCTTCCTTGTTCTTGGGTGAAACTGAATTGACAATTGCCCGAAATGGACGCATTCAGCCCCTTGAAGGCAGGGTAACGCGAAAGTGAGCATCAAGGTCAGAGAGTGGCTGCGAAGGCTGGGGATCGATACGACCCACGAAGAACGCGAGGAGATAGATCGTGAGATCGAGCGAAAGACAGGACAATACTGCGACAAAGGCGTTGAATTACTCAGCGAGGCTGAGTTCTTGGCGATTGTGGATTGGGTAAGACGCAGACGCAAAAAGCAGACAGCTGAACCCCTCGTCGCATAGGTCGCCTTCTCATGTGGGTCTCATGGGTGCGGGCGCACCAATTTGAACCGTCGCGGGTCGTCGTCTTCGTTATTCTGTGTGTGCGCGCACCCTAGCCTACCCACGCGTGATTGCTACTTGTTCCCAAGTCCTCTCACTCTAGAGGAGAAGGCGACGAGAAAGTAGCGGTCAACCTGCCAACCAAGGGCGCCTCTCCTCGATTCAAGTCAATCCGGTTTCTCGTTAAATACGCGACTCACTAACAGTCGAGTCAGGATAGTACATGCCCGAAAAAAGGGAAGAACGTTCGAGAAGGGAGGACCGTAGGATAGTGGTGGCTGAGAACGGGCCCTATCATGTTTTCGGCAGTTTGCCCTTGGCTAAGGAAACCATAGTGACAGACAGTGAAGGTTACTCAGTCAAGTGGCACAAAGGGCATCGGTACCCAGATCAGGAGAAGTATGATCTTTGTCGTTGCGGTCAATCAAGAAAGATGCCCTACTGTGACGATACTCACGCGAAAATTGGTTTCGACGGCACCGAGAACGCCAGTCGGAAGAAGTACCTTGAGCAGGCCAAGAAGATCTCAGGGCCTGATCTTGTTTTGACCGATGCTCAGGACCTTTGCACCTCTGCTCGCTTCTGTGATGCTGCAGGCGGGGTTTGGAAGCTTACCAGAGAATCTGGCGACGCAAAGTCAAAGGAGGTTGCGATTGAGGAAGCATGCAACTGTCCCTCAGGGAGACTGGTGGTTTGGGATAAGAAAACCGGGGACCCAATCGAGCCTCAGCTTGAACCGTCCATCAGTTTGGTAGATGATCCGGAAGAGAAAGTCAGCGGACCAATCTGGGTGAAGGGCGGTGTACCATTGGAGTCACCAGATGGAACCAAATACGAGACCAGAAACCGCGTAACCTTATGCCGTTGCGGCAGCTCAGCCAACAAGCCATTCTGCGACGGCAGCCACATCCAAGTTGAATTCACAGATGCCTGAAAGAGGCGAATATATGATCATACATGTTGAACGTTACGACGCCTTTCTCGATGTGAGTTTCAGGGATCTCAGATTCGACGGAAAGTTGCTCACAACACTCGAGTCCAACGAAGATATTGTTCTGGACTCTGTGGGACTACAAATCTCGAA
>Ga0315277_10004413_pt1 | contig 18830 bp, 22 predicted proteins | sample YL17G05_15_MG_FD_203695 | JGI IMG/M metagenome (GOLD analysis project Ga0315277, IMG submission 203695) | Sediment microbial communities from Yellowstone Lake, YNP, Wyoming, USA - YL17G05_15 | ecosystem: Environmental > Aquatic > Freshwater > Lake > Sediment | place: USA: Wyoming | collected...
AAGCGCAGCCCGACACGGACGCAAGGACCTGGAGGCTCTTCACCCGAGCTCCCTCGGGGATGTGAGCGATGAAACGCACGTCTGGATCCAGAATTGTGAACACAGCACACGCCACATCAAGCCCCGCTACCACCCCGCTCTGCTTGGCGATGATCTGCCCGCTCATGGCTGTGCCCGGTGAAACAATGCTGTCGGTCGTGACGTCTCCAGAACCGATGTCCTCATCCAGGGTGCGTCGGAGAGAGCTGAGGATTTCTGGTTGCAGCGGGATGTTGCGATCGTGTTCCATCTGCACGGATCCAGGAGAACTGAGAATTGAGATGATGATATTGCTGTTGATGAATGAAGATAGCATTTGTCGCCGTGAAATGAAATCGATGGAAAACGCGCGACAGGTTGCGAACAACTCCTATTTTGGGTTGACACTGCGCGATCGCGCCCCAGCCATCTTCAGCGATAGCGTGTTGCCTTTCAGTACAAATTTCAGCAGTTTCATAGTGCAATGTCAACTGAGGCGTTCCGTCGAAGCACCGTGAACTTACTTTTCGTCGGCCCGAATTGCTTCTGGAGGAGGTTTGTCTGCCCATAGGTGGAGAAGATGGATGCAATACCACTTTTCGCCGCTTCTGCGGCTTTTGGGAGGTAATGCGCTAGTCCGAGATCAGTCGAAGCGTCAGAGGCGTTCTCCACTCTTGTCGGCGACCAGCGATGAAACAGCCATGTTCAGTCATTCAATGACGAATTGAAAACAATCCAAGTCTCGCGGGCAGGTCGGATTCTCACCCGACTGAAGGCAATAGTTCCCCTTACGGTGCGGGATACCGTTGCTTGCCCTCTCCGGGCTTTGCCCGCGAGGTGCTTGTTTGGATCGGACGGTGGGTTAGAGAACTAACGACCGCAACGTATCATGCGAGGTTGCATCTTGATAATGTAAACATTGGCTAGATTTTCTGGATGTCTGAGAAATGAGGTGTCTCCAGCGAGAACATATCGTTGCCCAGCATGCAAGACGCCTCTTACGAGCAAGGGGTACTAAAGAAGCACTGGGGATTCTTAGCGAACGCGACAAGCATCACGAGCAGGAGTTGGAGGAATACCAAGAGAATCTTCGTGAACCACAACAACGGGAGAAAAGGGCAAAAGAGGAGGCGATTGAATCTGAGCGGGAACGCACTGAACGCCTCCTGGCGGCCAAAGAACAAGAAATTCAGTCGCTTAAAGAAAGAATCAGCCAACTATGCGGCACCCCTTGGATATGACGCACCTGAAAGGTTGAGAGCTCTGGTTGCTAGAGACAGCAGATGTTTGCATCTTGTCTCGCCAAGATTATGTGTCATAAACGTGCGCGCGTTATGGCATCAGTATCAGAAAAACAAAAGCAGCGTGCAGCCTTGGTTGATTCAGGAGTCTGCACGGGCATAATCAGGAATAAAAGACGAGAGGTGTATGAAAAGCATTAAGCGTATTGCGCTGGTGGCACATGACAACCGCAAAAAGGATCTCATCGAATGGGTTGAATGGAACTGGAGTGCCTTGCTGGATCACAAACTGATCTGCACAGGTACGACAGGCACAATGGTGGAAGATGCCCTGAAGAACAAATTGGATAAAAGCCTGAAGAGGAACATTGACATCCGGAAGCTTAAGTCCGGGCCACTGGGTGGCGACCAGCAGCTCGGATCCCTGATTGCGGATGGAGAGATCGATGTGATTATCTTCCTATGGGACCCGATGGAACCCCAGGCGCATGATGTAGACGTGAAGGCGTTGCTCAGGATCGCTGTGCTGTACAACGTTCCGACTGCCTGCAATCGCTCCACGGCTGATTTCATGATTTCCTCCCCGTTGTTCAAGGCGGAATATTCCCCAATACTTACGGATTATTCACAATACATTCATAGGGGCGTGAAGCTGTAGCGTTTGTCGATGTGGAGGTTCTATCACTGAGTCAATAGTCTCAGACCTTAACCTGCAGGGCTCGACAATGGGCGGATTTTCGCTCTACGAGAAAATACATGAGCTTCAAGGTTGTGAAGAGATACCGTTCATTGTCTTGAGCGGACTGACTGACGAACCGCTTGTACGAAAAAGCAAGGAACTCGGTATTGATGACTACATCACGAAACCTTTCTCGTATGAGACGCTTATTGCGGTAATCAGGGGTAGACTCAAACGCTATCGCATGCTGAAGAAGATTAAAACCCGAGCCCCATAGGGTCACAGGCTGTCTCTAATTCTTTTCCGACCGTGCAAGCGCGCTCGGCTCGATCCTCAGGAGGGCGGCAAGATTCCCTTGGCTCAATCTCCCTGTCATAGAACAAAGGCCCAACTTTGTTTCGCTCAGACGTGAACTTCCTCTTCGTCCTTCACACTTAGGCTTCACCATGGGAGTCGGGTGGCACATCTCACCTCCAATTCCTCACTCTGAGTTCAAATAGCAGTGATCGCGAAACACGCCACTGGTCGATGCATCCGTGTCCTCCTCCATCATTCGCCTCGTTGATCTGAATCACGCCGGAGTAATTTCTACCGATGACTCATCGAAATCGTTTAGGTTAAGAATGGTGTTTGATTCAAGTCACAACTTTCTCAGTGGATTCTCTGTTATTTGTGAACGACAAATCAAAGGGGGGAAACTCTATGAGATCGGGATTTATCGGTGTAGCCGTGTTGACGATTATGACAGGATTGTTGCTCGGAGGGTGTGCGAAGTCCGATAATCCGGTCTCCTCAACCGAGTCGGTTCTGGTTAATCTTTCCGTCGGCTTTTCAAAGACCAGCGGCAGGCTGCCGCTGCTGAAGATCTCCGGCGCGGTGGCAGTCGACTCGATTCGAATCGACAGTGCGGTTGTGGTGTTGCAACGCATTAAGTTCGAATCTCACATCGACAGTGTTGTTGTTGACACCACGGGCGAGAAAGTAGAGCCGGAAACAGAGGAGGAGATGAACGTTACGTTCTTCGGCCCGTTCGTCGTCCACATTCGCGATACTGCTGCGATTAACTTTGCAGCGCAAACACTTCCGGCCGGCACATATGATGGGATCAAATTCAAGATTCACCGTCTGCAGCCCGGCGAGCACCATGAAGACAGTGACGAGCACAATGGCCGGCGCGTCAACGCGACTGCCGATTCGGTCGGATACGGATCCAGCATTGTCGTTTGGGGCGCGGTGAAGAAGAATGGGACATGGGAACCCTTTACCTTCAAGTTTGACGGTGAATTTGAATTCAAGATCAAGGGGAACTTTGTCATTACACAAGCCACAAGCACGGCCAACATTGCCCTCAGTTTCAACATGGGCATGTGGTTCCAAAACCCGCGGGGCGGCAGTTTACTTGATCCGACCGATACGTCAATCACAACCCGGGGGTTGTTCAGGCAAGCGATCCGTCATTCCTTTGAGATGGGCCGCGGTGGTCGTGACGATAATCATGGCGGCCATCCCGACCACGACTAGATCGCGCAGTGTAGTGTGAAAAATGCATTTGCCGAGGGCTCACGAAAGTGAGCCCTTCTTTATTTATCAATTTCCCAACGTGTCCTTGGTTACTCAGGCCTTGATCAGCATTGAATGACCATCTGTATTCCCTTCTTGATGAGGCAAGGCACGGCAGTTGCGGTGATTGACCCTCTTGTTGACACTTGACAGTCAGTATGTTTTTTTCTAAGCTAACCGGCAGCCGTTTCCGCAGGTTGACTCAATTTCTCCGATAGTGAAGTGGCTCGAAACGCATGAAGAGAGCAGGGATTCGCAACTCTCACGCGGTGTTCTGCTATTTGTCGTCTTCGGGAGGAAGACCATGAGAACAGGTTTAGTGAAATGTGTGATCTTATTCGCCTTCTCTTGCGTCGCGGGAAATACGGCGCGATCCCAAGAGCGCGTTGATGCAGCAAAGTTGCTCTCTCTTGATTCACTACTGAACATCAAGATTAGCACTGCTTCTCGCTCATTACAGACGGTGAGTGAAGCCCCTGCTTCAGTAACGATTGTCACGGCCGAAGACATCGATCGATACGGCTATCGAACGTTGGATGAGGTCCTGACGACTCTCAAAGGATTCTATCGGAGCTATGATCGCAACTATATGTATGCAGGAGTGCGTGGTTTCAGCCGGCCGACGGACTATAATGACAGACTGTTGCTGCTACTCAATGGCCACGTGATGAACGACAATTTCTACGGATCGGCTCCCATCGGTACTGATTTTCCATTCCCTTTCGAAAGCATCGATCGGATTGAGGTCGTTCGCGGCCCCGGATCCGCGTTGTACGGAACCGGTGGCATGTTTGCAGTCATTAATATCGTCACCAAGCCGGGGAGCCGTATCGATGGATTGAGGTTGTCTGCAGAGACAGGGTCATTTGGAAGAATGAAGGGCTCTCTCCTCGCCGGGACGCAGTGGGACAACGGTCTGGATGCGGCTTTTTCAGCATCGTGGGCTAATGTCAAGAGTCAGGATCTCTATTTTGAACAATTCGACGACCCCGCAACGAACCATGGCATCGCCCGTGGGGTCGATTGGGATAGATACTATTCCATCTTTGGCGACGTGCGCTATCACGATTTTTCCCTCAAGGGATTCTACTCTTCGAGGAACAAAGGCGTCCCTACAGCCTCGTTTGGCACGCTCTTCAATGATGAGCGTAGCCATACCGTCGATGGCAATGCATTAGCCGAACTGAAGTATGAAAGAGAGATCAATCCGGATAAGGCGATCATAGTCAAGGCCTCGTATTTTAACTACCGCTACGAGGGAGAGTATCCCTATTCGGCAAATTCGTATGATAAAACGGATGCCGATGTCCTGGAAGGCGATCTCCAGTTCAGGTGGGACCTCATGCCCAACAATCAATTGATCATCGGTGCCGAATTCAGGCATAACACGACTGCAAGCTACCGCTATTGGGATATGAACACCACCTACTTCGATTCAGACTATCCTTACGATGTCCTCTCGTTCTACATCCAAGATGAGTTCCAGGTTCGCGAGAATCTCCTCTTGACACTGGGTCTTCGCCACGACAAGAGTTCGATCAGCGGGACGTCGACGACGCCCCGTGCGGCAGTCGTGTACAACCCGTTCAAATCCAGCACGTTGAAGATGTTATATGGAGAAGGATTCCGGGCCCCCAATTTGTACGAGGCGCACTACTTTGACCCGATCTCTGGATTCAAGTCAAATCCTGCTCTTCGTCCCGAGAAGGTTCGAACATTGGAGGCGGTCTGGGAGCAACGAATGGGCTCAGAATTTTTCGCCAGCATTTCACTCTACAGGTACTTCATGGATGATCTGATTGATACGTGGATAGATCCAGCGGATTCCTTGACCCAATTTCAGAACATCAGCAGGGTAGACGCCTTTGGTGCCGAACTTGACTTTGAAGCAAGGTTGCATTCAGGCGTGACGGGGTATGCCAACTACACCTTTCAAGATGCGCGTGATTCGGAAACTGATCAGCAGTTGAGCAATATGCCCGCACACCTCGTTCACCTTGGTTTCGGATGCTCACTTTCTGGCTCGTTTGAGGTTGCCGTCGAGATGCAATATGAAACGGGAAGGAAGACGGTCTATGGCACCACAACCGATCCTTTTCTGATAACGAATATGAACCTCACGGCACATCATTTCCTTGGGAATCTGACGGCATCTTTTTCGATCCGAAATCTTTTCAATACTTCTTATAGCAATCCTGGCGGATTCGAGCACAAACAACCTAGTATTCCTCAGGATGGACGCAATTTCCTTGTCAAATTCGATTACTTCTTCTAGGTGGACGCCAGGTCGAAATGTCGATTTCGCCAAGACTGCACATGTTGACGGCTTCGGTAGCACGATGGCTGGTCGTTTTGAGTCTGTGTTGCGCGTTGATCATCACGGCTCAGGAGATGCCAGTTCCCCTCCGGTATCAATATCCTATTCTCCTTAAGACGTTAACCTTTGACCGCAATCTGAAAGCAAGGTGTGGGAACGCCATCGTCCTTGGTATTCTGTATCAAAGCCGATTTCGTCAATCGGTGAATGTTAAGGACGAGCTAGTGACAATCGCGAACGAGTCCTCTTACGAGTTTCTTGATGCGCATCAGATCCGCGTCGTTCCGATTGACCTTTCAAGCGAGGCCAGTTTTGAGGAACAGATCTCGGCCAGCGGAATCAATACACTGTACGTTGCTCCGCTGCGCGCCATCGACCTGGCAACAATCAGCACGGTGACCCGGAAGAATAAGGTACTGACTCTTACAGGCGTGCCTGAATATGTGGAGATCGGGCTCTCGATCGGGGTCGGAATAAGAGGCGATCGGCCATCACTTGTGATAAACCAGCCGGCTTCAAGAGCAGAGGGGGCTGATCTCGATTCCCAGCTCCTCAAGCTGGCGCGAACCATCAGGTGATTTCGTGACTTTCGCAAAATCTTTCTCGAAGTCTCGTCTCCGCAGGAAATTGTCGTTTGTATTTTCAATGGTCGTAGGCATCATTTCTCTTTTCATCTATGTCTACTTTCCGGAGAAGTTAGCGGACGAACACCTACGTGCTCTTCTCAACCGGACGCAGAGCATTGCCAAGATGACCTCGTACACGATCGCTTCGGCACTGTTTTTCGACGATCGTTTGGCCGCGTTGGAAGTATTGGCGAGCGCCCGTCAGAATGTTGATATTGTTTATTTAGTTGTCTTGGATGATTCCGGGCGCGTGTTCATTGCGCATGGTCTGGAAAAAGCTGAGCGTGATAATTTCCGACGGCCAAGAGCTGACCCGGAGGCGGTGAGCGATCAGGGAATCCTTCTTACAACCACTCCCGTCATTCATGACAGACGAATCATCGGTCGTGTCTGCCTCGGAATGTCGCTGGCAAGCGTCCGCGCACAGATCAATACAACTCAGAAGACCATCCTCCTCGTTAGCTTTCTAGTTTTTGTCGTCGGCGTGGCCCTCGTCTATGGCTTGACGACCATGCTGACCTCACCACTGGCTCACATGGTTGAGACAGTTAGGCGGATCACAAGTGGAGATTTGACACAGCGGGCATCGGTTTCTTCGCGCGATGAGGTGGGCGAACTTGCCTCCGCATTTAACGAAATGGTGGCAAATCTTGCGTCTGCGCAACAGCAACTTCGAGATATCAATGCAGAGCTGGAAAAAAGAGTGGAAGATCGCACAGAGCAGCTGGTACGCTCGGAGGAGGCTCTCAGGAGATCTGGTGAACACCTAAGGGCCCTTAGCACCCACTTGCAGAGAATCCGTGAGGAAGAGAGAACATACATCGCCCGTGAGATCCACGACGAACTTGGACAAACGTTGACGGCAATGAATATCGATCTGGCTGTCGTGGAAAAACAACTTCTCAAGGCCGACACGTCGACAGCCGTTACCCAAGCAATCCAGAAGATGCGCGCTCTCTCACAACTCGTTGAAGCGACCATTCAAAAGACGCGAAGGCTTGCTCTCGAATTGCGGCCTGACGTTCTGGATAGTCTGGGCTTGGAAGCTGCTCTGGAGTGGCAGGCGCGAGAATTTCAGAGGAGAACGAACATTCAATGTGACTTGCAACTGCAACGTACATCACTTAAAGTTGACGAGCCAAAATCCACCGCGATCTTTCGCATTTTCCAGGAGTCGCTGACAAACATAGTCCGGCATGCGGAAGCGACGAAAATCGAAATCAGGCTCGAGGAAGCGGGTGGGGTTCTGATCCTCGAAATACGGGACAACGGCAAAGGGATCAACCAGAGTGATATCGTCGCAGTTCGATCTCTTGGGATCATTGGAATGCGGGAACGAGCTTCATCATTGGGAGGGGACGTCAGAATTCACGGAATCCCCGGCAAGGGAACCTCCGTTACCGTCGAGATCCCGTTGCAGGGCACTGAGAGCGAGCAACGCAGCTAACATCGCATCTCCTGCTGACGCACCTTCATAGAAATTTACGCGATATGATCAAAGTAATCATCGCCGATGACCATGCTCTGATCCGGGAGGGCTTGAAGAGCCTCTTGCGTGAAGAACCTGATATCGAAGTCGTCGCTGAGGCGGCAGATAGCGTCGGGCTTTTTGGAATGCTTAGCAAACATCCGTGCAATGTTGTTGTGCTGGATATTTCGATGCCTGGGAAAGGGGGGTTGGATGTGTTGCCTGATTTGAGAGAGCAATACCCCGATCTCTCCGTACTTCTCTTGACAATGCATCCTGAGGAACGGTTCGCGGCGCGGGCGTTCAAGTTGGGGGCCTCTGGGTACGTAACGAAAGAGAGCGTCCCGAGGGAGTTGGTCGCCGCGATCAGGAAGGTGGCGACGGGGGGCAAATTCGTCAGTGAGCATTTTGCAGAAACGCTCGCGTCGGGTCTTCAATCAGGGGCAAAGGAAAAGCTCCACGACTTGCTCTCCGATCGCGAGTTCCAGATTCTACGGTTAATTGCCTCGGGGAGAAAAGTGGACGAAATCGGTCTTCAGCTCTGCCTCAGCAAGGGTACCGTCTACACGTATCGGAGTCGGATTCTCGAGAAATTGAAAATGTCGAATGACGCGGAACTGACTCGGTACGCAGTTGAAAACAAGCTCCTTGAATGAGAACTCGCTCCATGGAAGGTGACCTCCTTTCAATGAGATGACTTCCCGGCGAGTTCGCCTCCCCAAAGTGTCGCCTATCACATTTTCCTCGTAGAGAGCTGCCGTAGATCAAGGGATTCTTTTGTACGATTATTTCGTACACCCAAATCATAATTCCTCATATTTCCCATCCCTATTTCTCCCCCTATCTTTGCAGTAGCACTCTGTGTCCTTATTTCGGACACGTAGACTTTTTCACGGTTTCGTAGAAACCGACTCAGTCGGAACCTTCATTGATGTCGGATCCAATCCGGACGAGTCTGGCTGAGTTGCAGATCGGGCAATCATAATTGTTTTACTTGTCGAAAGGGGAGAACGACAGATGAATACTGGTCAGATAATGCTTGTTCTCGGAGCATTCACGATGCTCTCGATTTTAGCATTGAGCTTCAATAGAACAATGTATGGCTCCCTGCTACTTGGCATAGAAATGGAGGCCACTTTGAATGCGCTCTCGATTGGCCAGAGTATGCTGGATGAAATCATGTCAAGGGAGTATGACCAGAAGACTATCAGCAAGGTTGCGTACACCTATTCAGAGATTACGGCGCCTGGGAACCTGGGTCCTGAGGCCGGTGAGACGATCGCCGGGATCGATTCTGCATACATGTCGGGGGCAACCTTTCATGATTTCCAATCCAAGAGCAAGTTCAACGATGTTGACGACTACAATCTGTACCACCGTAAAGTCTACGATCCGCGCCTCGGATATTTTGATGTTTTTGATTCCGTCAAATACGTTAGCGAATTCGTTCCCGACCGGGACACATCAAGTGCCACGTACTACAAGAGGATCGTTGTTGTTGTGACGCACCCAAGCTTGCCAAAGGCACGTGACACCGACGCAACAAGTGGCCCGATCATCTTGAGGGATATCTCCATCTACCGACAGTACTTCTAACAAGAGGGTTCGTCTATGGGCTCAATGTTGGATATGGTGGGATCCGCACTTATTTTTGGCGTTCTGCTCTTGGCGGTTGGCCGTATGCAGGGGAATGTGAATTCGACGATGTCTCAGAACACGTTCAATTTGAATACACAGACCGAAGCCGTTTTCCTCGCCCGTTTGATCGAATATGATCTTACGAAGGCAGGCTATCGGGTGACCGGTCCAAAGATACTCATAGCGGATTCAACGCGGATCGCGTTCAGGGGTGCTCTTACCTATGGCGGCGTTGTTGATTCCGTTGCCTACTACCCGGGCGATGAAGACACCACGACGACCAACCCGCGCGACTTTCGGCTTCTGAGAAGCACGGCGAGCAGGGGAGCGCTCTCACAACGATTGGGGATGATATACTTCAGGATTTCCTATTATGACTCGTTGAACACCCTCATGCCCACTCCGGTCACAGGGGCAAATCGCTACGCGATCAGAGCAATTCATATCAAATTCCGGGTGGAAAGCCACGAGCCAGTCACTGATGCGGTTACGGGTGAAGCTGGCTATTTCGCCGTGAGCTGGGAAAAGCTCATCTACCCAAGAAACCTTGGGAAACCTCTCTAGGAGCATGTCATGGGAAGAACAGCGTTGTATCTCGTGTTGGCTCTGGGGATGGTGATGGGATACATTGGCTTTCAGATGTATCGATCAGGTCAAATCGCATCCGATACCCAGTATGCTTATCTCAAATATGTGTACGCGCGTAACCTTGCTCGCACGGCAGTGCACGTGACACTCCGAGTGTACGACAGAAACCAGACGCCTTCGACGGGTCAAACCACAAGCTTCAACGGTGGAAGCTACCAGCTTGACAGCCTCTCCGCGAGCGCCGATGGAGACACCCTTCGGATCGTGACATCGGGCTCATACGCCGAGTCTACCTACACAATGCGCCTTACGCTATTCCGCACAACAAGGCCATTCCCTACCGTTCAGGCAGCACTATCGATTCGAGCTACGCCCATTAGTTCATTCACTTTATCTGGCCATGCAACCATTGACGGGCATAATTACGACGCATCGGGAACTCTCCCGGTTGGAAGTGGTGATCTGGCAGGTGTCACAACGATGAACTCAGCGGACGCCGGTACGGTTACAAGCGCAGCGGGAAGCTACATAGGAGGCGATCCTCCAGTGAAAGTGGATGATTCTACCGTTGATCCTAAGGCGTTTCTCGATATCTACAAGAACAACGCGGATTACGTATACAACGTCTCAGGAACATATGGCGGGCAATCCTGGGGCAGTGCGTCAAACCCCGCAATCGTATTTTGCAATGCAGGCGACGACACTTCATTCAGTATCAAGTTCACAGGAGGCGTGGTTGGATACGGCATCCTCGTCGTGCGGGGAAATGTGCAGTTCAATGGAAACTTGAACTTTCGAGGCCTGGTCATCGTAGACGGTTTCAACACGGTGGTATCGTTTGGGGCAGCAGGAACTCCTGCAATCGTGGGTGGCATCATCGTCGCAGGGAACGCGGGCGCCTCTATCGCACTCAAGGGAACGGGTGCCAATGCAAAGGCTGTCTACAGTTCTGAAGCCCTGAAAAATGCCAGAAACATTGGAAGGCTCAGATACTACACGATTTTGGACTGGTACGAGTAGAAAAAGCCGCGGGTGCAGGTAGAGGCACAGAAACATTGTCATTTGTAGTCTCTTGTTGTTCTGTTTTCGGATCTGCAATTGGGCATTAAGCAGCTTCTGTTGATGTCTTTCGTTGTCGTTCTCGTTGGCTCGCTTGCATATGTAGGCTATCGTTACTATCGGGAGAAGAGAGTGGAGAACCTGCGAGCCGCGATGCAGGCCGAAATTGCCGCGGCGGCTCAAGGTGCTATTCGGTACTTCCACGCGCCGAGAGCACTCGATGGTGGTTCCGGTAGTTTCATGGGCTATCAGGGCGTGGCGAGATCTGGAAAAAAGAAGAGGAACACCAGGCTGACTGCCGGAAAACTTCTTTTAGACACCGAGAATGGGGCCTATTCCTTGGTCGCAGTGGCGCCTGACTCAGCCCTCATTGAGGGTATCGGTGATCTTCTAGGGTACGACGCTGTGAACCCTGTTAAGATTCGAGCGATTGCAAAAGCACGCCAGGTCCGACTTGTCATCGTCAATTGACGCACTGTGGGCAAGGAAGATCAACAGCGAGTCTCAACTGATACCCCGCTGGCAAGTCGCGAATAAGGTCGAGGAAACGAACCTTCCAAATAGTTCTCCAAGCTGAATCTGCCCGCCTTGACAAATCGTGTGAAGCCCTTGGGGGCACGGCGGAATCCTGAGTATGTCCCCAAATGGTTTACGCTTCCTTTCTAACCGAGTTGTCGTTTCCCAGGATCGTCCGATTCGCAGTGCTGGTAGTGATCAGAATCTTCAATTATTGGACGTGTCGAGGATGTTTCGGAAAGTCCTTGACAGCGCGCGTCACTGAGGTAAGCAGTGAAGGAGAACCGCATCAACATCCGATAAAGCAATATGGTCTATACCTATCCATTCAAATATGTCGATCTTGACACAAAGCTCGCGGTTTGGCAAAAGGGTAAGCCGATTCCAGGTCGAGATTCGCACCTCTGGCGTTCCGACATTTGCGGTAGGGTCATCCGATTCACGGATCACGGCGACACGGATTCCGAATATGGCTGGGAGATCGACCACATCAAACCGGTGGCGCTTGGTGGGACCCATGAACTGAGCAACTTGCAACCGCTTCATTGGGCAAATAATCTTAGGAAAGGGGACAATTATCCCTGGCATTGCTCTTGATCGTCCTCTGGTGTTCGGACAGTCGCGCTGATACACCGACGTGATCTAAGTCCCAAGCCTGCTGTCAGGACCAAGGATTGAGAGAACAAAGGAATAAGCACGAAGAAGTAGAAAGCATAATCCTATTGATCTTAGGAACGTAAATGCATTGTGAAAGAGGAGATGGGTAGTATGGTCAAGGAGCTAAGCGGCCACTTCTTGGGACCGCAGGCATTTGAAAATGCTGTAATGAGTCTGGTGAAGAAACCAGCTCTGAGCTATATGCGCGAGCTAAGGAAGAATCTTGACGATCATCCGGATTACCTGCAAAAGCATAAATCTGAAGTCATGCCTCAGATAGATCATTGGTTAAGCAAAGCAGGAATTTATTGGGATGCAAAGGTTCTGGAGACCAATTGGGAGAAAGTCGTGCGAGATGTGGTTGTTCGACTGCGAAGCATTGAGAAGAGCGGAAAGTAACCGCGTTACATCGTGATCGTTCAAAGGGTGAACTATCAGACGCGGTCTGGTTTTTCTGATTTCTTACGTCGCTCTTGGTCTGGAGTTCGATATTGCGCTCGATGCTCAGACAAGAGAGCAATGGAAAGATGTCACTGTGTGTGGCCCTAGGCATTTTGGCAACATCCCTCCGGAGGAGCCCAAGCTTATGCCGCCGGTACTCGACGTTGTCCCACAAGAGTGTTGAGAACTGTGGGCAATTTTGTGGTTTTTTGGGCAGTCAGCGTGATCCTGCAAAATGGCAACGCGACCCTGTTTGTGTGGCAACTACGGAAACCCTTATCGAGAATGTACATGCACGCCTGAGCAGAATCAGAGGTATGTCGGAAAGATTTCTGGGCCCTTGCTGGGCAGGTTCGACATTCATGTAGATGTACCTCCTGTGAAGTACACGGAGCTAAGCTCAAAGAGAGCAGGCAAGATTTCGTCTGCGATTCGGGAACGCGTGGTGATACGGCCACCAGAAATTCAACCACAGAGATTTGAGAACAGAGATTTGAGAGAAGAAAAGGACTCTTCAGCAATGCTGATATGGAGTCGAATGAAATTCTGCCAAATTGACGAGAGGGGAGCGGAGCTTTTGAAGATGGCGATGAACAAGCTGGGGCTATCTGCGACGGCCCACGAGCGGATTCTGAAAGTCGCGCGCACCATAGCTGACCTCGCAAGTGCAGAATCCATTCGCGCGGAGCATTTGGGTGAAGCGATACAGTACCGAAGTCTGGACAGAAGCTTCTATTCTGTGTGACGGCGTGCAATCGAAGGTGCGATTCTTGTACAGATTTTACAGGAGTTTTTTTCTCTTTACTTATCGAAAGGGAAGCATCATGAAACATCTTCTGCTTGGCGTCGTGTTCACCTCGATGTTCGTTCCGTCTAACACGCAAGCCCAACTCTATATCAAGGGCGGCGTCGGATATGCTGCGAGTCTGGGTGGGATTCAAATCGACAGAGATAGAACAGAGACAGCTGCCGGTGACGATTTCAAATATCATTATGGATCCTTTGGCTCTGGCTTCGAATTGGGCGGAACTGTAGGATACACTCTTAGACCAGATGTAGCGGTGGAAATGGGTATCTGGTATGATCTCGGCCCTAAGTACGAGGCAAAGGACACACGCCTCAATCCGGCCCAAAATAGAAACAGGTCGTACAGCGGTTCGCTCATAGGCCTGTCGCCAGCCTTTGTCGTATCTGGAGAATTGGCCCGCGTCAAAGGATATGCAAGGTTCGGTATTATAGTAGGATTCCCAGAGTATGAGGTTGTGGACACTCGGCCTAATGCAACGACGACAGACAAATACTCGGGGGGATTAGTGTTTGGTTTTCAGGGTGGCTTAGGTGTGCTCATTCCTCTTGGAAGCAAGTTATCTGCTTTTGGAGAACTGTCGCTCCAAAGCGGTTCCTGGTCCCCGACGAAACTAGAGCAGACAAGTGGTGTCACCACCACAACTATCACCCTGAAGGATGCCTATAACAGCTCTGAGCAATTTGTTGACGCTCAGCCTTCGATTCCTTACGGGAACGTGGGCCTGCGGGTAGGATTGAAAGTAGACCTGTAAGGAGAATCATTGGCTACTGTATAAGGAATTTGTAGGGTGCTTTCTTCATAGTAATTCCGTGTGATGATAATCATGTGGTGTAGTTGGAGAGAGTCCCCATCCGTAGAGACTGATCGGGATTCTTCCCAGTTGTACCCACCTCAGTGAAGCCCTTCTCACCCTGCCTGATCCTCCTCCCAGAGCTCCGCGACCTTGCTTTGAACGCTTCTCAGACACTTCTATTTTGGTTAGGACAAACATGTTTCAGTCAATCTCATCGAATCATCTCTTGAAGAGTGAGTCGTAACGAAAAGGGTCACTCTCTTGAGAATGGAGGGGAAGCTCTTGCCCACGTTTCTCTCTATCCTGCTCAAGGTCGTCGGGTCAAGCCCGATCTGTCTCGCCAGTTCTTTTTGACTCATGCCACAACTTTTCCGATATTGGAGCACCTTTTCGCCCAGAGTTGTGGGACTGCTCTGACAGGGATTGTAACCCAAGAACGCAATGACTTTGGGAAGATATCTCAGCGTCGGCCTCGTCCGACTGTGTTCCCAATTCAGAACGGTATCACTTTTGACCCTGAGCCGTTCGGCAACTTCCCGTTGAAGGAGACCTAGCTCAAGCCGCCGCCTCTTGATGTGATCTCCGAGTGTGTTCAGAATTGGCAACGGTTTTGTTGGTTTTTGGGCGGTTAGCGTGAAATGGCAAAATGGCAACGCAACCCTCGCGTAGGAACTGCGGAAACCTAAACCAAGAGTGCATATTCGCGGCGGCTCGTTTGGAATGGCCGACTGGGGGGGACAGAGGGGAAAAATGTCTTTCAAGCGTGCCTTCGACAGCGCGCTGGAACGACGCATCATGACGACAAGCTCCACGCCCAGCTCAGTTGAGCAAAACCATGTCCGTGATTGACTCATTGTTGGTTTCTCGCAACTGTGAACGAGATCACCTCGGATCCGACTGAAGGACTTCAAATTGCACAGTGTTCCCTGTTTGTCTCATCCTCATCACCCTGACGACTTTTTTTTCAATATCATAGAGTGAGCGAACTGGAATGCTTTTTTGGTATGCTTCCCGAATCGCCTCTTCTTTGGTTTGCGCAAGTATCTCGAGTGTATAGCCAGCCTCCAGTTTGAATTTCACGAAGAACCAGTCTACCTCGTTCGCTCTGCTTTCTGCCATAAATCACCTTCAAATACTCCGGCTAAAATGGATTCGTCGGAATCCCGCAAAGGAAAGGTTCATTAAGATGTAACCGTCGTTGATGAAGCTTCGTGGCCGCTTGAACAGGTGAAAGAATTCTCTTGTGTGAGCGAGACCACGGCTGAAGTGAGCGATCTGGAATACTACGCGGGATTCGATGCGGGCGGTTTGGCAGTTTCAGATTTTGGCGTCGTACCCCTTTTCACAGTGAACATCTATATCAAGAGAGTGGAGATCAACAAAGACCCCAGGAGCTTCGATGAGGCATGTTCGCTTTCTGCCGGCATAGCGCTCAAGACTTCAGACATTCCGACCGATGGAGCGACATACTATGTGGGGGCGGGATACCGACTCAATAAGCTCTTTCGGATCACGCTAGGCTCCAGTCTCTATAAGACAGTCGACACGAAGAAACTTGTCGGAAAAGCAAGTATCGGCCTCTCGCTTGATTTCAGGTATGTTGCGGACCTTCTGAAGATATTCAGCGGGGCCTCAGCCAATTTAACACCACAATAATAGAAGGGCACACCATGGATCTTGTCTTAAAAAACCTACGCATTGAGGACTGTGAGATCTGCTGTGATCTCGGCGAGTATTCGAACCAGGGGAAAGATGGCACTCTCACCTTCGAATACACTGTCGATGACAATCCTGTGAAAAAACAAAAGGCCGTCAAGTTGTACTACCCGCCACAGAAGGCCTCGATTCCCCCGACCCCGCACACAGGATTGGTGCATTCTGTTGTCGCAACACTTGTGATGGACGACGAAACAAAATCTGTGCGCTAGGATTTGCAGTTCTGCAGGTAAAGCCGACAAAGAAATGCAGTTCCGTGAAATTGCACCAAAGGATTGGCTGAAACTGAAGGCAAATCCTTATTCGCACTGTATGTCGTCAAAGTCAAATGGACAAAGATCGGGTTTTGTTAAGAGGTACTTTGAGCAATGGATTGTGATAGATTGTAGTGTTTCCTCGCCTTCAGCGTCCTGCGTTTGAGCCGTTCCCTCCGTGAGATGATTTCCCGATGCTTCGTTTCAACTTCGACAGGAGCATAGGACTTGGTGGGGTTTGCCCAAGAACGCCTTGGTGACATCCTCTCGGAGACCATTGAGTCGCATTCCTTCCGGGCCTTTCCATTTCACTCATACCACTCCATGATGCTGTAGTAGCGAAGTTTGTTGATGTTCCTGGCTTTTGCGAGCGCTTGTGAACTGTACTTGACTTTTCCGGTGGTACCCGTTCCCTTCAGGGTAACTGACGCTCCAGCATTGCCTGCCACGATGACTCCCCCCACAATCTGCGGTGTTCCTGATGCGCCAACTTGTACTGTTGTATTGAATCCATCGACCACAACGAGCCCGTAGAAACTGAAGTTGCCGTTGAACTGGACATTTCCGCGGACAACCAGGATCCCGTACCCTACAACATTGCCTGTGAACTTGATGCTGAAGCTGGTATCATCACCCGCATTGCAGTAGACAATAGCCGGCGCAGATGGGCTTCCCCACGATACGTTGTTGTAGACACCACCACTGTTATATGAATAATCCGCATTTGATTTGTATTCGTCCAGAGACGCCGAGGGATCGATAGTCGTCGTGTCGACTTTCACCGGAGGGACACCTGTAATGTTAGTCCCGCCGGCATTCTTGACTGCTGTTGAGTCTGATTTGTTCATTGTGGCAACACCAGTCAAATCTCCGCTGCCAATGAGATTTGTTCCCGTGGAGTCATAGTTGTGACCGTCCACTGATGCCTTCCCGGAAAGAGAAAAACTAACGGGCGTTGCCCGCAGACCAATCGCTCCATTCACACCCGGAAACGGCTTCGTGGTCCGCAGCAGCTTCACGTTCATCGTGTAGGTTGAGTCAGCATAGATCCCCTTCGTGGTCAGCCACAGGGTGTCTCCAGACTCTGTATGAGCAACCGTGTATGTGCCCCCGTCGAAGCTTCCGCTAGTAGGAATAGGCGACAGATTGCGGTCGTATGCGCGTAGTGTCATATGGACAGCCATCCGAGCAAGGTTGCGGGCTGTTGAGTACTTTGCGTATCCCGTCTGTGCTATTACCAGATGGTTGATTGAACCTCGCATGCTCAGGCCGATGGCGCCAAAGACCATTCCTAGTGCCGCCACCAATATCAACGCTGTTCTTCCCATAACTTGACTCCTTAGTCCTAGTAATTGAGATTCCCTAGATTCCTTGGTATGATTGTTTTCCGCCACGTGACTGCTGCCCACGTTGTACCCTGCATCGTCACAACTGGTTCGGCACTCTCCAGCCGAAATGCTACATTGATTGAATGGATCTTTGCCAAGTCAACCGCGCTTGTGATAGGGATTGAGAGCTTCTTCTCCGCATTATCGTAGTAGGTAATCTTGAAATACGTCAGACCCCAGTTCTGCTTAACTGCTTTTCCATCTTGAGTCCGGAAGATCGGAAAGTCATCCCTGTTCTTTGTCATCGCGCATTGGGTTGTATCACCGATAACATATTGAACAGTATTGACGACCAGCTTGTTATTGAGATCAGCCTTGAATCGAATCTCTGTCGAATCCGCCAACAAGACCTTCTGACCTGATTCGTGGTGGCCGATTTTCGCGAAATCCCATTCAATCTGCCGAGCGAATTCCACCGCGTTTGTTTGTGTTACGACGTCGTTCTGGTTTTCATACATTGTGGCATTGATATTCGTCTGTACGCGCCCCACTGTGAGCGCCAGAACCCCAAATATCACTGTTGAAGTTACAATATCAATGAGTGACGATGACATTGCTCGGCTCCTTTGCTAGAAGTAACGTCGGTACACTGCCACACCCTGGATGGCCAGCGGAATGACGTTGTTCTTGAAATCCTTTACAAGGTTCGGGTGTGAGACGGTGATACTAGCGCGTTTGCAAAACGTCTGATCCGTTATCCCTAGATCCGGGTTATCTTCATTGGCGTAGTCAACGTGAACAGTGACGGTGAACCACCCGAGGCGGGTGTTCCACGACTTTCGTGTATAACCATTGTAGTCATCCACGTCGTTGAAGTTGAGTTTTGATTCGAAGTTCTCCGTGCTCGAGGTATCAACACCATAGTCTCCGACGATTGTCTCGCTACTCCCATCGGGACCTAAGTTGATGGTTGGTGTTAGATCGCTGTAGGAGAACACACGGACTCCTCCCGCTGTGTGTTGATCGAAATCCTGAGCAAGGATCTCATCCATCATTGTCTGAGCGATGGAAACGGCATCAAGGGTAGCTTCCATTTCTAGCCCCGTCGTGCTCGTGTTCACCA
>Ga0315277_10004414_pt1 | contig 18824 bp, 19 predicted proteins | sample YL17G05_15_MG_FD_203695 | JGI IMG/M metagenome (GOLD analysis project Ga0315277, IMG submission 203695) | Sediment microbial communities from Yellowstone Lake, YNP, Wyoming, USA - YL17G05_15 | ecosystem: Environmental > Aquatic > Freshwater > Lake > Sediment | place: USA: Wyoming | collected...
TGGGGCAGCTAGGATCTCTCCAACCACCAGAGCAGCAAGCCCGACAAGCAGGATAGCGGCAAGTGACTTTTCAAGAACCACCTGTGCCTTCCCTGCCTGCAAGCGACGTATCTTGGCCCGAACTAGGCTTAACGGTAATCCCAAGTAGAATCCACCGATTAAGGAGCTTGCTACAAGTCCTGAGAGAAGCGCAGCCAACTCCGGGAAGGCGCTAGTCGCAGAGAACGTAAGCGAGGAAAGCTTCAAGATCCCTACTAGCGGGTACAAGACCCCCTTCATGATCGTACGTTCAACAGGATGAGTGAGCACGTAACCTGCCACAATAGGACTGAAAGAATAGTACCAAGCATTGAACGCAACCATAAAACCTGATCCAGCCGCAGTCTTCAGTATCGCATTATCGCGGAAGCCCCTCAGCAACTGAACCTCAGGTGCAAGCTCAGAACCAAAAGTCGCAGTAGCAATCAAACAACCAGGAAAAACCGCAATCGTCGTCTGCACGGAATTCGTAACAGTAGAAGTGCTAGTCTGAGACGTCGAGCTAACAAGCGTCGAGGTTGTTGTGGCCGTGCTTGTGGCGGTATTTGTGTAAGATGTGAAGGTAGTTGTGTTGGTTGTCGATGTTGAATAGGTCGATGTGTAGCTGAAACTGGTGGACGTGCTCGTGGTCGTGGTGCTCGTTGATGTCTGCGATGTCACAATCGAGGTCGTCGTTGTACTGCTGCTTGTGTGGGTGACACTGATTATTGTTGGGTTAAATGTTGTGCTTGTCGTCAGCAGGGGAGTTGTGATGGTTGCGACTCCGATAGTTCCTGTGACCTGAGAGTAGGACGATGCAAGAACCACAATGCTCGTTAGCATGATGAGTGCAAGCGTCGCAAGGCTGCCTTTTGAATGTCTCAATTCAGATACCTCCTAATGAGTAACGGAAGAGTCAATAATAGAACACCGAGCAGTCCTATCAAGTCAACTCCACCATACCGCAATGACATCTGACTTTGAATTATCTGTCCGAGTGTGTGTGTGATTGTTGTCGTTAGCGTGGTAGTTGTTGAAGTAAGGAATGAGAAGAAAGATGTTGTTGTCGACGTACTAACTACAGCCGTCGTGGTCTGACCGAACATGGTTGTGGCAGTCTTAGATGTGAAGATCCATGTCGAAAAGCCAGTAGTCTGCAAGGTCGTTGAGCTGAAAGAAGTGGAAACCCCGGTCGTGCTTGTCGTTATCGTCGTACCCGTCGTAACTGTTGTGTCGGTCGACGTCGTAACCGTTGTCGAGGTTGCGGTTGTGACCGCGTTTACGCCGAGGAAATTGAACGCGAAGTCACCTTTGTTGCCTGTGACGGTTATTGCGTACAGGCCTGGAGGGGCAGTTGCTAAGACAGTAATTGAACCAGCAACGAACCCAGACGAAATGGTGCACGTGGACACTGTGAAGAGTAAAGATATCGGAGTGAACGTGCAGATTGTATCTTGAGGATGGAATCCGCTGCCTGAGACCCCAACAAAAGTAACAACAGCAGTAAACACTGCGTTGGGGTTTAACGTGATATTCGCCGAAGGCGATCCAACTTGGAACGTCGTCCCTGCAAAGAAACCCTTTGAATCAGTCACATTGATCAAGTAAAGCCCGGCGACGGCATTATAGACTCTAAATGACGCTGACACATGTCCAGTCGACCCTGAGATACCGCATAATCTGTCGGTGAAGTTAACGGCCGGGGTGATTCCGAGTGTACATATGGTACTCGCGGTGGAGCTGAAACCTGTCCCAGTGACGCTAACCACCGTACCGTTAGTTCCTTGTGTCGGTGACAGAGTGATCTGCGCTGTGACGTTGAAGAGAGCCCATACTCCGATCGGTATGTCATTTGCAGGGGTACCTCTCACTGTCACATTCCAATTCACGTTAGTCGTGGCGAGCGACCCCACAACGAAACTGCCCGTCGCCACCTGGGAACTCATCGTGCATGTGGGACTACTAATCAAGAGATTATTCGATCCAGGAGCACTTCCAGCAGCAGCGGACTGGACTACACACGCGGTGTCAGTTGCCAGAAATCCCGTTCCGCGGAACGTGACTGTTATCCCGGTGGGACCCTTAGTTGGGAACAGCGTCAGAGTGCCATTCACAGTCACTTGGAATGTAGCCTGCGCTGAGTCACCGCCATTTCCAGTAACCGTTACTACATAAGTTCCAGAGGCGACGTTCGCAACAGTGAAGTTGCCCCTTGGAGCTCCGCTCCCCTGAACAATGCTACAAGCAGGTATGGTAACCATAGCGCCTGTTATCGTGCAAGACTTGTCACCTGGGAGGAATCCCGTCCCTGTCATGTTAACGATTCCACCACTCGGTCCTTTGATGGGAGTCAAGGTGATCGAGGGGCCTGATGTGACTGTGAAAGCTGCTTGTGCGAAATCAGTGCTGCTCCCAGTCACGCGAATTACGTACGACCCTGGAGCGACGTTTCCCACTGTGAAGTTGCCTCTAACAATTCCAGTGCCTGCGTCGATTACACAGGCAGGAGTTACGACTACGCCACTCAGACTCGGGCTAGTAATACTGCATGTGGTATCGCTAAACGAAAATCCGGAACCCGTCACATTTACTTTCGTCCCAATTTGACCAGAGGCCGGTGTGAGAGTTATCGAGGGACCGGTTACCGTGAATGTTGCTTGCACAAATACTCCAGAGGGGCTTCCAGTGACTTGAACCGTATACGGACCCGGGGCGACGTTAGCTACGATGAAGCTTCCAGTGAAGTTTCCACCCGACGAGCCTGAGATTACACAGCTGGACGTGCCAACAACAGAACCTGTTATCGAGCACGTCGTGTCACCTCCGCCAAGTGATCCATTCACCGACACAGTTGTAGCTCGAGGCCCACTAGTTGGGTTCATAGCGATCGTCGTGATTGTAAAGGTTGCAAGTGCCGCGTCGTTCTTTGAACCTGTCGTTGTGCCTTCTACAATGACAGTGTAGGGATTGTGTATCAGTGTGGACGGAGAAATGAAGGGAACAACAAAGGAACCGGATAAAGTTGTGCTGCCTGATGACTTGCTGCATGTCTGAGTGAAGGGGACTGACACATTTGTGCCGGTCAGATCCTGAAGGGTCACCACACAACCGGTGTCCGTGCTCAGGAAACCTGAACCTGTGAAGGTGATGAGGGCACCTCTAGGAGCGAACTTTGGGGTGAGAGTTGTCGAGGGAGCCGCCTGAACCGACGGAAGAGTGCCGCTTAATGAGCCGACGGCAACAAGTAGAGCCGACATTAGCATTAGAACGGAAAGTACTACTTTAGAACGGCGACTACTCAAATCTACGCACACAACTCTATGGCGTTTAGCCCTATTCCACAATATTTAACGGTGTTTAACTTAATGCGCCAAATTATTGACAAACACATGGCAAAACTTGCTTGATTTTGCCACATTTCAGACACACGAGAAAGCCGAAGGTCTTCCGCAAGGGTGTTTGTCTGGACCATCGTGAGCGCTAGACTCCACGATTACCCATTCTGCGGGTACCATATTTAACTGTTGTTGAGTGCCACACATCTACAATAATTGCGCGAGCCCTTAGAACTTGGTTTCCTTGAAGTCGCGGCCTTCGACCCGGAAGCCAGCGGTCACGAGGGCCACCGCCAAAGTATCGAAGCGAACCAGCCAAGGATTAACGTTCCCCTTGACCCAGGCCACCATGATCTTGCCGGTCATGCCATCACGGCCCACACCAATCTTTGTGGAATCCTGAATCGTGGTCTCATTAAACCAGTCTGTAGCCGCCGCGTCCCAAGTGCCGCTCACATATTTGCGATAATAGACGTGGCCATCGATCTTTGCGTAGAAGCAATAGACCGTTGAAACCGAGTCCCTTGAAAGCCCGGGCATCGAATTACCACCGGCTTCAATGGTTTTCTTAGCGCTCCAAGCGCCCCCGGTCCTCACTGCATGCCTCATGTTATTGGTAGTGACCTCGACGTCGGCATAGTGGACATCGCTGCCGAAACCGATCAGACTGCCAAAGGCGCCGTTATGGTTGGAGTTGAACACGGTCTCCTCAGCGCCCCATGTGCTGGTCGCCGTGGTGTAGTATTTCCCTCGAATTATTGTATCACCGGTTCTAGGATAGACGACATAGGCATCGCCATTGCTAAGGCATCGAACAATCGGGAAATTTCCAGCGTTGGCGCCGCCCCATACGTTAAGAGGAAAACCAGATGCGTTGGCCCAGGTTCCATCGGTATTTGCGTTCTTCGAGACCGCTGGATAGTTGCCTCCATCATTCCAGGAGACCCATGCGTGGCCCCCTGTGTCAACATCAATCGAAGGCGTATGCTTGGTGCTGCCGGTTGTTGCTACGGGTTGCTCCGGCGCCGAAGGTGTGATTGTTCCATCCGGATTGAGCGTATAACGCCTGTAGTAGACCCATGTAACACAGGCGACGTAATGCATGTAGCCGCCAGCAAAAACAACCTCGAAATAGTTCGCCGCGGACACGGCTCGAATCGTTGTGGGGCTGGACCAGGTTATTCCATCCGAGCTCGACACGAATGCGATGTTCGTGGTGTCCCAGTAGAATATCCAATATCTACCCGATGCCTCAATCAACGGATGACAGTGCTGATTGATTGGGTATCGCTGATTCAATGAAACGGCTGTGGAGGGCATTCAGTCATCACGTGACCTTGTATGTGACCCTGAAGTATGTGTTGCTCTTGATCTTCGTCTCAGTTGACGTTGCGGTCCCCTTCTTGACCATCAAGCGAACGACAAAGGGGGTGGTTGTAGGAAAGTTTGTGATCTTATGAATTACTCCGCTCCTCGAGTGATCTGAGTAGATGGTCGCTGTTTCACTGTTCTCGTCCGTGATATCATAGTATGTTCCTGGGCTTGCATGGGATCCGGAAGCCACCTGCCACTTGGTCTGCCCGTTGCCTGCGCCGGTGATCTTCATGGCCCAGACGAGGTTTGCGAAAACCGATTTTATGGTTCCTGCTGGAAAGTCGAAATCGAAGTAGTATGCCTCTACATAGACGCCAGTGGCATCAGATACCTCAGCGTTGTAGTCATAGAGGGGATCCGCGCTGAGGACCGCTGTGCCGCCCCAAGGATAGCATATGACGTTTTCCCAACCAGCAGCTGCGCCTCCCCCGCCTGCTGCAGCGATCGTAACATCAACCTCTTCATTCACTGCATCGTCGGCCATTGTGAGAGTGATATTCGTTCCCTCAATCAGGTTCAGCTTGCGGCGAGTCCCAATTAGCGCCCCGGCTTTACTGATTGCCACCTTGGCAGTTGCATCGAGCAGATCGCCCAGAGCAAACGCATCACCTCCGGTGACCACGTGTGATGCTTTGTGTGCGAAGTCAGAAACTGCGGCCTTGGTGATAGTGCCACCGCCCGCCGCACCCAGATGATCATGACCGGCATTGAGGAAGCTACCAATCGTGGGCGTTGTGAGAGTCTTATTGTCAAGGGTTTGAGTCAGAGTTTCCAGAACAATTCGGTCCGTTATTGCCGCTCTGCGTATACTGATTTTGTTCGTGTCATTTCTGAACCAAATTTGGCCAGTTGCAGGACTGGCAGGGTCTGATGCGAGGATTTCCAGCAGCATGTTCAGGGCTTTGTATCCAGCGAAATTGAGATCGCTGGTGAGTGGGTTGCTGAGAATGCCGCCGTAGATCTTCGCCGGGTCGATCTTATTTTTGTCAGTTGCAGATTGCCAGGTGCTCAGAAGGGGATTTCCAGCAGCGCCCTCGAGAATGATCTTGGCGGTACTGATTTGTGCTGCCGCTGTGGGTCCACCCAGAAAGTCGACTAGGTTGATGAACCATTGCTCATCGAGCACCGGTGGGTAATAACGGAGGCCTGCCATTCTAACTACCACTACGGATTTTCTTGTTGCTGAAACGTGCAGTGGTAATCGATCACGTTGTAGTTCTTGGCACTCTCCGGAAATTCCGGGTCAAGGAGGAGGCAGAGGTAGATCAGGTTGAGTTGGATCTGATTCACCGTGGCAACTGTTGTAACGCTGGCCACCTTGACACGAATCCAGAACTTGTTCGCGATAGCGTTCACTGTGTCCTGTTTCCAGTCGGATGGTGGCGTGAAGAGCACGGCTCCATCCTGGGTGAAGCCGGAGGTCCCATCAGCGTCAATCGTCAATGTTCCCCATGTGGCTGAACCCTTGGAGTATTCCCAGGTCCTGGCGCCGTAAGAGCCGAGAGTCTGCAGGTCGAACTTGAGTTGGTTACATTTCTCGCGATGGCTGAAGTAGGCGTAGTCAGTGGTGGCTCCCAAGAGCGTGAACGGGGTTCCGGCAGGGCTTTGGGATTCCACGGTGTTGTCGGTCCAGGTTGGGCCGGTTTGAAATCGCAAGCATGCCTCAAGAACGGTGAGATCTGAATCTTCGAGGTCGAGGATCCTAGCGATGCCATCAGCCAGAGCTGCGATCTGATCGCGGATTAGTTGGCTGGCAGGCCTGATCTCTCCTGCGAGGGCGATTCGGGCGCCGAGGCCGCCGATTCTTCTTCTGTAGGCCACCGCCCTTCCAGGAAAGGGAAGCTGCTGCTGTTGCTGCGGATATCCAACGCTACGATCGAGAACTCGGGGGAGCAGGTATGTTCCGAATTTTACCAAGTTTACGCAGCCACCTTAGGGTCCACTATTGTCGGGTCGCAGACCTCCGATTGAATCAGAAGGTGGATTCGATACGAGGCCTTTGCATCCTCAACATTTCGATTCGATTCCACTTCCATCAGGCCGTGGCGGTTGCCGCGGTCCGAATCTTCCATCCAGACAATCCAGTTCTTGGCGTTGAGGGCCTCAAGTTGGTCTACAAAGCTGAAGGATCCTAGGCCGATTATCTCAAATTCCTCGCCAGTCATTATCGTCTTGCTTTCAGGTTGGTTCCTGTTAATGATGGCCTGTCGCAAGGTTGTTGATGTGAGAGCTCTGCGGATCTCAAGGACCTGAGGCAGGGCGAGGCCGTGTATCGTGGTCATTGTACGCCCAAATCCTTGACGACATTCCGGATGGCTTGCATGGCGTCGGCTAATGTGACGATGCGATTTGTGAGTTGAAGGCTGGCCATGTTTGCGTCGAGAAGCTTCCTGGTGATGGTGAATACTTGGTAGAGACCTGAAAGACCGGCGTCGCTATCTGTTACTGTGAGGCTGTCGAAGGGACCGTAGGATGCTGGTGCCAACATGTCGGCCCAGTCGAGGGTTATTGTTTCCTTGATGTTTTTCTTCTCGTTCAGGATCTCCTGGGCCCGCAGGTCCAAGGTCCCTTGCTCATTGATGCCCTTTTCGAGAAAGGCTTCCTCAATGATGCCGAAATTCAGCTGCGCAGTCGCATCCTCTGCGTAGGAGACCAACCCCGCGCTTGCTCCGCTTCCTACAACATACACTGCGCTGTCGAGTTGGATTGCATCCTCCTCATGGGTCGCCGCGGTTTCGTTCAGACCTGTCATGATGGTGATGGCTTTCGTGGTTCCGAATGATGGGGCGAAGTCAAGGGTGTCGTCAGCGTTGAGGCGGAAGAGCCAGCCCGTGATTCGTTTGATCTGGACCAGTGCGTCGTAGAGGTTCTCGTAGGTGGCTGGGAGTTTGATGCTGGACCCGTAGGTGGAAATGTTGCCGGCTGTGATCCCGCAGGGATACCTCGTAAGGAGGTCTTGAATGATTAATTTAGGTTCATCCTGGTAGACGTGATTTGCGACTCGGCGCTGCAACATGATGATGTTATCGACGCCAGTGATCGTGAGTAATGGGTTCGTTCCGGTCTGGCGTTTCCTGGTAAGTATCCGTCCCTGGAACTCTCGGATTCCTTTCCTGTAGATCTCTACGGCCCACCAGAAACCGGTCGACGCTGTGAAAGCGGGGCCAATGGCCCTGAAGGGTTGCGGTTTGAAATCTGCCCCGATTTTGTAGTCGCCCTCACTGTACAACATCTCCTGGCCCTCCAAGAAGATTTGGAAATCCTTCGAAGCGTCAATCGAAGGTTGGCCATAATAGATGTCAATTTGCTGCAAAGCCGAAGAAAGCCCGTAAGTAGCATCACCCGCGAAACTTCCTCTCACAGCACCAAGCCCAGCACTGGCGCCCGCAGTGAAAGTTGTCGAGGCCTGACCGTTGCCATCTGTGTTTCCACCTGTGGGATCGACCGTGCCCAGGACCGCCGCCCAAGTGATCGGGTATCCGTTGAGTTTCGTTCCTGTGTCCTTATCGGTGAGAGTGATGGTGATGACCGCGGTGGTCGGTGACAGACCGCTTCCCGTGCGATATATCAGCGTATGATCGGTTGCAATGTCCATTTTTGATTGATTCGGAATCCACTTGTAGACGTCTCCACCCCACACCGTTGCGGTTGAGGAAGTGTAGAGTAGGCTGGTCCCGTTCGTGTCGTAGACCTTGAAGTAGCCGCTGAATCCGTAGGCGGTTTTGACCAGGTCGCTAACATCCATCGTCACATCGTAGCCTGTCTGCGGGCATGTGATGGTCTTCCGCAGCGCTCCTCCAGAATCGTACAACTCGACTTTCTGGCCGCCAAGCAAGCTGGTGATGGTCAGGTTCTTGTCGAGCATGAGGACGAGGTCGTCCCAGAGGTGTTGCGCCCGAATGTAGGCGCGCTGGCCTGAGGCGTTGCGAAGATTCAGCTCAACCGTCTGGCTTCCTGTGACCGTGATTGCTTTCCAGCCCTTGTCATAGAAACCATTGTCTAAGACATCTGCCTCAGCCATCACATCAGTATCGAACAGAACATCGGATCCGACCTTGAGGCTGAACTTCCACATGTTCGCTGGGACGCCGGTTGCTGGCTCAATTGCGACCCAGTCAGCTTCGAATGTGCTGAGGCCCTCTCGTGCTAGTTCCGTAAAATAATTGTAGCCAACTTCATCTACGGGATTATTCGTCGTCTCTGTGGCCAGCAGGCTGCCATCCAGGTAGACCTTCGCCGAACCCGCAAGCCATTCGACACTATAGATGTGAAATGCGGTTGTGTCGTAGACTCCGGCGTCCACAGTTGTAGTGGATGCGTACTTTGAGAACTTGACGATGAGATGACCATCGTCATTAGCATTGAAGTCCAACGTTATACGATTGGAGTTGTCAAAGTTGATCGCACGGAAGCGACAAATATCAGCCCCTGTCTTCCCCACCCTGATTCTGGCCGAGACCCTGATGGGCGTCCTCAATCTCGTTTTGTTGTAGGTCCGCATGTAACCCGAGGGGTTGAGTGTGCAGATGCTATTCGTGACCGTGCCTGGTGCTGAGTCCCACTTGTTCGTGGTATCTATCGTGCTTGTAGGAAAGTCGTCGTATAGGATGCCCATGATGCCGAGAGCTCGGAAAACCTTCGCAACTCGGTTGGCACCGGTCTTGACGTCTACGGTCTGCATGAGCTTGTCGTCATCGAGATCTGCCCAGCCGTTGGGCCAGTTACTCCAAGCGATGCTTGGGATCTCCTGGAGAAATGAACCGGCACCGGAGTGCGCTCGTGTTGTGATGAGGCTGTCAGTACCCGTGCCCGCATGGGTCCATCCTCCGGGGTAGGCCTCAGCGTTCTCGGCGAAGATCAGGCCGGTGCTAGTCTTGGTGAGGATCCCGGTCATGCGCGGACGCTCTTCCCTTGCTGGTTCAAGTTCTCAATGAGCCTGCGTTCGAGGAGGGTTTGGATCTCGGTGCCGTCAAGATAGACATGGATCGGGACGGTGATGAGCTGTTGCGTCATGGACTGAGGTTGACTTGCTGCGATTGGTGCGGGGAGCTCTGCGGCTTGAAGCGAAGGTACGATACCGACGGGCCCGGTGATTGCGTTCGCGAACTCCCCCTGGATGGCGCCGAGGCCTTCACGTGTTTGCTGCAGCATCTGTGAGAGCATGTCAGGCCAAATCGAATGAGAAGAAATCTGTGATTGGGCTGATCGAAGCCTAGCGATGATTGCGTCGACAGCCTGCGAGATGTCTGAAACGATAGCGTTGAACGTGTTCCGGGTGGTTGCCTCCATGGCGCTGAGAGTGCTAGCCCAAGCTGCTTGGGTGGCTTGAATGCCCGATGTGAGCTTCAGGAATGCTTCATTGCTCCTGGTGACCATGTCGGTTAGGCGGTCCTGCCAGAATTTCGACAGCCAGTCCCAAAGGTTCTGAATCAGCTGACGGATCTTGTCAGATGTGCCCCCGATATCCGCTGTGAGATCCGTCCAACCTTTCTGAGCGGCCCCAATAGCCCCCGTGACCAGCCCGATCAACATGGTCAGAACATCGCTTGCACCTCGAACAATCGTTGTGATCGTGTCGAAGGCCAGCTGGAAGCCGCCAACAATAAGGCCCTTAACGATCTCCATCCCGCCGGTGATGATGCTGTTCCAGAGAGTGAAGAGGCCTGTGATGATCCCGCCTATGATTGGCCCAACATTCTGGACCACGCTGACTAGGCCATTCCAGAGGTCCTGCCACAGCGAATGGCCAACAAGCCAGTTGTAGAAGCCTTCGAAAGCGTCATGCAAAAAGGAGAGAAAGCCGCCGACCGCATTTCGAATCGTAAGCAGGATGGGCGTGATGAACTCGGCGGCAACCTTGAAGGCTTCCGCGAGCATCTTGATGTAGGGTGCGACGAACTTGATCGCTGCTGCGATGAGTTTGATGTTGTCAGCGATTAGGCCGAGTATGTCTTTGAGGATGTTGCCGGATCCTTCCCCATCTGAGAAGGCTGCCCAGATTTCGCTGAATGCTTCACCAATTGGGGCTAGGGCGTCGAAGATGTCTTTCAACGCAGACCATAATTCTTGAAGGGCTGGGCCGAGTTCCGTCATGGCCGTGCTGGCCACATCACCAAGCCATTTCTGGAATCCTTGGAAGGCTACGCCGACCGCGTCGGTTGCGGCTTTGACTTCAGGCATCTTGCCGACTGCGGTGATCCACGCCTGAACTTTGTCAATGCCTTGGCCAAGCCAATCCACAACGGGAATCATACCCTCCGTGAAGCTGGCCAGCGCAGGAACCAGCATCCCACCAATCTTCTCACCAAGATCACTCATCGCGTTCTTGAGACGTTCCTGGGCGCCCGCATAGGTCTTCGCTTGTGCGACAGCCGTTCCGCCGAACTGCTCATTCAGCTGGCCCAGGACAGCTTCGTAGATTTGGGCGTCGCTGGCGCCCTTGCCCATGCTCTCCTTGATCTGGTCGATGTTGATCCCGTACCTCGAGAGGATCGCGGTGTTCCCCATGAACGCCTTGCCCAGCAGATCGGTGGCGGTTTGTAGGTCGATGTGTTTCGCCGCTGCGAGTTCAACCGCAGTGCTGACCGCAGCCATGCCCTGCTGATATGACATGCCGAAGGTGGCCATGCGTTGAACTGCGCCGACCACCATCTCGTCGCTGAATGTGGTGGTCTTCTGAATTGCAGAGGCGAACTCGTTGATCTTCCCCTTCGCAGCGTCCCATTCTCCACCCGTCAATTTCAGGGCGGCTTGAAGATCAGTCCAGGCTTGTTGATTCGCGCTGGTTTCTTTCGTTGCCCACTGTAAGCCTTGGATTACTTGGCCAAGACCGGCAGCTGCTGCGCCTACGACGCCTCCTGCGGCGAAGCCGCTGATGACGCTTCCAAGTCCCTGGAAGCCTCCGCCCAGCGAGCTCAGAGATGACCCTAGGATTCCCATCGAGGCCTGAATCTTATTGAAAACCGACGACGCCTCGTCGACGGCCTTGATGGCTACCACTACGCTGCCTAAGCTGCGTTCAGACATGAGGACTCACTTTATTTCTAACTTGAGAATCGTCATTGACAGAGGATGGCGATTGTTTCACGAATTGAAAGAGGGCTTACATCGGGTCGTTCCGGTGAAGTTCTGGCGCTTCCTGTTATTCGTCGAGGGAGCCTTTGCGTTAGGTCTGCTCTGTGGTTACATCGCGGGTATTGTTCTTCCGCACTAGGGTGATCAGAATGAAGTTTGGCGGTCCTGACGAAGTCTTAGAGAAACTCTCCATTGTTGAGGCTTGGTTACAGGATGTTCGAGTCATCGAATGGTTCACTGAGGTTCAACGCTACGTTGATCAGGCTGACGAGAAGGCTGTTCAAGAAGCAATCGCCAAACTAACGCCTTCTTGATGGGAACAAACCATGAACGAAGATCAACATAAGAAAGAATATGAGGAATTACTTCGGGCACGGGGCGATAATACACGTCATCACTGTGAGGTTCACGGTGCTAAAGGGGAGTTCTTCTCGGCCGTGACGGAGTGTTTCGAGAAGGACGACGGCACCTTATGGGTTACGAATGAAGAGTATTTTTCCAGTGTGAATTTCTGCCCACAGTGCGGTTACAAGGCGAAGAAGCACGCAGACTAATGGCGACTCTGCCGCGGATGCTGCTTGATCCAAATTTTGAGAAGCCAATCCTTCTGAAGCGGCGTGAGTTCGTCCAGTCTGTCGGTTAGACGATATCCAAATCCTGTCACAAGGATCTCTATTGGGATTGAGTAGATGCTTCCGTCGACGAAGGAATCGAGGGTTCTTTTGGGTTACCGGTCAACCCGCTGAGCTCGAACCCTTTCAAAATTAGCTTCATTGACTCCATCTTTGTAGTCGTCTTTGCAACATCTGGTATGCCAGTGACCAATCCCGCGCCCTTAGTTAGGAATTTGATGTTGCCTGCTAGCTTGTCGGGATTCTTCAAGTCCACCATGTTGGCGCCTGTAGACTCGAATAGTTCAGCAACATCTGCATCGCTCAGCGCGAAAACATGGTATGCGTGAACTTGGTTGTCGGTGCATAATACCTCAACGGGTTCACTCTTCGCCGTGCCTTTCAGAATTAATTCCGCGGTTCGCTTGTTCTCCTCTCGCCTTCGAAGTACAGCTTCTCGTTTTTCTTCTTGACTCATTTCTCCACCCTCCTGTCTTTCAATTTCCTATCATGGATGAGCTTGAGCCAGGAGATGTCACCGCGAAGGATCTGCTCCACCTGATAGTGACGGAACACGTAGAGGGGAGCAGGTGTTGTGGTTTGAAATATGACCTTCCCTCCAACCTGTTCGATCGCCTCTCGGAGTTTCTCAACATCGCTTTTTCTGATGCTGACGATGGAGCCGTACCCGATGAAGTACCGCTCGTCAGCCTCGCTTTCGCTAGGCGGATTAGGCTGGGGAGAAACAGTACGGGCTAGCTTCTCGGTTTGCGTTCCCATAAGAAGGTCATTTCTCCAATCTCACTTACGGTATCTTGTTCTCTAAGCTCGGTTCCAAAAAACTGGGGAAAGTTCCTAACTCTTCGAGATATCTTCGAAGTCGAAGTCCACTGACCACATCGAGAAACCATCGGGCGAATCGATCGTACGGCTAGGATCGCCCTTGATCTTCTTGTAACGCTCCTTTGTGCCGGTCACTTTGTTCTTCAATTCCATGTAGAGTGGTGTGAGAGCTGCTTGCTGGAACATTCCGAAGGCGGTCAAAATGTCTGAGGATCCCCCAGCCGCGGTTTCATCGTACCAGCCTGAGCATGAGCCTGAATAGTCGAGGAGTGTCTCGTAGACTTCCTGCAGTCGTGAGTTGATTCCGACTGGCACCTTCTGGCGGCCATGGCCTACGGTGATGTCGACGCTCTCCCAACTGGAGAGAGCCGGCGCCGCGTCCAGGCCGTTCTCGGTGGTGGCTAGGCGGAGTTCGAATTTATCCGCGGTGTACTTTGTCATGCTAGGTCACCTAGGTTCCGTAGGCGAAACCGACTGCGTCGACGTTGGTGAGTGTGGCTTGCGTGACGGTGATGATGTTCGTGGCTTCCGTGAAGGTTATTGCGGTCCCATCGGACTTCTTGAACAAGGCTGCGGCTAGGATGTCGGTTAGTTCGGTGATTGGAATAGTGTCATCAGTGCTGACTGGGGTTTCGAAGTTGACGTATTTCTTCTCAACGGCTGCGGTTACGACTGTTTGCTTTGAAGATGTGGTCTTTGCTGTTCTAACTGCCAAATTTTCAACCTCCTACTTTATTTGTCAAAACCCGCCGAGTTCACGCCCGGTCGGGCCGTGACCAGAATGATTCAGGCGAATGCCTGCATGACGCCATGCAGAATAGCGTCCAGCAACTTCTGCTGGTTCGCGTCAAGTGCAGGTCGAATGAACGGTTGCGCTCTCATGAACCGCGTACCAAATTCCACGTAACCGCTATAGTCAGCTTTTGCGCCGAAGATGAATCCTAAGTCGCTCTCGACGATGTCGTGGAAGATGCTGTCCCGCATGAATCCGGTTCTGACTGCGGCTATGCTCTTGGCCATGTTTTCCATCTCCTGCCCAACACCATCAGTTTCCTTGATGATGTTCTGCTTCATGCGATCCGTAAGACCGCGAAGTTTCGGCGTGATTTCGTCGAGGAGTAGTTCAACGTCCCAGGCAGGCAATCTATACCACAACCCTGTGCGTGTAGAAGTCGAAGTCCAAGCTGATCCGCGATTCTCTCAGCATGGGGTCCGGAGGCGTCGTGTCCACGTCTACAACCTTGCTTATGTTGTGGATGTCGTAGGTTGAGGCGAGAACGCTAGCGCTCTCCACGATCGCCTGCTCAACCTTGTCAGCCAACTTCTCACATTCCACCTGATCGTCGTGATAACAATCCGCCCGGAGGCGATAGGGCTCCTCCAAACCATGAAACGCAGCATGGATCAGGCCGAGCGCGCCTCTCTGGCTCGACCCGGAAACGATCGTAAGCACAACGCTGCGAGGCTCCGCGCCCCAATAGGGCATGCGAGTGTAGACGGTCACACCGAGGTTCGCGTCGTTCAGAATTGTTGCGAACGCAGCCCGAACCGCCTCACGCCCATCAAGCGCGAGTGTGATTAGTTGCAGGACGTGCGTGATCAGGCTGGAGGCTGTGATGTAGAGGTGTCGCCTCTGAAGCTTCTGAACTGCGACTGATGCCGTGGCCAGTAGGCTGACGATTCGCCTTTGCGTTTCTTGGATGGTGAGATTCGTTGCCGCGGTGACCAGGACACCCCGGAATTGCTTCTTGCCGGCGGCAATTATTGCGGCGGAGGTGATATCGAACGTCTTGTGGTAGATTTGTCCGCCACCACTGATGAGTTGCTTGGTGAATGTGACGATGCTTGTTGCGGTGATCGTGAAGGCTCGTAATTGCTTCTTGGCGGCGTCGATTATCGGCGCCGTGCTGATGGAGAACGCGAGTTTGAGGGTTTTCAGGTAGTTGAAGGTGACTTGCGCGGCGCTTGTGATTTGGGTGAGGCGTTGTTGCCTCTTCGTAGTTGTGGCCGAGGTCGCTTCGGTGACCGTGACTTGTCGTCGCTGCGTCTCCTGGATTTGGAGGAGGCTGCTCTCTTGGACGCTGACTGAGCGGGACTGCTTCTTCCGGGTGGATAGGAGGCTTGATGAAACGATGTTGGCGGCTATGAGGTAGAGGCGTTTGAGTTGCGCGGTCATATTGGCTGTTTCAAGGATGCTGACGAGGTGTCGGATCTTCTTGGTGACCGTTACAGAGCTGGCCTCGACCAAGGCGATGGTTCGGTTTTGTCTCTTGGTGACGGTCAGCCCGCCGGATTCCGTTATGGTGATGGTTCGCTTCTGCCTCTTAGCGATCGCAATCGTGCTGCTTTCAGTGATCGCCGCGGATTTGTGGTAAACGGCGCTGCCTTCGTAGAGGGCGGCCAGGATCTGCGCGTAATCGCGATCAGCCGTAGTCGATGTGACGTCAACGGTGTCCGTGGTGCCCGTGAAAATTCTGTAGCCGCCTCGCACGTGCATGTTGGACGCGGCGGAGCTGCCGGTTGTTCCGTTGCCCGTTATCTGACTGTAGTCGGCATCCCAGGTGTAGGCGTCTGTTTGAGGCCCCTCACCGGCCAGCCCGTGAATCCATAGATACGCTCTGCTCGCCAGACTGCCCAGGGTTATGGCTCCTGGGTCGAGTGCGTCTGTTGCGAGTGTGGCTGGCGTGCCCCCTATTTCTACGGTCACAGAGGCGGCTTTCGTGAACTTCCAAGCGGATATGGCGGTTGCGTCTCGAGACGCCGAATTTGAGAGGTTGGCGGTTATCGTTCCACCACTGGCGATCTCGGTCGCTATTACGGATTTCCAGACTGAGATTGTTGCCCCTGCTTGGGCGCTGCCTTGTCCGTTGCAGAACTCTGCGATCTTCACCCAGGTGTTGCCGGCTGAGTCGACGATTGAGGTTACTGCGCCCTCGTCGCCGTCCGTGGTCTGGTTATTATCGACGGCAACAAATACGACTACTAGGGTGTCTGCCTCAGCCACGGCGCTCGTCGTCATCTGGATTGATGTTTGGTTGGCAACCTTACTCTGGTTGCTGCCGAGCGTTCCGCCGCTTCCGAAGGTCATCTTAGAGGCTCAACCTACGTGATTTCACAGTCCGTCGTGTACTCGATTGCATCGTTCTGGTTCAGCGCTTGCCCCGCATGATCCATGTGGAAGATTAGGATGCCACCAGTAGAGGCGGTAAAGACACCGTGGTTCGTGATCGTCTTCCCTGCGTCAGCGGTGATCTGGTAGACGTGGCGGATTTTGTCCGCTAAGGGCTGCGTGCGGGTTGTGGCAACCCGGGCTTCGCTGCCTTCAGTGAACAGGGACGAGTCGCCCTTGGCGGCGGTGCCTGCTCCCGTGCCCCAAGCCCCGTACTGAGTGAACGCTGTCTGATTGCTGATGATCGCTGTTAACACGTCGACGATCCATTCCTCGCCAACTTGAGTGAGGACGGATGCAAGCTTCAACCAATCCTTCAGGAAGCCTAGATGTAGAAAGTCGAGCGCTCGCCCAAGCCACGAATACGAATACTTGGAGATTACACCGAGGTCCTCCCAGGTACCCGTCTTAGCCCGATAGATCCGGGCGGTTGTAGTGATACCTCGAATTTTCATTTTCATGTCTGCTTTCATGTTCAAACCTCACCTCCTGACGCCATCAATGTGAAATGGCGGTGACTAGGAAGGAACGGTTCTGTGGGTGTAGAACCCGAAGTCCAGGAGCGCCCGACACTCGCGGAGTGTGGAATCCGGCGGCGCTACATCCATGTCCTGGAGTTTGCGGACGTCGTGAATATCATAGGTGGAGGCGAGCGTGTCGACCGCGTCCATTATTGCCTGTTCCACTTTGCCCGCTAACATTCCCGTCTGAGTCTGATCATCATAGTAGCAGTCGACTTGGATCCGGTGATGCTCCTCAAGCGCCTGCTGTGTTGATGTGATCTGGTTTCCAAGAGCCGACGGCCTGCTGACCCCTGAAACCAATGTCAGGACGACGCTGCGCTGTTCGGCGCCTTCGTAGGGCATGCGGTCGAACACGGGCACTCCGAGGTTGGCGGCGTCAAGAATCGCCTTGAAGGCTGCCCGCGCATCCTGGCGGGGCGTGGTGCTGGGCACCTAGTCCTCATCCCAGGTCTCTTTGATATCATCCGTCTTGAACGGGGTCGACTTCACTGCGGAAGTCCGTTTCTTGCGGAACGGCTCCAGCTCCGCTTGGATCTCATGGGTGAAGATGTCGCGTTTGGCCAGTTGAACACGCCAATCCCCAACCCGAACTAGGGAACCCATCTTGTTGACGGCAATGAGCATCAACGCGTTCGCTGCGATCCGGATCGCTCCGTGCTTCACAGCCGCGGGGACCGTTATGTCCGTGTAACTCTGTCTGAGGTGGTTGTTCACCAGGTCCTCAACGGCGGGAATGATCGTGCCGGTCAGGTATGTGTCCATGGCGCTTTGTGATGCGAAGCCCAGACTGGAGAAGGTTGGGTTTCCAGCTTCTGCTTCTGCATCTGCAGCCGTCAACCAGGCCAAACAACATCACTCCTAATGCGCTAGCACTTCGAAGATTGTCATCAGCAGTTTCATGAGCGCCGCTTTCACGGGTTCAAATCGGCGGTTCTCGTGAATCCACAAGGTGTATGCGTGGACTGGAATCCTGCTGGGCATCGTTCCAGCGTGTATCTTTCTCAAATCACAACTCAACATGCAGGTCGTGTGAACCCGGTGAAGGTCCATTTCGCAGATGCCGCGGCAGGGCATCGTGAAGGGTCGATCAGGGAACTTGGAGTAGCCGTTTGGATGCAGGACATATTCGAGTGTTCGAGCGTCCTGCTTCCAGTCCACGGCGGGTTGCGCTTTCCCTTTAGGACCATACCAAACTCTGTCGTACGCCGCTCTTTTTTCCCGGTGAAGTTCAATCATTATGAATCCGCCAGGCTGAAACATGGCGGTTGAGAAGTTAGCACGGAGGGGGTTTGAGCCCCTGCCGAATTTCCTAAGTGAGTCCAGTCAATGTGCAGATTGCGTTTGCTTCGCGGATGCGTGGAGTGATCGCTTCCCAGACGGCGCCGTACAGGTCCTTGAACTCGTTCAAGGGCAGCTCCTCGATCTCGGCGTGGATGTCCACGCCTAGGGGTAGGTCGAAGAATCCGGCGCTTGGTAGGGCGAGCAGCATTGCGGTTCCGTCTGTGAGGACGGGTGTGGGGAAGATGTCGCCGCCGATCCTGCGTTTGATCAGGTCGTAGTAGTAGTCGCTTGTGGTGCCCACTAGGGCGTATAGGTATTGCCACTGCTCCTCCGCTACAACCAGGTTGTAGGGGCCGTAGATATTGTCGGCTCTCATGACCTGTATTGCTTCCCCGATGTTGATGGGGATGTTGGTTGCGGTGGCCCAATCGTCGCCGCCGCTCGTGTTTCCGGCGCCGTCGTAGAGCCCGTTGATCCCATCCGTGCCCTTCAACACCAACGTGTCCTCCAGCAGCGAGACCATGTAACTGGCGCTGCGGGCTGTGGCCACGTCGAGCGGGGTGCCCATCCTGCGGGCTGCTTCGAGGGTTCTGCG
>Ga0315277_10004417_pt1 | contig 18815 bp, 15 predicted proteins | sample YL17G05_15_MG_FD_203695 | JGI IMG/M metagenome (GOLD analysis project Ga0315277, IMG submission 203695) | Sediment microbial communities from Yellowstone Lake, YNP, Wyoming, USA - YL17G05_15 | ecosystem: Environmental > Aquatic > Freshwater > Lake > Sediment | place: USA: Wyoming | collected...
CCTCTTCTGGGCGTCGAGATAGTCCATCACGTCGCCATCAGGCCGCTTGAGTTTCGTGTATAAGGTCCGCAGCGCCGCAACATCATAGAAGAAGAAACTTGTGGCACTGTCCTCCAGTCCCAGTCCGAGTTCCGGCCTCTCCATGGGAGCCCGGGGAGTCGGGTTCATCCACGAATAATCGTCTTGTATGAACATTCCCTGCTTGTACCGGCAGATGTTGTCCGCAGAATTGAACACATCGTCATAGGAGGCCTTCGTGGAACCGGGAACATTGTCCGGGCGGTATACGCCATCCCGGTTGCGGACTCGAACCTCGTGCACGACCAGCTTCCCGGAAGGCGAGAAGACGATGGAGAACGTAGTGATGTCACTCAGTGAACCCTCACGTTTCATGCCCACCAGGATTATCGGATTCATATGGTCTTCGGACATGACGCCGATGGTGTCGGGCAGTCGGATCGGCTCATGGCCTTCCATCGCTCTGAACCCATTGCCCAGGTTCGCGAAGTCCATCGCGTCGTCTATGTCGCCCGGCAGGACGCCCAGGCTGCCCATGTTCTTCGGCTCCTCCTGCACGATAAAGATCATGTACTGCGGCGCGGTCAACTCCCCTTTGAGCGGGTTGCACGGCTCGTTCGAGGTGCAGGCCTTCTGGAATCGCACGCCGACGTATCTCTGGTGCGTCATGGCCATGACCCGCGCCGAGTTCAGGGCCGCCTGGATGATGCTCTTGGTCCCGCCTTCGGACTGGAAGGAATCGATCATCACACGGACCGCCGGCAGCGCAAGGCCCGCCAGCAACGCGATCGTCGCGACGACCAGCGTCATCTCAATGAGCGTCAAACCAACTGCTTTTCGCGTTCGACTATCCATGGCTGCCATTCTCATTGAGTCGTCGGTTTCCTGTTGACGCAGCGGGCACGTCATTTGCCCTTGCTGCTGATATCGTCGCCGGTGCCGAATCTTTTATCCGGCCCGGCCGAGATCAATTCCGGAAATGTGTCGCCCTTATCGCCTGGGGTATAGACGTAGTCCAGCACGGTTCCCCACGGGTCGTAGATCTTCGGGACGTCCGGCTGCTTCTTGTAATCCTTTACCAGCGTGCCGTTCACGCCTTTAAGAATCTCCCGCGACGCCGGCACGCGATCGAGCTCCCTATACATCAGCTCCATGTGTGCCACCGCATTCGCGGAGTCGCGTATGGGCTGTGCGGGAAACCCTCCAGTAAACTCGAAGTATTCCCGCAATGCGCCCTTGATCACAGTGAAGACGTTCGCGAGAGCGCCCTCCTTGGACTGGCTGTCCACGCGGAGGGTCACCACCATCACAATGCTCGCGAGCATCGCAACGATGCCCAGCACGACCAGCATCTCGACCAGCGTGAATCCGCTCTCGCGATGATTATGACTCACATCGACCATAGGTCACATCTGGCGTTCAGGTCCAATGATGCACGCTATCTTCTCGGGAAATTGCACAGATCGTCGCTCGTGCCGTAGAGGCCGTCGGGCCCTGCACTGATCAAAATATACGAGTCCGGCTTGTACGGCCAGGGCTGAGCTTCGACCTTCGGGTCGCGGATGTACTCATAGAAATCGACCGGCGAAGGCACCAGCGGGTCCACCGGCGCCAGCGGGTGAAGCGGATGTATCCGCCGCGACGCCGCAGGCTGCACTGCGTCCGCCAGTCTGCCCAGCCCGATCAGCGGGAGATTGTCCCGCAGGTTGTAGGTCCGATTCTCCGGCAGCGCCGGTGGGCTGATCGTCTTGTTCGCCGGGTTGGCCCGGTAGTACAGAATGGGCGTCCCGGGAGCCACCATCTTGCCGCTGGCGAGCCGAACCTTTCTCTCAGGCACCTCGAAGCCGTCGCAAAGCACGTATGTTTTCCTCGCCAGCGGTGTGGTATCCACGAACAATCCGTCCCGCGCGCCGGGCAGGGTCTCACCCAGCCTGAACGCGTTGGCCACTTCCAGCTCGACGTAGCGTCCTTTTCGCTTCTCCGTGACTATGAACGGGGAGTTCACCTTCAGGGGATCGTATGTCCCCGGTCCGCCCGCGCTATCCAGGCCATCGGCCCGCCAGGCGGAATCCGGATGGAAGCCGAGCAGGTCCCAGCCGACCATCGCCTCCGCCAGTTTCTGAGCCCCGCAATAGTCCTGCGGCGCCGCCGGCACGGCCGGGTTCCACCAGTCCGAGGGCGGGTAATCCCCCGTGTCGTTCCGGAAGGCGGCCAACCCCAGCTCGATCGCCGTGAACTGGGCCTTCTGCTTCACCTCCTTGGCCGTTCTCCTTACCATGCTCATCGCCGGCACGAGGATCCCGACGAGAATGGCAATGATCCCCACCACGACCAGGATCTCGATCACCGTCAGGCCTGATCTTTTCGTTTTCACGGGTAGCCCCTTCTCATATCGGGTACGATCTGCCTATTGCCTGTACTTCCACTCGAAGTTGAAAATGTCGTCGGCCGTGCCATACTCACCGTCCCAGCCTGCCGACAGCAGGAAGTACTCATCCGATTTGTAGGGCTGCCGGGCCGTCTGGATCATGTGGTTCTGCGTGTTCCTGTAGAAACGCTTGGGATCAGCCAGCGCATGAGGGGTCGTCGTTGAGCCCGATTCCCATGGCTTGCCAAGACTGACCAACTGTTGATTGTCCCAGTAATTGTAGATATTCCCCTTGGCATCCGTGATGGTCGGCGCCAGGTTGGGATCATGAAGGTTGTTGGCGGTATTGGCCTTGTAATACAGGATGGGCATGCCTGTCTTCTTCCCCGATGCCATCTGGCGGTCATAGACATCGCACAGCACATAGCTCCTGGGCAGGAACGACCCCACCTTGGTTCCGTAGATATCCTCCATCGGGAAAGCATTGGCACTCTCGGCCGGGAGGTAGGGCCCCTTCCTCGCGCGGAGATTATCCTGGGTTGGCAACGGCGGATAGAGCGGGATCGTCCCCGTCGCATCCAGTCCATTCGCGCGGAACACGGAGATCGAATGGAATCCGAGCAAATCCTGTCCCATCAGAGCCTCACAAAGCTTCATGGCTCCGCAGTACGGCACAGGCGTCGGCGACTCATCCATCGCGCTGGAAGGCGGATAGCCGCCGTATTCGTTGTTGAACAACTCAATGGCGGCGTCCATGCTGTGAAGCATCGCCTTCTGCTTCACGTACATGGCGTACCGCCTTGCTTTGTTCAGGGCCGGAACCAGCAGACCGATGAGGATCACGATGATGCTCATCACGGTCAGCAGTTCCACGATCGTGAATGCTTTTCTGGGGGGGCTCGCGACTGGTTTCATGGTATTCTCCTTCAGATAAAGGTGCCTCTGGTTCTTCCGGACTGCGATTATGTTGCCGAGCTCAAGCTCGTAATCACCTGAATCATGGGCAGGAACACGGCCAGCACGATCGTCATGACGGTGGCGCCGAGGCAGATGATCATGATCGGCTCCAGCATGGACATCAGGCCGCCAACGAGCACGTCGACCTGCTCATCGTAGTTGTCCGCGACCTTCAGGAGCATCTTGTCCAGATCTCCCGTCTCCTCGCCGACGGCCACCATGTTGCAGACGAGCAGGTCCACGGTCTTGGACTGTCGCAGCGGCCCGGCGAACGTGTCGCCCTGACGAATGGAGTTGTGGATATTGCCCAGCACGTTGGCGTAGACTTCGTTTCCGGCGGTCTCCCGCGTCACGTTGAGGGCGTCGAGGATCGGCACGCCCGCGCTGATCAGCGTTCCGAGCGTCCGGGTCCACCGCGTGACGGACACCTTGCTGGAGATCTGCCCGACAACGGGCAATCTCAACTGGATCATGTCCAGCACGAGCCGGCCGTTACGGAACCTTCGCACCATTTTCATGACGATGATGGCCACAACAGGTATGGCGATCATCACAGCCCAGCCGTACTGGTAGGCAATCCACCCGCTGATCCCCAGCACCGTCTGCGTCACCGGGTTCAACTCGCCCTCCACCATTTCCTCCAGCACCTGCTTGAACGACGGAATCACGAATTTCATCAAGCCCAGCAGGATCAGGAACGCCGCCGACAGCACCACACACGGGTAAATCATCGCGCTCTTGACTCGCCCTTTTAGCCGGATCGCTTTCTCCTTGAAGTCGGCAATACGTGCAAGAATCAGGTCGAGCACGCCGCCCGTCTCTCCCGCCGCAACCATGTTCACGAACAGCCGGTCAAAGGCACGCGAATACTTCGCCATCGCCTCCGACAGCGTTGAGCCGCCTTCGATGTCATCCGCCACGTATCCGATGATTCTCTTGAAACTGCCGCCTTTCTGCTGCTCCTGGAGGATTCGCAGCGACCGAAGAATGGGCAGACCCGCATCCTGCAACGTCGACAGTTGCCTGGCGAACTGGCAGATGTATTTGGACTTGACTCTGGCGCCGGCTCCCCGCCGCCTCTGGGTCCGTGCACCCGCCTTGCCCGCAACTCTCGCCGCCGTCTTGGACCGCACCTTCGTAGGGAAATACCCCATGTTGCGAATCTTGCTGATCGCTTCCTTCTCGCTCAGCGCCTCGACCTCGTCCTTGACCTCCACGCCCTGCGAGTCCAACGCCACATATTGGAATACCGGCATCTTCCTACCTCACTTTCCCATCCAGTCCCTGGCTGACCGCTGAGTCCTTATCCTTCCATGATCGTCTCTTTCACGACCTCGTCGATCGATGTGATTCCGCTGTAAATAGCCGTCAACCCGTTTTCCCGCAGCACCACCATGCCCTTCTTCTCGGCTGCCGTACGCAGCACGTTCGTCGACGCGCGATTCATGATCAGATCGCGAATCTCATCGTCAAAGAGCATGATCTCAAAAATGCCCGTTCGTCCCCGGTAGCCGGTTCCGTTGCACTTGTTGCAGCCCCGTCCGTAATAAAACTTCTTGCCCTTGATATCCTCCTCCGTCAGTCGCAACTCCTTCAGTTGCACTTCATTCGGCTCATACGCTGTCTTGCAGCTCGTGCATATCTTTCGCACCAGCCGCTGGGAGCAGATTCCTTCCACCGTCGCCGTAATCAGGAAGGGCTCGACACCCAGATCCAGCAGACGCGCCACCGTGCTGGGTGCGTCGTTGGTGTGCAGCGTCGTGAAGACGAGGTGGCCCGTCAGGGACGCTTGAGCGGCGATTTCCGCCGTCTCCAGGTCACGAATCTCGCCGACAAGAATGATGTCCGGGTCCTGACGCAGGATGGATCTCAGGCAGCGGGCAAACGTCAAGCCGATGTCCGGCTTCATTTGTACCTGAATCAGGCCATCGATATCGTACTCGACCGGGTCTTCTGTCGTGATGATTTTCACATCGATGCTATTCAACTCGCTCAGCGCCGAATAGAGGGTGGTCGTCTTCCCACAACCTGTCGGTCCCGTCACGATGATGATCCCGTTCGGCCTGTGGATGAGCTGACGCACGACCTTGACGTCTAGCGGCCCCAACCCCAGTTTCTCCAGATCGAAGCTCAACTGGCTGCGGTCCAGCACGCGCAAGACCACGCTCTCACCGAACATGGTCGGCAAAACGCTGACACGCAGGTCCACGGGATTACCCTGCACGGTCAGCGAGATTCTGCCGTCCTGCGGCAGACGCCGCTCCGCAATGTCCAGGCTGGCCATAACCTTGATTCGGGAGCTCAGGGCCGCCGCGATGTACTTCGGCGGCGGAATCATCTCGTAGAGCACGCCGTCGATCCGGTACCGCATCTTGTATTCGTTCTCGAATGGCTCAAAATGAATATCGGACGCTTTGTCCCGAATCGCCTGCAAAAGCACAAGGTTCAGCAGCTTCTTCACCGGGTTCGACTCCGACAGCTCTTTCAGCTCATCGAGGTCGATACTCGCGCTTCTTCCCTCGAATTCCGCTAGGAATGCGTCGGATTGAATCTCGTCAATCAGCTCGGTAATTCCCTCATCCTGGGTCTCATAGTATTTGGTCAGGGCACTCTCCAAGGCGTCACGGTCCGTGATCTTGGCCGTCACGTTGAAGCCCATGAGTGTCCGGAGGTCGTCCGTGGCCCGGAAGTTGTCCACATTGTCCAGGACCACCGCCAGCTCATTCTTGTCCTTGTTGTACTCGACCGGAATGATGTGGTACGTCTTCGCCATCTGGGCTGGCACCTTCTCGATCACCTCCGGCGAGACCGTCAACCCCTCGATGCTCACGTACTCCATCCCTCGCTTGGCCGCCAGTGCCACTTGAAGGTGCGTCTCGTCGACAAGTCCCAGCTCCAGCAGTATCTGCCCCAGACGCACGTCCCCCCCTCGCTGCTTCTGGATCTCGAGGCATTCATGGACCTTCTCCCTGCTGAGAATGCCCATCTTCATCAGGATTCGGCCCAGCGGTCGGCCCCGGAGTTGCTCAACCGGAGGGAACTTCTCCATGGATTTCATCTTACCCATATCCCGAAACCCTCAAACACCTATAACACTCTACGTCTTTACTATAGCACAGTAAATGGTGATTTACCAAAATATTATGAATTGGACACCCGGTTAATGAGACATGTGTCAACTGACCCGCAACGCATGAATCTGACCTCTTGGACTCATGGACTTCCTGTCCCTCCACCGCCGTAACCTCGACGTGGCAGGGGCCCCGTCTCCGCCCGCGCGCACCCGCGAATCGGCCCATCCCATCGGACCTTCTGTCCCATACGGTCCACAGACAGCCGGCCTACACCATAGTCACACCGGGCTATTTGTGCCCAATCGCGAGCCACCACCGCGGCGTCGGGTGCCGTAGAGGCCCCTCCAGCCCCTTCCTGAGGCATCTCCGCAATGACTACGTCTTGAGGATAGGTCCGATATCCTCCATTTCCTTAGCTGCCTCAGCAGCCTTCTTCTTCAGCGTCTTGCCCTTGGCGCCACCCAGCTTCGCTATTGCTTTTTGCTGCAGCGCTCCCGGTTGCCGGCCCTTATCCAGCATTTCCTCAAGTGTGATCCGGCCCGCGTCGTAAAGCGTCCACAGGTGCTCATCCAGGAGTTGCATGCCCAGCTTCTTGCCTGTCTGAATGCTCGAATCGATGCGGTACGTCTTGTTCTCACGAATGAGGTTGGCAATGGCGGGGGTCACCACCATGAACTCATAGGCAGCCACACGGCCACGCCCCGTCGCCAAGGGACAGAGTTCCTGACTCAGCACAGCGATCAGGTTACCGCTGAGCTGGGTGCGAATCTGCTCCTGCTGGTCCACGGGGAACACGTCGATGATTCGGTTGATAGTGCCGGCCGCACTCGTCGTGTGAACGGTACTGAAGACCAAGTGGCCCGTTTCGGCAGCGCGGATCGCGTTACCGATGGTATCCAGATCTCGCAATTCACCGACGAGAATCACGTCCGGGTCCATACGCAGCACGCGCCTCAATGCCTCGCTGAAGCTCGGCACGTCGACCCCGACCTCACGCTGATTGATGATCGACTTCTTGTGGGCGTGGTAGTATTCGATGGGGTCTTCGACGGTCACGATGTGGCGATCGAAGTTCTCATTGATGTAGTTGATCATCGTGGCCAGCGTGGTCGTTTTCCCGCTTCCCGTCGGGCCGGTGACCAGAAACAGCCCGCGGGGACGCCGGCACAGGGCCGCACAAATCTTCGGAAGGCCAATCTCTTCGAACGTCATGATTTTGTTCGGAATCTGGCGTAGAACGATGGAGATGTTCCCTTTCTGCCGGAACACGGAGACGCGGAACCGGGCGGCGTCACCGAAGGCAAACCCGAAATCCGTACCGCCTTCCTCTTGCAGCTCTTGCTGGCATCGCTCCGGGGTGATGCTCTTCATCAGACCCGCACTGTCATCCGGCTCGATTACCTTGGTCTCAAGCGACCTGAGGTGTCCGTCGATGCGCAGGACGGGCGGCCGGCCCACGCTGATGTGAATATCCGACGCCCCCTGCGTGACGCACGCATGGAGAAGTCGATCCATGTTCAATGCTGCCATGTGCCGATCCTCTTGCCCAAAATCACTGTTACTCGACCTGTATCTCTTCCGCTTGCGCGGTTTCCGACACCTCTGCCGGCGTCGTCACACCCTTGAAAATCTTGAGTTTTCCGTCTTCCATCAGCGTACGCATCCCAGTGGCCTTGGCCGCCCGCCGCAGGTCGCTCGTCGGGGCCCTCTTGAACGCCAATTCACGCAGCTCGTTGTTCATTTCAATCATTTCGAAAATGCCGAGTCGGCCCTTATACCCCGTCCCCTGGCAGGCGCTGCACCCCGCTCCCTTGTACACTGGATGATCCTTCAGTTCTGCCGGCTTAATGTTCAGAAGACGCAGGTGCTGCGGGTCCGGATGCTCGTCCACCACCTTGCACTTCTTGCAGATAACGCGTATAAGTCGTTGTGCCATAATGGCTTGGATTGAGCTGGCCACAAGGAAGGGCTTAACGCCCATATCGATCAGACGCGTAATGGCGCCGCAGGCGTCGTTCGTGTGCAGTGTGCTGAAAACCAGGTGTCCAGTCAGAGCAGCCTGGATCGCGATGTCGGCGACGACGCTATCGCGGATTTCGCCAACCAGTATGATATTCGGCGCCTGTCGCAGCATTGACCGGAGGATCCTGTCGAACGTCAGCCCAATCTCCTCCTTGACCTGACACTGGTTCATGCCTGCGAAGTTGTACTCGACCGGGTCCTCGGCAGTGATGATCTTCTTGTCCGGCTTGTTCAGCTCCTGCAGAGCCGCATAAAGCGTGGTTGTTTTGCCGCTACCGGTGGGCCCCGTCACCAGGAAGATCCCATTGGGCCTTTTGATGATCTTCTGAAACTGCTCGTAGTTGTCCTGCTCGAAGCCCAGAGACTCAATACCGATATTCACGGCGTCGGGACGCAGAATACGCAGTACGACGCTGGGGCCGTGCACGCCGGGCAGGGACGACACGCGGAAATCGATGTCCTGGCCCCCAATATTGCGCGTGATACGGCCGTCCTGCGGCAGCCGCTTTTCCGCAATATCCATCCCCGACAGAATCTTCAGACGCGCGACCAGCGGCGCCTGCATGTTCTTGGGGATATTGTCCTTTTCCAGGCAAACGCCATCGACGCGATACCTGATGCGCACGCGATCGGACATCGGCTCGACGTGAATATCGCTCGCCCGCATGTGGTAGGCCGTATCGATAATGAGGTTTACAAGGCGGATGACGGGACCTTCATCGCCGTCGCCGCCTGCCTGAATTCGCAACGCCTCGGCTGCCAGCTCGTGGCCGACCTCGGTCAATTCCGCTGCGGTGGCGTCGATGCTGTGCCTGAGCCGGTCATCACCCTCTTTTCCGGGCCCCTCCTCCTTCAACAGCGTCTCTATATAAGACCGGATCTTCGTGGGACTGGCGAGATGAAGCTCTAACTCCTTGTTCAGACGCAGCCGGACCGAGTCCATCATGTCCAAGTCCATGGGGTCGCCGATGACCAGCTTGAGCTTCCCATTGCTCACGCTGAGGGGCAGGATATTGTGTCGCTTTATCAGGTCCTCCGGTATGATTTTTGTCGCGTCAGGGGGGATCGGGATCTGATCCAGATCGATGTACTTGAGCCCGAATTGCTTGGCGATGGCCTTGGTGAGCGTTTCCTCATTGATCAGGCCCAATTCAATCAAGACCTGCCCCAGCCGCTTGTTGCTCGACTTGGCGGTCTTGATGGCATTGATCAGGGCCTGTTTCTCGACCAGTCCGGCCTTAAACAGGATTTCCCCTAGGTGCCTGCGCTCTTTGGCCATACAAACCTCACCTGGTTGGTTCCACCGGTCCCTTAGTATTATATCGCGCACGGCCGGCCAAGTCAAATGCCCAGCCTCAGGCGGAGCAGGTCCAATGCCGTCTGCGCCGCCCGCAGTCGTACTAAGCTTCTGTCGTGGGAGAAGATGAATCTTGAGATGTCCGTGCCGTTCCGACTGCTTACCGCAATATATACAAGACCTACGGGCTTTTGTTCAGTTCCTCCATCGGGTCCGGCAATACCCGTTACGGCAAGGGCAAAATCCGCATCGGCATTGCGTCGGGCCCCGTCGGCCATCGCCCCTGCCACCTGCTCACTAACCGCTCCGTATGTCCCAATCAACTCCGGGGGGACACCCAAATCCCGGGTTTTCGCCTCATTACCGTACGTAATCCAGCCGCAGGGAAAATATCGGCTCGAACCAGGGATATCCGTAATCAGTTTTCCAAGAAGTCCCCCGGTACAGGACTCCGCCACGACCACGGTCTGGTGCAACTGTGCCAGCCGTTCACCCACCACCTCGGCAAGGGTCTGATCCCCCTGGCCGTAGATCAGCCTGCCCAGCAGTCGGCGAATCGTCGCCTCTTCCTTTGCCGCCATCTGCTCGGCCTGGTCTCGGTCGGTGGACGTGGCGACAACCTCCACCGTGATTACGCCGGCCTGCACCGTGCAGTTGACCAAAGGGTTCCTGCCCCGCTGCATGGCGTCGCCGAGCATGGCGGCAATCGTGGACTCGCCGGCCCCGAAGCACTTCAATCGCCTCGTGACAAGCGCCTGGAACCTCGCCAGTTCCCGCACCTGGGGCAAAACGGAGGCCTCCAGCATTCGCTCCATCTCCGCCGGCACGCCGGGCAGGGCAAACATGACTGTCCCGTCTTTCTCGGCTTCGATGCCCGGGGCGGTCCCGATCTCATTCTCGATCACCCTGGCGCCGGCCGGCAGGTGCGCCTGAATCGCATTGTTCACCGACATCGGCACTCCTCGCCGGTCGAAGAACCCGCGAATCTTCGCAAGCTGATCTTCATGCAACTCCAGCTCGACGCCCAGGAATTCGGCCATCGCCTGGCGAGTCACATCGTCGTCGGTCGGGCCAAGTCCGCCCGTGATGACCACTACATCGGCCTGGCCCGTCGCCAACTCAAGGGCGCGTGTTATCGCCCCTTGCTCGTCCGGAACCCCATACGTGCCGACGACCGGCACCCCGGTCGCCACAAGCCTGCGGGCAATATAGGCGGCATTCGTATCGACGGTCCGCCCGTTCAGCAACTCATTGCCGATGCTTACGATGCCGGCCTTCTTGATCTGCACCTCACTGCCCATGGCCTTACATCTCGATCATAGCTTTCACCGCCCCGTCCCTGTAGCCGGCGACCATCTCAAAGGCGTCCTGCACGCGGTCCAGCTTGAAGCGGTGCGTGACCATGAAATCGACGCTCACCCGGCCCGATGCGATCAGGTCCATGGCCGCCTGCGTACAGCCATTCTGACGGCGCACGTTGATAATCGTTACTTCTTTTCTGCGGATTTTATCGATGGAGAGCGAAATTCGGTCCTCGCGGGGAATGCCGATCAGCATCAGCGTGCCGCCGGCCCGGAGCAGATCGACGGCATGGTCGATCGTCTCCTGCTGTCCGGCACATTCATACGCGATGTCCACGCCCAGCGGCTGCTGCTTCAGGATCGCGCCGACGACGTCCTCCTTCAGTGGATTGCCGACCCACGTCGCTCCGTTATCCCGGGCCATCTTCACACGCTCAGGGATTTTCTCCGTCACGTAGCAGTTGCGTGCGCCCTGGGCCTTGGCGACGGTCATGCAGCTCAGGCCGATTGGCCCGGCGCCGAGGATTGCCACATCCGCCCCGGCGGGCAGACGCGACTGCTTGATCGTGTAGACCCCGATGGTCAGCGGCTCACACAGGGCTCCCTGCTCCAGCGTAAGCTTGCCATGTGTCGGGAGGCAGCACTCCTCCGGCATGACGATGAATTCGCTGAGGCAGCCGTCACCCTGTCCCGGCGTACCCAGGAACCGCAGCTTGAAACACGTGTTCTCCCGACCCCGCTTGCACTGGTCGCACATGTGACATGAGACGGCGGGCTCGACAACCACGGGGTCTCCCACCCTCACGCGCTTGACCTTCTTTCCGACCCGGGCCACAGTTGCGGCACACTCGTGGCCTACAATGAATGGGAACTTCACGACCTGCGAGCCGATCCGGCCCGTCTCAAAGTAATGCACGTCCGAGCCGCAAACCCCCACTCTCTCGATCTTCAACAGGACGTCCGTGTCCTTTTCCATCTTCGGATCGGGTACGTCCTTCACCTCCATCCGGCGAATACCCGTCAGTACGGCAGCTTTCATGAATTGCGAGACTCCCCTGTGATGATTGCTCTAAATGTTGAATCGGAAGTTGATGATGTCACCATCCTTCACGACGTACTCTTTGCCTTCGAGCCGCATCTTGCCTGCGGCCTTCACCGCTTTCTCATCGCCCAATGCCTTGATGTCATCGTAGGCCATCGTCTCCGCGCGAATGAAGCCCCGCTTGATGTCACTATGTACCTTGCCCGCCGCATCGACTGCGACCGTGCCCTTCTTGATCGGCCAGGCCCGCACCTCGTCCTCCCCAACGGTCAAAAAGCTGATGAGACCCGTGGCGGCGTAGCAGATCTTCACGAACTTGCCGGCGGCGGACTCCTGAATCCCCAGATCGGACATGAAGGCCTTGCGGCTCTCCTCGTCCAACTGGGCCAACTCCAACTCGATCTTTGCCGACAGCGTCACCACGGGGACAGTCTCATCGACGGCGCCACCAAGATCGATCTTGCGGTCGAGATCGTCCTCGCCGACGTTCACCACTACCGCAATCGGCTTGAGCGTGAGGAATCCAAGCGACTTGATCATCGCCCGCTCGTCGTCAGTCTCGACCACGGAGCTGATCGGCTTTTCCGCCTCAATGGCCTCTTGCAGCTTCTTCTGCAAGACAAGCTCGGCCTTGTCGTGCGCCTGGGTCTTGGTGGGTTTCATCACCTGCTTTTCGAGCTTCTCGATCCGGGTGGTCACAAGCTCCAGATCGGCCAGGAGCACCTCCGTCCGCAGCTCGGCCAGGTCCCGCCTGGGGTCCACGCTGTCACGATAGGCCGGGACCGCCGGATTCTCGAACGCCCGAACGACGAAGACGAGCATATCCACGGTCCGAATCTGCCCGATCAGACGCCTGGCAGCGGTCCGCCCGTGGTCGCTGGTGAAATCGAAGCCGGGGATGTCGAGCACGTCGATGGTCGCACGAACGGTCTTCTTGGGTTTGTAGAGTCCGGTGAGCCAGTCCAGCCGCTCATCGGGCACGGCCACGATCGCCTCCTCAATCCCCATCGCACCGCCCGGCGGGATCTGCTTGCCGCTGATCGCCGACAGAATCGTGCTCTTGCCCGACTGCATCAATCCCAATAGCGCTACCTGCATCTCAGACTCCAGACACTCCGTTTTTCAAATCGTACACGCTGCCCCCGGCCGCATCATACGCGACCACGGCAGGGAAATCAACCACCTCCAGCCGGCCGATGGCCTCCGTCCCCAGATCCTCATAGGCGACGACCTCCGCCCGGACGATATGCCGGCTTAACAGGGCCCCCGCCCCACCGAGCGTGGCCAAGTGCACAGCACCGTACTGCTGCAATGCCTTGCGAACCTCCTCGCCACGGTAGCCTTTGCCGATCATGGCCTTCAGCCCATGGGCGATCAGCTTAGGGCTGAACGGGTCCATGCGGGCGGATGTTGTCGGTCCGGCTGCCCCGATGACCGCTCCCGGCCGGGCCGGCGTTGGACCCACGAAGTAGATCACCGCCCCCTCCAGGGGGATAGGAAGTTCCTCGCCTCGATCCAGGGCCTCGCACAGCCGTTTGTGGGCCATGTCGCGGGCCGTATAGATGACGCCGCTGACGGCCACCTCCTGGCCTGCTCTGAGCCGGCGCACCTGGGCCTCACTCAATGGCGGTCGCAATACAATCATCCCATCCAATCTCCCCTGGCCGCCGGCGATATCAAGAGCCGCCGATTCCACACGGCTGGTCCTGACCTGTCCGGCGTCGTGACAAGCCATGAGTGTACACGAAATCCCCAGTCCCGCAAAATCGAAATCCGGAGCCAGTAGTGGCGTACACGACCAAATCCTGCGACAGGACGACCCTCATTTGCCGATGCAGAAGAGCTTGCCGGCGGTGCGGATGAACAGATGGTCGTCGGCGATGGCGATTGAGGCTTGCACCGGCCCGTCCTGCATGTCGGTGCGAGAGAGTACCTTCAACTCATCGTCACTGGCGGCAAACACGATGGCCTGGGCGTCCTCGTTGATGCAGTAGATCTTCCCGTCAGCGGCGGTGAGCGATGCCCGCCAGGGAGGATTGCCGCCGATTTTGCCCTGCCACTTGACCCGGCCGGTCTGAGGCTCAAAGCAGGTGACAACAGCACGTCGTTCCGCGCCGTCCAAAACGTAGAGGTTCCCCCGGTAGAAAAGCGGCGTGGGCACGTCCGGCGTGGGCCCTTTGTAGGTCCAGGCCACCTGCTCTTTGGATAACGTTCCCGAGCCACCGCTCTTGATTGCGAAAAGCTCGTTGTCACCGCGAGGCTGGACGCCAAAGATGAGCCCGGCCCCCGTGACAACCGAGCAAATCAGCCGCCAGCGCGTGTTCCTCTCTGTGTCGTATCCGTAGCGCCATAGCTCCCGACCCGTCTGCGGCTCGTGAGCCGTGACGTAATCGCCCCCAATCAGGATGATCTCTGCTCGGCCGGCGTTCTCGTACGCGATGGGCGAGGCATACGAATCGAACGACTCGTCCAAGGCGTCGGTGACCCGCTTGTGTTTCCACAGGTTCTGTCCCGTGGCCGGGCTCACCGCCAGCAGGTAGGACTGGAGCGGCTCTTTGTTGATCGGCTCGTGCCAAGCCCTGTCCCGGCGCAACACTGAAATGAACAGCCGGCCATCGTGCATGAGCGGGCTGGAGCCATAGCCGAACTGGCATGAGATGCTGCCGTACTCGGCCTGTATATCGCGCTGCCACAGGACGTTGCCGTCGAAATCCAGGCCCGCCAGCGGCCCGGAGCCATGGAGAAAACACACGTACCGCCCGTCAGTGGCCGGTGACGGAGTTGCCATGGTGTTGCGGGGGACCCGCTGGCTGGATTCGCCCAGCTTCTTGCGCCACAGCTCGCGCCCGGTTTTGGCATCGAAGCACAGAGCCAGCAGATCGGGACTACCCTTGACCGTCGAGCTGACGAAGACCCTGCCGCCGGAGATGATCGCCGTCGCGGCGCTCGGGCCCGGCAAAGGCGCGACCCACAGGACGTTGTCCGTCAGGCTCCAGGAATCGGGCAGACTCTGCTCCGGCGCCGAGCCGTTGAGGAAAGGCCCCCGCCAGTGCGGCCAGTCCGATCCCGGTGACCGTCCGGCCAGGGCCAGCAGTAAGACCATTGAAGACGCCCGAAGCACGCGATGTATCATAGTGCCGACTCCATGAGCCCTTGAGAACTTCTTGGCCTGAACTCCACGGCTGGTCCTTTTGAGAAGCGATAGTAACCTACCGCGGCGATGAGAAACGTGCAAAGACGAAACAGGCACAGCGGCAGTACTCCGACCACCAGATGGTTGATCCACTTGCGTGTCGTCTCCCCCAGTGCAAGAGTCCACGATGATTTGAGCAGACCTCCGCTCCCATGCCCGTGCGTACACAGAGACACTCGGGGGAGCCGGACAGGGAGAACACGGCAAATGCCCCCCAACTACTTGAACGGCTCCGCGTGAGGCCAGCCGAATTTCTCGAATCGGCCGAACTCGGCCGTGCTTCGATCCGCCGTGCCATCCGGCGCCACCTGCAAGCCGGACTTGATCGACTCGACGTGGGCGTCTACGAACACGGCATTCACTGTGCCCCCGTTCCAGTCATTTCGCTTGGCGCCGTGGAAGGTGCCGAACCAGTCCCGCGCATCGGGACACAATGCATTGTCGTTGAGAACATTCGTGTTGCCGGGTCTTGACCACATGTTCTCCTCGGCGAAGAAGAACACCTTGTCCTTGCTCCGAGTGATCTCGCCCAGGGTGTAGATGCCGCCGCGGCCGGTCGAGTCCACGGCGCAGTAACCGGAGGCGTCGCCTCGCTTGGCGCCAAGATAGGAATTCATGCTATAGCTGTAGTACGGGACGATGGGATTCGAGGCAACGTGATTGGGGTGCATTTGCCCCATGGTCTTGGCCAGAGTAGCGAACGTCGGGCACAAATTGACTTTCTCCTCCGGCATATATTTCCAGAGGGGACCATCAGCCGGGTATCTCGGATCGTGCCATCGGCAGTAGCGCTGATACCCTGAGACGGGAGATTCGGTCATGACCAGCGAGCGCCATGCCGAGGGAAAACGCCCGTCCGAATCATTCAGATACATCGATTGCACGATGCCGTACTGTCGTAGATTTGCCCTGCACCTCATGTCCTGCGCCTGCGTCTTGGCCCGTTGCAGAGCCGGCATCAGGATAGCCATGAGCATGGCGATAATGGCAATGACCACCAGCAACTCGATAAGTGTGAAGGCATGTCGTCTGCATCTCATAACGCTACCTCCTTCTCCGCCAGCAGGCGGGGTCTGACAGCTCCCTCGCGGCTCCGGGATAATCCCCGAGCGTGATACGTAGATTGTACCATTTGCCGCGTCCAAAAGGCAACTTGATTTCAGGGGATTCTGCCGCGAATCGGCCGAGTGCGGATACGATTTGCGGTCCTTTGTTTTGCCATCGAGCAGCGAGCCGGGTATAATGTTCCTGGGTGTGACCGGCCGAAGTGAGATCGACTTCGATGGAGGTATTCAACGGTGCCCAGATGCAGGGCTTTCACGCTGATCGAGCTTCTGGTGGTGATTGCGATCATCGCCTTACTGATGGGGATTCTCATGCCGGCCCTGAGCAAGGCCCGCAAGCAGGCCCGGGACATCTATTGCCTGGGCAACCTCAAGCAGCTCGGCATCGCCGTGCAGACTTACGCCCAGGCATTCGACGACTTCGTCCCGCGGGCGATGGACAACCAGGCCAAATGGCCCCTGGCATTCATTCCCTTCCTCGGTGAGCGGTCCCGCAGCATCCAAGACTATCGCGAGGTCGATGTGTATCAGTGCTCGTCGTTCCCTCGCACCGGCGTTGGGCTCAACAATGCCGGAAACGCCGAGCAGACGGTGGACTACGTGGTCAACGCGTGGGATATGGATAAGCCGGGCCTGACCAATGGCGACAAGGGCGAGCAGAAGGATGTGCCCACCAAGCTCAACTCGGTCCGTCAGCCCTCTCAGCGAATCTACCTGGCCGACAATGAGGCCGGCGAGTGGCGGCCGGTGGTCCGCGACCGGTACGAGCTCGATATCCTGTCCAATCTCAATGTGCTGGATGTCTGGTCCCTGACGCACCTGCCGGCCTCAGATCAGACGAATCGAGGCAGCAATCTGACACGGCGCGTCGCCCGCGATCGGCACCGCAACAACGGCTGCAACAATCTGTTCTTCGACGGCCACGTGGAGTGGCTCAAGGCGGAGGACAACACCTCCTTCTACTGGTGCGGCGTCCTGGCCCCCTGAGCACGCACGTCGTAGCACCACAAGCTGTCGTGGTAGCGAAGGTACAGCCGGCCATCGAGCAGGACCGGGTGGGCCCACGCATCGTGGACGCGATCGGGGACGAGCTGAAATCGGCTGACGATCTTCATGCCGTTCCGGTCCGGCTTCACGAGGGCAACCGTGCCGCGCTCGTCGAGACAGTAAAGCCGCCCATCGGCATAGATGCTCGGCCCGGTCGTCAGGTCCTTCAACTCATATCTTGTCTTGCCGGTCTGCCAGTCGATACCGAGCCACCACTTGCACTCGCGGTAACCCGCCGCAAACAATGTTCCATCGATAAGCACGGCACAACCTGTCACCGCGTCAATCGGCGACGTCCATACGTGCTCGGCGGAGGTCGTGCTGCTGTCCAGGTTGAGACGATACTGCCTGCCGTGCTCCGCGTACGGCGTCATGTAGAACACACGGCCGGACTCGTACACCGGCGTGGAGACATTCACGCCATGCGGATTCTTCAGCGGCACCGTCCACAGCAATTCACCAGTGTCGGCGTCCACGCCGAATCCGTGCGCAGACGAGCAATTCGTGATCAGGCGGCGTCCGGCGTACCGGAACAGGATTGGCGAACAATGCGACGTATTGTCCCCGGGCAGCGCCCTCGTGGTCCACACGGCTCGACCCGTCCGAGCATCCAGCGCGGCCATCAGCGCTTTCCGGCCGCCCGGCGTGACGATCAGGCGGTCACCATCGATCAGGAGACACTCGCTGACCGCCCACGTGATGTTCTCGCCCTCGAACTGCTCCAGGACATTGAGGGACCAGACCTCGTTGCCCGATTCGGCATCGAGGCAGACCACCCGCCCGTGCGCGTTCATGTGATACAACCGGCCCCCGGAATACGCGCAGCACGCCCGTGCACCGGGATACGGCCCCTTCCACGCTCTGCCGTTCTTCGCCTGCCACACGGGCCTTCCGGCGAGGTCGAAGGCGAACACGGCCAGATCGTCACCCAGATCGCCTGGAATATACAGCCGGTCCCCCGTGATGACCGGCGAGGCCCAGCCCGTGCCAAGCCCGTCGATCTTCCACAACAGCGTGGGCCCGTCATCCAGCCACGCAGTCAGAAGGCCCTTCTCATTCGAGATGCCGTCGCGTCGCGGCCCGCGCCATTGCGGCCATCCCGGCTCCGCCGAGGCAATGAGCCCGTCGCTGGACGCAGCGACAGCTTCCCCGCGTGCAGCCCCGCATACCAACGCTAGCGGCAACAGCACCGCTCTTATCGCGATACAACCCGACGGGCATCTTGCCCGTATACCGTCTATGCTCGCACCCATCAGCATTCCTACAAAAGGCGCCAGAGCAGACCGGCGGAGAAGCCTTTTGCCTGGCGGTGTCATCTTACTGATCGCGGCATAAATACGATCAAGTATTGTCAAGGGTTAATCCGGCTTGAGCAAAGAAGGACTGGACAAGATGCGGCTTGTGACGAAGACGCCCGACGGCCAGATGGAAC
>Ga0315277_10004418_pt1 | contig 18815 bp, 13 predicted proteins | sample YL17G05_15_MG_FD_203695 | JGI IMG/M metagenome (GOLD analysis project Ga0315277, IMG submission 203695) | Sediment microbial communities from Yellowstone Lake, YNP, Wyoming, USA - YL17G05_15 | ecosystem: Environmental > Aquatic > Freshwater > Lake > Sediment | place: USA: Wyoming | collected...
TAAGCTCTCCGATAAGCCGGGGGATATATCCCCCCAGCGCAGGGGGTATTTGTCGGAATAGTGGCTTAACCGCCAATTCCAGTGTGAGTTGCAGCTGAAACGCGGCTTGACCACCAATCTACAGCACTGTAGAATTAGCACTGAATGAAGCGGTCGCAGGACACGTTCGTTTTCACCCCTGAGTTCGGGGCGAGGCTGCGGGACCTGAGACTGAAGGCAGGCCTGACTCAACTAGAGCTGGCGCGGGCCATGGGCCGGGCCGGGAGGAGCGCGGGCAATCTTGTGAGCAGGCTGGAGCGCGGGGACGAGCGCTATCCGTCGTTCGGCCTGGTCGCCGATTTCCTGCGCGGCTGCCGGGCCGGGTTCAGGGACGTCCTCGATGTTCTCGACCTTTACACCGACCTGCCGACAACGCAGCAGAAGGTCTTCAGCCGGGCCTTGGCCAAGGTCGCGGCAAGCGTACCGCAGAAGTGGCAGAGCCAGGTGGAGCACTACGACCGGCACTTTGTGCATCCGAAAGCGGCACCCAGGCCGGGCACAGAGCAGCCGATGCCGGACCGGACGGCGCGACTGGAGCGGGCAAGGAAGATGGCTGCGGCCGCGCGCCGCCGCTACCTGTACGGCCAGTTCCTTAAGGACGCGGTAAACGCAGCCGGCATCGAGTCGGTGATGGTCGTGCAGAAGCCGCTCTTCGACCATGGCCTGGAGTGGTTCCGCATTCTCTTTGAGACCCGGCGGAGCCGGACCGAGACAAGGGAGCAGCGGCTGGCCAGGTCCGAGGCTGAGTTTGTCAAAGCCAGTAGGATGGCGGTTCCGGTCGTTCGGAGCATCCAAGACGCGGTGCGCAGGCGCTTCGCCGAGATGGAGACGAGCGGCGACCTGGACTGGCTGCCGGACCTGAGCCTCGGTGAATACGAGGCACGTCTGCTCGCGCCGGCGCGAGCGCGGCGGCCGGAGCAGGAGCGGCACGAGGAGTTCGTGCGGAAGCTGAACGAACACGAGGCAGCGCGCAAGGCCGCGGTCGAGCGGGTGTGGACCGAACTCCAGACCGTGCTCGACGAGGCCGGCGTGCCGAAGGAGCGCAGGGCCATCTACCGCGGCGTAGTCGGCGCGTCCTGTACTGCGGCGATGAACTTCGCGCCGGGCAGCTCGGAGGAGAGGCGGCAGTTGGACGAGTACATCCTCGAACCGCGCTGGATTCGACTGGGCCTCGACACCGCTCTCGCGCAGAAGCTTGCCGGAATCGCCCTGGCCCGCCTCCGCGAGCTGGCCGAGTCCTTCCCGCCGGACCCGCGTCCGAAGCGGTAGGCGCGCCCAGCGCGAGCCTGCATTCCCCGGTCCGGGGTTGGCAGTCTGCTGGTGGCAGTTTGCAGCGACCTGGAAAGAAGACCCGTTCGTTTCGCTCAGGGCGACGCCTGGCCTCTGCGGCCCCCGTCTGACGGTGCGCTTCGTCTGCGTCATCCGCGTAAACTGCGGATGATACCCCGGATTCGCCGACTTGACACTGTCGGCCACGGTTCTATAATGCGGCGTGGTTTCAATCGGGTCTTGGGGCAATAGCGCGTGAGCAAGACAGACACTAGGAACTCACGGCCGCTTGCGTTCGTCGTCGACGACGAGCCGCTGGTGGCCAAGATGCTCTGCGCGCTCCTGAGCCGGGCCGGATACGAGGCGACCGCGTTCTCCACCGGTCCGGCTGCAATCGAGGCGCTGGGCAGAACCCGGCCGCTGCTAGTGTTGCTGGACCTGGCGCTGCCGGAGATGGACGGCATCGAGGTGCTGCGCCGGATCCGCGAGGTTGCGCCGGACGTGGCGGTGGTGATGGTGTCGGGCCAGGGGACGATCAAAGCGGCGGTGGACGCGCTCAAGCTCGGCGCGTCCGATTTCCTGGAAAAGCCGGTAGACCAGGCGAGGCTGGAGGCCGCGCTGGCGCGCGCGCTCGAGTACTCGCGGTTGCGCCGCCAGGTGAACGGGCTGCGGGCAGAGCTCGCCGAGCGGTTCCGGATTGTCGGCAAGTCGAAGGCGCTGGGCCGGGTGCGGGACCTCATCAACCGGGCTGCGCCGACCACGGCGAGCGTTCTTATTACCGGCGATAGCGGAGTGGGCAAGGAGCTGGTGGCGCGGGCCATTCACTTGCAGAGTCCGCGGCAGGCCGAGCCGTTTGTGGCGCTCAACTGCGCCGCGATTCCGAAGGAGCTGATTGAGAGCGAGTTGTTCGGGCACGAGCGGGGAGCGTTCACCGGCGCCGAAGCCGCGCGCAAGGGCAAACTGCAGGAAGCGGACAAGGGCACGTTGTTCCTGGATGAAGTCGCGGACATGAGCCCGGCGGCGCAGGCCAAGTTGTTGCGGTTTCTGGAGCATCCGGAGGTGGAGCGGCTGGGCTCGAACCAGTCGGTTCTGTTCGACGTGCGGATACTGGCGGCCACGAACAAGAACCTTGCCGCGTGTATCAAGGATGGTTGCTTCCGCGAGGACCTTTTCCATCGACTGAACGTGGTCACTATCAAGGTGCCGGCGTTGCGCGAGCGGCCCGAGGACATCGAGGAGCTGACCGCGTTCTTCCTTGAACGGTTCTGCCGGCGCAACAACCGCGCGGTGAGCTTCGTCCAAGAGTGCATGCCGATACTGCGCAGCCACGACTGGCCGGGCAATGTGCGCGAGCTGCGGAACCTGGTCGAACGGGCGGTGGTTCTCGCCCGGACCAACCCGGTTGAACCAGACGAGTTGCAGTCGTTTCTCGGCGTAGAGACGCCGGTCCGGCAGGACGGTACGCTGAGGGCTGTCTTGGACCGGGCCGAGCGCGAGGCAGTGGAGAGAGCGCTGGCGGTCGAAGGCGGGGTGGTGAGCGGAGCGGCGCGGGCGCTCGGGGTCGAGCGCGCGAGCCTGTACCGGATAATGAAGCGCCACGGCATCCCGCACGAGACGGCCGGCTAGGCAGTTCCAGGTTCCGGGTTGCCGGTCCCTGGTTGACGGCCTGTCTCCGTTCGGTGACAATCTGTCACCGGTCGGACGCTTTTTCGGCGGCCCGCTTCTCCTAAGTCTCGTGTTCTCAATCCGAGGGTGTCTGGCATCAAGGCTGCATGCGGGCCGGTTGTGGTCATCGGCAGCCTTGCACACGGCGACGGGCTGCCGTGGTCCGTTGCTGAGCCACGCGTAAGCAATGGCTCACCAGCGTCACCCTCACCCTTCCCTCCCCCTCAAGGGGGAGGGAATAGAAGGGAGCTGGTAGAGTGTTGCATTGCTTATGCGGAGGTCAATAGAAGGTCGAGGCATAGTGCCGTTAAAGGAGGTACCATGTTCGGAAAGGCAGTTGCTTGTGTAGCGTCAATATGCGCCTTGTGGAGCCTGCTCAATGCCGGCGAGGCAAGAGCGTTCCTGGGCAGCAATCGTCAGTCCCGTAGTCAGTACTCACATCACAACCAGAGCGCCGCTCTCCGGCTGGCTGAGCGTGGAATGCCGGCGTGGCCGCCGCGCAGGCCGAGCCGGCAGCGGTCAGTCGGCTCTCACAAAAGCATCGCTCGTGCCGGGCGCTTTGGCACCGCATTCATGGTTGACACCGGCGTTACAGCCGGGCCGGCGTCCGGGTCACAGTATTCGTGTGGTGCGGCATCGAACGGTGACGGCTGGCGGGTGATGTGGTCGGACGACAACGACTATTCTGTCCGCACCAGCGGCATCAGTTCGGATGGTACGTTACTCGACGCCAGCGGGAGCCTGGTCGGGCACCAAGTGTACTCGACGTCGGGATTGAATCGCTCGGTGGTCGGAACCGGATCGAGCTTCATCGCGGTCTGGCCTGCGGGCGACTATGGCATCTGGGCAGCGCGGCTGGACTCAGCCGGGGCGCTCATCGACACATTCCTTGTCTTCGAAAGCGACAGCGGAGAAGCCCAGCCTGCGGTCGCGTTCGACGGCGATTCTACGTGTCTTGTCGTGTGGGCAGAAAACCCCTATGGGAACAGCGATGTTTACGCCGTACGCGTGTCCACAGGCGGGCGCGTGCTTGACCCGAAACCGGCTCGGGTGGCACAGGAGGGTTCGCAGATCGAAATGATGCCCACGGTTGCGTTCGGGCAGGGCGTCTACGTGGTGGCGTGGACCTCATTCGATTCCTCGTACTCGGTCGTGGCAGCCAAGGCAAGAAGAGTGTCAGCGGGCGGCGCCGTCCTGGATACCTCCATCTTCTTGCGCCACGACCCGGCAAGTATGCAGGCATTACCGGCCGTCGCGTTCGGCGACACCTGCTTTCTTGCATCGTGGGCCGAAGGTATGGCGGGATTTGACGTGTACGCGGCCCGAGTTTCGGTGTCCGGGAACCTGATTGACACGGCAGGCGTGCAGTTGAGCAGCGGCCCGACCTTGGATATGTACCCGTCGGTCGGGTTCGACGGGACCAGATATCTGGTCATGTGGTGCGAGGTCGATACCATATCGTACCGTGGTTCTCTGCGCGGCCGCAGGATGACTGTGGACGGCGTTCCGCTTGATTCAGGTCTGATTCGGCCGGAGCTGCCTGGCTACAGTTGCGAGTACCCCAGCGTGGCAGCAGACCAGGCAAACTTCCTCGTCGCTTTCAGCGCGTACGATACTCTCTCCTACGATTATGGCGTGTGCTGCGTGCGTATCAGCCCGGACGGGGCAGTGCTGGACTCCGGCATCTTCTTTCCCATGGGCGCGGACGAGCAGTTCGGCCCGAGTGGCGCGTCCGACGGGACCGATTTTCTGGCCGCCTGGCTCGAGACACGGGCGCAGGGCCAGGCGGTCAATGCCGCGCGGATTCGCGCCGACGGCGTAGTGCTCGACTCGGTCGGATTCCCGGTCGACGAGGCGCCCGGGCAGAAGTACAACCTCGCGACCGGATTCGGCGATTCACTCTACCTGGTGGCCTGGGAAGACTACCGGGGCATTGATGCTCCGGACATCTACTGCGCAAGGGTAAGCCGAGATGGGCAGGTACTTGACCCAGACGGTATCGTGGTTTGCGACGCGATGTCGTCCCAGTATAGCCCTGATATCAGCTTCGATGGCCAGAACTTCCTTGTGGTCTGGCAGGACTATCGCTCCGCGATGTACGGCAGCATCTACGCGGCGAGGGTCAGCCTCTCCGGCGTGGTGCTCGACCTGGGTGGATTTGCGGTTGCTGCCGCCGACACATTTGATGACGCGCAGCCCGCGGTTTGCTTCACAGGAACCGACTATCTCGTTGTCTGGCCGGGCATGAACACCAACGTATATGAGAGCAGAGTCTATGGAGCTCTTGTCAGTCCTGCCGGGACAGTCACCAAGCCGAGGTTCGTGGTCGGCGGTGCAGAGAACTACCAGAACTCGCCGTCAGTCGCAAGCGGGCCGACGAATTCGCTAGTGACCTGGGAGGACGCGAGGCTGTCCGGCAGTTATGACATCTATGCCGCCCGGGTCCAGGCTGACGGAACCGTGCTCGACCCGAATGGCGTGGTCATAGCCGCGACCAGCTACGACGAGCAGTCGCCCCGAGTCATGTCTGACGCGGACGGGTTCAGAGTGCTCTGGCATCGCCTGCAATACGCGGACTCCATCTTCACCTTCTACGCCGCGGCCCGCGTCGACACGGCAGGAAATGTCAGTCATGTGGGAGACTGGTTCGGGCTGCCCGGTTACGACAACGGGTCCGACGCGGTCTACGGTAGCGGCCCGGAGTTGCTGCTTCTCTTTAGCTGCTGGACCGACACGGCGCTGGGCCGTTACTACGGCACCGACCGGCTTTGGGGAAGGCTCGATGAGGTGCCTGGAATCGAGCAGGGCGGTAACGGACAGCCAAGGAATGTGGCCGGCGGAGCCACCATCGTCCGCGGCGTTCTGTGGGCCGGAGACCGGGCACAGAAGACCGGAGACCGCATCGAACTGCTCGACATCTCCGGCCGCAGGGTGCTCGATCTACATGCCGGCCCGAATGATATCAGCCACCTCAGCCCCGGCGTCTACTTTGTCCGCGAGGCGCAAGCTCAAGCCCAAGCACAAGCTCAGGCAGTTCGCAAGGTGGTAGTGACAAGATAGCTGGGAAGATGATGCCGATACCGTCGGGAGGAAGCGGCTCGGCATCCCAAGTGAAACGGCCGCTTAGATAGTTCCAGGTTCCGAGTTACCGGTTCCTCACCAGCGCTTTGTATCCGTTCGGTGACAACGTGTCACCGAACGGATACAGTTTCGACTGCTGCTGTCGTGTAAGTTACGTATTATCAACCCGCGAATCCGTGGCACCAAAGATGCATATGGCTGTTTGGGTCGGAGCGGAGTACGCCTTTGGCCGCCGATGACGCGTTGTGGCCGTTCACAACTATCGGCAAACGGGATTCGTCGGGAGCCGGCTCCGCTGACGTTGACCGGGTCGCGCGGCGCTTGCGCAGTGTCACACCCCGACCGGCAAGAGAGCCGGCACTTGGTGGGCCTTTAGGCGGGACAACTCGGTTGTAACCACGAAGGGGCGGCGTCCGCCGCCCCTTATCTTGTAGGTTGGTAGCGGAGGGCCAAGTCATCCTCATCGGACCCGGCCCTAGTCCCGATATTGAAAGCCACGAAGACACGAAATAGGAGGAAACGGAACCTTGTCCCTCCGCACCGACTAGTTTCGTGTCCTTCGTGTTTTCGTGGCTCCTATGTCGGTTCCCGGGCACGGTCGGTCGCTTGACTTTCTGAGGCAACTGCCTACACTTAACGCCCATGTGGCTCGTTCCGTTTCTGCTCGTTTTCGCTCTGCCGGTCCAGGGGGAACTGAAGTTGACCTTGGAGCAGTCCGCATACCCGGCCGATGATTCCGGAACGGTCCTTGAGATATCCTACGATATTCCAAGTACTTCCTTGACCTTTCTACGAGAGGATAGCGGGTTCGTTGCCCGCTACCAGGTCAGCATTCAAGTGTCGGACAAGCGACGAGATGTGGTTGCCGGTGACCTCTGGCAGAAGACGGTGAGGTACCGGGAGTATGGCCCTACTATTGCACGCGACTCGGCCGAGGCCGGCACGGTGAGCCTGATCCTGCCCAAGGCTGCGCTGGATGCGCGGGTCGAAGTCAACGACCTGGGGAGCGAGCGGTCGGCGCTGGCGTTGTTCCGAATCGAGCGACCGACCGGCGGGCTTGCCGTCCGGCTGTACAGGTCGGGCAAACCGGTTTCGATCCGCAAGTTCGGGATTGGTGATACGCTGGCGGCAACGGTAGAGGCAACGAGCCCGCAGGACCGGATTGACAGCTGCCGATTCGTACTGAAGCACGACCGCCGGGTCGTGACCGGCGCGACCGTTCCGACAACCCTGAACGATTCGACCGGGGCGGCGAGACGGCAGGCACGGTTCGAGTATCCGATCGGGGACTCGGCCGGAGTAGCGCGGCTGGGCGGCGGCGTGTGTTCACTCGAGGTCGCCGGTTTCGGCGCGGGGCGGGCTTTGCACGCGACGGTGGAATTCCGAATCGAGGTGCCGTTCTCCCTGGATGACGCCGCGTACCTGCGCCGGGTCGAGCAGCTCACGTATGTTGCCAGTCCTGATGAATTGAGGCACTTGCGCTCGGTAACGCGCGGCGAACGGGAGCAGGCGTGGCGCGAGTTCTGGAGGAAGAAGGAGCAGTCGCCGATCAAAGGGCGGTACGTGAACGAGGAGCAGTACTTCGAGCGGATCGACTACGCGCAGGAGCACTTCGGACACGCCGAGCGGGGATACTTAAGCGACCGCGGCCATGTCTACGTCCTGTACGGACCGCCCGACCAGGTTGAGTCGCGGCCGTTTGATATCGACTCACCGGCCTACGAGGTCTGGTACTACTACCAGATAAACAAGGAGTTCGACTTTGTCGACCGGTTCGGGGCAGGCGAGTACGTTCTGCAGAACCGCGAGGAGCTGTGAGCGCGAAGGGCGAAGTCAGATGCTAGAAGCTAGATGTAAGAAGCCAGAAGTCAAAAGCCAAAAGGCAAGAGCCAAAAGGCAAAACGGCGGGACAGGCGGCAGCCGATGAGCCTAGCCATTGCGCTACTCGTGGCCCTGACCGGTGCGCTGGACTTCGGCGTTGACTGGTCGGCGTTCCGGGCCGGCGCAGATTCCAGTCGGGTCGAGTTCTTCTACGCGATTCCCTACGACCAGTTGCTCTACACGCAGACGACCGACAGCGGCCTCGTGGCCGAGTTCAGCGTCAGGCTGGAACTCGCCGGGTTGGACAGCAGCATCCGCCAGGAAGGCACGGTTCTCAAGCGAGCCCGAATCCGGAGTTTCCAGGAGGCCTTTGCGGCGCAGCGGAACTTCGTGGACGGGTTCAGCGTGACCGCGCCCCCCGGCAAGTACCGGTTCCGAATTGCCATTGCCGAAACGAGTTCGGCCGGCCAGACCGAAGGGGTACGCGAGGACACAATTCCTCTCACGGGCTTCAGCCACGGCCTCGCCCTGAGTTCGCTGCAGGTCGGCTCAACCGCTTTGACCGATACGGCGACCGGGTCGGTTTCGGTGATACCCAATCCGACTCACCGGTTCCCGGACAAGGGGCTCGAAGCGCTATACGTTTACTATGAGGGCTACAACCTCAGCGCGGACAGCGCTACCTACCGGGTAAGGGCAGCAATCGTCCGGAGCCGGGCCGGGAAGACGGACACGGTGGCAAAGACGCAGCCGCTGTCGAAGCCGAAGCACGGCACGAGCGTGGCGTACGCGCTCGGGGTGAGTGTGGCCGGTGTCGAGCCGGGCGCCTACAGGCTCGGTCTCGAGCTGACTGATGTCGCTGCCAAGCGCTCCGTGACCGCCAGCCGGGACTTTGTTATCGGCTCAACCGTGCCGGAGGCGACCGCGGCCGTCCCGGGCTTGGACAGCCTGAGTCCACTTGAGCGCAAGTACTACGACCAGATCCAGTACCTGGCGACTCCCAACCAGCTTGCATACTACAAGGCGTTGTCGGAATCGGGCAAGCTCGCGTACCTGGCGAAGTTCTGGGGCGTGCGCAACCTGGCGGAGTTCAGTCGGCGGATGGAGACAGCAGACGGGCGGTTCCAGCGGCTGAAGGTACGGGGCTTCAACACCGACCGTGGCCGGGTCTACGTCAAGTACGGCGAGCCGGACGCAATCGAGCAGAAAGTGGTTGAAGCCGAGACGCGGCCGCGCGAATACTGGCGCTATTACAGCACCGGCTACGCGTTTGTCTTCATCGATATTCGCCAGGACGGCAACTACCGGCTGGCTTGGACCAATGCGAAGGACGAGCCGAAGACCGGGTTCGAATCATACCTGACGATCGAAGAACAGGACCAATTCAAGTAGTCGGTTGACATGGCAGTAGTGCTGGTTGAGATGCATCCCTTCAAGTCCGAGCTCTGCGACGTGCCGGACGGGCTGTCGGTACGCCCGGGGGACGCGGTCGTGGTCCAGGACGAGGACGGCGAGGACGTCGGCCGGGTCATCTCCTATGAGGACTCGGACGAGAGCCGGAGCGTCGTGCTGCGCGAGGCGACCGCAGGTGACCTGAAACGTCGGCAGGAACTCGACGACGAGACCGGCAAAGCACTTGCCGTCTTCTGCCGGCTCAAGCAGGAGTACGGGCTCGGGATGCGGGTGGTGGGCGCCCACTGGCGTCTCGACCGGAAGAGGATCTGCTTCTTCTTCGCGTCCGAGGAGCGGTTCGACTTCCGGGCGCTGCACAAGGCCGTTTCCACAGCGCTGGACTCGCGCGTGTCCATCAAGCAGATCGGCGTGCGCGACCACGCGCGTCTGCTGGGCGGACTCGGGCCATGCGGCAGGGACCTGTGCTGCCGGAGCTTCGTGCGTGAGCTGAAACCGATTGCGCTGCGGATGGCTCGACAGCAGAACCTGTTCGTGGAGCCGGCCAAGATTTCGGGCGTGTGCGGCAAGCTGCTCTGCTGTCTTGCCTTCGAGGACCAGAGCTACCAGCAGTGGCTGAAGGATATGCCGTCGAACGGGATTACGGTGAAGACCGAACGGGGCCCGGCCATCGTGACCAGCCACGATGCAATCAAGCGGCGCGTGACCGTGCGCTACGAGGATGGGACCGAGCAGTCGGTCGCGCTGGAGGAACTGGTGCCGGTGCGAGAGGCGGGGCACTCAAGATGAGAAGAACCGGCAGAAGACCGGCTTGGCTGGCGAAGGTCGCGGCGCGGGAGCACGTGAGCCCGGAGCTGCTGGAGAAGAACCTCTCCGACGGCAAGATCGCCGTGTTACGTTCGAGGCACCGGCACATCACGCCGCTCGCGGTTGGCAAGGGCATGACCGTGAAGGTCAATGCCAATATCGGCACGTCTCCGGACGCGAGCGACCTGGCGAACGAGCTGGCCAAGCTGAGGGCCGCCGTTGCAGCCGGCGCTGACACTGTAATGGATCTGTCGGTGGGCGGGGACGTCAATGAGGTGCGCGCGGCCGTAATCGCCGAGTCGCCGATTCCGGTCGGCACCGTGCCCGTGTACCAGACCGCCCTTGATGCCCGTCATAAGGGAAAGTCCTTTGTAGAAGCCAGCGCGCGGGAGATACTTGCCGGCGTCGAGGAACACCTGCGTGATGGGGTCGATTTCATCACGGTTCATTGCGGCATCACCCGGCGGAACGTTGAAGTCCTGACCAAGGCCCACCGGGTGTGCGGAGTCGTGAGCCGCGGCGGCTCGATGACCATCGAGTGGATGCGGCGCAACCGCAAGGAGAATCCACTTTACGAATATTATGACGACCTGCTGGCGATGGCCCGCGACCACGGTGCCGCACTCTCCATCGGCGATGGCTTGCGTCCCGGCGCTCTGGCTGATGCGACCGATGCTGCCCAGGTGGCTGAGCTCCTGACTATCGGCGAGTTGGTTGCCCGGGCGCGCGCAGCCGGCGTGCAGGCGATGGTCGAAGGGCCAGGTCACGTCCCGCTCGACCAGATCGAGGCCAACGTAAGACTGGAGAAGACCGTCTGTGACGGCGCGCCATTCTATCTGCTCGGGCCGCTGGTGACCGACGTCGGCTGCGGCCACGACCACATCACCGGCGCAATCGGCGGCGCCCTGGCGGCCTGGCATGGCGCCGACTTCCTCTGCTACGTAACGCCATCCGAGCATCTCGGGCTGCCGACCATTGAGGATGTGCGGCAGGGCGTGATTGCGTCGAGGATTGCAGCCCACGCCGCGGATGTGGCGCGCCATCACCCCGGCGCGGTTGCCTGGGACCTCAAGGTTTCCCGGGCAAGGGCAGCGCTGGACTGGAAGGCAATGATTGCCGGCTGCGTTGACCCGCAGCGGGCGCAGGCGGTATTCTCGGCAGGACGCTCCCGCACCGAGGGAGCGTGCACAATGTGTGGTGAGTTCTGCGCAATCCGCCGGATGACCGCGCCCGGCCAACGCCCGAGGCGGGCCGGGCGCAAAGGTGCTGCGCACAAAGGCAGAAGGTGAAAAGGAAAACACTGGAGGAGGTCCCGATTCATGGTTAAGCCCAAGTACAAGCTCTATACGCCCGGGCCGGTCGACGTGCCGCTCGAGTTCCTGAAGGAATTATCGAGCGGCCTGGTCTACCATCGCGAGGCTTCTTTCTCCGCAATCTTCGAGTCGGTCCGCAAGGGACTGCAGAAGATGATGCTCACGAAGGGCGAGGTCCACCTGCTGACCGCGTCCGGCACCGGAGCAATGGAAGCCGCAGTATCGAACTTGATCAGTCACGACGAAAAGGTACTTGTGGCGACCGCAGGGCGGTTCGGCGAGCGGTGGCGCGAGATAAACCTGCGGTTCGGAGCTTTTGTGGACGAGTTGAGCCGGCCATACGGAGAGCCAATCCCTCCCGAGGAATTGGAGCGGAGGTTGCTTGCCAACGATTCGGCTCGTTGCGTCTTCACCACCCTGACCGAGACGTCCACTGGCGTGCTGCACGACGTCAAGGCGTTCGGTGAAATCTGCCATCGTTTGAACCGCATCCTCGTTGTCGACGCGGTTGCCGGGCTCGGCGCCGACGAACTGCGAATGGACGACTGGCACATCGACATGGTGGTGGGCGGAAGCCAGAAGGGGTTGGCAGTGCCGCCAGGGGTTTCGTTTGTCGCCCTTAGCCAGCGCGCGGCCGAGCGGGTCGATCGGGCAAAGGCGCCACGCTACTACTTCGACCTGCGAATTGCCCGGCGCTATGCTGCCAAGGGGCAGACTTCCTGGACTCCGGCCATCTCCATCATCTACGCTCTGGACCTGAGCCTCAAGCGGCTGAACCGAATCGGCATGCCGAAGTACTGGAAGGCACACCAGGAGATCGGCGACATGCTGAGAGCCAAGGCTGCGGGCCTGGGACTGGAGCTCTTCCCCAAGCGACCATCGAATGCGCTGACCGTGATGAAGATGCCCCAGGGCGTGGACGGTGTGAAGGTCGTCGACATCTGCCGGAAGCGGGACAAGATACTGCTGGCCAACGGCCAGGGCGACATGCGCGGCAAGATTGTAAGAATCGGACACATGGGACCGGTGACCAAAGTCGAGATGGCCAAGGTGTTCGGTTGCTTCCAGCGCGCGCTGAAGCAGGTCCGCGGCCGCGCCAGGTAGAAAAGAAAGTCAGCGGCTAGCAGTCAGGAGTTAGTGAGACGGACGGCTGCCTCCCGACTGCCGCCGGCTGTACCTGACCGCCAACTTCTCACTACTAACAGCTAGCTCCTAACTGCTGGAATCTTCGCCGGGGAGCCGGAACCGCGCCATCCGGCGGAGGAAGACCGTGAGGTAGTTCAGGAACGACACGACCACAAGCACCGTCACGATGAAGTCGACCGCCGACTTGTACTTCATCAGTGCCGGCACCTCCAGCGTGTAGAAGACCATCATCAAAGCGAAAGCGAACCCGGTTATCTTGCCGACAACGTCTGATTGCACAAACAAGCCTCGGGCCTTCATGATGACGCCGCTGCCGGCGAGTATCAGCAGGTCGCGCAGGATAACAGCGGCGGCAAGAAAGAACGGGAGATTACGGAGGAAGACAAGCGTCACCAGCACCGACCCCACCCAGACTTTGTCGACTAGATGATCTAGAACCCGGCCGAGATTCGACACTTGGTTCAGCTTGCGCGCCAGGTAACCGTCGAGCGCGTCCGTGGTCCAGGAGACGAGCATGACCCCGATCGCGGCCGCGTTCTGGCGCTTGAAGAGCAGGAGCAGCACGATCGGCAGCAGGACGATGCGCGACACGCTAAGGATGTTGGGGACGGTGACGATGCGGGCTGCGGTCGGGTGGCCGTTCTTCGGCGGTTCAGACGGAGAGCCGGTGTGAGACAGATCAGTCATGGCGGGTACCCGCGGTCTCCAGCATCTCACGTGCGTGGGCGAGGCTGGTCTTGGTGACCGTCGCGCCGCTGGTCATGCGGGCAAGCTCCTCAACACGCGCATCAGCGTCCAGCGTTCGGATTGACGTCAGGGTTCGGTTGCCGCGGACCGACTTGGCGACGAGCAGATGACGCTCGGCATACTTGGCAATCTGGGGCAGGTGTGTAATACAGATAACCTGATGAGTTCTGGCAAGCCGGGCGAGGCGTTTGCCGACTGACTCCGCGACCTTGCCGCCGATGCCGACGTCGATCTCATCGAATACGAGAGTCAGGACCGGATCGGCCTGGGAGAGCACGCTTTTCAGGGCCAGCATGACGCGCGAAAGCTCGCCACCCGAAGCGACCTTGCGCAACGGACGCAACTCCTCACCCGGGTTCGCTGAGAAGAGGAACTCGGCCGCATCAACGCCGGTCGGCGTCAGCCGGAAGTGCTCGCCGCTGCGTTCATAGACGCCATCCGGGTCCGGCACGCGGCCGAGACTGACTGAGAGCACAGCTTTGCCAAGTCCCAGGACCTCGAACTCACTGCTGAGCCGCTTCTCGAGTTCAGACCGAGCGCGGCCGCGCTTGCGGGAGAGCGCGTCCGCACGCGCAGTCAAATCCTGCCTGAGCGCGGCTAGTTCCGCAACCAGCTCCGCACGGTGCGAGCCCCCGAGCTCGGTTGATTCGAGTTCGGCCTTGAGCTTGGCTTCGAGGGTTGCCAGCTCATCGGCGCGGAGGCCGTACTTGCGTTCCAGCTTCTCAATCAAGAACAGGCGCGAGTTGACCTCGTCCATTCGCTCCGGCGAGAACTCGATTGATTCGCGGTAGCGCACGAGTTCGCGCCACAGGTCGTCGGCGCCGGCGCGGGCCTCGTTAAGCAGCGCGCGGCGTTCGGCCAGGACCGGGTCAAGGTCCGCGAGCTCGCCAAGGGTCTTGCTGGCAACCCCGAGCAGGCCGATGATCGAGCCTTCCTGTTCTGACAGCAGCTCCTCAAGCTGCCGCGCAAGGGTGAACCTTCGTTCAGCAGTCTGCAGCAGGTCCCGTTCGCGGTTCAGTTCGTCGAGCTCTCCGGGCTTTACCTGCGCAGCGCTCAGCTCTTTCAATTGGAACTCGGTCAGCTCGCGCCGGGCCCTGCGCTCCGCGAGTTCCTTGTCGAGCCGAGTGAGTTCTGCCGACTTCTCCTCGAAGGCGCGGAATCGATCGGCAAAGCCATCGCGCTCGGTACTCAGCCCGCCGTACTCATCGAGGATGTCAAGGTGAGTCTCGGGCCTCAGTAGCAGTTGGTGCTGGTGCTGGCCGTGCAGGTCGACTAGCCGGTCGCCGAGCTTCTGTAGCGCGGCAATCGTGATGCCTGAATCGTTGGCGTAGGCCGCGCCGCGGCCGCTGCGTTCGGTGCGACGGCGGAGCAGGAGTTGGGCCAAGCCGTCTTCGGCCATTGGTATGCCCAGCGCCGAACACTCGCCGGCCACCCGCTTGTCGAGGTCGAACCGGCCCTCGACTTGGGCAGTGTCGGCGCCGGTGCGGATCATGTCCGCGTCGGGTTTGTCGCCAAGCAGGAGTGTGAGCGCGCCAATGATGATAGACTTGCCGGCTCCGGTCTCGCCCGAGAGCACGTTCAGCCCCGGACTGAATTCGACCATGAGGTCGTCGATCAGGGCGTAGTTCCTGATCCTGATTTCGGCAAGCATGGCTAGTGCTGGCTGCCGGTCCACTTCAGCTTGTCGCGCAGAATCTGGAAGTAGGTTTTTCCCTTCGGTGTTACGAGTCGAATCGTGAAATCGGCGCGGCTGATGTGGAGGGGCCGTCCGGGGCGGATTGTCCAGCGTTCCTGGCCGTCGAGGTTGAGGATGGCCGACTCGGAACGCCTACTCAGCTCCAGCTCGACCTTCGCGTCTGGGGGCAGGATCATTGGCCTGGATGCAAGGGCGTGCGGGGAGAGCGGGGTCAGGAGGATTGCCTGCATTGTCGGGTAGACGACCGGGCCGCCGGCAGCCAGCGAATAGGCGGTGGAACCGGTCGGAGTCGCCACGACCACGCCGTCACCTACATAGCGCGTAACCAGTACGCCGCCGGAACCGGCCACAAGCTCGATGGCACGATTGGCCTGGCCCATGTTGACCGAGATGTCGTTCAGCGCGAAGCCGGACTTGCGTTCGTAGCGGCAGGCAAGCACCATCCGGCGTTCCTCGGAGTGGGTGCCACGGCAGAAGTCTTCGATGCCGGTCTTCGCCTCGTCAGCCGAGAACTCGGTCAAGAAACCCAGACCGCCAAGGTTCACGCCCATTATCGGCACGTCTCGGCTGCCGACCAACCGTGCTGCCCGGAGCAGCGTTCCATCGCCGCCGCAGGCAACGACGAGGTCGGCCCTTTCTGCGAGTTTCGCCGCGGGACTGCATTCGGCCTTGACTCGGAGCAGCCTAGCGGTACCCGTGGATAGCAGTGGCACGTGTCCGGCAACGTGGAGCCAACGCACGAGTTCAGGAACCAGTTTGGTTGCGAGGGGCTTACCCCGATTGACCATGAACGCGATGCGCTTGGTGTTTGTGCCGGGACTCGGCGGCCCCTTTCGGACAGCGTGGGCTTTGGACATGGGATTCCTAACTGCTAACTCCTAACAGCTAACACTTTCGTAAGAAGGCGTAGCGGATTCTGCCTGCGAGGTCGCGTTCGATTTCGGCGTCCGGAGCCAGCTTGCGCACAGCCGCTTCGTGGGTAGCGTCAATCTCGATTGCCAACCACCCACCGGTCTTGATCAGGGCAGGGCCGTGCGTGACCAACATCGCGACAATACTAGCCCCTTTTGGCCCTCCATCAAGTGCCAGCCGTGGCTCCCGGCGGACGGTGCGCTGGAGTCGCGCAAGTCGCGGGGTCGGCACGTACGGCGGGTTGGAGATGAGGAGATCGAGTCCACCGCGCAGCCGCGACAGGGTTCTCTCCTCTAGGCTTCGCGCCTGAGCGAGCCGAATCCTCTTCGCAAGTCCGTAACGGGCCACGTTCTGTGCAGCAACTGCCAGCGCCGCCTTTGAGGCATCCACGGCCGCGACTCTGGCGGCGGGCAACGCCCGGGCCAGCGCAATCGCGATACATCCTGACCCGGTACCGAAGTCCACAACGAACAGCTTGCGGCTCACAGCTTGCAGCTTACAGCCTGACCGGACCCGGGACAGGGTACGTACAACGAGTTCCTCAGTTTCCGGGCGCGGAATCAGCACACGATGGTCTACATGGACCTGGAAATCGAGGAATGGGGCAGACCGAGTGAGGTACTGCACCGGCTCGCCGGCCTTGGCGCGAGCCGCCAGCCGGCGGAACCGTGACGCTATCCGCGCCGCGATCGCCGAACCCACGTACAACTCGTGACGCGGTACCTGCAGTAGGTGCATCAACAGATACTCCGCCTCCGCTCTCGAGACCGATTTGGCTGCTTCCCTCACGAGCCGTGCAGTGTCCTTTTGTGTCCGACTCCCTTCTGGAAAACGGGGGACAGTCCCACTGAGCGCCTGCGTCCGACTCGGCGCGGGACAGTCCCCGTTTTCCTCTTTGTGCCTTGGTGTCTTGGTGGTTAGATTCCGGGTCCGGGAAGCCGGCTCGCTCACTCGATTGCGGCTTCGGCCTTCTCGAGCGCAGTGAACAGCGCGTCGAGTTCGCCTTCGATGACCGAGTCGAGGTTGTGCACCGAGAGGCCGATGCGGTGGTCGGTAAGCCGGTTCTGCGGGAAGTTGTAGGTGCGAATCTTCTCGCTGCGGTCGCCCGAGCCGATTTGCTTGCGCCGGGTCGCGGTGGTCTTTGACTCGTCCTGCACGCGTTTGGCCTCGAGCAGGCGCGCTGCCAACACCTTCATCGCCTTGGCCTTGTTCCGTTGCTGCGACCGTTCATCTTGGCACTGGGCGACCAGGCCGGTCGGCATGTGAGTGATACGCACGGCCGACTCGGTCTTGTTGACGCCCTGGCCACCGTGTCCACCGGCGCGATACACGTCCACGCGCAGGTCCTCGGGGTTGATGTTGAGCTCGACCTCCTCCGGTTCGGGCAGCACGGCAACAGTGACCGTGGACGTATGAATCCGTCCGGACGCTTCTGTCTCGGGCACGCGCTGGACCCGATGCACGCCACTTTCAAAGCGGAAGTAGCGGTACGGCTCATCGCCCTCGACCGCGAACATGATTTCCTTGAATCCCTTTAGCTCGCTCGGCCGCGAGTCCAGGACTTCAATCTTGAGGTCGTGCTTCTCGGCGTAGTGCGAGTACATGCGGTACAAGTCGCCGGCGAAGAGGGCCGATTCCTCGCCACCCGCCGCGGCCCGGATTTCGACTATGCAGCTCTTGTCCCAGTCCGGCGAGCGAGGGCGGAGCACTGCCTCGAGTGCGGTGCTGAGCGTCTCGATGCGCTGGTTCAGGTCTGCCAGTTCCTTATGAGCCAACTCCTTCATCTCCGGGTCGTCGGCCGCGCGGGCCATCTCGTCGGCTTCCTGCGCCTCCTTCTCGAGACGTTCGTAGTCCCGCAACTGCTCAAGTGCCGCTGTTGCCGCCCGGAATTCGCGGGTCAGCGTCTTCAGCAACGGCATGTCGGAGGTTACCTTGGGGTCGCCGAGCTGCTTCTCAAGCTCCACCGCTCGCAGGCGCAGTGGTTCCAGCCTGCGTCTGAGCTCAAATGCCGGTGTTGGCATAGATTGATGCTGCGAGGTTGTCAGCTAGTAGAAACGAACGGACCCGGCGCCTGGTGGCGCTGCAAAGCCGCCTGCGTAGTCACGAAGAAGCACGGGCCATTATCCCGGGCTTTCGACCTATGTCAACAGAAGAAGCGAAGGGGCCGGGGGCGAGGGGTCAGGGACTGGGGTGCGGACTCTGGCCTGGGGCCGAGTCCTCAGTCCCCAGTCCCACGTCCCCAGTCCTTGGCTCAGATGCTGCCGGCGCTCGGTCCGGCAAGTCGCATGTCGACCTCGCCGATGCCGCCCTCAACCTCGATGCGTACCGAGGTCTTGGTCTTGCCCCAGACATCATTGACCCAGGCGTCGCCGTCAGCCTTGAGCCCGTCAGCATCCACGTGACCCAACCCGGCCTGGGCTTTGACCCGGACCCCGACGTCGGTGGGCAGGACAAGGCTCAGCTTGCCGACCCCGGCCTTGATGGTCGCGTCGAGGTTGGACGGACGCGGCCCGGAGAGGTCAACTGAACCCTCGCCGACCCCGGCTTCAAGGTCGAGACGACGGAGGTTGAGTCCGCGCAAGTCGACCTCGCTCTTGCCGACACCCATATTGATTTCGAGTTCCATCGGCACGCCGGAGTTCAGCTTCAGGCCCCAGTCGTACTTGACGTTGCCCGGCCAGGTCGCGCCGACGACTCGCGACGGCTGCTCGACGGACAGCCGGCCCCGGCCGTCTTCGACCTTGTATGACACCACGGGCTTCCAGTCCGGGATGTTGTACTCGAAACTGGCGTCGAGCAAGCTGTCGGCGCCGCCCGCAATCCGGAGCTTGCCGACACCCAGCGTGACGGAAACGCTGACTGACTCGGCTCCGGCCAGGTTCACCTTGTCACTCGACGACACTGTCCGG
>Ga0315277_10004419_pt1 | contig 18814 bp, 16 predicted proteins | sample YL17G05_15_MG_FD_203695 | JGI IMG/M metagenome (GOLD analysis project Ga0315277, IMG submission 203695) | Sediment microbial communities from Yellowstone Lake, YNP, Wyoming, USA - YL17G05_15 | ecosystem: Environmental > Aquatic > Freshwater > Lake > Sediment | place: USA: Wyoming | collected...
TTATTCTTCGGTCAGCCAGTTTTTCAGCGATACTTTTATAATCATCGGGTTGCGTATAGCGAAATGAAAGGTCTTCCAATTCCCATTTTATTTGCCAGAGGCCCAATCTGTTCGCAAGTGGGGCAAAAATCTCAAGAGTTTCTTTTGCGATACGTTTACGCTTGGATTCGGGGATGTAGCTTAAAGTTCGCATATTGTGTAAACGGTCGGCAAGTTTGATGAGCACAACCCGCACATCATCTCCCATCGCCATAAGTGTTTTCCGAAGCGTTTCGGTCGCCAGATCCTTACGCCGGCTTTTTTGAAGTTCTTCACTGATCAGAGTACTATCTTCATCCTTCCGGCGCTCGCCATCATGCTGACTTTCTTTTACACGGCCTTCAGCGCGTTTTACTCGCGGAAGATTGGTTAACTTTGTTACCCCGTCAACAAGCTGGGTTATTTCAGGACCAAACTTGTTGCGTAACTCTTCCAAGGTTATTTTGGTATCCTCTACTGTGTCGTGCAGCAAAGCAGCAGAGATAACAATCGGGGGCACTTTCAATTCAGCCAGTATCTTGGCGACAGATACGCAGTGGGTAATATATGGTTCACCTGACGCGCGTAATTGATCGGCATGGGCTTTTTCAGCGAATTGGTACGCATTCTTTATCAATTCGCGTTCAACAACGCCGTAAGAGTCAGGAAATACTTTTTCCAGGTCTTCGTAAATCATTATTTTCTTATACTATCTTTTTTTGCTATTTAAACAATTCTAATTGCAAAGCAAGAAAGAGGGATTAGACATTGTTAAAGACTTTTAGTAATTTATCTAAAGGCATTTCTTTAAGTGAATCAACCACAAGGTCAGCCTCATCAAATTCGAAAAATTTTGTAACTTCGTTAGGAAAAACAACAACATAAATTCCGGCTTGCTTTGCTGCTGTTACGCCATTTATCGAGTCCTCTAAAGCGACGACCTCGTTGGGTTTCAGGTTCATGCAAGCCAATGCTTTTAGGAATAGCTCGGGATCCGGTTTGGTTTTGCTTACGTCGTTAAATGTCTTTATACAGCCAAAATAATCCTGGATTGATAATCTGTTAAGGTGATAATCAATCCAGCTTCTGGGGGAACTTGACGCCAATCCGATCTCAAGTTCGAATTTCTTTGATAGTCTCAAGTAATTTAAAATTCCAGGTCTGATAGGTTCATGATCAATTAATTTATTTCGAAAGGAAGTAAATACTTCTTTTATACCTCCACGATCGATCGGGTGGTTGAGCATCTCCTCTAAAAAGATAAAGGGAGTTTCATCATTATGAACAGCGCCTATGGTTTCCTGATACTTTTCAATCGGGAATACAAAACCATAATCAGAAAAAAGCTTTTCCCAAGCACGCAATTCTGGAGTCTCGGTATCGCAAATCAATCCGTCAAAATCAAAAATAATCCCTTTTATGGTCATGATTTATGCTGTTACCTATTCAAGCTCCAAATCGGTAATCCCCAGGAGTTGTTTTACATAGAGAATATCTTTTCTGAGGTTTTCATTAATGGGTACGCCTGATTTCCTAACCTCGATTTCATTCAGATATTCCTTTTCACCCGCAGTGTAAATGCGCAGCTGTCCCGGCGTTTTTCTGGATGCCCTAAGTTCTTTCAAAAGGCCGCCAATATTTTTCTTGAAATCCTCAAGAGGAAGGAAAGATTCTATTGATATGGCCATGAAAAAGTGGCCAACTTTAAACCGTGCACCACTTCCATCCGGATTCAACCCTGAGAGCGCTGCCAGAAAAGCGCCGCTCTGTAGTGAAGATGAAAGAATTTCCACAATAGTTGATAATCCATATCCTTTGTGGCTTCCAAGCGCTTCTGTATCGCCGCCCAAGGGTAATAAAGCTGCTTGATCTTGAGTCAATCCATCCAGGATCGATTGGGGATCTGTCATGGGCTTGCCTTCAGAATCTATAACCCAACCTGCATAAGCCAGTTTTTCTTCACGATTCAGAACTTCAATCTTTCCACGTTGGGTGATGGACGTAGCTGCATCAAAAAGGAAAGGGAAATCCTCATCGGTTGGGGCGCCAAAAGCGATGGGATTTGTGCCTAATTTTGGCTGAGTGCTGAATGTGGGTGCGACCGATGGCCGGGCGTTGGTACAACTCATGCCAACCATTCCATGCTTGGTGGCCATTAATGGGTAGAACCCATCGATCCCAAAATGGGAAGAATTTCTTACCGCAATAGCCCCCATTCCGTATCGCTTTGCTTTTTCAATAGCCAGGCTCATGGAGTGGTATCCAATCACCATACCAATGCCGTGATTCCCGTCGATCACAGCTGTGGTGGGAGATTCCTTGATGATCTCAAAATCCGATTTTTTTTCTATTTGGCCGCTCTTAATCCGGTCTACATACATTCTTAAGCGTCCGATGCCGTGTGATTCAATGCCGCGTAGGTCAGAGGTTATAAGGATATCAGCACAAATCTCTGCATCTTCTTCAGAAACATCCAATTTTTTGAAAGTTATCTCAATAAACCGTCTCAGTTCATCAACTGGCAAATAAATCATGTGGTTTCTCCATGCCTGAAAGTTTTTTGTATGATTTTAACATTTGAATGGTAAATTAGAAAATATAAGTGTTAGAATTTTTCTTATTACTAAATCAGGAGAGTTAATGAAAAAAATCGCAGTACTGACAAGCGGGGGTGATGCGCCTGGCATGAATGCAGCGATCCGTGCTGTTACTCGAACAGGGATACAAAAAGGATGGAAGGTTTTTGGTGTGCGTAATGGTTATCAGGGGCTTATTGAAGGAAAGATGACCGAAATGGATTCACGTGATGTAGCCGGAATCATCCAGCGCGGTGGTACATTTTTAGGAAGCGCGCGATGTGAAGAATTTAAAACCGAAGCCGGCCGAAGAGAAGCAATTCGATCATTGAATGAAAATGAGATTGACGGACTGGTGGTAATCGGAGGCAACGGATCTCAAACAGGCAGTTACAACCTGTTTAGGATGGGATTCCCGGTTGTGGGTGTCGCGTCCACAATTGATAATGATTTATTTGGATCGGATATCACTATCGGTGTAGACACAGCTTTAAATATTGCCCTGGAAGCGATCGATCGGTTAAAAGTAACTGGCAGTTCTCATCAAAGAGCCTTTTTAATCGAGGTAATGGGAAGGAATTGTGGTTATCTGGCATTAATGTCTGCAATTGCGGGTGGAGCAGAAACCGTCGTTATCCCGGAAGTAGAGACTGACCCTGAAGAAGTTGCCCATATTTTAAGCCAGGCCTACGAACGCGGAAAATCTCACGCGATCGTTGTGGTGGCTGAGGGCGCCCGGTATAACGCGACCAAACTTGCCGAATTTTTTGAAAAACATCAGGAACGGATTGGTTTTGCGCTCAGGGTAAGTATTTTGGGACACATTCAAAGGGGAGGCACTCCCAGCGCTTCAGACAGGATTTTGGCTAGCCGATTGGGCGCTGGAGCTGTTGACTGTCTTGAAAGGGGCGAATACGGGGTATTGGTCGGTTGGGTTAATGGCAAAGTACAGACATCACCTCTGGAAGGAGAGGTTGGAAAAATTAAACAAATTGATTTAGAACTATTTGAATTAGCAAGAAAGTTGGACTAAAAAAAGAACCGGTTTCCTGGTTCTGTTTACATTTTCAGGTAAGCTTCAATAAATTCGTCAATGTCACCATTCAATACTGCCTGGGTGTTCCCTTTCTCAAACTCTGTCCTGTGGTCTTTTACCAGTTGGTAAGGGTGGAGCACATAAGATCGAATTTGGCTTCCCCATTCTGCTTTTTGATATTCACCGCGCAATTTCGATAACCGAACTTCCTGTTCCTGAATTCTCAGATCATATAATCGGCCGCGCAATACTTTCATGGCGTTTTCCCTGTTTTGAACTTGAGAACGTTCATTCTGGCAGGTAACTACAATCCCGGTAGGTTTGTGAGTAAGGCGGATAGCTGTTGCGTTCTTCTGAACGTTCTGACCTCCGGCGCCTGATGATTTATAGATATCAATCACAATATCATCCGGGTCAATTTTAACTATAGGGTCTTCAGATGCCACTTCCGGCAAGATTTCCACTTGAACAAATGAAGTATGCCGGCGGTGTGCTGCATCAAAAGGTGACTGCCTTACCAATCTGTGAACTCCTTTTTCAGACTTCAAATAACCATAGGCATATTTCCCCTCAATCAGTACGGTTACGCTTTTAATTCCCGCTTCTTCACCATCTGAACGATCCAGGATTTCAGTTGAAAAGCTATTTTTCTCTGACCAACGCAAATACATTCGAAGGAGCATTTCACCCCAATCCTGGGCATCGGTTCCCCCGGCGCCGGAATTGATATAAAGCAGGGCATTCCCTTTATCGTATGGTCCTGACAATAAAGTGGAGAACTCTAACCGCTCAATTCGTTTTTCCAAAATATCCAACTCGGATTCAAGATCAGCGTGAAAACTTTCATCATTGGTTTTGGCTAGATCCAGATATGTCTGGATGGAATTATTAAGGTCTATCCATAAATTAATTTCATCTTTTAAATCCGAAATACGTTTCATAGCCATCTGGGCGGATTTATTGTCTGTCCAGAAATCCTCTTTTTCGGAGGTTCTGGTTAATTCTGCCAGTTCGGTTTGCTTTTTATCCCAGTCAAAGATACTCCATAAGGTCTTTGACCTTTTTTTGTAAATTTTCAAACTTGAGCTGTAGATCTTGCATCAATCCTCCCAAAAGATATTTATTGTTTTCTTTGATTTATTGTTCCTGCGAGTTGACCACAACCCGCCTGGATGTCAGAACCCTGGCTGTCCCTGATTGATGTTGCTATGCCTTTTTCAAGGAGGATTCTACCAAATTCTCGAATCATCGCAGGGTTAGAAGGTTTACCAATAAAATGCGAAGTAGGATTTAGGGGGATTAGATTCAAATGGCAATTTAATCCTCTTAATAAGCTTACCAGCTCATGCGCAAGGGCGGGGCTGTCATTAATACCGCCTATCATCACATATTCAAATGTGATACGCCGGTTTGTTTTTTCAAAGTAGTAATGGCAGATCTCAAATAATTCCCTGAGAGGGTATTTTCTGGCTAATGGCACCAATTGTTGCCTCAGGAGATCATTAGGTGCGTGTAGGGATACAGATAAATTGATCTGTAATTCCTTTTCAGCGAACTGTTTGATCCGGTCAACAATCCCGATTGTCGAAATGGTGATTCTTCTCGCGCCAATATTCAGGCCACTGGCGTCGTTAAGGCTTGTGATTGCAGAAATTGTATTGTCATAATTAAGAAATGGTTCTCCCATCCCCATTAGGACGATATTGGTCAATTTTTCATTATCGGGTTGCAAGGCTCTTATAAAGAAAATGACCTGCTCAATGATTTCTCCGCTTGTTAAATTTCGGTTAAATCCGAGGTTGCCGGTCGCACAAAAAACGCAACCTACCGGACAGCCAGATTGAGTTGAAATACATAATGTCAACCGGTTATCGTTTCGTAATAAAACCGATTCGATGTAATTTGAGTCATTCATCTGAAAAAGGACTTTTTCAGTCTGCAGATCATTTGAAAAAACCGAGTCAACTTTGATTAATGAAGTAAGTGCTATGTGATTTTCCAACATCTGTCTAAATGGTTTGGGTAATGCGGAAAAGTCCTCCCAGCAGGAGTAACGGTGTTGATAGAGCCCCTCCCAAATTTGTTTAGACCTGAAAGAGGGTTCATCTTTTTCTTTTATGAATGATTCGATCTCTGAAAAACTGAGATCATAAATATTTTTCATTAGTTTCTAATTACTTGTAAATAAAGAGGTCCTGAATATTATCAATAGTCAGATCGGGCTGAGGCGACCAGTTTAATAAATCTGCCCTGGAATTAACGCCCGTTAGAACGAACACAGTTTTACAACCGGCATTATACCCGCCCTGAATATCTGTATTTAAACGGTCTCCAACCACGATTGTTTCCGGGGAAAGTGACTTCAATCTTTCCAGCGCAACGTCGAAAAGGAAAGGGAGAGGTTTGCCGGCGAGTTTGGCTTTTACACCGGTCGCGGTTTCAAGCGCTGCTAAAAGGGTGCCCGCGCCGGGGACATTCCCTTCGGGTGTGGGGTAGGTTGGATCAGGATTTGTAAAGAAAAAGGGCAATCCTTTTTGAATCATAAGCGATGTGTTCTTGATGCTTTCATAATTACAATCCCAGCTTAAACCGGCAACAACTGCCTGTGCTTTATCTGTGGAATGATAAAAACCATATTCTTCCATCGTATCAACTAATGCCTGTGAACCTGAAATATAAACCGGACCGCCTTGAGGAAAATGTTTTTTTACTAAATAGGAAACCGCCATGGTTGAGGTAACAACCTGACTTTGGTTTACAGTGACCCCAAACCCTTTTAATTTATCCACATACTGGGTTATGGTATTTGTGCCATTATTAGTAGCTAAAATAACCGAAATTGAGTGCTTATCAAAATTCGCGAACAGTGAAGGCAAATCACACAACGGCGTTTGAGAACGCCACAAAACACCATCCATATCCAAAATAGCAGCTTTAATTACTGAGCCTTTGATCTTAATCAATGCAACCTCTTAATAAAATGGTTTTAAATAAAACAGATAATCTATGAGAAGCAATTATAGATTATCTGTATCCTGGTTGATGTTAAATTTCTTTACTTCTTTTCCGGGGGGGTAAGCACTTTGTCTACCAGGCCATACTCAACAGCCTGTTGAGCGCTCATATAGAAATCGCGCTCGGTATCCCGAATAATAACATCAATTTTTTGTCCGGTGCTTTCTGCCATAATCTCATTAAGACGTTCTTTAAGACGCAGAATTTCCTTGGCCTGAATTTCAATATCAGTAGCCTGTCCCTGCGCACCACCTAATGGCTGGTGCATATGAATGGTCGCATGCGGTAGAGCATAGCGCTGGCCTTTGGTGCCGGCGGCAAGCAGAACAGTTCCAAATGAAGCAGTCACTCCCACTGCAACAGTACTGATCTTGTTCGGGATCATACGCATAGTGTCAAAGATTGCCAATCCGGCGTAAATCTGACCGCCGGGAGAGTTGATGTACATTGAAATTTCCCGATCGCCATCCTCGCGGCTCAAATAAAGCAGCTGCGCTACGACTACATTTGCAACCTGGTCATCAATCGGCGTGCCAACAAAAATAATGCGTTCCCTAAGCAGTAGCGAATAAATGTCATAAGCACGTTCACCTCTGCCAGAGGATTCAACAACCATCGGAATTACTGAGCTAAAGTCATTTTTCATTTTTCTCCTTAAAAATCTTCGATGGCGACTATCATAAGGGAAAATTTACTTTTCTTCTATCAAATCTTTATTTGAATTTTCCTCTTTTTTTTCTTCAGGGATTTCATCCATCATTTTTTCTGCTTCACCAGTAGCGATTGATTTCAGCTTATCAAGTGTTCGCTGGTTCATTAATCTGGATGCAGCTTGCATGACCAACATGTTGGATAATTTCTTGGTGGTGAATTCTTTTTGGAGGCCTCTGAAATTTGGAGCAGATTTCATCTGCATAAAGGATTTTGTATATTCCTTTTGAAGTTCTTTTTGATCGAGTTCAATTTTTTCCAGGCGGCTAATCTCATCTATAACCAGCGCCTGTTCAAGGCGTTTGATAGCTGCCGGTCTAATATCTTTTTCGATGAACTCTTCCTTTTCCCTGTTATTTATTTTCAAATAGGTATCTAAGTCCAGGTTTTGCCTGGCGATATCATGCTCAACGCTCTTGAGAACATCTTTAATCTCATCGTCCAACAATTGTGGCGGGTATTTTAATTTCGCTTTCTCGATGATTTTTTCGAGAAGATCATCGAAATATTTATTCTCATACTCATTCTTGTTGCGGGTTTCAAGTTGAAGTTGAATAGACTCTTCAAGTTCGGAGAATTTTTCAAAATTGACAGTTTTAGCAAACGCGTCATCCAGCGATGGTTTTGTGAGGCTTTTCACACTTTCTACAACGACTGAAAATTGAGCTTCTTTACCACGTAATTTCTCATAATTTGAATCTTTGGAATATTTATGGGTAAATTCCTTGACATCGCCTGCTTCCAGACCAATCAAATTATCGCCAAAATTATTAAAAGGGAATTGTTCCTCATCTGTTTGTTCACCAATAATGACCTGGTGAGGGGTACTTTTCAGGATATTGGGCTCCTGATCTTTTTCGGGTTTGATTAAAACGGCGTTAATTTTTACAGAAACCAGATCTCCTTTTTCGGCTGCCCTTTCCACAAGCTCGGAAGTCGCATAGGTTAATTGGAGGTTGTCTAAGACTTTTTCAACCTCTCCTTTTCCCACTTTTGGCAGTTTGTATGGTAGGCGAACAGTCTTGTATTCGCCGAGGTCGATGACTGGTTGTAGAGGGATCGTAAATCTGAATTTTGGTGGATTCTTGGAGATTATTTCTTCAAGGTTACCGGGTCCATGCGGTTTGATTTCTGCTTCTTTGAGCAAATCGGGGTAAATTTGATTGACTAACAGCTCAACAGCCCGTTCTTCAATCATTTCTTCTCCAAATGTCCGCTTCACGACATCATAGGTTGCCTTTCCTGGACGAAAACCGGGAATTTTAGACCCTTTGGAAATACTGATCGCGGCTTTTACTTTTGCCTTTTGAAAAAGGTCATTGTCGACTTCTACCGTGATTTCAATCTGATTATCTTTTAGTTCTTTTTTTTCGAATTTCAATATACTACCTCTTAAATTGAATTGGTGGGGAAGGAGGGACTTGAACCCTCACACCTTTCGGTACGTGATCCTAAGTCACGCCTGTCTGCCAATTCCAGCACTTCCCCAAAGCCTACAAATTATATGCGAATGAATTAATACCGTCAACATAAAGCCTATGATTCGATATAATTGTATTTCGAAATATGATAAGTAGAATAATATGAGCAGAGTCGTCAATTCGGATTCACCCTTGAAGAAACGTACAGGACTTCTGGAACTTGTTTCGAATTCTGTTTCGATTTTAGATAAAGAAAATGTCCCGGAAACAGTTATGAATGATTTAGTTGCATTTATCATTCTTTCACTCACTGAAATCGAGAAAACAATCACACAGACGACTGCACCATGGGAAATAAGGGAGTATTGGGTTAAGGCGGATCAATTCCGGAGTGAATGGAAATGGGTAAGCGAGATAAAAAGGGGTTTAATACAATCTAGGAAAGCCAATGGGTGGGTTAATATTCCGGCAGAGATTATACTTTTAGCAGAAAAAATAAAAATGGTTGAACCATCCAAAAGTTTGCAAGGAAAAAATTTTTGGAAAGGCGCATATTCAGTTCTCTACAATCAGAATTAAAAAAGAAGCCGTTAAGAAACTAACGGCTTCTGTAATTCCAAGAGATCTACTTCTTCTTTAATATTATTCTGGCATCAGCCACTTTCAATCCCTGTCCTTCTTCGTAAACAAGAACAGGATTTGCGTCTGATTCTGCAATTTCGTCTTTAAGATCAACAATCATATTGGCATAGCGGCAAATTGTATCCGCAAGCATCTCTCGGTCGCGTGGTTTTTCTCCCCTTATACCCGCAAGAATTGGAGCGGCTTTAATTTCGCCCATCATGCTCATCGCCTGATTCTTGGAGAAAGGCGCGACTCTAAAGGTAACATCTTTTAGGAATTCCACGAAAATGCCCCCCAGGCCAAACATAACGGTCGGGCCAAAGGTCGGGTCATTGACTGAACCCAGAATCACTTCAGTACCCCATGGAGCCATTTCCTGAATCACGACGCCATGAATTTTGGCATCGGCCTTGTATGCTTTTGCATTTTGCATAATAACTTGAAATGCTTCGCGTGCACTCTTTTCGTCAAGAATATTTACTTTAACACCACCGGCATCTGATTTATGAAGGATATCCGGGGAGACGATTTTCATAACAATGGGGTAGCCTATCTCTTTTGCGAACCATAGCGCTTCATCTTCTGTTTTCGCCAATTTTGACTTAGTGACAGGCAAACCGTAAGCGCTGAAGACCTGCTTTGCTTCAATTTCGGTGAGGGAGTTGCGGCCATCATTTCTGGCATTATTGATCACTGCAAGTGCAGTATTTTTATCAGCGCCTTCAAGGACGAACGGTTTTTCATTTGCGGATTCACGGATCAATTCATATTCTCGCAGTGCTGCCATAGCGTTAAGAGCCACATCCGGGGTAGCATATGCGGGAATGCCATTTTCAACTAACCAGTGCATCGCCTTGGCGGAGCGTTCACCACCGACATAGGAGACCGTTATAGGTTTGTCTTTGATGCCGGTTTCTGTTATGGCGTTCTTAATCGCTTGCGCAATACCCATTGGGTCTGTCATTGCTGTCTCACAATAAAGAACGACAAGGCCATGTACCCAAGGGTGGGCATAGGATGATTTCACTGAATCGTGATACCACTCATTGCCTGCCATCCCTGTTAGATCCACCGGATTCTTAGCTGAGCCGAAATCGGGCATGTATTTTTTAAGATCCTCCTGAACATCTTCAGGTGCGAATTTCAACGGGATTCCATATTTTTCAGCAGCATCAGTGCCCAACACGCCTACTCCGCCGCCATTGGTGATTATGAGAATATTTTCACCTTTCAAAGGCGGCTGCATGGATAGCACCAGGGTGCGGTCAAGGAGATTGTCCAAATCTTCGGCTTGAATAATTCCAGCCTGTGCGAAAGCGGATTTGTAGATTTTTGAAGCGCCGGCTAATGATCCGGTATGGGAAGCTGCGGCAGCGGCACCGTGGGCTGAAACACCGGCTTTTAAGGCAACGATTGGTTTTAATGCCTTTTTCCCTACTTCTATGAACCTGCGACCATCCTTAAAACCTTCAACATATAAAGAGATACAGGAAGTATTGTCATCTTGATCAAGCCATTCAATCAAATCGGCAAAGTCAACATCGGCCATATTACCGATGGAGATCAATTTATCAAAACCGATACCTTTCATGAATGTTGCGGCGTCAATACCTATCAATAAGGCACCACTTTGTGAAATAAGAGAAGCGCTGCCTTTAAAGGGCAGGAAAGGCGCAAAAGAACCATTGAAATTATCGGAATTGGAAAGAATGCCAACAATATTCGGGCCAATGAGCCTCATTCCATAGCTGTGAGCCTTTGTAACAAGTTCTTTCTCCTCGTCTACTAAACCAACTTCACTAAAACCGGATGTGATGACGCTAAGACCTTTGACGCCCTTTTTTCCGCATTCATCTATAACCTGGGAAACGAATTTGGCGGGAACTACGATTATCGCCGTATCTATTTGTTCCTTGACATCGAGAATGGAGGAATAGCATTTGTAACCCAGTATCATTTCTTCTCCCGGGTTAATGGGAAAAATGCCACCTTTATAATTGCTTTCCTGAAGATTCTTGACAACTGTATGCCCGATTTTTCCGGGCGTGGCAGATGCACCTATTATGGCAACTGATTTTGGAGTCAATAACCCATTAAGAACTTTAAGATCCACTTTGAAGCCTCCTGTAAGAATATTGATAGTTTTTGATAGCTTTTGTAAAAATCAAGAATATAATTTTTCAGATTTTCTAGAAATTAATCAGAAAGTTGTATTCTTATTAATACACAAGAAAATATTTTACTCTAATTTATTAAAAGTATTTATATTAATTTAAAATTGAGACAATCATCAAACACTAAGAGAGGTTTGTCATGCTGACTAATCAACCCATCCCTGAAAACTTTCTTCATTGCAAGGATTTGAATCTCATAATAACGAAAGCTTTAGAGTCTGTTGACCCTGAAAAGTGCGTAAAAAAGGTTATTGAAAGAAAATCTGACTCAATGGTACTTGACAAATATGAATACAAGCTAAAAGACATTCATAAAGTTTATGTGGTTGGAGTGGGTAAGGCGGTCCTCCCGATGGCTTTTGCGATTTCTGAAACACTGAATGACCTGCTTGCAGAAGGCATTCTTATTTCAAAGCACGAAGATCATGATATTCAATTAAGGCTTAACAAGAAATTGAGGGTATTAAAAGGATCTCATCCAATTCCTGATTTGTTATCGATTGAAGCTACTGAGAAAATGCTGGATATGCTAAAAAAGACAATCCCCCATGATTTGGTAATTGGATTGATTTCCGGGGGTGGGTCTGCGCTACTGACATACCCGGTTGAAGAAATTGGACTCGCGGGAGTACAAAGCATTACTTCATTGCTTTTAAAATGCGGGGCTACTATCGAAGAGATGAATACGATCAGGAAACATCTTGATAAAATAAAAGGCGGCGGATTACTGAAGCAAATCTACCCATCCAAATCTGTTAATCTAATACTCTCCGATGTTTTGGGCGATCCGTTATCCATGATAGCGTCAGGTCCAACCTGTGCAGACCCAACCACATTTTCAGATTGCATAAAAATTTTCCAAAAATATGGAATTGAAGAACAAGTTGATTCAAATGTAATGGAGTATCTAAAAAATGGGGTGTTAGGATTGCATGAAGAGACAATAAAGGAGGGTGATCCAATAATTAGGGATCATAAAAATGTTATTGTCGGGAGTCTGTCAATTGCAGCAGAGGCAGCGCATCAACAGGCAGTGAAATCGGGATTTGTTACTAAAATATTAACTACTTCTCTGAGGGGCGAAGCAAGAGTTGCAGGTTTGGACTTGGCTAATCGGTTGGTTGACCTTGTAAAGTACAAAAAGATAAACAACAAGCCTGTCTGTATGATAGCTGGTGGTGAAACCACGGTAACTGTCACAGGGAAAGGAAAAGGAGGGCGAAACCAGGAGCTGGTGCTAGCTGCCGCACAGGTGCTTGAAGGTATAGAAAATTGCGCATTCATTTCATTTGCCACAGATGGAGAAGATGGCCCTACGGATGCGGCTGGGGGAATCGTAACTGGGGAAACAATAAACAAAGGGTATGTTGCGAATCTAGACCCAGGGGATTTTCTAAGAAATAATAATGCCTACGAATATTTGAATAGCGTTGGAGGATTGATTAGGACAGGTCCCACAGGGACAAACGTCAATGATCTTGTATTAATGTTCGCTTTCTAACCGGATTTTATCTTTCTAACTGCACCCAGTTTGAGCATACCTGGCTTTAATTGCAGGGATTAGATATTCATTAAAGGATCGGTTCATATCATAATCGGGTTTCCAATCCCAGTCTTTTCTCGCTGGTGAATCATCAACATCTTCAGGCCAACTATCCACAATTACCTGACGGCTGTCGTGGATTTCATAGGTGATTTCACATTTAGGGAAAGCTGCTCTGATATATTTTTCAATTTCTTCAGCAGAAGGCGAGAAACTGGTCACATTGTAAACGATTTGAGATAAGTTATCCTTGGGTATTTTTTCAATTAACTGCAGAGCTTTAATGGCATCCGGCATTGCCATAAATGGAATTTTTGTGTCTTTACGGACAAAACATTCATAAGGGACACCCTTGGCAGCACTGTGGAGCATTTCAGGCCCATAGTCACTCGTCCCGCCGGTTGGAGTTGTATCCGCACTAATGAGACCCGGGAAGCGAATGCATCTAAAATCAATCGTGTTCTTGATTGGGTCTTTTGCCAATTGACGATAATGACGCGAATAGTATCTTCCAAGCTGTTCGCAATAAATTTTATTGCATCCGTACATGGTGATTGGATTGCACCACTGATACTCTTTGATCCTGCCTTCCGATACTTTAATTTTAAGGTCTGGCAGGCCATAAACCGCGATTGAACTGGGATAAATGAATTTAACCGGTTTGCCCTGCCATTGGGAGAGTTCTACACCGAGGCGTAGTAGATTAATCGTCCCTTCAACATTTATCTCATGAGCAGTCTCCGGGTTATATTCCGCTTTGGTTGAGAGAATTGATGCCAGATGGTATATGGTCGTAATTTCATATTCCGCCATCAATCTCCCCAGAAGCATTTTATCCAGGATGTCCCCCTGAATGAACCTTTCGCAATACGCTTCCAGGCATTCATCCATCGGTTTAAGGTCCATAGCCAAAATCCGGGCGCGCTTTTCAGCGCCAATTTCAGTAATTAATCCATGGCCAATTTCCCCGTTGGCACCAGTAATTAAGATGACTTCTTTTCTCATAAGGTTACCTCTTCAACGATATTACAATGTTAGTATATAAAAAAAGGTTCTGATTGTCATTTTTCATCAGAACCTTTGTAACTTTTTATACCTGGACGGTTTTGGCTTTTCTAAACCATGTTTTCCATTCCTTGTTTTCCCATACGACCAGAATTGGGGCAGCGATAAAAATGGAGGAATAGGTACCACTCAAAAGGCCAATGAGGAGGATGACGCACATTTCTCTGAGTGTGTCACCCCCAAAGAGCGCTAACGCGAGCAGGAGGAATTCTACCGTCATTAATTGGGTGTTGATGGACCGCTGCAATGACTGGATTATGGAATGGTTGACCAATTTTTCAAAGGGTACTTTCCTAAGGATCGGTTCATTTTCCCGTATCCGATCAAAGACAACGATCTTGTCCTGAGTCGAGAAACCAATAACGGTAAGTAGGGCGGTAAGATAAAGAGAGTCCATTTGCCATCCAAAAAACTTGCTTCCAATGGCACCAATACTTATAACGATCAAGATATCATGCATCATCGCGATGATGGCACAAACCCCATATCGAAAGGCGTGTGCAATTCCTCTGAACGCAAAGGTAATGTAAATGATTACCGCAATCGAAGCGATTCCAACAGCCATCATTGCACGGGAAGTGACAGACTTGCTAATCGAAGGTCCCACGGTGTCAAAACGTCTTTCAACAAGGTTTGGATCATAACCCGATTTCAAACCTCCAATAATACTGTTGTACTGCTCCTGAGTCAGGGAAGAAGATTTAATTACTGTCAGGAAGATTTGATTATCCACACTTGTCTGGACCTGCGCGTCAACAACGTTATTTTGATTGTAAATCGCTAAAATATCTGAAGTCTGGGGAGCTTTATCCAAAGTAAAGCCTATTTCCACCAGAGAACCACTTTTAAAATCGATGGACAACGGAAGACCATCTAACGCAATAATGACCAGCCCCGGGATAATGAGCAGGAATGAAAACAAGAAAAACAAATATCGTTTACCAAGAATATTCATAATATCGCCTCTTAAATCCCAAACCAGCGTTTCTTATCTAATTTCTCAAAGAACTTTACACCAAGATTCAACAGTGTGCGGGTTACAAATAATGCTGTGAAAAGGCTAACCCCTACACCTAAAGCGAGAGTCAACGCAAAGCCTTTTACAATAGTAGCGCCAAATGCGGAACCGAACCAGAACAGGATACTGCTGGTAATGATAGTAGCCAGGTTTGAATCCCGAATGGAAGGCCAAGCTCTGCTCCAACCAAGATCAACTGCCTGGAAAAGAGTTCTTCTCTTTCGTAATTCTTCTTTTATACGCTCAAATTGAAGAATATTGGCGTCCAATGCGCTTCCGACGCTCAATAGAAAACCAGCGATGCCAGGCAGGGTGAGTGTAACAGGAATCAGCAGGTACAGCGCGAATGTGATCAAACCAAAAAGCAGAATTGAAATAATGGCTACAAAGCCCGGCGCGCGGTAGTAAATAAGCATAAAGAGAGAGACTATTGCAAATCCAATCGCAGCAGCAAAAAGACTTTTTTGAAGAGATGCTTGTCCAAGGGTCGGTCCAACAACGCGGCTTTCGGCAATTTCAAGTGCAACTGGCAATTTACCATAGAATAAGGTAATTCGAAGGTTATTTGCCTCTTCATAGGTATAAGCATTATCACCTTGCCCACTGATCGCACCCTCACCCGTTTCAATCGCCTGGCGAATAACTGGTGTAGAGACAATTTCTTTGTCCAGAACAATCGCCAGCATTTTTCCGATGTTTGCTTTGGTAAAGGCGCCAAAAACACCTTTGGCATCAGATTTCAAAGTAAAAGCTACAGCATAACCATCCCCCGGATTTTTGGGAGGAGTAACAACAACTGTCTCAAGGTCAGCCCCGGTGATTACTGTATGGAATACTGTAACCGGGGAAGTTTCAGGTGAAGCAACCTCGGGTTGACCGACATTTAACGGCGCTGGTGTCGGTGTTATAGATTCAGGTGCTGTCTTTATGCCGACTTGATAATCAGTCGTAATTTTTGATCCAGGTGCTAAAAGTGCGTCACCTACATCCACAAATTCGAGCATACCGGTTTGCTTAATAACACCGATGACCTCTGATATGTTTTCAAGACCGGGGAATTCACCCACAATGTAGTTATCTCCAGCGACTTGAAACACAACCTCGCTTACCCCCAAGGCGTTGCTTCTGTTTTCAAGAATTGTTGCGGCGACCTGTAAGGTTTCCTGATCGATGTTATAACCTTTGGGTGCCTGAAGGACAACTTGCAAGCCCCCACGAAGGTCAAGCCCTAGAACAGGCGAAACGTCTCGCTTAAAAATATTTGTTTTTAGATCCTTTAATACAGGAAAGTCAATAATAACGACCACCATAAGGATTGCAAGAATTAGTAAGATTCTTAATAACTTGTTTCTCATAAGAACAATCTTCCTCCAGGAGGGTTTTTTGAAACGATTCAGTATTATACTCTCCTTATAAAAACTAATCGCAATAATTAGAAAAGAGGACTTTATTGCTAATAAGTTTTATTAGGCAAATTCGTTTCCTTGACAGATTGATAAATATACTTATATAATGTCACCTCAAATTTTTTGTATGTCTGCAATTTATAAGGAAATAAGATATGACACCATTACCGAAGAGAAAATTATCCAAGGGTCGCCGTGACCGCCGAAGAGCGCATGATGCGCTGACCGCTCGCAACCTTTCTGTATGTAGCAATTGCGGTGAAATGAGGTTGCCGCATACTGTTTGCCCTAACTGTGGCTTTTATAAAGGGCGCGAGGTCGTATCCATGGAAAAAAGCAAAGAATAAAAATTAAACAATAAAAAAGGAGATCGGGACTTTGAACTGAATCACGGTCTCTTTTTATTTCTTCCTTTGTGATTTAAATCTTTCAAAATCAGCCAGCAATCTGCCAGGGATACTTCCTGAAATTTTTACTTCTCCCACGCCATGTTCTATCTTGTCTACTCTCCCTAATTGATGAAACATTGAAATAAGATTGCCATATTTGTATGGTAACAAGACTTCAATAGGGAGGAAAGTCTCAAATAGTTCTTCCTTTATCTGATTCAGGAGATTTGTAAGGTTATCTCCAGTTTTTGCAGAAATTAATAATGCACCTTGGAACTCCGTAATTTTATAATGATGACCATCATCGTTTGTAACGAGGTCTGCTTTATTTAATACCGTAACCATAGGTATGTCAGCAGCGCCAATTTCCTTTAGAGTGGATATTACTGAACGCCATTGGGAAATGGCATCCATATGACTTATATCCACCACATGTATCAGAAGATCAGCTTCAGATATTTCTTCAAGCGTAGCGCGGAATGCCGCAATTAAATTTGTGGGGAGTTTTTGGATAAATCCTACTGTATCGGAGATCAAAATAGCATGCCCGCCCGGCAATTCCAGTCTCCGGGTGGTGGGGTCCAAAGTGGCAAACAATTTATTTGCCACATAGACATCAGAATTTGTCAGAGAGTTTAATAAGGTAGATTTTCCCGTATTGGTATATCCAACCAATGCGACAACAGGAATCTGCGACCTCTTTCGGTTTTGCCTGTAACGATTGCGGTGTTCCCGAACTTTTTCGATATCTTTTTTTAATGATGAAATCTTGTCTCTAATTATGCGCCTGTCAACCTCGAGTTGCGTTTCACCGGGACCTCTAAGGCCGACCCCGCCTACATTTCCAGAACGTCCGGCCCCTCCACCAGCCTGCCGGGCGAGATGCGTCCAGGCACGAGTCAACCTGGGCAACAAGTACTCGTACTGTGCCAATTCCACTTGGAGTTGGCCTTCATGAGTCTGCGCGTGTTGAGCAAATATATCAAGTATCAGGGTTGTCCTGTCAATCACATGAATATTTTCTCCTAAGTTTTTCTCAAGTTCTTTAAAATGACGAGGTGATAATTCTTCATCGAAAACGACAATGTCGGCTTTCATGCTTTCAGATAAAACTTTTATTTCTTCAACTTTTCCTTTTCCAATAAAGGTAGAAGGATTGGGAGTTTCAAGCTTCTGCTTTTCAATTGCAATAACCTGTAATCCGGCGGTATTTGCCAGTAAGTTAAGTTCAGCCAATGAATTGTCTGCTGATAAAAATTGATGATGACCTTTAATTTCTATACCGACCAACAAGGCTTTTTCTCTTATTGCGGCAGTTTCAATTAGTTTTCTTGACTTCATTTTTTTCATTCAATATAAAATGTATAAATTACGTAGTTGACAAAAATATTATTTTGTGATAATCTATACATAGAACATTATAAACCGACCACGATAAAGGCAAACCCGGTGAAAATCGGGGACGCAAAGCTATGGGTCTAAAGCTGAATTCAGCAAAGATCGCCAAGCCGCCGAAGGTCTTTTTTTATTAAATAAATCAGACCTGGCAACTTAACTGCAGGTCTGATTTTTGTTCAGGGAAGATTAACAATTGAGTACGTTCGACAAGGGCAAACCCAGTTAAAGCTGGAGACGCAAAGCCATGGATCTAAAGCTGATAAACAGCCAGGATAGCCAGGTTACCGAAAACATTGAGCGGATTGATCGGTTTAATAAATACCGAAAATCCCTTCGGCCAGTTCTGGGGCTCTTGTCAAAGGAAAAAGATGATGAGAGCTCAAAAATTATTATTAATCGTCGGAATTATCCTGACATCTC
>Ga0315277_10004420_pt1 | contig 18813 bp, 11 predicted proteins | sample YL17G05_15_MG_FD_203695 | JGI IMG/M metagenome (GOLD analysis project Ga0315277, IMG submission 203695) | Sediment microbial communities from Yellowstone Lake, YNP, Wyoming, USA - YL17G05_15 | ecosystem: Environmental > Aquatic > Freshwater > Lake > Sediment | place: USA: Wyoming | collected...
GGGCAAGCCGATGGACCCACAGGCCGTCGATCAGGTAGTAGAAGACCTCAGTGTCATGAGCCGGATCTTGGAGAAGAAGGCCTGCGGCGAGGATTACACGCTCGGAGGCTTTGGACAGGTCGGCGTGTACGACTTTTATCGCGTTTCGACGCAGAACGCCGTCGGTCCGGGGCTCTTGTTCCCGGCGTTGCGGCGGGCAAAGCCCATGTACCTCGGCGGTTACGGCGCGGTGTTCTTCGTCCAGGTCAGCTTTCCCCTGCTGCCGCCGCCCGAGGCGCCGAAGGAGCAGCCGGCCGCTCAGCAGGAGGACTCCGTGTGGGCCGAGGCGAAACGAACAGTCTTCGAGCCGCAGACACGTCCCGCGCTTCCTCAAGGGGAGTCCGAGGCCGTCGAGCCGTACGACCGCGAGAAAGTTGATGGGGTCAGGAACGCGCTCGTCGGGCTGATGAAGCATGCGGCGAATATCCGCGTCCTCGAACCCGCCGAGTGGGTCGCAATTGTCGTACAGGGGCCCGCAGCGTCAGCCGTACGCGACGCTCAGGGCTCCTCCAGCACCGCGACAACGCAACCGGCGGTCACGCCGACGCCCGGCAAGACCCTGATGACCCTGCGGGCAACCAAGGCCGACGTGGACTTGTACGCCAAGGGCCAGCTCAATCAGCAGCAGTTCGAGCAGCGCCTGCAAGTCGTTACCTATTGACTCTACCAGGAGAACAGACATGAAAACGCTCGTATCCGCCACAATCCTGTTCATTTCTCTGACTGACGTCATGGCCCAGGCTCCGGTCTCTGTACAGGCCAGCAATGCTACGCCGGCGGCGTCTCCCGTGCAGCCCGTGCAGCAGTCCGCTGGAATCTCGGGGGACGAAACTGTTCAATTGCTGCGATCCGCCGTGATCGAAACGAACCAGGCACAGCAGGTCAGCGACACGGAGACGGAGGCCCTCCAGATGGTGCTGGTCGTGCCCGGCCCGGACGTCAAGCCGGAAACCATTGCCTCCGTTACCGAGGACCTGATGGTGATGTGCCGAATCTTCGACAAAGCGCTCCATCAAGGCACGCGGCCGATGCGTACATCCGTCTACACGCAGCGGGGCCAGCTGCCTTTGCTGAGCGGGCTGCTCACGCAGCAGACCCGGCGAACCCAGGGCCTCTACCTTGACGGCTACGGCGCGGTCTTCTTCGTTCAGGTGGGTTTCCCGCTGGTAGCGCCACCGCAGCAAAAGCAGGAGCCGCAGCCGCAAGAGCCGGCCGACCGCCTCTGGTCGCAGACGGTGAATGAGGTTCGGGGACAGCAAGAGCCGCGGGATGGCGACCAGAGCAGCCCGGCGTACGACGCACAGAAGGTGGAAAACCTTAAGATGAACCTGATCAGGACGCTGCGGCACGCGGCCAATCTTCGCGTCCGCCCGCAGGACCAGATCACGATCGTGGTCGGCAGCGAGAACCAGGCCTCGACGGACGTGGTCTATCAACGACTCCAATACCTGTACCGGGGTTCGTCGGCGCGCCGAGCCTTTGTGGCGCCCTCGAATGTCGCCCGGACTGATCAGCCCGCGCCCGACCCGGCGGCGACATTTGTCCTGCGGGCCGCCAAATCCGATCTGGACGCGCTGGCCGCGGGGAAAATGACGGCCGAGCAATTCGCCACCAACGTCGCGACCCTCTGGTCCTGGGCCCAGCCGCAAGCGGCCCAGTCGCCGTCGACGCAGTCACCTGCGCCGAGCCCGTCGCCGCGATGATTATGAAACACTCGGTCGTAGTGAGTATGAGAACACAACGGGCCGGCCCTTTGATGAGCCGGCCCGATCCTTTTCGTCGTCCGTCCACTCGGCGATCGCCTGTCGCCCCGCCGGTTAGATGTCGAGGTTCTGCACTTCCAGGGCGTGCTCCTGGATGTATCGGCGGCGGCCCTCGACGTCGTCGCCCATCAGAACGCTGAAGAGCCTGTCGGCCTCGCCGGCATCGTCCAGGCGGACGTGGAGCAGCGTGCGCGTCTCGGGGTTCATCGTGGTTTCCCAGAGCTGGTCGGCGTTCATCTCGCCGAGGCCTTTGAACCGTTTGATCTCGATGCCCTTGCCGCCGATGTGGCGGACCGCCGGACAGATGTCGCCCAGCGAGGCCACCTCGTACACGTCGTCGCCATGCGTAAGCGCGAACTTCGTCGGGACCGACTCTCCGGAGTCGGTCTTCTCCGCCTTGAGCAGGAAATCGTTCAGGTCGAGCGAGAAGTCGGCCTTGAGTTTCTTGTTGATCTGCTCGATGCGGGTCACTTCGTGCAGCTCCTCGCCGGTGACGGCCGGTTCCTCATCGCCGTTGGTCTTGTCACCGTTGGCCTTGGTGCCGTTCTTAGAGCCGCCCAGCTCGTCGAGCCGTCTCTCGTACTTCGCCGCGTCGTAGAAGACCTCCTCCTTGCCCTGGTTACGAATCAGGTAGCGGGGAAGCTTCTCGCCGGTGTAATACTCCTTCACGAATTCGTCGAACCGGATGCCCCGCCGGTTGAGCACGCTGACGGTTCGCTCGATGTCAGCCAGGGCCTTGACCAGCTCTTCGAGCTTCGCCAGCGTGATCTTGCGATCGTTGTCGGCCTTGTCGGTTTTCTTGGCTTTGGCCCCCGCCTTGCCGGCGCGGCCGTTGCGGATCAGCAGCTCGGTGCCCTCCAGGCCTCGGGCGATCATCCGCCGACGCATCTCGTGCTCGGTCAGGACATACTCCGAACTCTTGCGGCCCTTGGCGCGCACCTCGTACAGCGGCGGCTGCGCAATGTACACCATCCTCTTATCGAACAGGATCGGCATCTGCCGGAACAGGAAGGTCAGGAGCAGCGTCCGAATGTGGGCGCCGTCCACGTCGGCATCGGTCATCAGGATGATCTTGCCATAGCGGCACTTCTCCACGTCGAACTCGTCGACGCCGATACCCGTGCCCAAAGCGCTGATCATCGTGCGAATCTCGTCGTGAGCGAGCATCTTCTCGACCCGGGCCTTCTCCACGTTGAGGATCTTGCCCTTGAGCGGCAAGATGGCCTGGATGTTCCTGTCGCGTCCCGCCTTGGCCGAGCCGCCTGCCGAATCGCCCTCGACGATGAAGATTTCGGTCGTCACCTTCTCCCGGCTGGCGCAGTCCCAGAGCTTGCCGGGCAGATTTGCGCTGCCGAGGGCGCCTTTGCGCCGGGTCAGCTCGCGGGCCTTTCGCGCCGCCTCGCGGGCCGCCGCCGCCTGGATGGCCTTGTTCAGGATGCGCTTGGCCTCCGGCGGGTGCTCTTCGAGGTAGTGCCCAAGCTGCTCGTTGACAACCGTCTCCACAAAGCTGCCGACTTCCGGATTGGTGAGGCGCACCTTCGTCTGGGCCTCGAAGTGCGGATTCGCCAGTTTGACCGCGACCACGGCCGTCAGACCCTCGCGCAGGTCATCGCCCGTGGTCGCCTGGCCTTCCTTGAGCAGGTTGTTAGCCTTGGCGTAGAAGTTCATCGTCCGCGTCAGGGCCGTCTTGAAGCCCGACAGGTGCGTGCCGCCGTCGATGTTGCGAATGTTGTTGGCGAAGACCAGGACGTTGTCGGCGTAGCTGTCGTTGTACTGCATGGCGACCTCGCAGCTCATATTGCTCTCGGGGTCGTCCTTCTTCATGTAGACGACGTCGTCATGCAGGAGGGTCTTGCCCTCGTTGAGGTGCTTGATGAAGGCCTTGATGCCCTCATTGAACTGGAAGGTTTCTTTCTTGTCCGCCCGGTCGTCGCGGAAGGTGATCTTCAGGCCCGCGTTGAGGTAGGCCAACTCGCGAATTCGCTTGAGCAGCGTGTCGTAGTTGAATTCGATGTCGCCGAAGATCTCGTCGTCCGCCTTGAACGTGACCTTGGTTCCCCTCTTATTGCTGGTGCCGATGAGCTGGACCGGAGCGACTCGTTTGCCCCGCCGGCACTCGAAGTGATGATGTTGGCCGTCGCGGTATACGTCGGCTTCGAGCCACTCGCTCAGGGCGTTGACGACGCTGACGCCGACGCCGTGGAGGCCGCCGGCACATTTGTAGCTGTCCGAGTCGAACTTGCCGCCGGCGTGGAGGGTCGTGAGCACGACTTCCAAGGCACTGACTTTGGCTTCCTTGTGCATCTCGACGGGAATGCCGCGGCCGTTATCCTCGACGCTGCAACTGCCGTCGGCCTGGATGCGAACGACGATCGTGTCGCAACACCCAGCCAGCGCCTCGTCGATCGAGTTGTCCAGCACTTCGTAGACTAGGTGGTGAAGCCCTCCGACGCCGCGGTCGCCGATGTACATATCGGGCCGCTTGCGGACGGCTTCCACGCCACCAAGGATCTTGATGTTACTCGCATCGTATTTATGAACCTCCATACCGGCCCTCAAATATCACGTGTCGAGACGTTCCAAAAACTCAAGAAGGATAGCCCCACAGGAACCTGTTTCCACGCTCAAAGAACCCCCCGTCCAGCCTGCAAGACAACCTCATTTTTATACGTTGGCCCTCATCAATTCGTTCGATTACCGGGCCATGGCGACCTCGATCCGGCGCACGTTGGCCGCCGGACAGACCCGCTGCAATTCCCTCAACAACACCGGCCTGCACAACTGCAGCTCATAGAGATAACTGGAGCCGTCGGCGACCAGCTTGAGGCACCCGTTGGTCAGTCCGGACAGCCAGCAATGGCTGCGCAGATTCCCGGGCAGCAGTTGGTCCCAGGCCTCGGCTACCGAATCGTATCGGTCGTGCACGGGGCCCAGCGTTCCGACGAAGTCGGCCACGATCTGGCCGATCTTCCATGCTTCAGCCCTTTTCTCCTCAGCCATCCTTGACTCCCGTGCTCCTGACGGACGACATTGCTTCGTCGCTGCGCTCCTCGCTATGACGTATAGGGTCATTGTCTGTCATTGTGAGCGAAGCGCGGCAATCTTGCCCGCACGACTTCTGAAACGCGCCACTATCCCAAATTGATCGGCATCAGAACATACAGGAACTCGACGCCGCTCTTAAGCAGGCCCGGGCGATCCGGCTGGCCCAGCTCCAACTCGACTTCAGGCGTCTGAATCACCCGCAGCATATCGATGAGGAACTGGGGATTGAAGCCGATGTCGATGCCCTGCCCGCCGTATTGTATCGGCATGCTCACCTCGGCGGCTCCCGCCTCCGGCGAACTGCCCGAAAAAACCAGCGCGTCCTTGCCCACAGACAGCTTGATCCCCTTTGACTCCTCGCTGGTCAGCAGCGCAGCGCGGCGCACCGCACTGAGAGTCGCGGCGGTCGGCAGCATGATCTTCTTATCGTAGTCGGTAGGGATAATGTCTTCATACTTCGGAAAATTGCCCTCGACCAGATTGGAGCTGACGACTACATTCGCGTACTTGATCAGCACCTGGTTATCGACGATCTTGACCGCCACGCTTTCCTTGTCGTGCGACCCGAGCTTTTCCAGGAGCGCCATTGTCTTTGCCGGTACGATCATTCTGCGCTCGCCGGACTCTTTTGGCGGAGCCTTGTCCAGCTCCACCCTGCAGCGGGCCAGTCGCCTGCCGTCGGTGGCCACGAGCATCAGCTTCTTGCCCTTCACCTCCCAGAGGACTCCGTTGATGGCGTAGCGGCTGCTCTCTTTCGCCGTCGCAAACAACGTCTGCTGAATGCCCAGCTGGAGTTGTTCGAGGCTGATCTGCATGTCGGCCTCGCCGGCCGCGAGCGAGCGAACCGTTGGATACTGCTTCGGGTCTTGGCCGTAAATCGTAAAGTGACTGTCGGCACCTCGAATCTGACAGGTCGTGCCGTCCGCCTCCAGGACAAGAACGTCCTCAGCGCTCTCCCGGACAATCGCCGTCAGGCGATCGGCCTCCACCACGAGTTCCCCGTCGCGCTCGACCTCCACCTCGGAGATCAGGTAGTTCAATCCGACCTCCAAGTCGGTCGCGCACATGCGAACTTCTTTGCCCGAAGCGGTAATTCTCACGCATCGCAGGACCGGTTTCGGCGTTCGTGCCGGGACCACAGACACCAGCAAACTCAGCGCCTCCGCCAGCGCAGAACGGTTAAAGCTGACCTTCATCCCTGACCCCTATATTTGAGTGCCTCAACGAAACATATCTCACGCGGCGAAACTGCCAAACAGGCCCTTCAGTTTACACCGGTCCTATCGGCAAAACAATGTCTTTTCCAGGAAAAAAGCTGCGGGGAGAAAGAAAGCCCCCGGTTACCGCCACGGGCCAAGATTCCTATATTATTCAGGTTTTCAATGATAGTAGTAGGAGTATTAACCAGCACTAAATTGTTAGCTTCCGGAGTTGGTCGCCGGTAAGTCTTTGTAGGTCAAGGGCATAGAAGCGACGAGGCTCCAAATCGGCTGTGGAAAAGGTGTAAGGCGTTTTGTTACGATGCTTGACAACGGCCGCCGGCGACTGTAAGTAGGACGGCTGTCGCCTAGTTGCTCACAACAACATGGATCGCAAGTAACAGGTTATCCACAGGCAAAGGCGACAGTCGGCCGCCGTGGCCTTCGATTAGAAATCCTCACGATTCGGATGGGCAAAAATGGCAGTGAAGAGGGAATCGCCGCATCAGGGGCAGGAATCAGGGCTTTACGCAGGCATCGACATCGGCAGCAGCTTCGTGCACTACGTCGTCCTGCGCGGGGACAAGTCGGTGGCCTACTCGGGCAGGCCGATCATGCATTTTGCGAACCCGCTCGGCGCCGTGAGGGAGGCGTGGCATAACCTCGTTGCCAGGTTCGGCCGTGACGCGATTTGCAGCACCGCATTGACCGGCAGCGCCGCCGAGCCATTCCCTCACGTTATGAAAGGCGTGATCTTTGTCTATGACAGCGTTGCTCTTCCGAAGGGTGCTGAGGTCGTGGCGCCCGACGCGCGATACCTCTTCCATATCGGCGCGAAAGACTCGTACTTCTTCAGTCTGGCCGTCGTCGGGGGCCGTCGGACTATCCGTGAGTGGCGGACGGGCACCAAATGCGGCGGCGGGTCAGGCATGCTGATCGAGAAGCAGTGCCGCAGGCTCTTTCAGGGCGACGTGCCCAGTCCCGCACTGGAGGACCCGGGCGCGGCGCGCGACGAGCGCGAGCGAGAGTCACTCGTTGCCCGCAACCGCGCGGCCGTTCAGGGGCGGCTCGAAGAAATGTTCCGGCGTGCCCAGGATGAGGCGTCGCGGTCACGCGAGCCCAGCGAGTTCCTCGCGCGGTGCGGCGTCGTCGTGCAGTCCGACCTGATTCACAAACAAAATGAAGGCGCCACGCGCGTCGACAACCTCGCCGGCCTGTTCCGAACCGTCCCGAGGAACTACGTGATCGATGTGCTCGGGTCGGGACACCTGACCTCCGCATCTCAGGGCCAGGCCGTCGTTACCGGCGGCGTCTTCGCCAACGACCTGGTCCGGGACAACCTCTCGAAACAGCTCGGCATCTCCCTGCTGCGCCCGGAGCACTTTCAGAACATTGCCGCCGTCGGCGCCGCCGTCAAGGCCATCGAAGAGGGCAACCGATTCGTCCTCGACATGGACCAGCTCAGCACGGTCGCCCAGTACAGCCAGCAGAAACGGTCGTTCGCCCCGCCGCTCTCGGCGAGTCTCAAAGCGGTGTGCGAGAGCAGCCAGACCCTGCATGAGACCATTCCACCAGATACAGAGGTCGTGCTCGGAATCGACGGAGGCAGCACCACGACGAAGGGATCGCTCGTCGAGATCAAGACCGGCCGGCTGCTCGATAAGCTCTACATCAAAACGCACGGCAACCCGGAGGAGTCACTGAAGCGCGTCCTGAAGTATCTCGCCCGGCATAAGGACCGCGTCATCATCAGAGGCGTCGGCGCCACAGGCTCGGCACGAAAACTCTATGAGAAGATTCTGCTCAGCAAAACCAGGGCGCAGAAGGCCGCCGAGCAGGGAATCACGCTGACCGACCGCATCACCGACGAGATCACCTGTCACGCACTCGGCGTCAAGCACAACAACCCGGAGATCGACACGATCTTCGAGATTGGCGGGCAGGACATGAAGTTCACCTGTTTCGGCAAGGACGGGACGGTGAAAGAGGCCAAGATGAACTACAGTTGCCAGGCCGGCTCCGGGCAGACGCTGGAAAACATGGCCGACGTGATCAACCTGGACGTCGAGAACACTTTGCAGGAGGCGGCGCTACGGGCGCCGCGTGTGCCGATCATCGACTCGACGTGCGGCGTGTTCATGGAGATGGACGAGAATCGGCTCATCGCCGAGGGCTTCAGCCGGGATGAGATCGCCGCCGCCATCGTCCGTGGCACCGCCGCAAGCTACTATTACAAGTTCGTCGGCGGCGCCCAGCACGTCGGGAGCAAGTGCTCCGCCCAGGGCGGACCGGCGCTGGGCAAGGCGTTCCTCGCCGCGCTGGCGCAGGTCACGGAGAAGGACATCGAGGCCTACCCGCATCGCGAGATGTTCGGCGCCTGGGGCCAGGGACTGGATATCATCCAGGAGATCCGCCGGCTGGAGGCGGAGGGCAAGGCGTACGGGACCGCCTTCCGCGGCTGGGAGCTGGTCGATATGGCCTTCCAGAAGCGCAAGGTCCTCTGCCGCGAGCTGTTCGGCGAGAAGTCCTGCGGCGTCCGCGACTGCCAGCTCGAAGTCTTTCGCATCGAGGATGACGAGATCATCACGGGCGGCTTCTGCCCCCGCGGCAATTCCGAGGCCGTCAGGAAACCCAAGATCAACTACGTGGACCGCTACCACAAAATCTACGACAAGCATTTCCAGATGCAGGGCTGCCTGCTCAGCGAGGTCGGCACCATCCAGGCCAAGGGCCCGACGGTCGGCATCAAGCGCAGCATGACGACGCTGGGACACAAGGGAATCTGGAGTGCGGCGCTGTTCCGCAAGCTCGGGTTCTTCCCCGTCGTCTCGCCGCGAAGCGACAAGGAGATCGCTAAGATCGGCGTGGACAACTCGCGGACGGAGTTCTGCATCGCCCGCAAGCTGGCGACCGGCCACGCGGCGATCCTGAATAATCACCCCGCAATCCAGTACCTGTTCAATCCGAGTTTCATCGAGCAGAGGAAGCCCGACCCGCCGGACCTGAAGTACTGCATCTATACCGAGTCCGAGGGCTACGTCCTCAACGACGTCCTGTCCCTCGACAAGAAGCGGCAGTTCAATCCGATCATCCACTTCGGCGACCTGCCGCTGCTGGTCACACAACTGCGCCGCGAGTTCGCCAGGGTCGGATTCCACTACACCGACAAGCAGATGAAGGAGGCCATCACCTGTGCCGATCAGGCCGAGCGTGGGTTCCTGAGCGAGCTCTACGGCGAGGGCGACCGGTTCCTCCAACGCGTCGAGCGAGAGAATATCCGCGCCTACGTTGGCCTCGGCAGGGACTACGTCGTGCTCGACCCGGAGGCCAGCTCCAGCTCCGGCGCCATGTTCTCGCAGGTCCGCGGCCTCGAATACATTCCTCAGATCTTCCTGCAGCACCGGTTCATGGAGATCCCGATCGGCGACTTCGTCGAGAACGAGTTCTGGGTGGAGAGCGTCCGGATTCTCCAGGCGGGCCTGTTCGTCGCCCGGCATCCCAACCTGTTCGCGATCCGCATGGTGAACTTCGCCTGCGGGCCGGACAGCCTGAAGGTCTACCAGGAGGAGCTGATCCAGCAGGCGGCGAACAAGCCCCTGCTCGTCCTGCTCACCGACGCGCAGACGAACAACGCTCCCTTTGTCACGCGGACCGAAGCCCACGAGCGGGTCGTCAACCAGACGAGGCCCGCGCCGCTGGATATGGAGAAGCTGAAGATTCACTCCGCGGACACGTACGACAAGCGCGTCTGGCTGATCCCGTACATGGGCGACGCCAGCCACGTGGCGGCGGCGGGCCTGCGGTACTTCGGCATCGACGGCCAGGTCCTGCCGACCAACACGCCGCGAGGCTATGAAGTCGCGCGCAAGCACGTCTACACCGAGGTCTGCTACCCGCTCAAGGGCGTGGTCGGCGACGCCATCGGATTCTTGCAGGAGCAGATCGAGAAGGCTGGCCGGCAGTTCGTCGAGGACAACTACCTCGTCATCCTGCCCACGACCAGCGGCCCGTGCCGGTTCGGCAAATACTCCGAGGTGGTCCAGCACTTCATGAAACTCGAAGGGCTCGAAAAGGTCCCGGTGGTCGGACCGTCCTCCGAAACCGACTACGTCGATATCCCGCTGCCCAGCGGCTCGAAGGGATCAGACAAGATCAAGATGCAGCAGTTGCTGTTCAAAGGGATCAACGCGGCCGATCTGCTGGAGGACACGCTGCGCCGGTTCCGGCCGTACGCCGAGGATAAAGCTGCCATGGACGCGCTGAAGCAGGCCCGGCTGGAGGTGCTCGGCAAGATCATCGGCGACGGCGCCAGGATGGAGGAGCTGCTCGGCTGGGCCCGCGAGACGGTCGCCCAATTCAAGCGCGCCCGCGTCCGCTATCACGAGCGATTCCCCCTGGTGCTCTACATCGGCGAGATCTATATGCGCCAGCACGATCCCTACACGGATTTCGCCATCCGCCAACTGGAGGACCGCCAGCTCGAGGTCGTCCGCGACCCGATCACGGACTGGCTGCTGTACGTCAACCGGATGAACCTGCGCAATGCCAGGCGCGACACGAGCATGGGCCTGCAGGAGCGGAACGTCGGCCGGGTCCTGCGCTCGACCGGCAAGGCAATTCGCTCGATCATCAAAGGCAAGTACATGGGCAGCGTCGCCGCGAAGATCGCCGAGCCGTTCCACGAGGTGCTCGAAGGCCGGCACGTCCTGCCTCACCCGATGGAGATCATCGAGCTGCTCGAACGCGAGCACGAGACACACGGCAACATCGAGGGCGAATCACCGCTGAGCACCGGGATCGCCTATTACCTGATGAACGACCTGATCCACCCGCACGGCGAGGCCTGCATCTCCGGCATCTTCCACGTCGGGCCCTTCACCTGCATGCAGGAAGGGGTCGCCACCGCCAAGATCGAGGCGATGGTCAAGGAGCTGCGAAAGAAAAAGCCCGATCTGGTCTTCCCGATCATTCATGCGTTCTTCGGGGACTCGCCGAACGCGAACCTGGCGGCCGAGATCGCCGTCTTCCGGGAGCAATGTTACCAGAAGCGCGACCTGCTGCGTGAGAAGCACGCCGCGTCGCACGGCCCCGAAATCCGCGAGGTCTGCTGCGCCCACAAGCACAGCAGCGAACACACCCACGCGGACCGATGAGGCAGACTTGTTCGTAGTCTGCCTATAAGGGTATCCTATGACGATGCAACGCCATGCGTCTTGAGCGTGGGTGGACGCAGCGAAGGGTGGCACGGGCAAACTCGTTTGCGTTCCTGTTTAGCCTGGAAAGGCCCAGTCTTGGGTGGCACGGGCAAACTCGTTTGCCCGTGGGGTCTCGAATGGTCAGAGCGACCGAAACAGCACCGTTAAACGAGTTTGGCGGTGCCACCCGACCCAGGAGAGGACGCAGGCTAGACACGTACTCGTTTGCCCGTGGGGTCTCGATTGAGCAGGCCCGATCGAATGAGCACCGTCAAACGAGTTTGGCGGTGCCACCCGGGGGATAGAGGGCTCCACACCAGACGCGCACGTCCCCTCTTTCGCTTCAGCCGGCTCGGTTGCGCCGGCGCACCGCGCGTGCGGTTACCGGGAGCCGGCGGGCTGGATCGTGGCGGGGTCGCTCTTGCGCGATTCGAGGCCCGACCAGTTCACCGCCGTCACGCGATATGTGTAGTCGCCGGTGGCATTTGGATCGGTGTACGCCATCTCGCTCAAGTGCTTGTCCAGCGTATCGTGGTAGTTCGGCTTCTGAAAGATCTCGCCGTCAGCCCCCCGGTAGGCCGGCAGCGGGCGATTGTTGCGATAGACACGGAAGGTTTTGATTCCGCTTTGGAGATCGGCCTGGGCCTGCCATCGCAAGGTCACGTGGTCCGGGTCGGTGCGCGAGGCCTCCAGATGGGTCGGTGCCGGCGGCGGGGTCAGGTCCGTGACCCATCCGCGGCCGATGAACTCCAGCCACATCGAGGCAATTTGTCTGTTGGGCAGCCAGACGGCCTTTGTCGGGTCGCCGCCGTAGGATTTCGGTTCATACAGGGCCGTCAGGCCCGACGAATCGATGCTGCCGAGGCAGGCGGTGAACAAATCCATCCGGCCGATTTCGCCGGCGCCGGCGTTTGCCGGGCCCAGCCGCCGGGTCAGGCAGGCGTCAATGTACGGGATCACAAACAGCCGGCCGAAGCGGCAGTCGTGCGACGACTGCGGGTCGGGCGCCCAGGTGTCCAGTCCGCCCTTCGCCCGGCGTGCCTCGAACAACTGCTGGGCCTTCGTCCAGATTCGCCCGAACTGGTTGTCATTCTTCTCCTTGGCGCCGAGGTTGTAGAGCACCGGCGTGTCGAGTGCCCCGGTGAAAAGGTCCCCGCTGAACACCGGGCCCGACCGCAGCACCAGCACCAGGACGCGTTGCGGGTGGAGCATGAACATTCGATAGACCCAGTTCGCGCCGCCCGAGTGGCCCCACAGGACCCACGGGACGCTCGTGAGTTCAGTGTGGCCGGTCTGCTGTGCGAATTGATCGATGGCCTTGAGGAACGCGTCGCCGGAGCCGTTGTTCGGCTCGGACCAGTCCTGACAGGCGGTGCTCGCCCGCAGGCTCGCCCCCATCAGGGCGCAGTCCCACTTGCTCGCCAGGGCCTGCCACTGCACGTCGAAAGTCGCCGTCGCGCCCGCCAGCTCGGCCGGCTCGCCGCAGCCGTGCTGGTGCATGATGATCCCCCGAATCCGCTGCACGCCGTCAGGCAGCCAGAGGGCGTAGTTCGCCTCCTTGTACTTGGCCGCACCTTCCGGCGGGATCGACACGGAGTACTGCTTCGCGCGAGCCGGCGCACCGGCCGCCACGATCACAAACAGTAGCAACGTCAAGCAACGCCCCATTGTCATCTCCTGTATGATGTCACGAACGTGATAGAACGCCCGCGGATCGCACTAGCCTTGCGCTCGGTTCTCTCGCTCGATGGCTTCAAGACGCTCCTTGCGGGCCTGCATGCGGAGCCGGGCGTCTTCGTATCGCGTCTTTTCCTCGGGGCTCTGCGGCAGCAGCGGTGGCGCGGCGACCGGCCTCTTGTTCTCATCGAGCGCGACGAGGGTCAGGTGGGCGGTCGTCGCGACGACGTGCTGGCCGCTGTAGGGGTCATCGCGAATGACCTGGACGCCGACCTCCATGGAGGAATGGCTGACGTAGTTGACCGCGGCCTTGAGGACGACCTGATCGCCGATGCGGATCGGGTGGCGAAAGACCAGCGAGTCGATCCCGGCGGTGACGACCTCGCGGCCGCAGTGCCGCTGGCCGGCCATGGCGGCGACCATGTCGATCCAGCTCACGATAGCCCCGCCGAAGGCCGTCCCCTGCGGGTTCGCCTGCTGCGGCATCACCAGATACCGGGTCTCGACCGCACTCTGGCTCGGCGTTTTGCCTTCTGCATTCATAGCCGGTCTTGTAACACAATTGCCTCAATAAGTCATGTGATTTCCACCGGGCGGTGATTGACGGCCGGCTGGTCGAAGCCGACACGGGGTATCATCGCGAGTTCCCGCGCGACCGGTTCGATATCCCGCAATGATTATTCGGTACCCCAGACCGCCGAACTTGAGGATGGAGCAAACGAAAACTCTACGGGTTCTCCCATCTCCTTGGGAATCCAGTCCACATCGAATCCCGCATTCCAGGCGATGTTGCGGGCCGTGTAGCAGCCGTCAAAGCTGTCCGCATAGACAACGAGCGTCACATTCACTCTGCGAGGGTCTACGGACCGAAGTACGGCCTGATAGATCGAGTTGGCCCCGTGTTGCAGCCTCTCAAGACTCTCACCCACAGCCCCCGGCCTTCGCGTAAAGACAATCCCGAAAAGCTGGTGCATGACTTGGCCGGCGACGACCTGCGGCTTACTGGAAAGCCGGGCGTCGAAATCGCTTCCGGGTAGGCTGATCACGCCGCCCGAGGCCAAGTCTCGCGACGGTGGAGCAGCGTCCCGCAGTCGGTTCTGGAGAGTGGCCAGGTCGAGCTGGCTGATGTGATTCGCCTCTATGACGAAGTACGCCGTGCCCTTGGCACCTGCGATGTCCCAGCGAGGACGGAAGGGGAAAGGTTCGGCCCGGGCGGCATCCTCGCAGTACTCCCACCCTGAGTCAAAGGGTATGCGGACTGTGGGTAGCTGAGGATAAGCCTTGGTCAGGAAACTCGCCAAGACCCGATAGGCCTTGATGCCGCCCGGCTGGACCAGCAGACCGAGATAGTCTTGGCCCTTGGTCGCGTCGATGTCATCAAGGAACCGTGTCAGTTGATCGCTCGGCATCTGGCCGCCGGATCCGTCCTCGCTCAGTGGCTCCAGCCGTGTATCACCTGGCTGGGCATAGTAGGCGTCCTCCCGAACAAGCAGGTACCGCGGATTCTTCTGTGTGTCGCCTTCCGGAGACGGGTAAACCAACCTGACCTTCCCTGAGTCGGCCTCCCTCGTGTCCGTCGGCATGTACGTCGTGGCGGAAGCGCGACTCGACGCATCGCCGGCGGATGTGCCTGGCGCTGCGTCGGCTGCCGTCAGACGGAGGGCCGACTGATCGTCAGCCTGTTGTCGGGTTACGTCGATGCGTGGGCCACGGACCCGTGGTCCCAAGATTGACACGGCTGCAACAAGAGCGACAACGGTGCCCGCTGCCAGGAACTGGAATCTCGAAAAGGGCAACCGCCGCAGCGCCCTCCATGGGCTGAAGCCCACCTCCCGGGCCGCTTGGGGCTGATCGGTACGATTCCGCCGTCTGCCAGGGATGGCCGCGCTGCGAAGGAACCGCTGGATGCTCGAAACGAGGCGATTGACATCGCCTTTGAAGTCCGGTCCGGAGCGCAAGGTCGCCGCATTGTGGAAAGAAAGGCTCGTCAGCGACGACGGCACCTGATCGGGCGCGGGGATCTTGCCTCCGCTGACGAGGACGGGGATCACCGGGACGTCGCGCTGGAGAGCTTGTTCAATCTCGATTCGGACGTGGTCATCGGGGTCCAGGAGGCGAGCGCTGCCCTTCTCATCTGCGACTGTCAGCCACCTGCTGCCGATGACCACGAGTACGACGCCGCACTGATCGAGAGCTGCACGGATGTGGTCGCGAAAATCCACGCCCAAAGGAATGCTCTCGACGTCCATGAAGACCGCCTGACGTCCGAAATGGGCTTCGAGATAGTCAAATAGAAGGCCGACAACGTCTGAACTGTCCTCGCGGCGGTAGGAGATGAAAATCCTGCTCATAATGAAGCACCTCCCCTGCCCGAGATCCGCTGGCAGGGCGCCCAGTACTTCCAGGGCAATTTCCTGGCCCCGAGCCGTCTCGCTGGCCAGGATCGGTCCTCGGAGACCCGGTTCCGAAGCAGACAAGGCAATTATACGAACCGGCCTGACAACTGTCCAGGGCACCGTCAGCCACAGGGACAGGACCACGCTGATCGCCGTGGTGGCGAAGGTGGCCTTGGCGGGTGCCTTGAGCAGGTTCGACAAGTTCGAGGAAGGCGTCGGGCCGAGCTGGCGTGATACCACTTGAATGCCGCTCCGGGCTATGGCCATCAGGGCGCGGTCTGGCCGGCGTGCTGCTGGACGATCTCACGGAGGGTCTTCTCCATCTGCTCGCCCTGCGACGCGGGCGGCAGGGGGATGAAGGAGACGAGGGAGCGAACCCCCTGCAGGTTACCTGTCGTCGCTTGAGGAATGGTCAATTCGCCGGAGGTGCTCAAGATGCCGAGGATCTCGTAGCACAACTCGTGATAAGCGATGACGGTGGCCCCTTCCGGCTCGGTGCCGAGGTCCTTGGCGATGGCTCGGATATTCATGTGCGTCATGGCGAGCTGTGCGAATTGCCCCGAGCATTCCGAGACGACCGGGACAAGCGGCGAAGACACATCGAGGATAAAGAGTCTCGATCGATTCCTTCCGCCGACGAAGCCGAAAGCACGGAGCTTGTCGGTGATCTTGTCCCTCGGCATCGGCTCGTCCTTCAGGGCGGAAGCCAGGAGAGCATCCTGGGATGCGCGGAGCGTCTCGCGGACCTCGTCCGGCGGCGGAACCGTGGCGTGCCACGAGATGATCAGCGTGCCGGAGGAGTCGCCGTAGGTGTTTGTGCCCGCACGGTACGGATGATTCGGATACAGCCACCAGCAGGTATTCAAGTCTATGGTGTCCTTCTGAAGGACTCTCTTCAACTGGAGCTCCACAACAGGCCAGGCGACAGCGCCAGTATCCATCATCAGAGACCAGGTGAAATGGTAGAGCATGTCCTGATCGTTGTTGAGCAGCGGCTTGATTCGCCCGATCATCTGGCGCACGGCCGGCAGCAGCTCGACTGCGACCGGGTGAATGGACGACGCCAGCCGCACCCGGGCGGCCCCAACGACCACAGGGAAATTGAGCAGGTACCGGCCATCCGATTGCCGGAGCAGCTTTCCTTTCTCGAGCGTAGTCAGCCGCGCCTGCAGGTCCGACAGGGCTAGGCGGGCCAGGTCCGAACGCGTGGCCCCATGCAGACAGGCCCTTAGCAAGCCGTCATTCTTGGGGTCGTCCAAGGCGCCCCAGTCGATGCCGGGGTAACTGTAATTGGAAAAGATCGACTGCATGGGCACATTCGCGGGGACGTCATTTTCTTGACCTGCTACGGCGCCAACGGTGGCACATGTCGCAAGGAAAGTCAGACAGACGATCGACACACGTGACGGACTCATCAGGGGCTCTCCAAAATGCATGTCAAACAGCTTGGTGGCAATATACTAAACACGCCTCGTAGTGCTTCCGTTTACACGAACTTCCACAATCAGGGGACGCATGTCGCCGGCCTCAGCATCGCACCTGCCTGTCATCACTTGGTTGCCGGCTCGGCCGGTTTGGGGGCCGGGGTGGAGAAGTCCACTTTGGGGGTCTGCTGGGCGCCGGGGGCGGCCTCGAAGAACGGCTTGGTCTGGACGCCCGCCCGTTTGGCAAAGAACGAGCCCCAGAAAGACTTGACGTACGAGTTCAGTTGCCGGACCGCCTCATTGTATCTCGTGCGCGCGACGGCGATGCGGTTCTCCGTGCCTTCAAGCTGGTCCTGCAAGGCCAGGAAGTTCTGGTTGGATTTCAGTTGCGGATAGGCCTCCTGGAGGACGAGCAGCCGCGAAAGCACGCCCGTCAGCTCGTTGGACGCCTGAATCTTGCCTTCGATGCTGCCGGTCTTGTCGGCCTGGAAGTAGCGAGTGCGGGCCTCCGCGACTGTCTCGAAGATCTCCTTCTCCTGGGCAGCGTAGCCTTTGACGGTCTCGACGAGGTTGCCGACCAGGTCGAAGCGGCGCTGGAGCTGCGCATCGACATTGCCCCAGGCCTCGTTCGCCGCCTGCTCAAGCTGGATCGCGTGGTTGTAGCCCCTGACATAGAAGGCGAGAAAGATCAGGGCGAACAGGACCAAAACGACGACGAGCCCGATGAGCATGACGACCAAGGGACCTGCCTGTGCCGAATCTCTTCTGTGTGTTTTTGCCGCGAGCATTGTTGACCTCCAGTGCATTACCATCTTCCGGTGGCGCCACCGCCACCGAATCCGCCGCCACCCCCGCCGCCGAAGTGGCCGAAACCGCCTCCACCTCCTCGGCCACCGAAGCCACCGCCGAACCCCCCGAACCCGCCGCCGAACGGCCCACCGCCGTAGCCGCCCCCGCGATAGCCGCCACCCCCGCCGCGGAACAGAAACGGCAGAAGGAACAGCCACCACCAGCTTCCGTGTCGGCCCCTGCCCCCGCCCAGGAACATCATGATGAGGAACAGGATGATGAGAAAGCCGCAGCATGGGCCGACACAACAAGAGGTCGGCGTGCCACGTTGTCCCATGACAGGACTATTGTACGGCGTCGGCTGGGTTGGCTGCGCCGGCAGGTTCGGCATGCCGGTCAGCGTCACGTTGTATTCCCGGGCGATCCGCTGAATGACTCTCAGGTTCGCCTCGTAGATGCCCTGGCTGTATTGTCCCCGCCTGAGGTAGGGCACGAGGACGTCGCGGCCGACTTGGCCGACAAAAACGTCCGTGATAAAACCTTCCAGGCCGTAGCCGACTTCAAAGCGGTAGGTCCGGTCTTTGACGGCCAGCGTGAACAGCAGGCCGTTGTCCTTGCCCTTCTGGCCCAGCTTCCATTTGTTGTGGGCCAGGTCGATCGAGAAATCCTCGATGGGGACGCCGTTGGTGCTGTCCACCGTCAGGATGATGTACTGGACCGTGGTCTTCCGCTCCAGCTCCTGCAGGATGCCGTTAAGGGCATGCTTGTGCTCGGCGTTGACCACCCCGGCGAGATCGTCGACGTATTCCTCGGGCATCGGCAGGTTAGGCGCAGCGAGCTTGCCCGCCGCCAGCGGGGCCAGCAGGATCGTGGCAACGCAGAAGATGAGCAGATTTCTGTGCATGCCTACAGCTTTAATTGGTCAATGGTCGTGGCCAGGCTGTCGACGGCCCCGAAGATGGCCGCGAAGTGGTTCTGGATATCGACGGGGGTCAGTCGCGGCTTTTTGAACCGCCACTGCTGGGCGGCGACCGCCGCCTCCAGGTTGACTTTGAACTCCTCGGAAGCCTTGCGAAGCGCCGGCGCCATGGTCGCCGGCCGCTCGACGTCGTGCAGCCAGAGCATGGCGCGCACCAGCGGCGTGAGGCCCTTGGCCGTCGCGACGAGCACCTCGTGTACGGCCCGCCACTTGCCGCCGGCGGCGATGTACCCCTGGCGCAGCCGCACCAACATCGCCTTGAGCTCGCGCTCGCACTGCAACCGCACGTTGGCCTTCTCGAACGTCA
>Ga0315277_10004422_pt1 | contig 18811 bp, 14 predicted proteins | sample YL17G05_15_MG_FD_203695 | JGI IMG/M metagenome (GOLD analysis project Ga0315277, IMG submission 203695) | Sediment microbial communities from Yellowstone Lake, YNP, Wyoming, USA - YL17G05_15 | ecosystem: Environmental > Aquatic > Freshwater > Lake > Sediment | place: USA: Wyoming | collected...
CGACGGTTACTTGTATTTTGGAGTCAGCGCTCATTCACCAGATTTTTATTATGCCTATCGGTCTGATTTAACAGTCGCTAGCAATTATCTGAATGAACGCAATCTCAAAGAAAAAACTTATTTGGCCTTAGATGACTATTCATCTCAGACCCCCGAATTTCTAACCGCAAAATATAATCAGCCCTATATCTTGCTTAATCCGGAAAAAAGTTATGAGGTTTCACCGCAACCCGGCGATCAGATTATTTTTACCCAATCAACGATTTTCGACACCATAAAATTTGAAGGATACCATCCTGAAGCCAGATTAATAAAACGGGAGTTTAACAAATTTGGCGAAGAAATTATGAGAATTTATGAATACTAATATGAACAGCAAAAAAATCCTGTTAATATTGACTATGGTTATTGTAGTAATCACCTTATGCGAAATGTACTACTTAACCGCTGTTTCTTTATGGCATGATGAATCTTTTTCTGCCTTATTGGTAAAGTATAATTTTTCTGAAATGATGGAACGGATAAAAGCAGATGTCCACCCGCCCCTTTATTATATCTTTTTGAAAGGATGGGTTGCTCCTTTCGGAAACTCGCTTTTTTCTTTAAGAATGTTCAGCGTCTTCTTTAGTATTTTGGCGATTTTAAGCGTCTATTTTTTTATAAAAGAAGCTTTCAAAAATAGGAATTTGGCTCTTTTTTCCTCCCTGTTATATACCTTAAGCTATTTTCAGGTTCAATACGCCATGGAAGCCAGAATGTATTCTTTGGGAACTTTTTTAGTAATAACTTCCAGTTATTTTTTTCTGAAAGCCATAGAGGGCAAAAAATGGATATGGTGGTTTTTTTACGCACTTTTTGTCAGTTTAGGTATTTATACCCATTATTTTGTTGCTTTTTGGGTTATTGCTCAGGGAATTTATCTTGTTTTTATTTTCTATAGAGAATTTGGATTAAAAATTATTAATTTGATAAGAGACAAAAATTTTAGGTTTGCCCTTATTTCCTACTTTTTGGTCTTTATTTCTTATATTCCCTGGCTGCCCACCCTCTTTAAACAATTCACTCAAGTTCAGGAAAGTTATTGGATTCCGCCAATGAATATCTGGTCTATTCCTAATACTTTTTCCAAAATGACAATTGGCGTAACGCTTGATCCGGCAAAAATGCGGTATTTTTTAATTTTTTTGGTGGTAATGGTCTTTTTAGCTATTTTTTTCTTTTTAAAGAGAAGGCAAGAAAAAGAAAAATGGCTGATTTTCCTCTTATTGATTTTTCCATTTTTACTAACCGCTGTTCTTTCCTATAAAAGATCAATATACATTGACCGCTATTTCATTTTCGGTTTCCCCTCATATTTGATTTTTATAGCCAGCGCAATTTTGTTAATCAAAAATAAACCGGTGAAAAATTTTTTCATAGCGATTACTCTTCTGGGAGCCTCTCTTACTTTTCCTATCAACTGGGTAACTCTAGACGCAGATAAAAAACCGGGGATGGCGGCAGCAGCAAGATATATTAATCAAGAAGTAAAATCAAATGAAAAAATATTTGTTGGCTCTTCTCTAATCTATTTTGTCTTTAAATATTATAATCAAACTCCTGTTTATCCTAAACTTTATGCGCCGGGTTATATGCCCCACTTTTCTGGTACCGCCCTCCTCTCTAAAGAAGATATTATTGTTGATTTTAATCAAGAGACAAAAAAAGACGATGTCGTCTGGGTGATTAATACTACGGGCTTTGGAAATTACCAACCAAACGTTCCCAATAATTGGCTCCGGCAGGAAGAAAAAGGCTTCCAGGAAGTCCAAAATTATCAGGGATGGATAGTTGTTACCAAGTACAAGGTAGAGTAAGGCGAGTTACTGGTTATAATTTTCTGGAAAAATGTAAACTCTTTCAAACCTCAAATCAATATATCCTATATTCCTCCTCTTTTCAGGAGGAATTCTATTTTCTAAAATTGCGCCAAGTTTTGTTAATTGCCAATCCAAATCTCCCCTGGGATTAAAATAAATCTCCCAGCCCTCAAGAGTTTTAATGTTTAACCTTTGTTCAGACGCTATTGTCACCTCTTCCAAGGGAATTTTAAAATCTCCTTTTAATTTAGATTCAATTTCTAAAATTGAGGTTAGAATATCATTCTCTACCACCTTACTTCCTGAGTTAAGACCTTGACTCAAAGTCGGGTTTTTAATCTTTAAATATTCGTCGCCATCGGGAAAAGTCTCCTCAAAAATTACTCCTTCTTTATCAATTAAAAAATATTTATCGGAATAAATAAAAATAGCTGCTGGTTTTCTTTCTTTTATCTTGACTGACAATTTATCGGGAAATTTTATTTTAGTATCAATGCTGGCAATTTGAGGAAAAAATTGCAAAATTTCCTGATTTATTTTATTTGAATTGCAGAGAAAAATATAGTTTCCCTCGTGGGATAATACCCATTGAATTCTGCTTTGAAGGCTTTCTGTCAGAACTTTTTGATTCCCGCTAATTTGAATTTCTTTTATCTGAAAAAACGGAGTAAAAAACACAAAATAAAGCAATCCGCCGATGATAATTAAAATAAAAATTGTCAGCCAAAAGAATCGATTGCGTAAAATCGACTTTTTCTTTTTCAACCGGTATGGTTTATGATAAGTTTTCATTTTTAAAGTCTTCTTTTGGTTTTTCTTGCTTTTTCAAAAAAATAAGTCAGCCAGTATTTTTTAGAAAGTGGGAAATCTTGAGCCCTTACGTATTCATAAGCTTTGCCTCCGAACCCCATTTTAAATAAAGTTGGGCCCGCCCAAGGATGCCGGGGATTCTTTTCCGGATTGGTATATCCCCAAAAATCAAATAAATTGCATCCCCTCTTTTTTGCCTCCCTTATTGCGGCCCAGGAAAGCAAATAAGGAATTGAAAATTTTTGGTGCTTTAAGCTGGAGGCGGCCTGGTGATAAAAGCCTATTCCTGACCAAAAAACAACTAAAGCGGCAGCGACGAGTTCTCCTTTGTATTTTCCGAAAAACCACAAAATTTCTTTGTCTTTCGAAAAAACTTCAAATTCATTTTTTATGTATTCAAAAGAAAAAGGCACGAATCTCTGTCTTTTGGCAACTTCAGCATTAAGTTTTTGATAAATTTTTACATCATCCAAACTTTCGCTTTCCTCAATTGAAACATCGGGATTCTTCGATGCCTGACGAACCAAATAGCGGGTGGTCTTTCGCATATTTTTAAAAAGTTCCTCTTCAGAAAGCGTTATATCAAGCTTCCAGGTAGCCTCATAAGCATTGGCATGCATGGGTGCTTCTTTGAATCCAAGCTGTTTGAAAATTTCCTCGTTATTCTGCCACAAAGGATTCATCCGAATAAAAATCGCTCCCTCCTCTTCTCCTATTTTCTTTAATTCTTCTAACAAAATCTTTAGAATCTCAATTTTTAATGATGGGCCGCCCTCTCCCGCTATAAGCGGGACTACGGAGGGCGCGTGTTGGATTAAAAGAAAGGTTCCTCTTCTCGCTTTTATTTTAGACATTAAAGCCGTTCCAATTAATTTTTCTCCATCAAAAATTCCCAATCGCCAGATTTTATTTCCCATCTTAAGTTGAAACTCCCCCCAATCCCAGGACTGCAAGAAAGTTTTATCTTTGCATTGTGAAAGAAAATCTTCCCAGCTTGTTTTCTCTATTATTTCCCTAATTTCCATAAGTTTTTAAGAAATTGATAATTTTTTGGGCATCTTCTTGAGAAATGTTAATGTGAGTCGGTAGATTTAGAGTTTCTTTGGCTAATTTTTCAGCCTTGGGACAACTGCCTATTTTATATTGCATTTTATCTAATTTTGTATCAGGGGGAGCAATCGGACTTTCATACCAGTCCCCTATTAAAAGATTATTCTTCCGGGCCTTTTTGATAATTTCGTGAGCTCTAGGATGTTTTATGGTAAATCTCAGATAAATTTGTTCGGTGGCTGACGGTAATTTAAAAGGGGTATTTTTAAGTTCATTATAATAAAAATTAGCAATTTCTTTCCTATGATTATTGAATTTTTCTAATTTTTTAAATTGATTTAAGGCTAAAATTGCCAAAGCATCGGGAAGCCGTTTGGGGAAATAATCTGGTTTTTCACCAAATTTTTCTCTCCACTGAACAGCCTTTGAAAGAATCCGAAGCTTTTGAAATAAAACTAATAAATATTTACCCAAAATTTTATAGGTCGGCAGAATTAACCAATTCATTAAAATTGGATGCAGCAATTGTTGTTTTATCCAAAAATAAGAAGGGTAGCCAATTTTTTCCTGATATTCTTTTATTTTTTTAGCTAATTCGTCGTCATTTGTGACGACCATTCCGCCATAAACCGAGGAAATCACCTTATCTCTGGAAAAACTGAAAAAGGCGGCTTTACCAAACGTTCCAATTAGTTTTCCTTTATATTCAGCTCCTAAAGAATGAGCGCAATCTTCAATTAGAATAAGATTATTCTGACAGCAAATCTCCAAAATTTCATCCATATTAGCCGGCAAACCGAAGGTGTGTTGAACTATTACTGCCCTGCTCCTCTCGGTAATTTTCCGTTTTAGATCTTCAACGTCAATATTAAAAGTCGTTTCATTACAATCAACGTAAACAGGTTTTAAACCCGACCATATTATTGGATTTGCTGTCGCATTACAGGTGAAGACCTGAAGTAAAACCTCGCTATCTTTTTCTAATCCTAAAGAATTCAAGATTGCTATTAAAGCCGACCTGCCGCTGTTAAAAGAAATGGCATGTTTTACTCCCAAATATTTTTTAAAATCTTCCTCCAAGTCCACGACTTGCCCTGAGCCTGTCGAAGGGTTCTTCCAGAGCCAGGGTTGAAAAATCAATTTAAAAGCCAAAAGAATATCGTCTTTTTCCGTATTTGGCGATAAAGATATAGAAATTGGTTTAAAATATTGACAAAAATTCATAAAAAATATAATCTAAAATATAAAGGAGGTTAAAATGGCAATAAAAGGATTTGAAGTGGAAGCAACGATCGAAAAGAAAGCCACCGGCGTCGACATATCGATTGTTCTTGTTGGACCTGAAGACCAGCAAAAAATAGAAGAAGCGATTCAGACATTACTCGCCAATTTAAGAGAAAGTGGATGTCTCTATATAGCTCCTTATATTCATCATAGAGGAAATTTTATAGAAGTTCACCTCCGATAGGAAATACGACTTATGGTGCCGTCTTCGTTATAGGTGCGGCACTTTTTATTTTAGTTAATAACTAACCTACTAATGAACTAATTAACTTAGCTGGTATTCTACTTTCTAAAAGAACTATATCACCCTTTCTCGTAAATTCTTTTATTTTTTCAAGAATTTCTTTCGGATTTTCTAAAAATAAAATATTTTCTGGTCTCATCCCAGCCTCAACTGCACTTTCCTTTAATTCTTTAAACCTATCCAACGTTGTAATTATCGCCAAACCTGCCCCGTTAGAGCCGTCAGGCTCTTTTACGGGGTTGCAAACTTCGCCAATTTTTTGACCGATTCTTTTATGAACCTCAATCGTCGCCTTTCCTAATTCAATCAAACAGGGCATAACAACTACTAGTTTACCCTGAGCTTGTCGAAGGGTTTTTAAATACTCCAAATGACCAATCACGCTATCCGGATTAGCGGAATAAGTAGCATCAAAGATAATTAAACCATTAATCCCTCTTTTCTGCTGAATTCCGGGTAATTTGTTCTCAATTTTTTCTACCGCTTTGGAAATTTCTTCTTCTGTCATTCCTAATTCTTTAGCCACCGCCATAGCGACCAATAAGTTCTCTCCCCCAAAAATTTTTACATTTTCTCCATAAAGAAATTTTTTGATGCTTGTAGTTTTATTATAAAGCTCCACACAGTATTTATTTTGAGCATTAAAAAATGCTATTCCGTCTTTGGGTAAACTCTCTATCAGTTCGTATTTACCCTTAATTATATTCTCTAAAGAGCCGAAGGTAGCCATATGCTGTTCATTAATTCCGGTTAGAATTCCAATTTTAGGTTTTGTAATATCGCAAAGAAGTTTTATTTCTCCACGGCAATAAGCGCCCATTTCAACGATGAAAATTTGATGCTCGGGCTTTAAATCATTTAAAACGCACTGCGATACCCCTATTTCGGTATTTTGATGTTCTTTTGTTTTTAAAACGTTAAACTTTTCGGACAAAATTGCGTATAAAAATTCTTTGGTTGAAGTTTTGCCATAGCTTCCGGTAATGCCAATTACCAATAGACTTTTGAATTGTTCACGTTTCCTTATTGCTCTTTTAATAATTTGGTTTCTTCCCAGAATTGCTAAGGGTTGAAATAAAATAACAATAGCTGAAGTAATTACCGGAGTTAGAATATCAAAAATCAAAAGCCAAAAAGCAAACCAGGAACCGCTTGTAATTTCTTGAAATAAAAATATTTGAGATAAAATTAAAATAACTGAAATTTCAAGAATTAAAGCTACTGAAATTAAAAAAACAGCTTTTTTAGTCAAAACTGGTTTCTTAAGTGTTTTTTTGAAAAAATCTATTAGTGCTTTGGCCCCTTCAAAAGAATAGAGGATTATTAAAATAAATGGGGAATAAAGAGGATAGATGAAAAAAACCAAGATTAATATAAATTTTAAAAAGATAAGCTTATTAAAAAGGAGGTTTTTCCCCTTTTCTGTATGAAAATGATCTAAAAGCCGGCTAAAACGATACTCTTTTAGCTGCCAGAGATAAATCCAGAATAAAACAGCCTTAGTTTCACGAATAAACCAAAGAGTGTTTAAAAAAGTGAGCATATTTTTATTTACTCAAAAAGTCAGTTATTATTTCAGCTAATTTTTCTGGGACCTCCAAATGAGGACTATGACCGATTTCAGGAAGAAGTTTTATTTCTGAATTTTCAATTTTTTCTTTAAAAATGTAAGCATATCTCACCGGAACCAGTTTGTCATCCTCCCCCCAGACTATTAAGGTTTTAACTTTTATTTGAGAAAGCTCGGTTAAAAGGTCTTCTTCAAGAACTTTTTTTATTGTTTCTTTCATCGTACTATTGGCTTTTACATAATCCTTGTGGCGTAAAAAAATATAAAAAAAATTCTGCGCCCCGTCTCTAAATCTTGCCAGATGTTTTGGAGTAAAAATAGCATTTCCAATTCGAGCCATCCAATAGATTAATCTGGTTTTAAACCCGGGTTTTGGTTTAATTCCGGCTGAATCGCAAAGAATTAAGCTTTTTATTTTCTCCGGATATTGAGTAACAAATTTAATTGCAATTCTCCCGCCAAAGGAATGGGCTACCAAATAAAGTTGTTCTATTTTCAGATAATTTATGAAATCTATCAGCCATTTTGTATAATCGAAGATGCTCCACGGATTTGAGGGCGTAACACTTTTTCCAAAACCAGGAAAATCAGGAATAATTACTTTATAACCCTGATTGGCCAAGACGTTCTGAACCATAATCCAAGAATCTGAAGAACCTCCCCAGCCGTGCAAAACCAAAATCGCAGGACCTTCTCCTGCAATTTTATAGTTTACTTTAAGATTGTTAATTAAAACTTCTTCCTCTCTCATTTTATTATTTTAAATGACAAGTATTTTTGCAGAATTTCTGGCACCAGAATTCCGCCATCCTTTTGCTGATAATTCTCAATGATGGCAATTAAAATTCGGCCAATAGCAAAGACGGTTCCATTCAAGGTGTGAACGAAGTTTAATTTACCTGATTTATCACGATAACGGATATTTAATCTTCTCGCCTGAAAATCAGTGCAAGTTGAAGTAGAGTGCGTTTCTCGATATTGATTTTGACCCGGCATCCAAGCCTCAATATCATACTTAGCAGCCTGAGGTAGGGCGATTTCTGCAGTACACATGTGAAGCACCCTATAAGGAATTTTTAAAAGGTTCATTAGTCTTTCTTCTATGGATAATAGAAATTGATGCTCTTCTTTTGATTTCTCTGGATGACAAAAGCTAAACATTTCTACTTTATCGAATTGATGAACTCTCATAATTCCTTTGGTATCTTTTCCATAAGCACCGGCTTCTCTCCTGAAACAAGTAGAAAAACCGGCATATCTTCGTGGTAAATCTTTCTCTTGGAAAACCTCGTTGGCGTGCATCACTCCTATGGATTGCTCGGAGGTACCCACCAAATAAAGATCGTCTTTTGGTAAATAATAAGCATCTTCTTTATCAGTCTGTTCAAAATATCCCATGCCTCTTGCTACTTCTAATTTAAGCATGACCGGCGGTATTATTGGGATAAACCTCTCTTTAGTTAAAACATCAAATGCCAAGTTTATCAAAGCAAACTCAAGTAAAACTGTTTCTCTTTTAATATACCCAAAACGAGTTCCAGAAACTTTGGCTGCTCTTTGAATATCAATTAAGTCTAATCTTTCAGCAATTTCCATATAATCTCGCGGCTTAAAATCGAATTTTGGTTTTTGTCCCACTTCTTTCAAAACCACATTTTCCTTTTCATCTTTACCTATGGGTACATCTTCTTGGGGTAAATTGGGAATTTGAAGCATCAGTTTATTAAATTCTTCGTCCAATTCTTTTGAAGTTTTATTTAATCTATCGCTATTTTTGTCTATTTCCTTCATTTGAAGAATGATTTTTCGTTTTTCTTTTTCATCTTTTATTTCGGGAATTTTCTTCGAGGCTTTGTTTTTCTGAGCCTGAATGTCTTCAAGGGCCTGCAAGGTCTCGCGGCGTTTTTTATCCACCTCCAAAAGCCGGTCTATATCAACCTTAATTCCTTTATTTTTAGAACCTTCTTTTACGATTTTTGGATTTTGACGAATAAGTTTGATATCAAGCATTTTTTTTTCTAAGCTTTTTATAGATAATAAATAAGCTAAAAATTCCAATTGCTAAGAAAACGTAATTTAGAGGCCAATACAATGTTGGACCTACAAAAAACGGACTGTAATGGGAAGGCCAGAATGGAAAAACATCGTAATGAACTATAGAGTCTGAAAAAACGTGTAAAATCCAGGCAAAAAAGGAAGAAAAAAATATTATTTTGAAAGAAAAGGGTTGGGAGATTCCAATTTTCAAAGAAATTAGATTCAGCTTTTCTCGAAAAATCCAGAGAAAAAAACTTAAAAACAAACTTCCCAAAATTGCTCCTAAAATTGAATGTAAAAAACCGTGGTGTGGACAGTTATAACACCTGCCTATCAGAAGTAAAATTAAGGGTTCGGCGTCCATCACCACGCTTCCCAACAGAACCGCCCATAAATTAAAAAATCTAAAAGTTAAAACTCCTAAAAGCAATCCTGGTCCTAAATGAAATGGTGTCAACATTTATTTTGGTCTCACCCCGCTTAGCGGGGTCTCATCGCCGGAAATAAAATTACTTCCCGCAAGGAATAAGAATCGGTAAGCAAGGATACTAACCTATCAATTCCCATGCCAAAGCCGGCAGCCGGAGGCATGCCATATTCCAGGGCTTCTATAAAATCTTCATCAATTCTCTGAGCTTCTTCAAAGCCTTCTTTAAAAAGTTTTTCCTGTTCTTCAAACCTCTTTTTTTGCTCAATTGGGTCGTTAAGTTCGGAAAAAGCATTGACTAATTCCCAGCCAGCGGTAACTAATTGGAAATTAGCTGATTTCGAAATATCTTTTTCTAGAGCTTTTGCCAATGGCTTGAACTCTGAAGGATGATGGATGATAAAAGTTGGGTTCCAAATCTTTGGCCGACAAAATTTTTTGTAAATTTCATCTGCTACCTCTGCTTTTCCGGATCCCGATGGAATCTCAACCCCAAGTTCTTTTGCCTTTTTTTTAAGCGTCTCAGCGTTTAGCTCTTCCAAGTTAATTTTTGTGTATTTCCGCAAAATTTGTGAGAATTCAAGTTTTGGCCAAGGTGTTTTAAAATCAATTTCTCTACCATTGTATTTTATTTTCAAAGCTCCCAGAACATTCTTCAGTAGATTTTCAAAAAGTTTCTCGGTAAACTTCATCATTTCTTTGTAATCAATGTAGGCGATATAAAATTCAAGCATTGTAAAATCAGGATTATGCTGTCTGTCAATTCCTTCATTTCGAAAACATTTCCCAATTTCATAAACTTTTTCAAAACCACCTACCAAAAGACGTTTTAAATAAAGTTCGGGGGCAACTCTTAGATATAAATCAACATCTAAAGCGTTAAGATGGGTTTTAAAAGGTCTGGCCGTGGCTCCGCCGTAAATTGGCTGTAAAATTGGTGTTTCAACCTCAATAAACCCTTCTTTTTCCAAAAAATTCCTTATTTCTTTTATAATTTTTGAACGAAGCTCAAATTTCCTTTTGACCTCGGGATTAAAGATTAAATCTAAATATCTTTTTCTGAATCTTTCTTCAATATCCTTTAGGCCGTGCCATTTTTCAGGCAGAGGTAAAAGAGATTTGGCTAGTGTTTTAAAATCTGCGGCATCTATTGTCTTTTCCCCTTTTTTGGTTTTAAATAAAATTCCCCTAATTTCAACAAAGTCTCCTATATCAAAATTATCTAAAAAAAATTTATAGCCCTTCTCCCCTATTCTGTCTTTTCTAAAATAGGCCTGGATATTACCAGAACCATCATCAATATTCAAAAAGGTAGAACCGCCATGTTCCCTCAGGGCTTTAATTCTACCTGCTAAAATTATTTCTTTTTTAAAGCGGGATAAGGAATTAAAATCTTTTAAAGCCTCTTCAATTTTATGAGTCCTCTTTGTTTTTTCCGGATAAGCCAGAATGCCGGCCGTTCTAATCGCCTCCAACTTTTTTAATCTAATTTTTTTTAATTCATTTATAGCTGCCATAGCGAAATTTATATTTAATTTTAACTTATTTTTTGCTTTCGGTCAAAATCTTATTATTCCAATGATTGCTCCCCGAAATACCATTCTAATACTGGCTTAGCCACTCTCGCGGCAGCGGGCTGCATCCCCTCTACGTCTTCTATCATTATAGTTAAGACTATTTGAGGATCATCATAAGGAGCAAAGACCGTTATCCAATTGTGGTAAATTTCTTCTTTTGAGGTCTCAGCTGTTCCAGTTTTGGCGGCAGCCTTTACCGTCAAATCTCCCAGAATCGCCGAAGAGCCGTAAAAAACGGCTCCTCGCATTCCTTCTCGGACAATTTGAAGATTCTTTGAATCGATGAAATTTTCTCGAATGATTTCGGGCTTTATCTCTTTAATAACATTTTTGTCGCTATCTACAATTTTTTGGACAACCTGGGGCTTCAAAAGTTTTCCTCCATTGGCAATAGCCGCAAAGGCAGCGGCTACTTGTAAAGGTGAAACTGAAAGATCTCCCTGTCCAATGGAAAGGTGGTAAGTATCACCATCCCACCAATTTTCGCCTTTCACGTCTTTTTTCCAGGAAGGATCGGGCAATAATCCCTTTGCCTCACCCGGAAGATCAATTCCTGTCTTTTGACCCCAGCCAAAAAGCGAAAGGTAATTTTTGATTCTGGTTGGCCCTAAACCCTCTTGTTCTCCGTATCCTCCCCCAACCGTATAAAAATAAACATTGCAAGATTCGGCAATGGCTTTTCTCATATCAACCCAGCCATGAACCGTCCAATCAAGGTATTTATAAGTAATTTCGGGATTATATTGATGAGGAACTTCAATATAGCCCGGGTCATAAATTTTCTTTTCCGGGCTTATTATTTTCTCTTCCAGAGCCGCTGAGGCAATCAAGGGTTTAATGGTTGAACCAGTTGGAAATGTTCCGGAAATCACCTGATTAAAAAGAGATTGAAGAGGGTCTTGAAGAAGGTCTTTAATAATTTGGGGGTCGGAACTTCCTTGAAACAGATTGTTATCAAAACTGGGCAGAGAAATCAGAGCCAGCACTCCTCCAGTTTTTGGGTCCAGAGCCACCGCTACTCCCTTTTTGCTGCCAACGTTTTCTAATTCTCTTTCCAATTCCTCTTTGATTTTCTTTTGGAGTCCCAAGTCCAACCATAAAACTAAGTTTTTTCCGGGCTCTGGTAGCTGAATAACTTCACTTGATATTTCTTTTCCAAGAGCATCTTTTTCTATCTGAAGTTTACCCGGGTTTTTTCTTAATGTCGTTTCATAAGATTTTTCTAAGCCATCACGGCCAACGTAATCAAAAATTGAATAAAATTCCGGAGCTTCCCTCAATTCTTCAGTCCCCCTTATTTTTCCAGTGTAGCCAATTAAGTGGGCAAAATCTTCACCATCTTTGTACTCTCTAACTGTATTATTTAAAATTTTAAAACCCGCTAAATCTCCAATTTTTGTTTCAAGTATTATTAGGGTCTGGTGGGAAAGGTTATCAGAAACTGAAACCAAAGAAGTCTCACTTTCTTCAATTTTTTTTTCCAGCTCTTCCAAATTTAGATTGACAATCTGGGAAACCTCTTTGAGAGCTCTTAATTTTTCCGTTTCAGATTCCGGTAAATCTCTGATGTCTACAATCAAGTCAAAACTGGGTTGATTAAAAACTAATTGATTTAAATTTCTGTCATAAATTACTCCTCTCTCAGCCCGAATTTGATACATTGCAAATTTATTTTCTTCAGATTGTGCCAAAAGATTTTCATTTTCCATCACTTGAAGTTGAACCGTTTTGGCAAAAAGTAAAAAAAATAAAATCAGACCAAAAATAAAAAAACCTTTCAGGGCTATTTTCGGAAGCGGAACTTCAAATTTTTGTTCTGAGATTCCGAGCTCTGCTTCTTTTTTTTGGGCAAGTTTGTCAAGAAGAACTTCATGAGGTTCAATTTCCACCTTAGAACCCATTTTTACTTTTTTGTTTTTAAGCTCGTCTGAGGACAGGTTGAACATATTTCTTTAGAATAAATTTAATGAAAAGCGATATCCCGAGAAAAATTACAGTATAGAAGCCAAAAAAACTTCCTGAGAAAATATCTAAAAAGAAACCCCCGAGAATCCCTGAAAAAATACCTAAAAATTTATTCCTGCTCTCAAAAATATTAATTAGAACTACGATAATAAAAATAGGAATAAATTCTCTAAATTCGCCTAAAAAGATATTAAAGTGAACTAAAAAACTGGTTTGAATCAAAATTAAAATATAAAAAACTAAAATAAGAAGAATGATATTTTTCATCAAAATTCGGTTATAATGAACAAATTTTCGACCGAATTAATATCAAAAAAATGATTAATTTCTGCTTTTTGAAAGGGTTCTAAATCAGACTTTTTAACTTCAGTAATCTTACCGACCAGAAGCCCTTCGGGGAAATTTCTGCTCAGGGCGCTGGACACAACAGTATCACCTGGAGAAATTTCAGAATTTTTAGGCACGAGGTCAAAAAATAAATTTAAGTTTCCTTTGCCCCTTATCACCCCTTCTGCTTTTTTTTCAAAAACCTGGGCATCAAAAGAGCTTTTTTTACTGGAAATAAGCATTACTTTTGAAAAATTTTGATAAACTTCGCTAATTCTTCCCACTAAAACCTGCTGTGAAGTAATCACCGGGAAACCCTGGGCCATGTTATCTTTTGAACCCTGATTGATTATTAACGAATCCTCTGCCACTTCCTTACCGATTACCTCGGCAAATTTTAATTTAAATTCCGATTTTAAGCCTAAATTTAAAACTTCTCTTAATGTCTCATTTTCTTTTTTTAATTCTTCAAGACTAACATTTTTGGCTAATAATTCTTGATTCTGCCGTTTTAATTCCTCATTTTCTTTTTTTAAATTTTCTATTTCTGAAATTGCACCAAAAAATTCAGATGTACTGCCGCCTGCTCCCCAAAGCCATTTTTGAATTGGCGAAGACGCTAAATAAAAAAGGTTTTTAAAACTTCCGCCCAACGGGGTTAAATTTAGAAAAATTAAAAAAATAATTATGAAAACGGCAATTATTATAATTTTAAAACTCCTAAAGGTTTTCATTACTTTAGTATATATTAATTTTTAAACCAAAACAAAAAGGCGCTCTGGTGGCACCCAACTAAAAATAAAACCCTAATAGCTGGCGGCGACCTACTTTCTCGGGCACAAGGCCAAATATCATCGGCCCTGAAGGATTTCACTACTCTGTTCGGAATGGGAAGAGGTGGAACACCTTCGGCATTACCGCCAAATATTAGGGTTTTATTATTTACTAATGGTCATTAATTGCTAGCTAAGAGAAGTATATTGCTCTATTAGTAACACTTGGCTTAATCCGTTACCGGACTTATACCTGTGTCCTATCAAGGTCGTAGTCTCCGACCGAGCTTAATGAGTCCTAATCTTGGGGACTGCTTCGTGCTTATATGCTTTCAGCACTTATCAGTTCCTGACGTAGCTACCCAGCAATGCTCCTGGCGGAACAACTGGTACACCAGAGGTCAGTTCCGAGAGGTCCTCTCGTACTATCCCAGAATCCCCTCAAGACTCGACGCCTACGGTAGATAGGGACCAACCTGTCTTACGACGATTTGAACCCAACTCACGTATCACTTTAATGGACGAACAGTCCAACCCTTGGCAGCTTCTCCACCGCCAGGATGTGATGAGCCGACATCGCAATGTCGGTATTTTTCTCCAATTACTTGGAGGATCGGACTATATCTTCATCTCGCATTTTGCGAGAGCTGACGTGTTAGCCCCTCAATAAATTTGAAGGACTCTGATTATTAAAGTCAAGTCTCTACGGGGTTATAACCCAATTTTATAATACATCGAAGGAATTAAATTTTCTCTTAATAACTCCTTTAATTTATTAATCGAAGAAGTAAAAAATCTTATGCGGTAATAATTTTTATCTTTATTTAAGTTCGCCCTTAAACCAATCTTTTCTAAATAATCCAACAATTTTATTTGATGATTTTTGTTAAATTGTTGAGTATTAAGATAAAAATTTGAATTTCCGCATTTACTTCCATCGTCCATAAACCACACGCTTAATGCAACCGCATCAAGTTTTAAATTATCAGGAACAATTTTATAACCGTTTTTATAAAATCTATTATAAAACTCGGAGAGTTCTGGATATTGTTTTGTATAAAATCGATATGCGATTCTGTTACCATTACCTTTTCTTGTTTTCGGTTTGGAAATACAAATATTTTGTAATTTCTTAAATTTCCAATCAGTATATTGTTTTTGAGAAAAAGAATGATTTATCTCTAGAAAAGCATTCTTTCTCCCCGGAATTATACGCAAATATCCATCACCCAAAATTGTTCCAACAATTAGTGATTTTTGGTATTGGGTTAAACTTCCCACGGTATTGTCCATATATTTATCATAACATATGGATTCCACCGTTATAAGTCAGTTTTTTCGTTCCGTTTTAAACGGAATACAGTATTGCTACTGCAGCACCCCGATATGTTAAGGTGCCGAACAGGGCCGTTGATATGGACTCGCGGGCCCTACTAGCCTGTTATCCCCGGGGTAACTTTTAGTTGATGATCTTCTCCGGTTCTATGAACCAGAGTCGGTTCACTAAGTTCGAGTTTCCTCTCTGCGCGGCATACCCGCCTTGCAGTCAAGCCGGCTTATGGCTTTGCCCGACAACTCCGATTTCCATCCGGAGTTAGCCGACCTTTAAACGCCTCCATTACTTTTTGGGAGGCAAGTGCCCCACTTAAACTGACCGAGTGGCACTGTATCCCGCCTAACGACGAGATTAGAATTAAGAACTTCAAAGATGGGTGTTTCATTGGCGGCTCCATTCTGGCCGAAACCAGAACCTCAAAGCCTACCCACTACGCTACGCATCAAAGTCCAAAAATCAATACCACCCTACAGTAAAGCTCCCGGGGTCTTTCCGTCTAGCCGCAGGTAAAGCGCTTCTTCACACTTATAGCATTTTCACCGGGCGCCTCGTTGAGACAGTTCCCTAGTCGTGAATCCTTTCATGCGGGTCAGAACTTACCTGACAAGGGGTTACGCTACTTTAACACGGTCAGAGTTACCGCGGACGTTTACTGGAAGCTTCACCCATTCAGCATCCACCTTGCGGCGGAAACCGACGAGATTAACATTCCGGTACTTGTCAGGATTCAGCCCCTATACATCCTCTTGCGAGTTGAAGCAGGGACTTGTGTTTTTGATAAACAGTCGCCAGGGAAACGTTAGCTGCGACCCCAAAACCCTTGCGGGTCGGGGTAGTTCTTATTGCGAACTTACGAACGCTTTTTTGCCGAGTTCCTTAACGAGGTTTCACCCGTTCACCTTGGCACTCTTACGCCAGTCTACCTGTGTCGGTTTGCGGTACGAAACCCATTAGATAGTATAATCAAGAATTTTCTAGGAAGAGTGCTCCTCTGAATTTTTCCTTCCGAAGAAGAAAATTTTTGCAGCACTTGAAAAATCTTATGCCGCAAATGTAAATCCAATAATACGCTCAGAGTACTACTCTTCGTCCTCTTGAGTTTATCTAACGGGTGGGCCGGAATATTAACCGGCTGTCCATCAGGTACGCCTTTTGGCTTTCCTTAAGGATCGCCTAACCCTTGGTTGATAAACATTGCCAAGGAAACCTCAGACTTTCGGTGTGGCAGGATTTTACTGCCATTGTGGTTACTCATACCAACATTTTCACTCCCGTCCATTCCAGCAAGTCTTACGACTTGCCTTCGCTACGAACGGGACGCTCCCCTACCTCTTTCACTTTCTCGCGAAAGTGAAAAATCTTATCTTCGGTACTGAACTTAGGCCCGAATATCTTCGGCGCAGAACTCCTTAGTTAGTAAGCTATTACGCACTTTTTAAAGGATAGCTGCTTCTAAGCTAACCTCCTAACTGTCAGTGGAATTCCACTTCCTTTTACACTTAGCTCAGTTTAGGGACCTTAGATGAAGATCATGGGCTGTTTCCCTTTTGACTATGAAGCTTAGCCCCCACAGTCTTACTCCATCCGCTAAAATTTTCCGGCATTCGGAGTTTGGTAAGAATATCTGAGTTTCCTCAAAATATTCTTTCCAGTGCTCTACCTCCGGAAAATGTACGGATAGGCTATTCCCAAAGATATTTCGGGGAGAACCAGCTATTACCAAGCTCGTTTAGGTTTTCTCTTCTTGCCACAGCTCGTCCCAGAGTATTGAACGGCTCACGGGTTCGGGCCTCCTCCCATCTTTCGATGGAATTCACCCTGGCCATGGCAAGCTCGCTTTGGCTTCGGGTCTCGAACACACAGCAAAGATGCGCTTTTAACGCTCGTTTTCACTATGCCTACGGGGCAGAACCCCTTAGACTAAGCTGTGTACTCGAACTCGTTGGTTCGTTCTCCAAAAAGTACGCCGTCACCAAACACATAACAAGTTATGTGTTCAGCTCCGACTTTTTGTAAGCAAAATGGTTTCAGGTTCTATTTCACCGCCATCACCTGGCTGCTTTTCACCTTTCCCTCACGGTACTGGTTCACTATTGGTGATATCGTAGTATTTAGTCTTGGCCGTATAGTCCGGCCAGCTTCCCACAGGGCTGTCTTTTCCCGTGGTACTTAAGAAAAATATCAAGGAGCATAAAGTCGTTTTCATCTACGGGACTATTACCCTCTATGGTTGCCCTTTCCAGGGTCATTTAATTAGCGAAACTTTACCTAAGTGCTCTCCCTCAGAAGAATCCCATGAGATAGCGAACTTTTGCAAGCTCTATCTCACGGGAAGCTCCCGACGATATTTCCTTTCAACCTCAAGCACATAATAAATTATATGCTCGATTTAGACTCTTCCCTTTTCGCTCGCCGCTACTGGGGGAATAAACAGTTGTTTTCTTTTCCTCCGCTTACTGGGATGTTTCACTTCAGCGGGTTCGCTCCTCGCTTTGCTCGGAGTAAACTCCGAAAACGAGGTAATGAGTTTTAATCTCATTGGGTTTCCCCATTAGGAAATCCCCGGATAAAAGGTTGCTAGACACCTACCCGAGGCTTATCGCAGTCACGCCGCGTCCTTCATCGCCTCGATATCCCAAGGCATCCACCATCTGCTTTTAAGTAACCTACCTCTTAGCTAGCAATTAATAACCACAACGTAAAAATTTTTGATTTTGTACGTTGCAGGAACGTAGAAATTGTGAAGTAATTTCGTACGTTCCATAATTATTTAGTTTTTAAAGTTCTTTCCAAATCCTTCGTTCAATCAAAAATCCCGCTTGAAGCGGGATTTCCGAGACAAATAAAACTCCTCAGAAATTATCCGCTTCCTTTGTAAAAAGTATTTCTTCCGTTTATCATATCGTTTTTAATTCTACCAAACTTAAAGTCTCTGTCAAGACCTTAAAATGTGGAAAACTAAACTTAGATTCCACTAATCAAAACGTGGAAAACCAAAAAATATCAAAAGCTTAGTTATTATCCTTTGAGCTTGTTTTTAAAGTTTTGTAAAAGCTCCGCTGCCACATCCTTTCCTCCAAGACCAAACGCAATGGCGGCCATTGCTACTATTCCTATAAAGGCAATTTCAATTAAACTGAAAACCCAATCAGCCGCTGCAAATTCTAATTGCTGTAAAATCGCCAATATTGCAAAAATCCAGATAGCCCACTTAGCAATTCTTCCTGCAATACGAGTAGAAACGAATTTAGTTCCTTCAGCCGTTACGACGACCAATTTTTCTATTATGTCAGCCACAATAATTGCCACTACAAAAATTAAAGCAGCAACAATAACGTTTGGTAGATAACCTATAATCGATTCTAAAATATCGGTAAATTGTGTCCAACCCAAAATTCCTACTGCTATCTGTAAAAAAACAATAACTATCGTCCATTTAAAAATTGCTCCAATAAATTCGGAGGCCTCAATTTTTAGTTCCGCCTTTTCCAGGGCTTCCTTCCAAGCCCCCTTTTCAAAAATCCGATTAAATTTTACTCCTTTCAAAATTTC